>Ga0272441_10007081_pt1 | contig 18386 bp, 13 predicted proteins | sample SSMProp6N_FD_193582 | JGI IMG/M metagenome (GOLD analysis project Ga0272441, IMG submission 193582) | Marine sediment archaeal communities from Little Sippewissett salt marsh, Falmouth, MA, United States - SSM-Prop-6N | ecosystem: Environmental > Aquatic > Marine > Wetlands > Sediment ... | reverse complement strand
GAAAATAATTTTAATTTTTTAAAAAAAAAAGGTTTTTTCACTTTTAAAGCAGTCTCTTGCTTTGGTGTATGTGCCTTATTTTTCTTATTTAATAAATTTATCGGCGTAAAAAATTATTGCTAAAAATTCTCTTAAATTAAAGAAGTATTTTTGTACTTTCCGAAATTTCTTGCTTTTCGACCTCTTTTCTTATCTAATATTGACAAAATTTATGGAAAGAAATAAACATAAATGCAGTGTTATGTTTTTAATTATATAACTTAGATGTTTTGTGACCATATTTCTTCGAATATAAAAATGTTATACAAATACAGGAGGAGATAAGATGTCAAGAAAAAACAGGCAAAAAATTATCCGAGAAATTGAGAAGAAGCGTGACGCCAATATGCAAAAGGTGCGAAAGTCGGCTTTCAACTTAAGGATATAGCTACATAATCAGGAAGGAAGTCAAAGTTATTAGAATTTTATAGAAAAAAGAATTATAATAATATTACAGATGATGGTTGGAATTTTAATCAGGAGAAGAAAGATGAAGAAAATATTATTATTTTTTAGGATAATTATTTTATTATTTTTCTTGTTCAGTTTAAATTCAGGCATTGTTTACGCTTCCAATGAAACCCCCTTGATTCCCATGGAAAATTTTTTTAGAAATCCGCAAAAAATCGGTTTTTCCTTATCGCCGGACGGTACTTATCTGGCTTATCTTCAATCCTGGGAAAATCGCCTGAATATTCATGTGCAAAAAATCGATGAAGAAAAACATCTCCGGATTACCGGAGCGACTCAAAGGGATATTGCCGGGTATCTATGGGCGAATGATTCCCGAATCGTCTATGCCCAGGATGATGCGGGGGATGAAAATTTTACGCTCTATGCCGTTGATATTGATGGCACAAATTTAAAAAAATTAACGCCTTTCGAAGAGGTAAGGGTGATGTTGGTGGATGATTTGGAAAATAATCCGGACGAAATGCTCATCACCATGAACAAAAGGGATAAAAGATTTTTCGATGTCTATAGGATTAATATTAATAATGGTGAGATGAATATGATTGCGGAAAATCCCGGAAACATTGTAGGCTGGTTGACGGATCATGAAGGAAAACTACGTTTAGCGACTACCAGCGATGGGGTAAATACCAGTATATTATACCGGGAAGAGGAAAACGAATCCTTTAAAACAATCATTACAACCAGTTTCAAGGAGACGATTGCCCCTCTATTTTTTACTTTTGATGATCAATATCTTTATGTTTCATCGAATATTAATCGGGATAAACGGGCGATTTTTAAATATGATGTTGCCAATGCAGAGTTTCTTGAAAAGATATACGAACATCCGGAAGTCGATGTTACCAGTTTGTTACGTTCCAAAAAAAAGAAGAAAATTACCGGGGTTTCCTATTTTACCGATAAAAAAAGTTATGATTTTTTTGATGCGGAACGTAAAGAATTACAGGATGAATTAGATAGAAGATTACCCGGTTATGAAGTTGTTATTGCTGATAGGAGCAAAGATGAAACCAAACTGGTTATTGTCACTTATAGCGATAAAGTCTTGGAAGCCTATTATTTTTACGATTTGAATACCGGGGAATTTCGGAAAATTGCCGAAATCAGTCCCTGGCTGCAGGAAGAGAACATGGCCGATATGGAACCGATTCAATATATTTCCCGGGACGGCTTGACCATTCACGGGTATTTGACTTTGCCAAAAGGACTGCCTGCCCGAAATCTGCCGGTAGTCATTCATCCGCATGGCGGGCCTTGGGCTAGAGATTTCTGGGGATACAATCCGGAAGTCCAGTTTCTGGCGAATCGCGGATATGCAGTATTACAGATGAATTTTCGCGGTTCTACCGGATATGGTCGGCATTTTTGGGAACTGGGATTCAAAGAATGGGGTAAAACCATGCAGGATGATATTACGGATGGAGTTCTCTGGTTAATTGAAGAAGGGATAGCAGATCCTGAACGTATAGGTATCTATGGCGGTTCTTACGGCGGATATGCCACCTTGGCCGGCCTTACTTTTACGCCTGAATTATACGCCTGTGGCGTGGATTACGTTGGGGTATCCAATATTCTTTCCTGGTTTGAAGCTATTCCTCCTTACTGGGAACCATTGCGGGAGATGTTTTATGAAATGGTCGGCCATCCGGAAAAAGACCGTGAATTGCTGGAAGCTGCTTCCCCGTTTTTCCATGCAGATAAAATTCAAGTCCCCCTTTTCATTGCCCAGGGGGCTAATGATCCGAGAGTGCCTCAGGCAGAATCAGACCAGATGGTGGAAGCGTTAAAGGAGCGGGGAATCGAAGTTCCCTATATGGTAAAAGATAATGAAGGACATGGTTTTGCCAATGAAGAAAACCGCTTTGATTTTTACCGGGCAATGGAAACGTTTCTGGCTGAACACTTGGGCGGTAGAATAGAATAAAAAGATGCTATTGGTAAGCACTTGAGCGATTTTAAAGAAAGTAGAAAAGGTAATTTATGCATCCATTTTTTAAACCGTTGGAAAAAATTTGTCAAAAGCATTTGACTGATAAAAAGATATTGATTATGCCCTCTTACCTGGATGGTAATACTTTAAAAAAAAGTCTATCCAGAGAGGGCTTTTCTATGGTCAATCTACATATTACGACACTTTTTGACCTGGCCAGAGATTATTGCGAAGAAATAATTTTAAGGAATAAATATAGACTTTTAGATTATTCCAGCAGTCAGGTATTTATTTTTAAATTATTAAAAAAAATTACCCGGGAAAATACATTGGCCTATTTTAAATCCAACAGCATTACTCCCGGAATTTGTCATTCGATATATTTTTCCATAAAAGAATTAAAGATGGCAGGATATTCAGCACTGAATTTTCCACAGCATGCTATCATCCATCCGAAAAAAAAAGCCGATTTGTGTAAAATCTTACAGGTTTATCAGCAAAAAATGAAGGAAGAAAAATTAATTGATGAAGCCGACTTGTTCCTGCAGAGCATTTCATTGAAGAAAAAGCACAATCTTAATCAATGCCTTTTTATCATTCCATCAGATTTAAAGTATAATTATCTGGAAAAATCCTTTTTTCAAAAAGTAGTTTCACCTCATTCAGAAGTCATCAGATTGCCCGAACTGTTCGAGGAAAAAGAATCCGAATCGCTCTCCCTTTTCAAAACAACCAGACAGGAACAGCTGCATTCAAAAAAAATGCATCTTACGGATTACCTTTATCGTGCCGATGGCATACCTGAAAGTCTCCCTGAAAAAATAAGAATTGGCTTCACCCGTGCCCATGGTGAATATAATGAAGTCAAGGGAATTGTCAGGCGGTTAAAAGCCGGAAAAATCCCATTTGACAAGGTATCTGTCCTTTACACGGTTCAAGAGCCCTATTCTCAATATATGTACCAGCTTGCAAGGCAGTATGATTTTGAGGTAACATTTGCTTCAGGTATTAGTATTATGAATACCTCACCGGCAAAGGTATTATTCCATCTTCTTGACTGGATCAAAGACGATTACAGTATCGGGAGATTTCATGCCTTGATGACTGGCGGGAATATACAATTTAAAAAGGATTTGGAAATTCCTGATTTACTTGAACCGCAAAAAGTAGCTGCCCTTCTTCGCCAGGCGTCTATCGGTCGTAGCCGAAAACGATATATGCATTGCCTGGATAGAAAAATTGAAAATACTAAAATGATGATTGAACAAGTCTCTGAAAAAAGGAAGGAAATATTATATGGAGAATTAAAGGAGTTACATGGAATAAAATTACTGCTAAAGAAAATTTTCCAGGCACTCCCCGTGAAGAATTTCGACCATACCATTTCACCGGAATTGCTTGTTCGCGGATTACTCCATGTCCTCAATGATTATTGTAAGCTCGATAAAGAACAGTCTTTGGAGGTAGAATCTTTAAATCGAATTAGCGACAAATTAAGTGTTTTCTCTGAGAATCATTGTTCACTTTCTGATATGCCGGTCAATGAAATACTTTCCCTGATAAAGGACCTGGTTAAAAACGAGAGAATCGGTTGCTCGGAACCTCGAAGCCATTGCCTGCATTTAGCTAGCTATAAAAAAGGAATATGGCTGCATCGCCCATATACGTTTATTGTCGGAATGGATGCATCAAAATTCCCTGATTCAGTCAGGAATAGTTCTGTTTTACTGGATACCGAAAGAAAACTGACCGGTCGTATTTCAACAGATACCGGAAAAGGAAAAGAAAGTCAATACCAAATGCTGCAATTACTATCTTCCCTGGAAGGAGAGGCTATATTTTCCTTTTCATGCATTGACACACAGAATAATCGGGAATTAGCTCCGGCAAGTCTGCTATTACATTTGTATCGATTAGAATCAAAAGATGAAAAGAAAGACTATTCCGATTTGTATCATAATATTAAAGAAATATCCGGATTTATACCAGGAGATTCCCAAGAGATACTCGATGCTACCGATTGGTTCTTGTATAATTCCTACCACCATTCAAATCGTTTAATGCTGTTATGCAAATCCCAATATCCGGAAATGACCCGGGGAATCAAGGCTACCAATCTACGTTTCAAAAATGAATTCAATCGTTTTAACGGAAAAGTAGAAGTTAATTCGGTGCGGATCGACCCGCGCATAAACCGGGGTCTTATCATGTCAAGTTCAAGACTGGAGGCCATTGCTGCATGCCCCTATTTATACTTTTTGAAATACGTTTTAAGGATAAGCCCCCCGGATGAAATGACAGAAGAATCGGACTTATGGTTGAATCCATCCGAAAAAGGGAGTCTACTTCACCTGATTTTTGAGATATTCTATAGAAAATTGAAGAATTTGTCACCGGATGGAAAATTTACGCCCCCGTCTTTTACGATACATTGGCCGATGTTAAGGGATATTGTCCGGGATCAACTGGAACAAAAAAAAGTATTTTCAATTCCGCCAAGCAATCTGATTTATCAACACGAATGTAAGGAGATCCTAACTACCTGTCAATTTTTCCTGCATTGTGAAGAAAAAAATTATCATGGGGAAATCCCTACCTATTTTGAATTAGCTTTCGGCACCCGGGATAACCGGAATGAAACACTAAGAAGAAAAATCAAGGCAGTGGAATTAAATCTTCCCGGAGGGCAATCAGTCAGCTTTCAGGGAAAGATTGATCGAATTGATTGGTTGAAGAAAGACACCTACCGGATCATTGATTACAAAACCGGTGACCCGCATGATATTAGCAAAACAAAACCTTTTCAGTACGGAACGCAAATTCAGCATGCCCTCTATGCGATAGCATTAAAATCCATTTTTAAAAAGGCCGGAATATCCGAATCAACTGTTATTTCTGAATCGGGTTATTATTTTCCTACACTTAAAGGCCAGGGAAGAAGAGTGTTGTATGGAGAGAAAAATAGGGAATTGGCATTACTGATCACCGATACATTGCTGGATATTGTATCAAAAGGATATTTTGCCATGACTCAAAAACCCGACTATTATCTATGTGTTGATTATAAGGATATTATGGAACAAAATCCGCTTATAACAATTAACAAGAAGAATTCCGGAAACTTTAAGGAAGGAAATGTCTATGAAAGTTTAGGGAGGCTGTTGGAATATGACTGACATCAATTTTGGAAAAGTTGCCGATCAAAAAGAAAGGGATAGGATTATAGAAGCATTAGACCGGAATCTTTTAGTGGAAGCCAGTGCAGGATCAGGGAAGACCTCGAGCCTGGTTCAGCGGATGATAGCTTTGATTAAATCCGGGACATACCACGTTGAGGAAATCGCAGCGATTACCTTTACCAAAAAGGCGGCCATTGAATTAAAGGAAAGGTTTCAACAGGAAATTGAAAAGATTTTTAGTGAGACGAAGAATACTGATGAAAGGAAATTTTTAAGGAATGCGCTTAATGACATAGAACAATGTTATGTCGGAACAATTCACGCTTTTTGTGCAAGAATATTAAGGGAAAGACCGATTGAAGCTGGACTTGATCCGGAATTCGGCGAATTGGACGAGATAGACAATACGCTCTTAAAAGATGAAGCGTGGGAAAGTTATTTAAAACAATCAAAGATTGAAGAATCTCCTGCATTACTGCATCTGGATACAATCGGTATCAAACCTTTTGACCTAAAAGACCTTTACAAGACAGTTTGCAACTATCCGGATGCAAAACCCCAATTTAAAAAATCACCAAAACCGGATTTGGGAAAACCATTTAGGGAATTGCTATCTTTTTGCAGGGATGTAGAAGTGCATATTCCGGACGAAGAACCGGTAAATGGTTATGATGGATTGCAAAAAGCGATTCTTCAGGTAAAGAGAATAAGGGGATTCAAAGATTTTATCAGGAAGGATTTTAACAAGGTAAAATTATTGGAGGGTTTTGAGGGCAAGCTAAAGATTGTGCTGAAAAAGTGGAAGAATAAAGAAAAAGCAAAATTATACAGGGATTCTCTTTTCTTAAATTTTCAGGAAGAAGTCATTTTGCCGGTTTTACAGCAATGGCGGGAATATTGTTATGCAGGAACAATTGAAAGTATCTTTCCGGCAGTGAAATACTATCATGATTTACGCGAAAAAATATCCATGTTGAATTATGAGGATTTACTTTTAAAGACTTCAAGTCTGCTAAAGGACAATTCCGAAGTCCGTCAATATTTTCAAAGAAAATACAGATGCCTGCTGGTCGATGAGTTTCAAGACACAGATCCTGTTCAGGCAGAGATCATTTTTTATCTGACCGGACAAGATATCCGGGGAAAAAACTGGAAAAAACTATTACCGCGTCCGGGTTCTCTGTTTGTAGTTGGAGATCCCCAACAATCCATTTACCGGTTCCGGAGAGCAGATATTGCCATTTACAACCTGGTGAAAGATTTGATAAGAAAAAGCGGAGGGGAAATTATAAACTTGTATGTTAATTTCCGTTCTTTGCATTCCATAGGCTCTTACCTTAATCCGGTTTTTGAAGAACTGTTTTTGCCCGGAAAAGGAAAGTTTCAGGCCAATTATGCCAGTATGCATACATTCAAGGAGGATCATACGGGCATGCCCACGGGAGTAAGGCGTTTGGTCATACAGAAAGATAGAATTAAAAACAACACGCAGAAAGCAGATGCCCGGGCAATTGCCGGAATTATCAGACAATTAACGGATCATTCCCTGCCTTTTGCATTAAATTATAAGGATTTTATGATTATACTTCGTAATAAGCGTGGTATGGAAATCTATGCGCAAACACTTGCTGATTCTGATATTCCGTTTACGGTATCAGGATTTTCTTCCCTGAATGAATCCAATCAGGTAAAAGAGTGTCTCAAATTATTCAGGTTGCTGACAGACATTGAAAACCAAATTCTTTTAGTTGCTGTCTTGCGGGGTATTTTCTTTGGATTCTCTGATGATGAATTATACCGGTTCAGAGAAGCCGGAGGTGAATTTAATTTATATACTGAAACAATTCCTGATAAATTAACAACTAGATTGAAAGATGAATTTCGCAAAGTATTTTCCAGACTGTGTAAGTATCATCGATGGACACAGGATTTACCGCCTGTAATAGCTATGGAAAAGATTATGATTGATTCAGGATTACTGCCTCATTCCTGTTTTCAAGGATACCACTTGAAAAAATGTGCTGAACTTTATTTTATTCTGGAGAAGATGCGAAAAAATGAAACAGAAAATTCGATGATGTTCGGCTCATTGGTTGAGAAAATGGAAAAGATATTAAATGCTGGTATTGAAGATGAATTAGATATTCTTCATGATGAAAATGCAGTCCGTATCATGAATTTACATAAAGCCAAAGGCTTGGAATCACCGGTGGTGTTTTTAGCAATTTCCAATAATGCAACCAAACATACGCCGTTAGCTTATATTGAGAGAGAGGGGAGCGAACCAGAAAGTCATTTTTTAGTCTGCCGCTCCAATCCCTACCATAACGGCAAAGGCAAGGTCCTGGCCCAACCGGAGAACTGGGAGGCGTTTTGTTCTACTGAAAAAGCTTATACCGAGGCAGAAAATATTCGATTACTTTATGTCGCTGCAACCAGGGCTCGAAATTTACTGGTTATTAGTACTCCGGATAAGGGAAATGAAAAAAATAATACCTGGCAGCCCTTATTAGAAAACATCAATGAAGAGATAAAGATGTCTGTTGCCGAAAAGGAATTACCTGAAAAAAGGACACTTGAGAGCATGGCACAGGAAAATGCCTTGAATGACGAATATAAAAAAATACAAACTGGAATCCGGCAATGGGTAACTGAAGCATCAAGGAAAAACTATCTCGATAAGAAACCAACCGATTTCAAAGATGAGGAAAAACGCCTCATGATAAAAACGGTTGATGTCGGTGGAATCCAATGGGGCACAGCTGTTCATAAAATGCTGGATATATTGATAAAGGAAGAACCTGAAGGAGAAATGCTATCCCTGAAAATTGAAAAAATATTGGAAAATTTGGAAATTTCAATTGAAAGGAAATCAACATTAGAAAAAGTAATTCAGGATTTTAAGTTGAGTGAATTATATCTTCGTTTGAAACATGCTGAATTCAAGTATACTGAAGTGCCTTTTTCAATCCGCATATTACCGGAAAATCCTTTATATCGTGATTTGAATACAGATAATTCAATTGTGCCGATTCTTCTTTCCGGGACAATTGATCTTGTATTTAAAGAAAAGGATGGTTGGGTTATCGTTGATTATAAGACTGACCATCCCCTTTATAATGATGATTATGCAGGTTTATCAAAAGTTTACCAGAAACAGATTGATATCTATTGCCATGTATGGAAAGAAATCACCGGAGAAAAAGTAAAAGAAAGCTTCATTTATTTTATAAAATAACCAATTTATCATACAGAAAATATTATAGACCAAGCAGGGATTTTTTCTAAAAAATAGTATATTTATAAATAATTGGATTGAATAACAAAAAAAGAAGGTTAATTATAAGATGGAATCCGTCTGGCTGTATTTGCGTAAGGGTATGGAGCAATTAATATTGCCTCCGGGTATATTTTTATTATTCGGATTAATGATTCTTTTTCTATTTTTATCGAAAAGAAAAAAAATTGTTTTGTGGCTGACTTTTCTATTTTTGATTTTTGTTTATATTCTTTGTTCATGGTTTGGCGAATGGTTGCTGTTGAGACCTTTGGAAAATGCATATATTCCGCTGAAAAATAACAATGAATCATTGGAAAAAGATTTGCTTGATGAATATGCCATGGTTGTCTTGGCAGGCGGGATGATTGAAGGTTCTCCTGCAGCAGGGGCATATGGTGCTGAAATCGGAGAGATTTCCCTTGCAAGGCTATATGGAGGTTTTAAAATAAGTCAATGGTACCCGACTGACATATGGGTAAGCGGTGGGAAAACCTTGGGGAACCCAGGGAATGCTTCCATTGCAAAAGTCATGAAGGAAGTGTTGGTTTCTTGGGGAGTGAATGCGGATAGGATTTTTCTTGAAGAGGAATCAAGAACCACCTTGGAAAATGCATTTTATAGCCTGAATAAATTAAAAATAAAGAATTATCGTGGGATTATTCTTGTGACCAGTGCACTACATATGAAGCGTTCCATGCAGTTATTTCAAAATCCGGATTTTAAAATCATTCCTGCTCCTGTCAATTACATTTTTGAAGAAAGTCCTTATTTTGTCACTTTTTTCCCGAATATTTTTTCTTTTGAACATAATATTCGGGCATTGCATGAATGGGTTGGTATTTTGTATTACAGTTTGGGATTAAAATGACAAATTGGCATGATTTTTTAAAAAAAGATATTTTAAGTTGGTTGCTGGAAGAGGAAAATGCAGCTGTTCGATATTTTACACTCATTTGTTTATTAGATGAAGACAAAAATTCTCCCGTTTCCATTCAAACGAAAAAAATATTATGTCGCAGCCGCCGGTAAGTAAAATCTTATCCCGTCAAAACAAGGAAGGTTTTTTTGGGGGGATAAAGAAAAATTCTATACCGATAAATACAAGGGTACTATTTGGCAACTAATTATCCTTGCCGAATTCGCTACAGACGATAATGACCAGAGAATAAAAAAAGCTTGCGAATTCATTTTTTGAAATTCTCAGGATAATGAAAGCGGGGGTTTTTCGGTATGGCCAAACAAGAAAATGGGAGGCGGAAGACATAGCGGGGTCATTCCCTGTTTAACCGGAAATATGGTTTTTAGTTTTATTCGCCTTGGATACTTACAAGATAAAAGGTTAAAAAAAGCAATTAATTGGATTATTCGTTATCAACGTTTTGATGATGGTATTAATGAAAAGCTAAGCGGTTGGCCTTACGAGAAAGCAGAGTCTTGCTGGGGAAAACATGCATGCCATATGGGAGTTGTGAAATCTTTAAAAGCTTTTACTGAAATTCCAATCAGGGCAAGAACCATGGGAATCAATCTGTCTATCCAAAAAGGGATTGAATATATTTTGAAGCATCATATTTATAAAAAGAGTCACCATCTAGATGAAATTTCCAAACCTGGATGGCTTAGATTTGGATTTCCATTAATGTATCAAACAGATATTCTGGAAATTTTAAGCATATTATTGTATTTTAATATTAAAGATAATTGCATGAAGGAAGCCATAGGAAAAATAATATCTCAACAAACTGATCATGAAAAATGGATTATGAAGAATACTTTTAATGGCCGATTTATTAGCAATATTGAACAAAAAGGGAACCCGAGCAAATGGATTACGCTACGGGCACTATGGATATTAAAACAATGAAGTGAATTGAAATAATAAATATTTAGAGCGATTAAAACCTTTTTATTTTAGTACAATAGTTGATAATGTGTGGTGTAAAATCTTTTTCATCAAAACTTTTAGAAATGAGGTGAAACTACTTTAAGATGAAAATCCAGATAAAATATTTAAACGGCATCCGATTTAAACGATTTATCATAAATTCTTCGGATCGTATCAATCAAATGGAGAATTATTTAAATAAAATCAATGTTTTTCCTGTAGCAGATGGGGATACCGGGACAAATATGGTTGTTACCATGAACAGCATAACGGATGCAGTAAAAAAATGTAAAAACACTTCTTTTGCAGAGATCAGTTCTGTTATAGCCGATTCGGCGTTAAAAGGCGCAAGAGGTAATTCCGGAGCAATTTTAGCGCAATATTTCCAGGGCTTGTCAGAGGCAACTCATGGTAAAATACGATTATCGACAAAGGCCTTTGCAAATGCTGCTCTTAAAGCAGCAGATCAAGCCAGAAAAGCAATATCAGAACCTCGTGAAGGGACCATTATTACGGTTATGAAAGATTGGGCTAATTGCCTTTGTAAACATTCCATTGATACTTCTGATTTTGCTGAACTTTTTAAAAAATCATTATCCAGAGCAAAGGAATCTTTAGCTGACACACCTAACAAACTTTCTGTGTTAAAAAAAGCAGGCGTAGTAGACGCAGGAGCTCAAGGCTTTGTTAATTTAATTGAGGGAATTGTAAACTATATTGATGATGGAAAAATAAAGTCTGGTAAATATACGATTCCTGCCGGAAAAAAATTAAATGAACTAAAACAATCTTTAGCAGTACCAGAAATCAACTTCCGATTTTGTACTGAATGTCTATTGATAGGTGACAGTTTAGATAGAGAGGCAATTCGCCGTAAATTGTCTTTATTTGGTGATTCTTTGATTGTTGCCGGTTCTAAGAATAAAATGCATATACATATACATACGGATGAACCGGATATGGTCTTTTCCAACTTATCTGAATTTGGCACTATTGATGAGGTAAAAGTTGATGATATGTTCCAACAATATCAACAAATGAAAGAAAGTGGACAACCTTCTAAAATTGGATTGGTGACTGATTCGACCTGTGACCTGCCGCAAGATATCATTAAAAAATATAATATCCATGTTGTGCCTATCATTATACAAGTTGGCAAAAAAAGTTATTTAGACCAAATAGAAATTAAGCCAAAAGATTTTAGTCGATTAATGGAAACGTCTAATAAAAAATTATCAACTTCACAGCCTCCTCCTGCTTCCTTCGAGGAAACCTATAATAGAATTGCCGACAAATATGACTCCATTATTTCGTTGCATCTTTCTGAAAAACTAAGCGGAACACTTCAAGCCTCCCGTGTCGGGGCTAAAAGAACAAAAAACAGCCATAAAATATTTACCGCTGACAGCAAAACAACAACTATTGCCTTGGGATTGATGTTGATTGAAACAGCCCGTTTAATTAAAGAAGGATATATGACAAAAGAAATTATTGAACGATTAAAAATCATTGCCGGAAATGTTAAAATATTTGTCAGTGTTCCGACCTTAAAATATTTAATGAAGAGCGGACGTTTAAGCAGGACAAAAGGATTATTGGGAACAATGATTCGTTTAAAACCCGTTATATCCATTGATGAAAACGGCTATATTGTAGAGGCAGCAAAAACAATAGGCCAAAAAAGAGTTGTATATAAGACATTAGACTTAGCAATTAAGTTTGCGAAGAATTTAAAAAATCCACGCTTTGGCATTGCTCATGTTTCAGCAAATGAGCTTGCGCAATGGTATTGCAATAAAATAAAAAAATATTTTAACTCCTCCAGTGTTATCATTACCGAAGCTTCTCCAGCTTTAAGTGTACATATTGGTATAGGCGGGGTAGTTATTGCGGTTTTAGGGGATTAAAAATTTGAATCGACGTTCTACATCACTTACTAAAAAAATCGAATGATTGCAAGGAATTTTTTAAGTAAATCTTGTATGACAATGTGAAGAGGATGTGAAGAGCAAATGAGAAAAATTTTGAAAAACATTTTGGATTATCTGGAATTAAAAGCTGACTATGCTGATGTTCGGTTCGTAGAAACGGATAGAGAAACGATTGAAGTGGAAAACGGAGCACTTTCTTCTTTTAATGTTTCTAATGATAGAGGAATAGGAATAAGGGTCCTGGTTAATGGTGCCTGGGGATTTGCTTCCACGAATGAACTGAGAAAAGAAGAATTGTTAAGGACTGCTGCCCAAGCAGTGGAGATAGCCAGAGCTTCTTCTATCGTAAAAAAAGAGAACATTAAGCTTTCTCCTGTAAAAAAATATATTGCCTCTTATGTTACACCTATCATAAAAGATCCCTTTAAAATAGATGCTGCCAAAAAAATAGAGCTTTTAATTCAGGCAACAAATTTGATGTTAAAAGACAAAGTAACAAAAACAGAAGGTTCCTTGGATTTTTGGAAGACGCATAAATGGTTTTTATCAAGCGAAGGCTCTGAAATCGAACAATCCATCTTTGAATCCGGAGGCGGTATAGCGGCACATGCTATAAAAGAGGGAGAATTTCAAACTCGTTCTTACCCTGCAAGTTTTGAAGGAGATTATGCTACTTCCGGTTATGAGTTTATTGAAAAACTAAAGTTATCGGAAAATGCAGAAAGAGTTGCTCATGAGGCAAACAAGCTTCTTATGGCACCTGTATGCCCGGAAGGGATAAGAGATATTGTGCTTGGCGGTAGTCAATTGGCGCTCCAGGTTCATGAATCCTGCGGGCATCCGGCGGAATTAGACAGGGTATTAGGAAAAGAACTAAGTTATGCAGGTGGCAGTTTTTTAACATTAGATAAATTAAATCATTTTGATTACGGAAGCCCTATGGTCACTATTACAGCTGATGCTACGATTCCAGGAGGATTAGGCTCATTTGCGTTTGATGATGAAGGTGTTCCTGCAGGAAAGACATATCTGGTAAAGCAGGGAAGATTTACCGGTTATTTGACTTCAAGAGAAGATGCCGTAAAATTAGGCCAAAAAAGTAACGGAACTGCCAGGGCAGAAAACTGGAACAGGATACCACTGGTTAGAATGACTAATATTAACCTTTTGCCTGGCCATTTCGAACTGGATGAACTCATAGGAGATATCAAGGATGGTCTATATTTGGATTATAATAAAAGCTGGAGTATCGATGATAGAAGACTGAATTTTCAATTTGGAACAGAAGTGGCACGAGAAATAAAGAACGGCAAATTGGGGAAATTTTATAAAAATGCAATGTACCAGGGAATGACACCTGAATTCTGGCAATCCTGTGACGGAATAGGTAAGGAAAAGTATTGGCATGTATGGGGAATTCCTAATTGCGGCAAGGGTCAACCCGGACAGACCATGCATGTGGGACACGGTACTTCGCCGGCGCGCTTTAGAAATATAAAGGTAGGTGCTTCAAGATGAAAGATCGTTTTTTTTGGAAAAATTTTATAGAAAAAATAAGTAAGAAATTTACTCATCTTGATTTCGAGATGGTTGCTTTGGAAAATAAAACTGGCTTAACCCGATTTGCAGAATCAACTATTCATCAGAATGTAGAAGAAAGTGATCTGGAACTATCGTTTAAAGCGATCAACGGAAATCGTATGGGTGTAGTAAAAATAAACAGCTTGGATGATAATGTATTATTAGGATCGATAAATAAAGCCATTGAGTTAAGTAAAATTATGCCTGAATTGGATTACCCTTATCATTGCGTAGAACCACAGAACTACTATCCGGTAAATAGTTTTTTTAAAGATACTGCCCAACTTTCACCAATGGACCGATCCAGAATAATTGGCAAAATGGTGAAAAAAATCAATCAGATGGATTATGATGCTTCGGGTGCCCTGGAAAACGGTATGGAAACGATGGTGGTTGCAAATTCCGATGGAGTTTTCGCCTTTCATGATAAAACAAAAGTAGACTTTAATTGTGTTATTAACAAAGGTAATTCATCTGCCTACCGCTCTCTCATTAGCAATGATATTAATCAACTTGATTTTGAAAAGATTACAGAAGAATTAATAGATACTGCAAGGATGAATGTTGATCAGATGGAGATAGAACCGGGAACTTATACGGCTATTCTTTCTCCGGACGCTGTAGCAGAGGTTTTAAGCGAAAGTGATTATGCCGGATTCGATGGAAAGTTGATCGAGGAGGGTAAAAGCTTTATTGCAGGCAAGCAGGGAAAAAAGCTTTTTCCGGAATCCATAACTATATTTGATGATCCTTTTCATCCAATGACCATGTCAATTCCTTTTGATTTTGCAGGATATCCGCGTCAGAAACATTCGTTGATTAAAAATGGCATCATCATTGGGGGTGTCTATGATCATTTCACTGCCTTGAAGCATCAAAAAAAATGCACCGGAAATACTTTGTCTCCAGTGAATGCTTCCATAGGTGCAATATCTTTTAATCTGGTCATGCAGCAGGGAGAGGATAGTTTGGAAGAGCTGTTAAAGAGTACAAAATACGGGATTTATATTAGTCGTTTTCATTATGTAAATCTACTAGATCCCATGAGTATCGAATTGACTGGGATGACAAAAGACGGAACTTTTTTGATTGAAAACGGCAAATTAACTAGGGCGATTAAAAATATGAGGTTTAATATCAGTATTATTGAATTGCTTCAGGGAGTGGACATGATTTCCAGCGAGCGTCATGTAAAACCGGGATTTGTCGGGCCAGTTGTGGCCCCTTATCTCAGGACAAATCATTTTACTTTTAGCAGCAAGACTACCTTCTAACAAGAAAAGAATGGGAAGGACAAGAAGTTCCTTTTCCTTTCCATTTTACTTTTTTACTGTATAGATGCCAAAAAAATATTTTTAATATCTTTAAGATCTTCTTTTTTTGGAGGTTTTCCCTGAGATGCTGCCTCAAAAGCCACTCTTCCCAGAGAGGCAATGATTGAGTACAAAAATATATTACCGCTAACCTTCTTTCCTGAAGAAAGTTGAACTTCTCCAAATAAATTTCCGGCCTTTTTTTGTCTTTTTAATAATGCTTCAAAAAAACAGTTCATCTTTTTTTTACTATCTTCCTTATGTAAAAAATCATACGCAATTCGTTGCAGGCAAATAAAAAATTTGGAATTTTCCCCTAAGAGATCGATATAGAAATCTGTTATTCTCTCAATCCTTACCTGAATGTTGTCAGTACGAAGAATGATTTCGTTTATTTTTCCAAAAATCTTTTTCATATTGATTTCCATAAGTTGGGAAGCCAATTCGATTTTTGAAGGAAAATAGTAATAAATTGTCGGCTTTTTTATTCCGGAAATCTGTGCAATATCATCCATGGTTGCTTCGTAAAAACTTTTTTGAAAAAAGACTTTCTGGGCGGCTTCCAGAATTTTTTCTCTTTTATTGATCACTTTTACAACCATTAAAATGCCCACTCTCCTGACAGATATATTCCCGAAACGTTACTCATTTGACCCAGCCTTGAATCCGGTTCTCCCGATACATTTACATATGATAAGTTAATTGAAAAATCATCTGTAAAATCATAAGTTGCGCCGATAGAATTTACCATGCTACCATCATCAAGACTGATTATGCCAATATATTCGGGAGTAAACTTGCTATCTTCCAATTCTTTTCTGGCATTCAAAGAAATATAAGGAGAACATTGCTCTCCTTCTTCTGAAACAAATCCCCATATAAAACTGGTATTTAAATAGAGGTCAAAAGAAGTCGTATAATCTGCTCCGATAACTGCTTTTAGATAAGGATCTTTCAGTATATCTTCGCCTTGAACCTGCCAGAATTGAGGGATTATGTAAGCAAAGTCACCTCTTAAGGTAGCCCCTTCGATGCCGGGAAAATCTCCTTGAAATTCAAAACCAAAAACACTTTTTTCAGGATATCCTAATCGTAAATTTAGTTCCATTCCGGAGGAATTGGGAACAGCTTCAACAATTTCAGGATATCCATTAAAATAATATCCATTGTAATAGCTGATAGCTGCATCAAATGAATTAAAACTTCTTCCCAGTTTTATTCCCCAAACAGGTTTATCCGGCAAGGCATGTGTTATATTTACCGATTCTATTTCTATGCCTTGATTTTGGAATTGAGGGGCAAAAGCGGAAAGGTACATTTGCTCTTCCATATTTTTCGGTATAAAAGTGGGAACAAAAGAAGGCAGTACTATTGCCTGAAGGTAAGTGATATCATTGAAATAATAAGTTGCATCAGCAGCTAGTACTCCATTTTTTTGAGACATGGATGTAAACGACATTTGAGGGAGAAGGGGATTAAAATGATCTAACGGACTAAACATATCTGCTGAACCCCAACTAATGATTAGTTTTCCAGCCCTTAAATCTGAATCGGGAATGATTTCATAGGCGCTGACATATAATTCTTCAGGGAATACCATTAGAGGATTAGTCAACTTATCATTATATCTAATAATTAAATCTCCTTCTATGAAAATATTATCTGAAAAATCATGAATCATATTAAGTTCTAAGTTTAGATTATTGCTTAAATATTGCTCTCTTAAGTTGTAATTTCCAGTATAGGTCAGATTCCCTGAAAAATCGAAAGCAAAAACAGAAAGCGAATTTACCGTAAGTATAATAAAAATTAAAATAATAATATTCTTTTTCATATATTTAATTCCTCCCACAATTTTGTTAGCTGGTTCGCCGGTTATTTGAATAACCGGCGAACCAGCTAACATTCATTTATTACCCAAATCTTCACTAATAACTATCCACTATTCGCTAATGACTGGTTATAGTGTAGGCTTCTTTAAAGTTCTAATACTGAAGAAACTGGAAGATAATTCGATATCATATTCTATTTCTTTAATAATTATTTTGGTTTTATCTCCTTCTTCCATATCGTTAAATACCATCTCCATGGGCGTTATATTTTTTTTCTCATCAATTTTTATTTTATTGATAGTTAAAGTTTTAGCCAATTCATTCATTGTTTCATAAAATTCCACTTTTTTGGCATAAAAATTTTCTTTATCTATGTGAAGAATGATTTTTTTATAAGAGACATCTTCTTCGCTTGGCAAGACTTCTACAATATATTCACTGTCTGTTTCTTCTAAAAGTCTTTTTTCATATTCTTTATCTTCGTAATCCATGCTCATATCTTCATAAGAGAGACCCGTTCCCATAAATTCATCACTCTTTGAAGATCCGGCAATTCTCCTTGGTTTATTGTAAGCAGGCATATATAAATATATTTTTTCACCATCATTAAGATTTAGGAGAGTTACTCCTTTTACGGATTTGGGAGAAAGAAATCTCAGAAGTGTATTTGTTTGATCTTCTTCAACTTTTTCAGAGAACATGACCATATCTCTGCTTTCTTCATTACCATCCTTGTCAATGAGAATCATTTCAGAAATTGCCTTTTGGGTAGAAAATTCCGGAGAGGTTTCCTCCATCTTATCCATAATTTCATCTACCGTTAAGGTTGTTGCCGCAAAACCAACAATACTTGAAAAAAACAAGCAAACAGTTAGCATGACAAAAAAATATTTTCTTATTTTCATTATTTTGACTCCTTTTTTATTTTAAAATCGATTT
>Ga0272441_10007080_pt1 | contig 18391 bp, 17 predicted proteins | sample SSMProp6N_FD_193582 | JGI IMG/M metagenome (GOLD analysis project Ga0272441, IMG submission 193582) | Marine sediment archaeal communities from Little Sippewissett salt marsh, Falmouth, MA, United States - SSM-Prop-6N | ecosystem: Environmental > Aquatic > Marine > Wetlands > Sediment ... | reverse complement strand
GGCAGCGTTGTCGTGCTACCCGCGTCCCGCAAGGACTTCCGCTTCGTATTGCTTCACTGCGTTGATCCAGGCTGCCCCGGCGGGGACGCCCTGTTGGAGGCAGTAGTAGTCCCACACGGCGCCGAAGGGCAGCGTCTTGATCTCTTCTAGCAAGGCGAGGCGGGCCGTGTAATCCCCTTCCTGTTCCAGCGTGCGGAGCCGGTCGACCGGCTCAAGCAGGGCGAGGAGGAGCGCCTTGATCATGGCCCGCGTGCCGGTCACCCATGCGGCGATGCGGTTGATGCTGGCATCGAAGAAGTCCAGGCCGATATGGATGCGCCCGAGGCAATCGTGCCGCACGATCTCCTCGGCGATCGCGCGCAGTTCGTCGGACAGGATCACCACGTGGTCGCTGTCCCAGCGCACGCCGCGGCTGACGTGCAGCAGGATCTCGTCCAGGTAAAGCATGACGGACGAGATCTTGTCGGAGATGACCTCGGTCGGGTGGAAATGGCCGGCGTCGAGGCACAGCAGCGTGCCGTTCCGGAGCGCGTAGCCCAGGTAGAACTCGTGCGAACCCACGACGTAGCTCTCCGAACCGATGCCGAACAGCTTGGATTCGACGGAGTCGAGGTTGTACTTCGGGTCGATCTTCTCCGCGAAAACGGCGTCGAGCGATTGCTTGAGCAACGCGCGCGGCGTCATGCGATCCACGGGGATGTCTTTGAAGCCATCCGGGATCCACACGTTGGTCACGCACGGGGTGCCGAGTGCGCGGCCCATGGCCTCGCCGATCTTGCGGCACGCGATGCAGTGGTCGATCCAGAACTGCCGGATACCGGCATCGCGATGGGATAAGGTGAATCCATCGTCGGCCTTGGGGTGCGAGAAGCACGTCGGGTTGAAGTCCATGCCCAAGCCTTGGCCCTTGGCCCAATCGATCCAGCGCTGAAAATGCCCTGGCTCGAGCTCGTCGCGGTCGACCTTCTTCCCGCCGGTCTCGGCATACATGGCGTGGAGGTTCAGCCGGTGCGTGCCAGGAATAAGGCTCAACGCCTTTTCCACGTCCGTGCGGAGTTCGCCGGCCGTGCGCGCCTTGCCCGGGTAGTTGCCCGTGGCCTGGATACCGCCGCCGCTCAGCGCTTCCCCGGCCTCGAACCCGCCGACGTCGTCCCCTTGCCAGCAATGCAGCGATATAGGGATCCGCGCGAGCCGCTCGAGCGCCGCCCCAGTGTTTACGGCATACTGGGCGTACGTCTCCTGCGCGTTGGCGTAGCTACCCTCGATTAGTGCGTCTTTGGCCTGTGGAAACATGTTTGATCTCCTCCCGGCTTGCCTGTCCTACTTCCTATCACGATGCGATCCGCGCCGCCCGCCCGCCATTATAGCGCACGCCCCGGCGGTCTGCATCCACCGCAATCGAGGACCCGCCAGCCGAAGGGTGTGTGCAGCGCACAAAACGTGCTATGGTTATCAGGGCACTGGAGGCTGCATATGCTCGGTCGGATCAAAGAACGGCTCTTTCCCAACGAGCCGGAACAAGACCTCGACCCGCAACGGGTGCAGGTGGCCACATGCGCCATCCTGCTCGAGGTGGCGCATGCCGACGATGAGTTCGCCGACGCCGAACGCGCGCACATTGTCGACACGCTGCGGCGCGAGTTCGACCTGGGCCCAGCGGAGGCGCACGATCTTATCCAGGAGGCCCAAGCGGAACGCCACCAGGCCACCGATATCTGGCATTTCACCCACTTGATCAACGAAGGCTTTCCCAAGGCCGACAAGCTGCGGATCGTCGAGGCCATCTGGCGCGTCGTGTATGCCGACCGCACGCTGGACGGCCACGAGGACCACCTGATGCACAAGATCCAGCGGCTGCTCAACATCGAGCACGCCGAACTCATCGACGCCAAACTGAAGGTGCTCAAGGAAGTCCGAGGGACATAGTAGTTGCTCGTTGCTGGTGAAGACAGCCGGGCAGGCAACACGCGACGGTGGACCGATGGAGGAGGTACGCGCAATGGCCAAATACGACTACACGATGGGCAAGGACCTGGACCTCAAGGCCGAACAGGAAAGGACCCTGCAAGCCCCCGTGATGACCGCCAACTTCATCCTCAAGATGATGTACGTCATGATGGACGTCCTATACGGGTTCAAGCGCACGCTGCCGAAATTCAAGGTGATCGAACTCCTGGCACGGTACCCCTACTGGGCCTGGGAGAACGGCGCCTACTACCGCCTCACGCGCAACTACGCCCGCGCCGCATTCACCGCCAAAGACGCCTCCGACTATGCCCTGCGCCACATCGAGATGGGCCGCCACTCCCAGGACAACGAGCAATGGCACTTGATGCTCATCGAGGACATCATGCGCCAGAAGGGCATGACGCAGGGCGTCATTCGCGGCTTCCTCATGCCGCGCCTGATGACCCTCGGCTATTTCTGGCTCACCACGCTCATGTACCGGGTCAAGCCCGAGTGGTCCTTTGCGATGAACGCGCGGTTCGAGTCCCATGCCGAGCACCAGTACATGCTGCTCGTCAAGGAGCATCCCGAATGGGAGGACGAGCCCATCGAGTCCGAATACTTCCAGCACTACCCCAAGCAACACTCGCTGGCCGACTTGTTCCGCCGCATCGGCCTCGACGAGCGCGACCACATGAACGGGTCGCTCGAGGAGTACGAGCGCATCACCGGCAGAGAGCTTCAGTAGAACGCCCGTGCCCACGCCTTGGCGCCGAAGCGTACATGCGTGGGCGTCGGCCAGTGCGAGACCATAGGACAGGACGTCGCGTCCTGTCTCGGATACCACGAGAAAGGAGTGAAACGCATGCGAAAAGGAAAGGATGACCCCTATGAGCGCTCCCTGGGTAACGTATCGGCCTGAGCTTAAGGTGCTGGATTGCACCGTCCGCGACGGTGGGTTGGTGAATGACCATCAGTTCGATGACGACTTCGTTAAGGCCGTCTATGAGGCCTGTGTCGAGGCGGGGTTGGACTACATGGAGATCGGCTACAGGAACTCCAAACGCCTCTTTCCCAAAGACAAGTTTGGTGCGTTCCGCCATAGCGACGAGGAGGACATCCGCCGGGTGGTAGGTGACCATTCCTCCGAGGCGACTGGCCTCAAACTCGCCGTCATGGCCGACGCAGGCAAGAGCGATTGGCAAAAGGAGATTCTGCCAAAGGACCAGAGCGTCCTCGACATGATCCGCGTGGCCTGCTATGTCCACCAAATCCCCGAGGCCGTCGAGATGATCCATCATGCGCACGAACTGGGGTATGAAACCAGTTGCAACCTCATGGCCGTCTCTACGGCCCAGGAGATAGAGATCGATCAAGCCATCGAGGCCATTGCGGCAACCCCCACGGGAGTGATCGTTGTTGTGGACAGCTTCGGCGCCCTCTACCGCGAACAGATCGACATTCTGGTGCGCAAGTACCTCGATGCCGGCAAACAAGACGGCAAGGAGGTGGGAATCCACGCACACAACAACCAGCAACTGGCGTTCGCCAACACAATCGAGGCGATCATTCTCGGGGCGAACCGGGCCGACGCAAGCATGGCCGGACTCGGCCGCGGCGCCGGAAACTGCCCCATGGAACTGCTCATCGGCTTCCTCCGCAACCCCAAGTTCAAACGACGCCCGATCTTCCAGTTGCTGCAGGACCATTTAGTGCCACTGCGCCAGGAGATGGAGTGGGGCCCACTGGTCCCCTACAACATCACCGGCCAGCAGAACTGCCACCCGCGCGACGCCATGGCCCTTCGCGCAGGGCCGGACAAGGACAACTACGTCGAGTTCTACGACAAGATCTTTGGGGACGTATAGCCAGACGAAGGCGCCGCGTGAACCTCCGCAAGCGCACATGGGAGATAGTCGAAGTCGCCAAGCGCGGCGATACCGCAAGCCGTACCTTCGACATCGCCATTCTGTCGCTGATATTTCTCAACGTCATCGCGGTTATCGTGGGCTCCGTTCAGTCGGTTCAGAAGCGCTGGGGCACGTTCCTCGATGTATTCAAGATCGTGTCAGTGATCGTATTCACTGTGGAATACGTCGCCCGGTTGTGGTCATGCACAGTCGCCCGGCGCTTCGCTGGTCGCATTCGTGGTCGTGTTCGTTTTGCTCTTCAGGCAATGTCGATCATCGACCTTCTGGCAATCCTGCCCTTCTATCTGCCGTTTTTTGGCATTGATCTCCGATCCCTCCGAGTCCTTCGACTCCTTCGGGTTCTTCGTGTCGCGAAGGTTGGCCGCTACTACTCGTCGCTCAATCTTATCAAGCGTGTGGTCCAGTCGAAGAAAGAGGAACTGGTTCTGACGTCCGCCGTGATGGGCCTTCTTCTCGTTGTATCCTCCAGTCTGGTTTACTACTGCGAGAATGCCGCCCAGCCAGAAAAGTTCACAAGCATCCCGGCAACCATGTGGTGGGCTGTGGCCACGCTGACGACCGTGGGCTACGGCGACATGTGCCCCGTCACCCTGCTCGGGAAGTTCTTCGCGAGCATCATAGCTATCCTTGGTATTGGGATGTTTGTGCTGCCGACCGGAATCCTTGGCGCTGGTTTCGTTGAGGAAATCCAGAAGTCAAAGAAACCTGCGAGGACTTGCCCTCACTGCGGAAAGGAGCTTCCCTAACAAAAGCGTTCCCAATTCCGGCCCGAAGGGCCACGATATGACAGCCCAGGGCAACGCCCTGGGAACAGAGATGGACCATAACGCCAAGCCCTGAAAGGGCGAAACATGACAGCCCAGGGCAACGCCCTGGGACAGGGCCATTGAGCACGTGCCAAGCCCTGAAAGGGCGAAACATGACAGCCCAGGGCAACGCCCTGGGAACAGAGATGGACCATAACGCCAAGCCCTGAAAGGGCGAAACATGACAGCCCAGGGCAACGCCCTGGGAATGGGAGCAAGCCCACAACCGTCAGCCCTGAAAGGGCGAAACAAGGATCGTACAGATGCCGCAGTCATTGGCGAAAAACCTCATTCACCTGATCTACAGCACAAAGAACCGCGACGGATGCCTTACCCCCGCGATTCGGCCGAAGTTGTTCGCGTACCAGGCGGGCATCCTGCAGGAATGGGACAGTCCGGCCATCGTCATCGGTGGCGACGCCGACCATGTCCATGCCTTATTCATCCTGTCAAAGAACCACACCTTGTGCAAGGTGATCGAAGAGGTCAAGAAGGGGTCCTCGAAATGGATCAAGACCCAGGGGAAAGGGTTTGCCCGGTTTCATTGGCAAAACGGGTATGGGGCTTTCTCCGTGAGTCAGTCCCACGTGACGCGCGTGCGGCGTTACATCGAGCGCCAGACGGAACACCATCGCACGATGTCATTTCAGGAGGAGTTCCGTCTGTTCCTGAAACGCCACGGCATTGAATACGACGAACGGTATGTATGGGATTGACCGCGTTGTTGCGCCCCTTCAGGGCGCACCGGGTCCCGGATATGGCGTGTTCCCAGGGCGTTGCCCTGGGCTGTCATGTTGTCGCCCTTTCAGGGCGTAGGCCGGCAGTTTGAGAATGCAGGTAGCGTTGTTGCGCCCCTTCAGGGCGCACCGGGTCCCGGATATGCGGTGTTCCCAGGGCGTTGCCCTGGGCTGTCATGTCGTCGCCCCTTCGGGGCATCCATGGACACAGGCGCTTGTCTCACTTGGAGGTTTGCCCCGCACCCCCGCTCCCTCAATCTTTCAATCTCTCAATCTCCCGCTCACTCAATCACTCAATCCCCTGTTTCTGAACAGGTAAAGCCCTTCCTTGCCCGGGGCCACGATGTCCTTCCAGCCGTTGCCGTCGAGATCTGCGATCCAGAAATAGATCCCGGCCCCGCTGGCGCCGCTTTCGGGAGGCCCATAATCAATCGTGTGGCGCACGAACTTGCCGCCCTCGAGTTTGAAGTAATAGAGGCCTATCGGGTCGCTCGCGCCCGGGTCGTGGCCGCTGTGCGCGTGGTACCGTTTGCCGGTAATCAACTCGAGCTGGCCGTCATTGTCGATGTCCACGAGTTGCATGTCATGATACTGTGAGCGCTCTGTGTCAATTTCGTGCTTGGTCCAGGTCCGCTTCCCGGCGCTGTCTTTGCCCTGCTCCCACCACGCCAAGCCGTAGGCATGGCCCTGCCCCACGATGAGGTCGTTCAGGCCATCGCCATTGACGTCGTGCACAAGCACGGGCACGCTCGCGCTGCCGAGGTCGAACTCCGCGCGCCATTCCCACTTGCCGTTGTAGGGGTCTTCCGGCGCTTCCAGCCATCCGCCGGCCGAGATCAGGTCCATCCGGCCATTGCCCGTAATGTCGCCACAGCCCAAACCGTGGCCTTGCGGCAACTCGGACACCACATGCTTCTCAAACTTGCCGGCGCCTTTGCCCGCGGCGTCACGCACCAGCTTGAACACCTGGTAGGGCTGGCCCGGGCAGTTGGGTATTGCCTCGACAACGCCGTCCCCGTCAATATCCCAGAAACACCCGCGCTCAACGCTGCCGGTTTCCGCGATATCGTGCACCTGCCATTCGACGGGTTTCCCCTTGGGGTTCTCGCGCCATTGCAGTTTCTTGCCCCACCAGCCGCCGGTCACGATATCGAGATAGCCATCGCCGTTGACGTCCAGCGGGTAATCGCTGAAATCGTCGTAGTAGTCGCCGGACGGTTTCACGTCGCAGATCTTGTGCTGCTTGGTGAAATCGGGCCCTTCGAACCAGTACTCGCCGGACACGATGTCGAGCACGCCGTTCTTGTTGACATCGAACACGGAGGCCGCCTCGTAGGTCACGTTGCCGATCCGCTGCTTCTCGAACTTGAGCATAGAACTGCCCTCCACAGGCGTCACCGCTGCCAGCACGCCTCCTTGCACGATAGTGAAGGCCACCATGGCCGTAAACACAGGTCTCAACATCGAATCATCCTCCTTCTAAGCCCAATCCCTTCGCTATCCTTCTTGGGCCTCAAGCCACCGCGCGCAGTCGAGCGCCGCCATGCAGCCCGAGCCTGCGGCCGTCACGGCCTGACGATACACCTTGTCGCGGACGTCCCCGGCCGCGAACACCCCCGCGACATTCGTGCGACAACTGCCGGGTTTCGTGACGAGATAGCCGGCGTCATCCATGTCAAGGATGCCCGGGAACAGGTCCGTGCTGGGCTTGTGGCCGAGCGCGGCGAAATACCCGGTGCACGCGATCTCGCGCGTCTCGCCGCTGTGGACGTCCTTGAGGCGAACGCCCGTCACGCCGTCCTGGTCGTTACCGAGGATCTCGTCAATGACCGAGTTCCATTCGATCGTGACCTTCTCGTGGGCCATGGCGCGGTCGCCCATGATCTTGCTCGCGCGCAACTTGTCGCGGCGATGCACCACGTGGACACGGCTCGCGAACCTTGCCAGGAACAGGGCCTCCTCCATGGCCGAATCGCCCCCGCCCACCACCACCACCGGCTTCTGGCGGAAACGCGGCAGCGCGCCGTCGCACGTCGCGCACGCGGACACGCCGCGATTCATGAAGGCCTGCTCAGACTCGATGCCCAAGTACCTGGCCATGGCACCCGTCGCCACGATGACCGACGCCGTCTCCCAGGTTTCCTCGCCCGACGTCACCTTCAGCGGCTGCGCCGAGAAATCGACCGCGGTGACCGTCTTGCCCAGATACCGCGCGCCGAACCGGCCGGCCTGTTTTTTGAGCAACGCCATCAGCTCGGGCCCGCTCACCCCCTCCGGAAAGCCCGGGAAGTTCTCCACCTCCGTCGTCGTCATCAACTGACCTCCGGGCAGAATCGCCTGGCTCAATTCCCCTTCAAGCACCAACGGTTCCAGACTGGCCCGCGCCGTATACAGCGCCGCGGTATGCGCAGCCGGCCCCGAGCCGATGATAATCACCCTTTCCATAGCGCTCTCCTGAAAGGCCATTGGTTCCCAGAGCGCCCGAGCCGGAGCCCAGGCCAGACGCGATTATACGGCAGCCCCCGGCGCGCGCACAAATAGCGAGCGTGAGTTAACGCCGATTCCCCCACTTGATCACTTCTAGCCGGACAGGCACAACGCCGTCCGCAATCATACCCAGCTTCCGTGCGGCGCCCCTGGAAAGGTCGATAATGCGTCCGCCGGTAAAGGGTCCACGGTCGTTAATGCGGACTTTCACGGTTTTCCCATTTCTGAGGTTCTTGACAACCACTATGGTGTCAAAAGGCAGCGTTCGGTGGGCGGCGGTCATGCCGTTCTGGTTGTAGATCTCCCCTGAAGCGGTCGGTCTACCGTGGTACTCATTGCAGTACCAGGCGGCCCTGCCCTTCTGGACCTGCTTGGCCCTTCGGCCGGGCACAAGGCTGCACCCGGTGGCGAGGCAAATAAAAAGGAGCACGAGGATCCTCGTGCTCCGAAGCCTGACGAACAATGTCTAACTCCCTTTACGGAAGATACTTGCTGATCCGCTCGGCGACCTTGGCGACCACCTCCGGTTTCTTGTAGTCGCCCCGTTCGATGCTTTCCTTTGCGCTGGCCACACGCTCGGCGCGGATGCCCGACTGGTCCTGCGTTACACGAATCGCACGGGCAACAGCAGCGGCTGCCTGCGCCTCGTTGCTGATCAGAACGTCATCTTTTCCTTGCGTGCTCTGAAGGCCGTCTTTCTCGTTGGCAGGGCGCAGCTTGGCCGGTCGTTCAGGTTTCGGCTCTGGAATGCCGTTAATTCCTTGAATACCAACCATTTGCTTACTCCTCGACGGAACTGGAACCGCTCACTACTTCATCTCTCTGATCCGTCTATCGGCAGCGCCCGGCAAGAACTTTAGCCCAAATCCTCCCGAAAAGCGCCACTCTCCTCATGTACCCATACCACACGAGCCACTAGATTTTCAAGGCCCAAATCGAAACCATACCCCATTCCGCAACTCCTTCGACGTAGATGCCCAGACATACCGCCTGACAGACCACGGACACCGGGTTGCGGAACCGTGCCCAGGGGATCAACACCCCAAAGACGAAATAGTGATGCAGGTGAACGTAATACCTGTCTCGAAGCAGCCATGTGGCGAGCGCAATCAACACGATCATCGCGACGAAAGACAGCGTGTACGGGGCCGCGATCCCCGCCTGGCGGGCCAGGCGAATGTGGTAGGCCGCCAGCAGCGTGATGAGGAGCGCCACGCCCAGAAACACGCCTCGCCCGATTGGGTGCATCCTGCTCAGATCCGACCACGTCAGCGAGTAATTGACCACCGATATGGACTGGAGGTAGAAGAAATGCAGCGCGATGAAGAAGGGCAGCACGTACCCCAAGCCGTACCACTTCAACGCGGTGTACCAATCCTGGTGGGGTTGCGTCAGGCGCGACCGGGGTCCCAGCACGTAGAGAAACGGCGCCGAGACCAGAAGCTTGGCAATCTCGCCGTATCCGCCCAGCCGGGAATGGAACGGGTTTGCCCGGTCACACAGCACGCCGGCAACATAGGCGAATCCCAACGCCAGCAGAAGACACCACAGGTAGAGTCGTGCATCCAATGCGGCGGCGCGGGCAAAGGCGACGGCCCTTCGCACAGTTGCCGCCATCATGTTGGCGGGCGGGGTACTGCCGGATTCGTAGGTCATGAGCACGGCAATGATAGCATACGGGCGCCTGCCGTGTGTACGCGCGTTATACGCACGGCGCGCAACACCCGCTCACCGGGTCGCCTTGATCAGGTTGCCGTCGAAACGTATGGCAATAGAGGCCGAGGGCCGTCGATGGTCTTCGCCCCCGAAGGTGTCATGCTGAACCGCTTGGACCTTGTCGCCCAGCACGCCCCCCTCAGTCCACTGCGCGGCCGCGCTTCCCGTTTCGCTCAGGCCCACGGCGAGCCACCCTTCCGGCGTGTCCACCTTGAAGCGCGTGCCGCCGACAAACGCGACCGCGTCACGGTTTCGCAGGAGACTGAACGCGGCATTGCTCTCCAATCTGACACCGTCACGGAACTGAATCTTGCCGGGTCCGAAGAGCGCATAGTAGGTATTGGACTTCGTTCGGAGTTTCAGGGCGTCGCGATCACCCGCTCGCGCGACCTCCTGGAGATTGGGCGCATCCTGCCAGGCGTCCCACACGGCGAGGAAGGGCGCGGGGGCCGTCCGCCGGACACAGAGGGTCTGGCACGGTGGGTGGTCCGCGGTGACGACCGCATTCGAAACCGGGTACGTCTCGAGCGCGTAGACCTCCGTGGCCTCGGGGTGAATGCTCGGGCTCTCGATCATGGTGAGGCGCGACGTCACGCCGTCGACCCGCCACTGCGCGGTCCAATCCGCCGCGACCTGTGCGTGCCGAACGTTGTCCGTGCCGTTGGCGCGCCAGGCATCGGGTTCGAATGGTGCCGGTTCCGTCTCGATGGACAGGGCCGGGGCCGTGCCGGCATGGTTCACGATCCAGTCATGCGTGGCGCCCCCCTCCACACGGAACAGGTCGAGCACGATGTCCTCGACCACGGCCACCGAACGCCGGTAGACCGTGGTTTGCGGATACAAGCGGTCCGCGCGCAGCTCGGCAAACTGCATAAAGGCTCCGGAGAAAAACAGCGCGACCTCGGGTATCTCTTCGCCCTGCAGGGCTTCTCCCTGCTTCTGGGACGTGCGGTCCACGGTGACCGTGTTGTGCGACGGCGAGAGCGTGCCGAGGATCCGGGTGACGGATTCGTTGTAGGGCGTGGCCTTTTCCAATGCGAGCAGCTTCCCGTGGGAATACCACGTCAAGCCCAGACGGTCCGCATGCTGGTGCCCGCCGCCGGGGAGCAACGCGTTCAGCCCGACCCACACCCGGTTCCCTTCCCACTCATTGCGCAGCGAGACCCAGCCGCTCGAGAGGTAAGAACTCGTGAACGGGGTCGGTTGCTGAACGATCTCAGGCGCGCCGTAGAGCACCCCGACCCACGAACGCCGCCCCTCGCGAAAACCCGCATAGTCTGCCACACCGCGCACGTCGTAGAAGCGGTAGCCCACCTCGGCCGTCACGGCGTAGCTGTCCATGCCCGCCCGGGGGTCCATCGAGTCGCCGATGGTCGGCATGGTGCGGTCCGGCATGGCCATGGACATGAACCACTCCAAGGCATTCTTGATGACCTTGCCGGCCTCGCTGTCTCGGTCGGTGAAATCGTAGCGCGCCTGCGGGAAGCGGTCCGGGTCCATATGCGAAAGGTTGTGTGACAACACCGCGACCTCACAGAAGTGATAGAGCGGATAGAGGTGGTAGCCCGAACACAGCTCCCAATACGCGCCGTCCGGTTTGAAATGCGTGGCCGCCAGGCGCCGCAGGCTCGCATGTGTGGGTTGGGCCTCGGGCGCGTGGTCGCCGTAGCCGAACGACCAATCGAACAGGTCCTCGCGTTCGAGGGCCAGCGCGGCCTGGAGGACGGTCCGGTGCCATTGATACAGGTTGTTGTGGTTGTACTGGTAGACGGGCTCGAGCATGCCGTCCTCGAGCATGCGCGCCAGCACATCCTGTTCAACGCACGCCCGCTGCGCTGCGGACATCTGGTCCCGGACCAATTCGTAGGCGGTGGCGAGGTCGCACAGGATCTTGTTGTCCCCCTCACGGTGATAGGTGAGGATGCGCACGAATTGCCCCTCCCCGGCGCGGTCGGTCGGGATGTTCCTCAGGCTCTCGGCGAAGAGCGTGAGGATCTCGATTGCGCGCGCGGTATAGGCTGGCTGTTCTTCAACGCGTCCGATGACGGCCAGAGCCATGGCCGCGGACGCGGCACGCTGGTAGAACAGGCACGCCCAACCGTCGTACATGGTGCCGTGATACCGGTTGTCCGGCGGGTAGATGCCCGCGTCGGTGTCAGGACTGAAATCCTTGCCGCAGGTCGAACAGTGAAAGCGCTCGGGATTGAAGGGGTCAAAGTCCAGCCGCGTGCGATCATCCGGGCACGAGAAGTTGTGGTACACATTGCCGCATTTCTTTGGGAACACCGCTGTGAGCTTCGCGCTCGGAACATCCACCCACTTGCTGATCGCGGCCTTGTGATCCGCGTACGCCGCCTTGGCCCAATCCTGACCCGTGATCTTCTCACGGATCTCGACAACCGTGTCCTCCGTGATCAGGCCGGCCGGATGCTGCCAATTCACCGCGCCGAGGCTTGCGACCAAAACCACTGCCATCATCTTCTCTGTCCTCCTCAGGGGCTGGGGTCAGGTCTTGCATTACGACATTTTGCACGTCTGCAGAGGCAACAACTGTTCGAGCCACCAACAGGGCCAATGGGGAAATGTTATAATGAAAGACCTGACCCCATCCCCCCTATTGGGCAAGCTGCTCCCATCGGACATACATGCCCTCGAGCCTTGTCTGCAACGCCTCGTATTGTTGTTTGAGTGTGTGGGCTTTTTCGTAGTCGTTGGGATCGATTCGGACGAAGAGGCCCTCGATACCGTGGATTTCTTGCTCGACCCGCTCGATATTCCGCTCGATTTCTTCGATCTGCTTGCGGCGTTTCGCTGCGTCCCGCTCCTTGGTCCTGTCCCTCTGCGGTCTTCTTGTGCGGATCTTCAAGGGGTCCTGTGGCGGTGCGGCGGTCTGCTGCTGTGCTTCTTTGCGCTTCCAGAGGTAGTGTGAGTAGTTGCCCAAGTGGACGTGCGCGTTCCCGCCTTCGAAGACAACCAAGGTGTCCGCCAGCCCATCGATAAGGACGCGGTCATGCGTGACCATGACGAGGGTGCCGGGGAATTCGGCCAAGGCCTGCTCAAGGGCTTCGCGGGATGCCAGGTCGAGGTGGTTCGTAGGCTCGTCGAGCAGCAGCACATTGGCGTCACTCAGCATGAGCTTGGCCATGGCCACGCGGCTGCGTTCTCCGCCACTCAACGCTCCAATGGGTTTGAACGCATCGTCGCCGGTGAAGAGAAACCGGCCGAGAAACGTGCGCACCTGTTCCGGCGTCATATCGGGCCGGATGGCGCGAATCTCCCCGAGGAGGTCGTTGGCTGGATTGAGGTTCTCGTGATGTTGCTCGAACAGGGCCAGGCGCACCTTGTGGCCGAGGGTCACGGCACCTGTGCCGCCCTCGAGCCGTCCGGCGAGGTGGCGCAACAAGGTGGTTTTGCCGCATCCGTTCGGCCCGATAATCCCGAAGCGCTGGCCGCGCTCAATCGACAAGGACAGCCCTGCGTATAGGCCGAGGTCGCCGTACGCCATGGTCAGGTCCGTGGCTTCAATGACCCGTTGTCCGGTGCGCACGACGCCGCCGAGGTCGAAGCGCGCCGATTGGGCGTCGGGGGCCGGGGCGTCGACGCGGTCGAGTTTGTCGAGGCGCTTGATCCGGCTCTGCACCTGCCGCGCCTTGGTGTTCTTGTAGCGGAACCGCTCTATCCAGGCCTGTTCCTTCTCGATGAAGCGTTGCTGACGCTTGAACGCGCTGTCTTGCTGCTCGCGCACCAAGGCCTTCTGCGTGAGATAGAAGTCATAGTTGCCGCCGTACCCGGTCAGCGTTTCGCGCTCGACCTCGACCGTGCGCTGGACCACGGTGTTCAGCAAGCGCCGATCATGCGAAATGACCATGAGGGTTTTGGGGAACTCGATCAGGAACTTCTCGAGCCACTCGCGCGCCTCCAGGTCCAGATGGTTCTCGGGCTCATCGAGCAGCAGGAGGTCCGCGTCTTCCAGCAGCACCATCGCCAGCCTGAGCCGGGTGCGCTGGCCGCCGCTCAACGCGCGGACCGGCAAGTCGAACTCGTCCTCCGCAAAACCCAACCCGGTTAGAACGCTCCGGGCCTTGGCGCGAAACTCGTAGCCGCCGCGCAAACGAAACTCGTCCTGCAACGCACTGTAGCGTTTCAGTAGAGGGTCGCCATCCCTGTGTTCGGGCTCGGCGATTCGGCGTTCGAGCCGGCGCAGTTCCTCCTCGACGTCGAGAAGATCGCGAAACGAGGCGATAACCGTCTCATAGACCGTGCCCTCGGCATCGACCTGGGGCATCTGCGCCAGACACGCGAACCGCGCACGCCGCATGCGTTCAATCGCACCGGCATCCGGGTCGATTTCACCGGTGATCAAGCGGAAGACCGTGGTCTTCCCCGTGCCATTGCGTCCGATCAGGCCAATCTTCTCGCCTTCTTCGATGCGCACGCTCACCGCGCTGAGCACCGGCTCGCCCGCGAAGGACTTCGATACATTCTCAAACCGTACAAGGCTCATGATTTCACAGACGTTGTGTTTCTGAACGTGGGCGATGCCGATCTCAGGCGCCAAGGCTTCACGCCACCCGGGCCGACGCGCTTCCGAAACCTACAGAAGCGCGACAAACTCGTCGACGCTCAACCGGGCGCCCCTCAAGATACCCCTGAGCGTGCCCCTGTCCAGTTCCCGATGGTCAGGCACCACCACTTGGGCGGACGGCTCCTCACGGCACAAGACGATGTGACTACCCTTTTGCCGGCCCCGAACAAAACCGGCTTTCTCGAGCGCCTTTCACGCAGGAACGGCCCGAAACGACTGGCAGGGAGGTCAAACGGTGACCACTTCGAGGCGGTCCTCAGGCACGGATTCGCCCCGCTCGTCGAGTACTTCAATATAGAGAGCGATGGCCTCCTTGATGTTCGCGATGGCCTCTTCTTTGGTCTTGCCTTGGCTGATGCAGCCGGGCAGGGTGGGGCATTCGACGACCCAATACCCGTCCTCGCCGGGATACACAATCACCTTGCGCACTTGCGGTTCTCCTCCGGGCCTGATCGCAACGCCCGGTACCAAGCATGCTGACACGCTGATTATAGCATGCCCATTCGGACGCCCGCATTCGTGCGCTTCACCTCAGGATCTCGATCACCGGTCCGGTTGCTCTTCCTGGTCAATGTGATGTGCAATGCGTAGGAACCGGTCGACGAGGTCGGTGTTGGCCAGTTGCTCGTGGCCGCGCAGGTACGTGCACGCCCTATCGCCGAACGGCCGCCACCAATGCTCCGGGATATTGCTCACGCCGATGACGGCGCCCAAGAGCGAGCCGGCGGTTGCCGCGGTACAGTCATTGTCCAGGCCCATGGCCACGGTCATGCCGATGGTCCGGGTGAAATCCATCCGGCCCAGGATGAGGCCGAAGATCGTCAAGCAGGCGTTGTTGATGGTGTGGACCGGGTGCATGCCGGGGAAACGGGCATCGACCGCGTTGCGCGCCGCACGCCAGTCCGCGAGCCGGGGGCCCAGGTCGAGGGACCAGCGGATGGCCTGCGCCAGTTGACAATCTCGCGGTATCTCGGTAAGGCCGGTTTCGATGGCGGCTATGGGCGAATCGACGGCAAAGGCCGTGGCGATGGCCGCGGAAAAGAACATGGCCCCGTAAACACCGTTGCGCCGGTGGGACAGGTAGGCATCGCGATACGCCAGCGCGGCGGCCTTCTCCGGCCGTCCCGGCGCGGCGTAGCCCCAGGGGTCGCTCCGTATGTCCGCGCCTATCCATTCCTGGTACGGGTTGTTCAGTTCTGCGGCCCCTGACGCGGGCACACCCTTCCTGAGATTCTCGAGCGCGACCTCCTCGGCCGTGCACGCCGTCGGCAGGTACTTCACCCACGCCTCGCCCACGTCGTCCGTGGTGAAGTCCGGTCCGTACTCCTCAAGGATAAGCAGACCCAAGATCGTGTAGGTCAGGTCGTCGTCGACCGGGACTTGGCGAATGTGGCTCTTAAGATAGTCTTGAACCCGGCTGGCGTCATACCGCACGACGCCGGGGTTGGGATGCGCGGCCCAATAGTCCGTGGGCGGGAAGTCCATGCCCGCGCGCTGGGCAAGGGCCGCCATATCTTCTACGGGCCAACCTTCGACCGGCGCGCCCAGCGTACAGCCGGCGGCACGCCCCAGCCACGCTCCCGTCATGCGTTCCCGGAGTGCCGCATCGGATAGGATCAGGGCGAGCTGGCGTGGCCCGTCCGGCCGCAACGCACGTATCTCTTCGAGTCCGTCGGGCTCGTCCACCTGCGCCATTGCTCCTGTGTGCCTACATCATCTCCCAGATGCTGGCTTGGCCCATGCCGCCGCCGACGCAGAGCGTGGCGAGGCCTATGGTGTTGCCGCGGCGCTTCATCTCGTTGAACAGGCTGACGATAATGCGCGCGCCCGTGCACCCGACCGGGTGGCCCAGCGCAATCCCGGACCCGTTGACGTTGGTGATGTCCCGGTTGAGGCCTAGGAGTTTCTCGCAGCTCAAATACTGTGCGGCAAAGGCCTCGTTCAACTCGATGAGTTCCATGTCCTCGAGTTTGAACCCGGTGCGTTCGAGGGCCTGCTTGGTGGCGGGCACAGGGCCATAGCCCATCAGTTCCGGTTCGACCGCGCCCAAGCCGTACCCGCGTAGCTTCGCGATCGGCTGAAGCCCGAGTTCCTTGGCTTTGTCCAGGCTTGTCAGGGCAATGGCCGCGGCCGCGTCGTTGATGCCGGAGGAGTTCCCGGCGGTGACGGTTCCGCCTTTCTTGAACGTCGGCTTGAGGCGGGCGAGCTTTTCCATGGTGAGCCCCGGTCTGAAGTGTTCGTCTGTATCGAAGACAATGGGATCGCCTTTTCGCTGCGGGATCTCGACCGGCAGGATCTCGTCCTTGAACTTGCCCTCTTTTGTTGCGGCTTCTGCGCAGTTGTGCGAGCGGAGCGCAATCTCGTCCTGCTCCTCGCGGGAGAGGTCGTATTTTTCGGCCAGGTTCTCGGCGGTTAGGCCCATGATCAAACCGCAGTATGAATCGGTCAGGCCGTCCCAGAGCCCATCGGACATCACCCCGTGCTGGAGGCGCTTTCCCCAGCGGGCATCGCTGAGCGTATAGGGCGTACGGCTCATGACCTCGACGCCGCCAGTCATCACGAAATCCATATCGCCGAGCATGATCTGTTGAGCGCCATAGATGACGGCTTGCATCGCCGAAGCGCAGTTGCGGTGAATGGTCACGCCGGGCACCTTTATCGGCAGGCCCGCCTTCAGTCCGGCCAGCCGCCCCGTGACTATCTCGTCCATCCGCTGCATGCACTGGCCCACAATGACGTCCTCGACAAGGTCCGGTGAGACATTGGCGCGCTGCAACGCTTCCTTGATCACCAAGGCCATCAGATCCGTCGCCGGATAGTCCCGCAACGTGCCCCCGAAAGTACCGATGGCCGTCCGCACCGCTGATACTGCAACCACTTCCCTCATGATCGTTCCTCCGCTTGAAAGTTCCCACAATGGATTTTCCAAAAGTTCGTCCATCATATCAGCAACCGTGCCCGTGGGCAAAACTATGGGCTCGCCTCGGTACCACGAGTTGCCCGATTCGGGGGTTGATTGGACCGAGGAAGTGCGCTATGCTGAATCGTCTTGTCCAAAGCCATGAGGATGTGTGGGAAGTGCTCATGGCAGAACTGCGGCCAATAGGCAATCAACGGAGGACATCATATCATGCACATCAAGAAACGAGGTTTTACGCTGATCGAACTGCTGGTGGTCATTGCCATCATCGGCATTTTGGCGGCCATTCTGCTGCCGGCGCTCGCCCGGGCGCGGGAGTCGGCGCGCCGGTCGAGCTGCCAGAACAACCTGAAACAGTGGGGCCTTATCTATAAAATGTACGCCAACGAGGCGGAAGGCGGGCTCTATCCCCCGCTGAATGCCGAGGGGGATGTGATGCGGGTGGACTGCACGGATGCGGCCTTGCCGGACACCAGTGTCGAGGAGTTCTTCTTGGCGGCCGGGCCGCGCGTCGACGCGGTCTATCCGGAATACTTGACGGACCCGGCCATCTCGTTCTGTCCTTCGGATGCCGAGGACTCGCCCGAGAGCCTGATCACGCCGGGGTTGAATGGGTCGAACTTCCATCTGCCGTGTCACGACACCAAGCAGGGCCGGCGGTCGGTGGACGAAAGCTACATCTACATGGGATTTGTTTTGGACCGGTGTGAATCGACCGACACACAAGTGACGATTACTAATCCCCTTCCGAGCGGGCCGTCAGAGTTAACCGGCCCGGCGCAAGTGGCGGCGGTCGCCGTGGGTATCGTCGTGGAGGTGATGCTGGGCTCGGTCGAGCCGGAAGACGCGGCGGATAGGGATGTCGCGGTGCCCAACCCTAATCCCGACGGCTCGTACAACGGCAACGGCGGCGGCACCACCATCTATCGTCTGCGCGAGGGCGTCGAGCGCTTCATGATCACGGACATCTTCAACCCCGCGGCCTCGGCCCAGGCACAGAGCACCGTGTTCATCATGTTCGACCACCTCTCGGACGAGGTGGAGGGATTCAACCATGTTCCGGGTGGCTCGAACGTCCTCTATATGGACGGCCATGTCGAGTTCATTCGGTACGTGAGCGAGAACCCGTACGGCAGCGGCGGCAGCCAGTCCCCGGTCAATGCGGGCATCGCCGACATTGTCGGCATCATTGGCTTCGGCGGCTCCTGATTCGATTGCGGATTGTGCGCGTCCTGGCGGACGCGTAGCGGATTGCGGATTGC
>Ga0272441_10007078_pt1 | contig 18395 bp, 25 predicted proteins | sample SSMProp6N_FD_193582 | JGI IMG/M metagenome (GOLD analysis project Ga0272441, IMG submission 193582) | Marine sediment archaeal communities from Little Sippewissett salt marsh, Falmouth, MA, United States - SSM-Prop-6N | ecosystem: Environmental > Aquatic > Marine > Wetlands > Sediment ... | reverse complement strand
GTTTCCCACCCAAACGGCTGATGACTTCCTGGCCAAACGCTCGCAGGCGAATGGCCTTGCGTGCCAGCTCTGGATTGGCCTGCACCAATCCGACGACATTCCGCAACGCGGGATCGGAATCCCAACCCAGCAGAAAGTCGGGGGCCGACAAGTAGAAGAAACTGAGGGCGTGTGATTGGATGAACTGCCCTAGGTTCATCAGCCGGCGCAGCATCTCACCTGTCTTGGGAATACGAACGGACAGGATGGCGTCAGCTGCCTTGGACGACGCCAGGATGTGCGATACCGGGCAGATACCGCAGATGCGGGCGGTCAACCCAGGCATTTCCCACAGGGTCCTACCTTCACAGAATTTCTCAAAGCCACGCAGTTCAGTTACATGGAACTGGGCGTCCTTCACATCACCGGCGTCATCAAGAGTGACCGTGATCTTGGCATGGCCTTCGATGCGCGTGACATGTTCGATACGTATCGTTTTTTCCATGTTCTCTCCCTAACCGAACTTGAGATCCTCGCCCACGAGCTCAGGCGTTTTACCGTCGAGCAAAGCGAGAATGGCTTTGGCGATGACACCCGGAGGAGGAGGACATCCATGCAGGAAGAACTCCACCGGAACCACTTCATGAATAGGCCGGACACGATCCAGCAAGTGAGGCACGACGTCGTAGGGCAGCTGCCCGTTGGTCGTGGTCTCCTTGCCATAGATGCCTTCAATCAACTTGTCAGTAGGAATGCCGTTGCGCATCCCAGGCACATTTCCGGTTACAGCGCAATCGCCCAGTGCGATGAGGATCTTGGACTTCGCGCGCGCTTCCTTGACCAGATGCAGGTGCTCTTCGTTGGCTACCGCGCCTTCGATGATCGTAACGTCGACGCCCCCTTCGGGGAACGTCTTCAGATCCGTGATCGGGCTGTTGCACAACTCAATGCGGGCGGCAAGCTCGATGAACACTTCGTCGATGTCGAGAAGAGACATGTGGCAGCCCGAACAACCACTGAACCACAGCGTGGCGACTTTGACTTTACTCATTGTCTCTCCTTTCGATCAGGCGAGCGACTAAGTCGGAATCCTTGGTCATTTCAGCGTTAGACACTCCCTTGAAAACGAGAGCACCGGTCGGGCAAGCCTCAACACACTTGCCGCAGCTGGTGCAAGATTCGGCATCGCCCCAATCCACATCGAGATCAGTGATCACGCGAGCCGTATGCCCTCGTTCGGCAAACGCCCAGGTGTGCGCACCTTCAACTTCCGCACAAGCGCGAACACAGCGTCCGCACAGCACGCAGCGATCCCGATCAATCAGGAACCACGGATGGCTGGCATCTACGCGATTGCGAGGATAGGCGTACGGAACTGTCACCGAGTGCATTTCCAGCTCGCATGCCAAATCCTGCAATTCGCAGTTCCCGTTGGACACGCAGAACGAACATACATGATTGCCCTCGGCAAATAGCAGCTCAAGGATCTGTCGTCGATGCTTCTTGATGGCTTCGGTTTGCGTCTTCACGACCATTTCGTTCGCCACCTCAGTCGTGCATGAAGTCACCAATTGCCCGGCGATTTCTACGATGCACAGGCGGCAAGCGCCCACGTCCGCCAATCCTTCAAGATGGCAGAGCGTCGGGATGCGAATCCCGTTTTCAGTCGCCACTTCAAGGACTGTCTTCCCTGCGGCGGTCGTTATTTCGCGACCGTCGATCTTCAGTCTGATGGTCTCCACTGCAACCCTCCAGCTTCCTCTGTAGTCTTAGTTGGCGCTACCACTCTCAACGCGTATCGCCCCAAACGGACAGGCCTCAACACAACGCCCACAACGGACGCACACTTCACTATCTAGACGATACGGCGGCGTGCCAGGCTTCCCGCTGATTGCGCTCACCGGGCAAACCGTGCGACACTTGTCGCACGCTTTGCACACCTCATCGTCAATGACAAATCGAATGAGCGCCGTACATACCTTGGCCTCACACTTGCCTGCATCAATATGCGCTTGATACTCATCCCCGAAATGCTCCAGCGTTGACAACACTGGATTTGGCGCTGACTGGCCAAGGCCGCACAGCGAGGTTTCGACGATGGTTTGTCCAAGACTTCGCAGCCGATCAATGTCCTCGGGTCGTCCCTCACCTTCAGTAATCCTCACGAGGATATCGAGCATCTGGCGGGTTCCTGCGCGGCACGGAACACACTTGCCACACGACTCGTCGCAGGTGAACTCCAGGAAGTACTTGGCAATGTTCACCATGCAGTTGTCCTCGTCCATGACAATGACCCCGCCCGATCCCATAATCGCGCCAAGTCTCTTGAGCGATTCGTAGTCAATCGGCGTATCAAGATGTTGTGCCGGGATACAACCGCCAGATGGGCCGCCGGTCTGCACAGCCTTAAACGCTTTGCCCCCTGGGATGCCTCCACCGATGTCATAGATGAGCTCGCGCAGCGTTGTTCCCATCGGAACCTCAACGAGTCCCGTGTTGACGACCTTGCCCGAAAGCGCAAACACCTTCGTGCCCGGACTGTCCGGCGTGCCGATGGATGAGAACCAGTCCGCCCCCTTCAACACAATGTGGCGAATGTTGCCCCACGTCTCTGCGTTGTTGATCAGAGTTGGGTGCCCAAACACGCCGGACGTCGATGGATAGGGTGGCCGTGTTCGAGGCACGCCACGTTCTCCTTCGATCGAGGCAATCAGTGCGGTCTCTTCACCACACACGAAGGCACCAGCTCCAATACGAACTTCGATGTCAAACGAGAATCCAGTTTCAAGGATGTCTGATCCGAGAAGACCGTGTGCTCTCGCCTGATCGATCGCATGATTCAAACGTCGAATGGCCAGTGGATACTCGGCGCGCACGTAGACATATCCGCGGGTCGCGCCAACAGCGTAGGAGGCAATCTCCATCCCTTCGATCACAGAATGCGGATCCCCCTCAAGGAGGCTTCGATCCATGAATGCTCCAGGGTCACCTTCGTCAGCGTTGCAGACGACAACCTTCGTCGGGCCACTTTCCTGAGCAACGAACCGCCATTTGAGGCCCGTTGGAAATCCAGCACCACCACGACCGCGCAAGCCTGAGGAAACCATCGTCTCGATCAGCTCTTGGGGGGACTTCTCGGTCAATGCAAGCCCGAGCGCCTCGTAGCCCCCGGTGGCGATGTATTCATCGATATTCTCAGGATCGATCTGCCCGCAATTGGACAACACGATTTTGTGCTGTTTCTCGAAGAAGGGAACCAGCTTTTTCTGTTCAGTAATCTTTCGCGCGTCTGGTGTTTCCCATAGAAGACGCTGCACAGGGCGACCCTTGAGAAAGTGCTCTTCAACGATCTCCACCGCATCCTCAGGCTTGACCTGAATGTAGAACGCACCGTCTGGGTACACAAGAAGAACTGGGCCAAGCTCACAGGGGCCCATGCAGCCTGTTTCCACCAGCCGAATCTCATCACTGAGGCCGTGCGCTTCTATCTCGCGAGCCAACGCGAGTCTTACATCAGCGGAGTGAGATGAAACGCAGGCGGCACCAGAACAGACGAGAACGTCAAGCCTGCAATGCATTATCCCCTCACTTCGATAGCGAATTCAGAGACAGCATTGCCGTTCACCAGATGCTCCACGACGACGCGCCGAGCACGCTCAGCCGTCATCTGACCGTAGGTCACGGTCTGCTCTCCCTCGATGTGCACCTCGACCATAGGTTCAGATGAGGCAAGGCCACGTTCTCCCGTCTGCGTAACGACCACGTCAGACAGATTCCGCACGCTAATCTCATCGAGAAACGCCGCCATCACGTCGCGTGCTCCCGCTGCGATGCCACTGGTTCCCATTCCAACGACTACCTTGACGCGCGCGTCTCCTTTTCGTAGAGACAGCTCCTTCGCAGCCCGCTCCCGAATCTGACGAAGCTCTTCCAGTTTCATCCCATCCTCCTATCTTCAGCCGACACGTTCGGCAATGTATGCCTTCAGAAACCGGATCACCTCGGGATGCTGGAACGCAACTCCCCCCAGGAGATCCGATAGATCTGCCGTGTCGAGTTTAAGCTCACTTCCGTCACATCGATACGTAATGCTAACACAGCGAGCACCCGCCGTCACGATAATAGTGAGGAACGATGCCGCCAGGTCGCCAAATGGGGGAAGATCGATATGGCTGCGCCGAAATTCGGCAGTCACTGTCGTTCCTTTGCCCGGTTGGCTCTCGATCACAAATCGGCCATCGCAGTGCTGCGCTGATTCTCGCAGCAGGGGAATTCCCAAGCCTACGCTCTCGGTCGGCTTACTTGAGTAGTAGCCGCGGCGAACGTTGTCCAGCGTTTTCTCGTCCATGCCCACGCCGTCGTCGGAAACCGTCATCGTGAGGCGATCCGCAACCGGGTCGCAGATCACCTCCACTTCGACGTGCGTCGAGTTCGAGGAGTACGCGTTCTGCACCAAATCAAGCAAGTGCATGTCGAGTTCTTCGATCATTCGAAACTGGCGAGGATCTCCTCGATCCGTTTTCGATCGAGCTTCCCGTACACCTCGTCATCAATCATGATCACGGGAGCCAATCCGCAAGCCCCGATACAGCGAACTCCTTGCACTGTGAAGCGCCCGTCTTGTGTCGTTTCCTCAAGCCCCACGCCAAGCATCTCGCTGAGGATGTCCATCACGCGTTCGGACCCCTTGACGTGGCAAGCCGTGCCTGTGCAAACGCTGATTACGTGTTCGCCACGGGGTTCGGTACGAAAGAAGTTGTAGAAAGTAACAACGCCATGCACGGTCGATGGAGGCAACCCAAGCCCATTGGCCACCGCACGCTGCACGTCGACGGGCAGATACCCAAAGATGGCCTGCGCTCGATGCAGCACTTGGATCAAAGGACCTTCCGTTCCCTTGAACTCGTCGAGAAGCCGCTGTAAAGCGTCGCTCCGCTGTTCAGTCATCACACCTTTCACTTCACCCTCCGTTCTTCCGTACAACATCTCACTGAGCGTCCTTCGATTTGTCGCGCAGCCAGGATCATCTCCTCTAGAGACACATGTTTCATCCCGAAGATAGTCGTCCGCTGCCCGATCTGATCCAGTTGATGCGCGTCCGACGAGCAAATCGCGGCAGCAGTGCCGAATCCATCAGGGAGCTTACCTGTGAGCGTCTCAACCAGATCAAACGTCAGCCCTTCGGGGACAAACCCCAATTGAGCAATCAGCCCAAACGTATCGCGATCAACGTGTGCAGGAATCGGCAATCCCCCGTAGGCGCGCACCAGCGAGACCGCCTCATTAAAGTCCAGATTGATCGAGTTAAGCAGTAGTTTGGGCTCACAGCCAAGAATCGTTTCGTCAGCATCAACAATCACTTGATCTCCGAAGTACAGCGGTTCATTGCTTCGATCAGGTAGAGCATCGTAGATAGCCTCCGCAAGGCGATGACACGCAGCTGCTTCATCAAAGTAGGCGAGCAAGTGAACTTCTTCACGCGTCTGCAGCTCGATGCCGTACAAGAAGCCCAGCCCCACGGCAGCGGCCGCTTGAGCCACAACATCGACCATGGACGCGCAGTTGTGATCGGCAATCGCAATCAGGTCAATTCCCTTGTTGACAGCCGTATCGACGATGCTTCGAGGAGACATCGTGAGCTCGCCGCAAGGGGACAAGCACGTATGAATGTGCAGGTCTGCGACAATCGATTCCACGTCTAACCTGTCAGCAACTGACGGAGCCGGCCAGAGATCTCGAACGCGCTGTTCGAGGAGCCAAGCAAGACGATTCTGCCCGCACTCGCCCGCTCCAGCATCGCCTCATTTGGCTGTTTTCCATCGGCCAGCAGCACAGCTGCCAGCTCAGCAACTTGAGCCACAGCTACCACGTTGGTGTGATGCTGAATGGTGATCCATAGATTGCCCGGTGCCGCGCTCGACAGTACATGAGATAGTAGATCTCCACAGTATCCGCCGGTCACTTCCTGATCGATATTCGCAGATGATGTGAACACTTCGAGAGACAGATGCTCAATGACTCTAGCTAGCTTCATGACGCCTCCTGGCGCTTCATCGCCCAATCGCCCTTCCTCTCTATCCAACACTGGATCGCCGTGCCCGTGCCGATTTGAGAGTGAATCTCAAACCGGTCGGAATGTTTCTGCATGTTGATCAGTCCCATTCCGGCACCAAATCCAAGATCGGTCGCCCAGTCGGGTGCCGTCGAATACCCTGGTGTCATCGCCAAATCGATGTCTTCAATACCAGGGCCCGTATCCACGACGTCGATGACAACCGCGTGCGGCTTGACAGCCACACTGATCGTTCCTCCGTTGTCGGAATAGACGATGAGATTCATCTCCCCCTCAAAGGCAACGATCCCAGCTCGACGAGCCGTCGTCGCATCGACGCCCGCTTGGATCAACTCCATCTTGATTCTCGCAGACGCGCTCCCGCCATGGGCGACATCGCCGGCACGAATCGTGTGTTTCATCAGCAATCACTCATTTCGCACACCGATCTGCTGCGGCAAGGACGAACGCCGTTGGCGTACATGAGGCCACAGGCCTCGAACATGGTCTTCTTGGTCGCCACCAGTGGGATATCCAGCTTCGTAGCATACTCAATGAGTGCTTGCGGCGGCACTTTCCCGCGAACGAAGATGACTGCAGTAACGTTGAGAATCTCGGCAACCCTCATCACTTGAGGATTGATCATGCCCGTCACCAACGTTGTTTGCTCCTCGGTTAGCGCCAGCACATCTGAGAGGAGATCGGCAGCAAATGCCCGATCGATCACTAGATCCGGCTGATCGCGTCCTACAAGAATCGATCCATTGATCATCTTCGCCAGTTCGCTTAGTTTCATAATGTCCTTATGCCCTGAACCTGAGAGCTTGGCTCTAGTGTCCAAACAGCGTGAATTTCATTCGAGCAGTCCCATGTTGCGAGCTCTGTGTTTTCCCAAACCCGCTCTCGAATCCTCACCTGCTCTTCAAGTCACAGGAGCGATTCCTATTCTTTGGCACCGCGCCGCCGAAGAAGCTACATCGATAAGATGCCGGACTTCAGCAACTCCACGCAAGGGGGCATCTACTTGGTGTCCAACGCAGACATCTGTTCGACGCGTAACGACGGAATGTTAACCGCTCGCTCGCTTGCCGCAATGGTTATAGCCAACATCGAGAACGTTTGACTTCCGGGCTGTCGGGAAGCTCATTGAAGAAGCTGCGAACACGCATGAAGGTCGCTTCGTGAAATACCCAGATTCAAAGCCCAATCGTCAATGACGTCCAGAGCAAACAAGGATGGCCCCCTTCTTTACGTTCGCGCCGCACTTGGAGCAGCAATCAGTCGGACTTCGGGGACAAGGGCGAGGGACTTCGTCCAGAGAGTGATGTCGATACGGGGGCTTCACAGAACAAGTGCAGGCGTATAAGATGCGGCTATGAGTGATCAACAACGACCGTTGCGCCAATTGAGAAGAGTCGATCGGATTCTGGTTCAACTCGGACGATGCCCGACGTGCCACGGGCATCTGGACTCGGTATCGCATGACGACGTCGCAAGTTGGACGGGCACTCCGGCGCAGTTCGGGAAGGTTCTCCGCGGCCCCACCGGCGTGGGACATGGCAGAATGAGGATGGGGCACATTACGACACTAAGTCATCGAAAGATTCCGTATTGCTCGAAATGCCGCCACACGTTCATTCACGGGTGGATCTACCCTGTCGCCAACCAGGAATCCAGGCATACGCAGTAGCGTTTGCAGGTCCGCGACTTAACGCGCCAGCCACACCAATCGGACATCGTTAGCCGGGGACAAGTGCTGAGAGGCGAGCATTGTAGAGTAACTGGAGAGCAGGCCTCTTCGTTGTCTGGACAGGATGGCAATCCACTTGCAATCCAATGGCAACACCTGCTCGGCGCTTAACTACGTAATCCTAGTCGCTCACACTCTCGTCGCAACGGTTGGCAAGGGATTGACAAATCGATCACGTTGGTGGTGCTGACTCACGGAGCAAATTCCCCGACGATTGACCGGCCGTCGATGCCAGCTGCCGCCTTTCGGAGCTCGTCGATGGTGACCTCTTCGATTGTGATGAGTGTTACACGCTCACCGATATTCTCCGGGCAGTGCGCATCCGAGCTTCGCAGGATGGCAGCATCGCCGCAGATATCGGGGATGTCTTCTTCCCGAACCTCGATGACGGGAAAATCAAGTCCTTCAGGCAGTTCGCCTAGTTGCGACAGCACGCTGAAGAACCGCCGATCGATGTGCGCAGGCACGGCCAATCCACCCAACTCGTTGATCCGCCGAACGGCATCAGCAAACGACAGGTCCAGACCATTGACCAAGAATTTCGGCTCGAAGCGCAGGAGGTTGTCTTCTGCATCGACCTGCGTTTGCTCGCCAAGGCTGTACGGGTCGTCATATCCGTCCGGCAGCAAGGCATACACCTCATCCGAGAAAGCCAAACAAGTAGTCTCGTCGTCAAAATAGGCCAACAAGTGGACGTCTTCACACGTCTGCAGCTCCAGCCCGTACAGAAAATCAAGCCCTGCGTCACGTGCGACTTGAGCAATGATCGGCGTCATCGCTGCCGTGTTGTGATCGGTGACTGCAATCAGATCGAGCCGGTTGGCGACCGCAGCGTCCACAATGGCGTACGGCGACATGGTTCGCTGTCCACAAGGAGAAAGACAAGAGTGGATGTGTAAGTCAGCAAGATACGTCTTCACGAGCGTCCTTTCGCAACGTCAATCGGATGCAACTAGGGTTTGGGTCTGATCAGTGACTGACCCGTCATCTCGAGCGGTGATTCGATACCAAGCAAGTCGAGCATCGTCGGGGCAATGTCGGACAGGATTCCATGAGGCCGCAGTTCGACGGATCCGCCGTCACGCGGAATCAGAAACGCGTCCACATCGTTCAACGAGTGTGCCGTCTTAACGTGTCCGTCACGATCCAACATCTCTTCGATGTTCCCATGGTCGGCAGTGATCAAAATCGCGCCGCTGCTATCACGGACCGCTCTGACAAGCATTCCGGTGCAAACATCGACGGTTTCCACTGCCTTGACCGCTGCCTCGAAAACGCCGGTATGTCCTACCATGTCACAATTGGCGAGATTGATGACGATGAATCCGTACTCATTGCCGTCAAGATCGGACTCAGTGGCCTCCTCACAGAAACTGCATGTCAGGTCCTCGGTGGACGCAGCGGCAGCAGCACGGAGCCCTTCGCGTCCGTCGCAAATCGCGGCAATGGCGAGCCTCGTTGTCTCATAGGCGCTCATCTCCGGCTGTTGATCCTCGGGGATGGTGATGCTGGGGACCAACACGCGATCTTCAAGAGGCAATTCCTTCATCCGCTTCCCATTGAAGAAGCTGGTTACGTGCCTGAATTTTTGGTACTCGGAAATCCTCAGTTGGCGGATGCCGTGATCCGCAAGCACGTCTCCCAGCAATGCATTCATCGATAGCGGAGCAAGGATATTGAACGGGAACTCATCGTAATACTTGGTCAATCCTGCATAGGCGACGTTCGGGCGGAAACCGACATCGAATGACTCAAAGTCTGGGTCGCAGAAGGCCATCGACAGCTGGATGGTGCGATCCTGGCGGTAGTTGAAATGCAGCACAGAATCGTTGTCGCCGATCGTGCCGATGGGCACTTCCTCAGCATCGACGATCACTGTGGGCAGAATGAATTCGTCCGATTCCGGCGGGTTGGCTTCGTTCCCCATTCCAGCGTCTGCACGCGCGTATGCCTCTTCAATGGCACGCTTGGCAGAGGATGCCCGTTTGCCCTCTCCCAATACCAGAGCGCGGAATGCAGCTTCCGTTCGATCCCAGTTTAGGGCCCTGTCCATGGCATAGTAGCGGCCCATCATGGTGGCGACAGTCCCGGTGCCAATCTCTGTGAACACATCCTCGAGTTGAGCCAGAAAACCAAGCGCACTGCGAGGCGGTGTGTCTCGTCCATCGCTGAAGAAGTGAACGAAGATTCTCTCGATTCCCAGTCCGGCAAGATGCCTCAGAATCGCGAACAAGTGTGTCTGATCAGCGTGTACGCCCTGATTCTGAACGAGCCCCATGAGATGAAACGCAGAGTCATTCTTCAAGCAGTTGTCGACAAGATGCCGGAATCTGTCAGATTGGAAGAGAGCCCCGCTGTCAATCGCTTCGTCAACGCGCACCATTTCCTGTTTGACAATCCGGCCAGCGCCCATGTTCAGATGCCCGACCTCTGATGACCCCATCACCCCGGACCTCAGCCCGACACCTTCTCCTGACGCCTCGAGCGTACTGTGCCCAACCTGTTCAAGTAGTGAGTCAGCAATCGGCGTCTTCGCCGCGAGCACCGCGTTCCCCGGTTCGTCCTTGCCAATGCCCCAGCCGTCCCGAATCAACAGCACAACCGGACCCCTGCTTGACTGCGACGTCGCGTTCATTCTCTCATCCGATCCATTCTCTATCGTCGTCATAACACTCCCAGTGAAAGTACGAAACGCTCTGCGTGAAGTCAACTGGCGGCTCGCACACGCATGTTCGCCGTTGCGGAGACCGCGAAGGAAAGGATTGGAACCGTTGCCGCTGCGGCAACAGCCAATCGATCGAGCATCCCACGGCAGTGATCACAGAGGCCGCAGCAGCGATTTTGGACTAGTCCGATCGTTCTCGGTCAAACTTCGCGTTCGCCTTGGCTGATTAGACGCGCACCGCCGTGCCGTAGGCCAAGATTTCTGCGGCCCCGGACATGGTTTGAGATGTGGTGAAACGGACACCGACAATCGCGTTGGCTCCCAGTTTCTCAGCCTGGTTGACCATTCGCTCAAGCGCCTGATCACGGGCCTTGTCCAGCATCACGGTGTATTCCTTGATTTCTCCGCCGACAATCGTTCGCAAGCCAGCCATGAAATCGCGCCCGATGTGACGGGCTCGGATCGTGTTTCCGCGCACCAGACCCAGTGTTTCGATGATCGGTTTGCCCTCAATGCGATTCGTCGTCACTAGAAACATGCTTCTCCTCCTTCCGCCTTTCAATTACCAGCCCGATCAGGGCAAGAATGACTCCCACACCTGCGCACAGAATGAGGGCCTTGAAGAAGACGTTGATCGACGACGTAAGAATCAACGCCGAAACAGCGTGGTATCCAACGTACCCTATCAACCCGACACCGGCAATCAGTATGAGCACATATCCAATCTTGAGCATCATCCCTCCGCTTGGCTTGCCTCCATCATACTCCTCCTCTCGCTCCACAAGAAGCGCCTACGAGCACTCTACAGAGTCTACACAGCTTGGATAGCTATTCTCGTTCATATAGAACTAATTGCTGTACTCCCTAGATTGCGATAGGATACGGAATTCTCGTTCTTCAACCGGAGGGAACGTGTACACACGCAAGGTTCAGAAGACTGGCGGATCGACCTACTTCGTGACCCTCCCTAAGCGATGGGCAGAAGGCGTAGGAATCGCAACTGGTTCAGAGATTCATCTTGTTCCCAACGACTCTGGAGCTTTGTTGCTCGTTCCCGACAGCGTCTCCAAGTCAAACCACTGCACAATCGTCCTACAGGAGTGGGAGTTCGATCGCCTTCAACGAGAGGTGATCGCACGCTATATTGCCGGCTTCGATGTAATCTCAGTGCGTGGTGAACGGATTCGCCCGGAGCAACGGCGGATGGTTCGCGAAATCGCCCAACGTCTGGTGGGACTTGAGATTTTCGAGGAGACCCAGCAGCTGGTCGTACTGCACTCTTTGGTGAACATCAAGGACTTCCCAGTTCACAAGACCGTGGATCGGGTGTTTGAAATCACCAAGGCGATGCTGGCCGATGCAGTGGATGCATTCTGTGAGCACGATCATGAGTTGGCCCGCGATGTCATAGAGCGTGATCGCGATGTCGATCGACTCGTCTTGCTGGTGGCAAGGCAGTTCAGCCTTCTTCTGCGCGACCTGATGACGGAGGAGGACTGCGCCCTGTCGCGACCGCAGTTCCTGTACTGTCACGAGGTCGCAGATCAACTGGAGCGAGTCGCAGATCACGCAGTCAAGATCTCCGAGGCCGCGCTGGCGTTAAACAGCCCGGTGGCGGAAAGCTCATCTTCTGAGCTCAAGACGCGATTCAAGGAATCGAACAGGGTGCTCAGTCTTGCTGTCCGCTCCTTTATCGAGCAAGACACCGATCTGGCCAATCAGGTCCTGGAGATGAGAGGACAGGAAGGGCAGCTGTTCGAAATCACGCGTCGACTTGCTTCGGAGAAGCGGTCTGATGCCGCATCGTCGATCAGTATCGCGCTCGATAGCTTGCTGCGAATCGCGGAATACGGGTTCAACATTGCCGAGAACGCTTTGGATGCGCCCGTGTCAAGCAGCTTTAGACCCACTGAGAAGTAGGCGCCAACAAGCCAGCATGGCATTTGTCGAGTACAAGGTCCCGTTGTATGCTGACAGACCTCAAGTAAGGGGTGACATCATGAGCAAGACACTTGCAGACATCAAAGCCGAGGTATGGGCCCATTTCCAACCAGGACAATGTGTGTATCTAGGTACAGCAGAGGGGGATCAGCCTCGTGTGCGGCCGGTAACCCTGCTCAATCTGGAAGAGAAATTCTGGCTTGCCACCAGCCCGCGCAGTGCAAAGGCTCGTCAGATTCTTCGTAATCCAAATGTGGAGTTCTGTTACCCTCTAGCAGCAGATTGCGGCAACGGCTACATCCGCGTCAGTGGAATCGCAACATTGGTTCGAGATGCTGACGTAATCGATCGTATAGGGAATCAGGTTCCGTTCCTAACCGAGTACTGGACAGGGACGCAGGATCCGGATTTCTGCCTCATTCGCATTACGCGAGTGGAAATCGAGTACCTTGAACCAGGATCGCCGGCTCCGCACACGTTCATCGCCTAACCTCCATTTTCGCCAACCGGTCTGCGTCCAGTCGTTGCTATCGAGTTTCTGTCCGGTATAATGACGATTGTTATGAAGACGACAAAGCATTCGCCAATCAGCGTAAAGTGCCACGGCGATCGTGTGTCGCTTTGTGTCTTCCAGATGATCGCCAGACAGACTGAGCGCAACTAAGACAAGACAGAAGCGCTCAAGAGTCTGGCAAGAGAACGCAGGCTCCGGCCTGCGATTTTTGCTTACGCATGAGGGCGCATTCGCGCCACAGAAAGAGAAACTCAGGAGGTGAGCAGCATGGTAGCATCAAGAATCAGAGATCGGAAGCACGCACAGAAGAGAAGAGTAGAACTACGTTTCAGCACGGGCTGTATCCCGCCACCGTGGCAACGCTTCATGGTCGCCAGTGCTACAATCTGCCACACGATTCAGGTTCTTGCTCAGAAGTCCAGCGAATCGAGAGAGGAGGAGAATCATGAAAGCTCCCCATGATCGTTGGATACGAATCGTCGTTTCGGCAGCTGAATCTCAAGGATCAGGCAATCGAGAAGCAGACATCCAGCTCCCACCGAGTGCTAGTATTGTCGATCTGCTCGAAGAACTGAAGGCAACGTCGTCTCCGCTCTACGAGGATGTTCGCAAACGTGTGTTGCGTCTATCAGGAGAGGTGCTTGCGTTTGGTCAGGAACGCCCAGCACTGCTTAACTTGCGAGACCAGCTGGCAAGCGGAGGTCCGGTCATCGTCCCAGACACACCGCCAAGAGCTCCTTTCTAACAAGCCGAGACTGTTAGTGACCCCGGGGGCACACACCTCGGGGTCTTCTCTTGCCACCCGTGTTGAGAAATGGATTGGCGCCGATTCTAGTTTCCAGACGACGCTTTCCCCGTCAGCGAGAGGATATCGATACGGAACACGACTGTTGCCGAAGAGATCTTCTCAGGGATCTGTATTTCGCGATCTGAATGCCGGCCGAGTTGCACATACCGCGACGCCAACGCGGCTAATCCGGCACGCTTCTCCAGCGGATCTTCAACAACAGACGCTCGCCCAAGCCCGATCACACTCTGGTAACGCACCGACCAGTTGCACCCAGTCTCTCCCGGGAGCACCTCCACATCGGCCTCCACTTCAAAGCAGACGTTCGCGTTGCCCTTGAGCAGGTTCAGTTTCGTCCCTTCGGATGCACAGTGGAAGTAGAGCTTGTCATCCAGGATGCCGAAATTCATCGGGACAACGTACGGCCAATTTTCGCCACAGAATGCAACGCGGCAGACTTCCGAGCCGCGCAGGATTCCCCACACGCGTTGGCTGTCAACGATTTCGCGGTCCTGCACGCGCATCGGCTGCAGCCAGCCGGGCAACAAGTCCGTATTCATGACTCCGCGACGAGACGATCCAGCGTCGCTTTTGCTTCGGGAACAAATTCGAAGAACTTCGCGAGTTTGTCGCAAGCGTAGTGTTGGCACTCCGAACAATTTTCCACCGCGTTCTCAGTTCCGCAAGCGCGAATCTCGCACGCCGCACAGTGCGCCATCCACGGCCCCGTTGCAGAGTGACAGCCAACGCACGAGCAGTCCTCGGCTGTCAGCTGGGCGTTGTACTCCTTACTCCACGTCTTAGCCAGCACTTCCAGAGTCGCTGCATCGCCAGATCTTGTGGCAATGAATGCCGGGCACTCGGTGCAAGTCAACCCGCAGACACCAGTCATCGTTTCCATTGTCGACCTCCGTTCGCCAAGTATGTTTGTCGAGAACCAGTTTACCTCACAGGAGATTGTCACGTCTCCCTTGACTAGAAAGCGTCCACGGCCGGCGCTTGGTCTCACAGGCACCGCAACTCTCACGCACGCAGTCACCCAGACGAGCGCCCGTCTGTCTTTAAGCACTCAGAGGACGTCGGCCTTGGTGGTGTGCTGGCGCTGCCCGCCCTGCTATACTCTGGAGGTAGCATTCACTGACATCATCATCCGTTTCGAAAGGGGAATCATGCGATACGAGTACGATGTAGGCGTGATCGGGCTAGGCCCAGCAGGAATGGCTGTCTCGGTGATGGCGTCGAACATGGGCCTGCGAGTACTTGCGATCGAACGCCGTGCCTTGGGCGGCGAGTGCATGAACGTCGGCTGCATACCTAGCAAGTCGCTGCTGCAAATGGCACACGTTCGCCATACGTTCTCGCGAACGTCCGAATTCGCGCTCTCAAGCGTCGCCAAGCTCCCTGATCCAATCGATCCATTCCAGACCTTGGGACGACACATTCGGTTCATCAACGAGCGAAAGACAACCAAGATGTTCGAGAAGGTCGACTTGAAGTTGCGTGAAGGGTCGGCTTCCTTTGTGAACGCGCACACCATCTCAATCGGGAACAAGACCCATACGGCCAAACGATTCTTCATCTGTACAGGCACACAGCCGTCTGTCCCTCCCATCCCAGGACTGGATTCGGTTGACTACCTCACCAATGAGACCGTTTTTCAGTTGGATTCAATTCCGGAGAGCCTGCTCATCATCGGAGGTGGAGCCATCGGATGCGAAATGGCACAGGCGTTCAGCCGACTGGGCGCCAAGGTCACGATTCTTCATGTTGACCCACATCTTCTTCCTCACGCTGATTGGGATGCCGGCAAGACCCTAGAAGACGTATTCGCGAAGGAAGGTATCGCCGTCTACAACGGCCGCGGCATCCGAAGCGCAGCCTACGAGGGCAATGCCGTCGTGCTGCAAACAGATCACAATGAAACGTTCCGGGGAGAACAGCTGTTGGTCGCTGCTGGGCGACTGCACGATCACTCGGGCCTTAATCTGGAGGATGCTGGCGTCGAATACTCAAGAGCGGGCATTCGCGTCGACTCCCACCTTCGGACAACCAATCGCTCGATTTACGCTCCCGGTGACTGCAATGGCGCGTTTCTCCTCTCTCATGCCGCCATGCATCAGGGCATGCTTGCACTGATGAACGCGATCGCCCCTTGGCCGATTCGCTTTGACTACGCCAAGTACGTGGTGCCGTGGACTGTGTTCACCGACCCTGCAGTTGCCCATGTCGGTTGGCTTGAGCGCGAGTTGAAGGAATCCGACATCCCCTACGAAGTCCATGAAGAGAAGTACGAGGACTACGGCGCCGCCATCGCAGAAGGAATGGCGATTGGATCCGTCAGAGCCTATGTTAGCAAAGCGGGCCGAATCTACGGAGTTCGCATCATCGGGCAAGGCGCTGGCGAAATGATTAACGAGTGGGGCTTGGCAATTCAGAACAGGATGCGATTGTCGAAAATTATGTTCTTGCAGCACAGCTTCCCCTCGATGTCCTTTCTCAACAAGCGAGTTTCTGAACGATGGATGATGAAACGCATGGAGAGCCCGTTTCTCAAATCGATCGTCCGTTGGTTATACTGACACCGGTTTGCGGAGCTCACAAGGCTCTGGATTAGGCTTCTCGTTGACAGTTCAGTGTCCCTTGGCTATCATTCGCAAGTTCGTTCATGGGGTTATGAATTCAGGAGGTGTGTATTCTTCGTGGATCAGGAAAATCGAAGACTACCCAAGAGAGTTAATGGAGCGGTTCACGCAGTCGGTCGCCGAAAAGCGGCCACAGCACGTGTGTATCTCTCTGAAGGGGACGGAACGCTCACGATCAACGGGCGTCCTGCAGAAGTCTATTTCTCCCCGTACTTCAGCGTGGTCGATTATCTCGAGAAGAGTTTGAAACAACCGTTCTACACAACAGGAACGGTCGGAAAATTTAACGTCAAGGCGCGTGTACGCGGTGGTGGCTACACCGGTCAGATGGAAGCCGTGAAACTCGGCATCGCACGGGCGCTGATTGGCGTTACGGAAGAGTACAAGACACCTCTACGCCAGGCTGGACTGCTCACGCGAGATGCAAGAGAAGTCGAGCGTAAGAAGATCAATCGGCGCAAAGCACGAAAGAGCGAGCAGTACTCCAAGCGTTAGTGCATTCCGGAGGATCTATGAAAACAGGAGTTCATCCAGAGCTCAAGAAGGCGAAGGTGCACTGTGGTTGCGGCCACGTATTCGAAACCATATCGACTGTCGAAGAAATGAGAGTCGATATTTGCTCCAAGTGCCATCCGTTCTATACAGGTGAGGAGCGTTTCGTCGATACGGAAGGACGTGTCGAACGATTCAACCGCAAGTACACGCAAGAAGAGAAAGAAGCCTAGTGAAGCCGGTCATCGGCGGACAAGCGATTATCGAAGGCGTAATGATGCAGAACGGCGACCGAATCGCGGTCGCCGTTCGTCGTCAATCGGATAGCGAGGTTCTCACTCGTTCTCTGCCTGCACGATTCAGATTCAAGAAGTTGGGACAGATTCCGTTCCTTCGCGGGCTATTCCGACTCTACGACATGATGTCGTTGGGTTTGAGAGCGCTGAATCTGTCAGCGCAGTTGGCGTTCCCCGAAGACGAGCAGATGAGCAAAGGCGGTACGTTCCTCACCTTTGCCATCGCCATTGCTGTCGCCATCGGAGCGTTCATTGTTCTCCCAATTTACCTTACTGGCTTCATTCCCGGCCTAGACTCCGGACACTCGATTTGGTTCAATCTCGTCGAAGGACTGATACGTCTGAGTTTCTTCTTCATCTACCTGTTGCTGATCTCCAGGATGAAGGACATTCACCGCGTATTTCAATATCACGGGGCGGAGCACAAAGTGGTCTATACGTATGAAGCAGACGAAGAGCTGACCATAGAGAACGCACGGAAGTATACGACGCTGCATCCTCGCTGCGGAACGGCCTTTATGATGACGGTCTTAGTGATTGCCATCTTAATTTTCTCGCTTGCAGGCAATCCGTCACCGTTGCTCAAGATTTTGTCCCGCCTGGTCCTGCTACCTGTCGTTGCGGGGGTGTCCTATGAGGTCCTACGCTACTCAGGCATGCATTACAGTCGCTGGTGGGTTCGTTTCTTGTCACAGCCAGGCTTATGGCTTCAGAAGCTAACCACCGCCGAGCCCGATGATGACATGCTTGAAGTGGCCATCGCCTCCATGAAGCAGGTGCTGGATCCACAACAGCCAGAGAGCAACCCGAACGACCTCGCAACAGCCGACGTCTAAGAAGACCTATCGGCCGTTTGCCCAGACACCCAATGCTTTGACGTTTCTTGTCCAAGAAGCTTCCCATTGAGAACGAGTCACAAGCGCCCTGCATTGTGCGGCAGATTGACTGAGGGGATACAGACACGCTATCCCGTAACTCATGAGCACTGAGTCACACCCTCTTCGCTGGTTGAGACAACTCGAACGGCTCCAAGTGCGGCTTGGGCGCTGCCCAACCTGCCACAAGTCGTCACTTTGATTCCTCACGAAGAGGTCGCAAGTTGGCACAACCAGCCGTCGAGACTCGGAATGCCGGTCGGTCGCGCTGGTTATGGATCTTATGACGGAATGAGAACTGGGAGCATCACGCAGTTACATCATCGGAAGACTCCGCACTCACCTGGCTGCGGCCACTCGTTCATCCGCGGCTGTGGATCTACCCGATTGAAGAGGGAAGCG
>Ga0272441_10007077_pt1 | contig 18398 bp, 14 predicted proteins | sample SSMProp6N_FD_193582 | JGI IMG/M metagenome (GOLD analysis project Ga0272441, IMG submission 193582) | Marine sediment archaeal communities from Little Sippewissett salt marsh, Falmouth, MA, United States - SSM-Prop-6N | ecosystem: Environmental > Aquatic > Marine > Wetlands > Sediment ... | reverse complement strand
GGAGCACGCTGAGGAATTACAGGATTACGTGTATAATTAAATCCTTGACCAACATCATTATAAATCCTATTTTACACGTACGTGGCGGGTAAACAAAAAAAACCGAAAAAATCCATTATTATTTTTCTGCTCTCTTCAATCATTGTCCTCGTAACAGTAATACTCATAACAGTACCCAGGGTAACCGTTACTACAGAGCCTGAAGAGGAAATATCAGCAGTTCATGGTGTGGAAGAAGAACCGGAAAAACCTGAAATACCTGAACCGGCAGCAGAAAAACCTGATATCTATATTGTAATTGATGATGTTGGCTACAACCTGGAACAGCTGCAGCCCTTTCTCGAAATACCGGTGCCCATCACTTTTTCTATTCTTCCGCACCTTCAGTTTTCCGCAGAAGCGGCGGATATGATACGGGCTGCAGGCAAGGAATACATCCTCCATTTACCCATGGAGGCATCAGGCGGAGAAGATCCCGGACCGGGCGCACTTTTCATCAGTATGTCGGAGGATGAAATTAAACAGACCACAGTTTCCGATATAAGCAGCATACCATATCTTTCGGGAGCAAATAATCATATGGGATCATTATTCACATCGGACAAAAAATCCATGAAGAGTGTATTGTCAGTACTTAAACAGAACTCAATGTTTTTTCTGGACAGTTACACTACAGCTTCATCTGTTGTACAGGATATATGTGAGGAACTTGACATGGACTACATTAAAAGAGATGTTTTTCTGGATAATTCCCAGGATGAAGGTGAAATGAAAAACGCCCTGGAGAAGGGTTTAACTGTTGCTGAAGCAAAGGGCTCTGCTGTAATGATCGGCCATGTATGGTCACCGGAACTCCCGGAGATTATTTCCCGCATCAGCATGGAAAACTCGGAAGGATTTGAATTCGGCTTTATATCGGAAAAGTATAATGAGAAACAATTATGAAAATTCTCGGTATTGAATCATCATGCGATGAATGTGCTGCTTCTGTGGTGATTGACGGAAAAAAAATAATCAGCAATGTAGTTGCCTCCCAGATTGAGTTCCATAAGCCCTACAGCGGAGTAGTGCCGGAGATTGCTTCAAGAAAGCATGTTGAATGGATTTACAGTGTTGTTGAAAAAGCAGTTACGAAAGCGGAGATTAATAAGAATGAGCTTGACGGTGTGGCGGTTACAGCACGGCCTGGACTCATCGGTTCTCTTCTTGTGGGATTATCCTTTGCAAAAGCATTTTCCTATTCCATCGGAAAGCCCTATGTTACAGTGGACCATATAAGGGCACATCTTTATGCCCCTCATTTGGAGTATGCCATAGAGTACCCCTATCTCGGGGTGATTGTTTCCGGAGGTCATACAATAATCTGCCTGGCAGATTCTTTTGACGAATATGAAATCCTCGGGACAACAATTGATGATGCCTGCGGGGAAGCCTTCGACAAAATCGCAAAATATTTTGATTGGGGTTATCCCGGGGGGCCGATTATAGATTCCCTTGCAAAAAAGGGAGATCCCCGGGCATTCTCTTTTCCGAAACCCTCCCTCCATAAAGGTGATCACCGATATGATGTGTCATATTCAGGTCTAAAAACCGCGGTAATAAATCAGCTTGATCAGTTCTGGAACAGGAAATATGAAAAGACTCCGGAAAATATCGCAGCATCATTTCAGAAACAGGCTGTGGGGATGCTTGTTGATAAAGTAAAAAAAGCGGCTGCTGATAAAAAGGTAAAAAGGATTGTTGCCGGAGGCGGGGTGGCTGCTAATTCGGAATTTAGAAAAGAAATGTCGGAAATTCCCGGTGCTGAAGTACTGTTTCCATCGATTAAGCTGTGCACCGATAATGCGGCAATGATAGCTGGAATAGGTTTCCATTATCTGAAGAACAGGGGACATTCTCCTCTTTCTGAAAATGCTTTTTCCAGGGTTGCAGGTTTTCGAAAAACCTATCCTTGAGCTAAGAGATTTTTATAAAGTAAAAGTATCAGCAGTTTCTCCCAGATAATGAATGTTTTCTTCATCATCATACAGGTCAATAGCGTTCCCTCCGGAAGAGAGAATCTTGTTTGCTATAAGCTCAATAGTTTTTGTGAAATTTGACTGAGGGTGAAGTATGGAAGCGGGTTTTCTTTCTGCAATGGAGCGGTCTACAATATCGTCATATCCAAGGAAACCTATATATTCAACTTCCAGTTCAAGATTTTTACGGACTATCTGTTTTAATTTTGCGCCGATTGCAAAATCATTCTGACTTTTGCCCATATTCATAATAACCCGGGGCACATAGGATTTAATCTTTTTCCTGATGATACTTTCCGAATCAGGGGAAATTGCTCCCAGGAGGCTCACAAGAGAGTATAAGCTGGAATCAGTGCCTTCCAGACGCCGGGTAATAAACTGCTTAATTGTTTCCCTTTCCTCTGTTCTGGGAGGAAAGGAGCGGAAAATAAGTCTCAGGAGGGCTGACTTGATAAAGGAATAGGCGTTGAGTAGAGAAGTGGTCTGGGGGTTTGTTATAAGAATACCTGATTCAGATACAAGGAAAAAATCAAGGGTGTTATATGATGTTCCGCTCCCGAGATCGATGAGAACGTAATCCGCGGGAATTTTCATAATTTCTTTTAATATTTTCTTTTTGGTAAAAAAAGGCAGATTTGCAGTACCGGCCAGCATTGTATCTCCGGGAATGAACTGAAGATCAGGTATATCCGTAGACAGAATAAGTGAGGAAAGGGAGTCGACTTGTTTATAAATATAGCTCCCTATACCGTTATTGCTGTTTTTTATTCCGAGACAGGTATGCAGGTTGGACCCCCCGAGGTCCAGGTCAATTAAAAGTGTTGATTTACCCAGCCGTGCGAATGCTATTCCTAGATTCGCGCATACTGCTGTTTTCCCGACGCCGCCTTTTCCGCTGGCAATAGGAAGAATTATTGACATTTCGGAAAAAGAATAAATTACTGAAATTGAAAAATCAAGATGTTTTTTAAAATCACAGCAAGAATTGACAGAAGGAAATATTCATATTATGATCAATTTGGTGAAAAAAATATGAAGAAAGTACTTATTATATATTCCCCGGAAAAACATGAGATCCGTGAAGTATCGGACAGAATAGCAGAGATGTTTGATGAGGGAAGCTACAGCGTATCTGTTAAAAACGCCGCAGGTACTGAAGTTCCGGATATTACTGCATCGGATATTGTCCTTTTTGGAAGTGAAGATTCTGGAAAAGACATAAAAAACGGGGATTATAAAGAACTTTCCAGGGCGTTATCGGGAATATCTTTGGCCGGCCGGAAGGCTTCGGTATTTGCGTTATCTTCCGAAGACCCCCTGATTTCCCTCTCGGAAATGATTAAAGACTGCGAACTTACTCTTCCCGTAAAAAGTATTCTCTTGTCAAAAGACGGGAAGCTGATTAAAGATAAAAAAATCGAACAATGGATACATAAAATCTGCTCATAAAATAGGAAACAGCATATGTCAACAAAACACTACGACCTGGATGCTGCAATAAGAAAAATTCCTGACTTCCCGAAACCGGGAGTCCTCTTTTACGATATAACAAGCATCTTGACCAATACGGAAGCTTTCAGTTTCTGTATAGAAAAGATGATATCTCTCTATTCAGATAAAGAAATCGACGGTGTAGCAGCAGTTGAAGCCCGGGGCTTCCTCTTTGCCGCTCCCTTTGCGGAAAAACAGCAGCTCCCCTTAGTGCTTATACGAAAAAAAGGCAAGCTTCCCGGAAAAACATTAACAAAATCCTATTCTCTGGAATACGGATCAGCGGAAATTGAACTCCATGTTGATGATATTGAAAAAGATAAAAAATATCTGCTTATTGATGACCTTATTGCCACAGGCGGTACTCTGCGGGCATCCGCCCAGATGATCCAGGAAGCCGGCGGCATTGTAACTGATATATTCGGCGTGGTCGGCCTCCCTTTTCTCAAGTATGATGAGGTTCTCTCCGGATTTGCTGTCTCTACACTGATAAATTACGATTCTGAATAACAATTATTGACAAAGAAACCCTGTTTTAGTAGATTACCATCAAAGCAGCGACACTGTCCGGTTGTGTAACGGTAGCACGCAAGATTCTGGCTCTTGTTGTGGGGGTTCGAGTCCTCCCCGGACAGCTACTATTTTTGGCCCCTTCGTCTATCGGCTAGGACAGGAGATTCTCATTCTTCAAAGAGGGGTTCGATTCCCCTAGGGGCTAAAGATACCGGCAGGAAAAGCCGGTTTTTTTTTAATCCATTCCAGTTCGGAAGAAGGAAGGTCAATGACAGATTCCGCTTGTTATCTCGTTTTGGAGGATGGGACAAGTTTTAAAGGGACATCCTTCGGATTCCCTCCCCCTGATACTGAAGAACTGGCAACCCGGGATATTCTGGAAAAGGCAGCCGGTGAAGTGGTTTTCAATACTGGAATGAGCGGATATCACGAAATACTCTCTGATCCTTCCTATACAGGACAGATTGTTGTTATGACCTATCCTCATATTGGGAATTACGGAGCTGACGATTCATGGTCCGAAATAGGTATTAAATCTGAAAAACCTTTTTCCGCTGTTAAGGCCGCGGGTATTGCAGTGCGCGCTCTCTATTCCGGGAAAGTTCCGGAAGGAAGGGTCTCTCTTTCTCATTTCTGTAATGAAAATATTACTCCTGGAATACGGGATATTGATACCCGGGCCCTTACGCTTAAAATACGGGATCATGGAAGTCCCCGGGGTGTAATTGTTAAACCCTCCGGTGAATCAGAGGAATTAACAGACCGGGACAGGAACATCTGTATACAGTTTCTTCAGAGATTTCCTCAAATGGAGGGGAGAGGACTTGTTGATGAAGTAGCCTGCAGGGAAACAGAAGTTATAAATGAACAGGGCTCAGGGCCCGGAATTGTCGTAATAGACTGCGGAACAAAGGCGAATATTCTGCGGGAACTGAAAAAACGGGACTGCCGGGTCACAGCTGTTCCCGCGGCATTCAGGGCTGAAGATATAATTGCTTTAAAGCCGGAGGGTGTTCTCATCTCCAACGGCCCCGGTGATCCTGCCGTATTAACAGGAACCATCAGCGAAATTAAAAAACTGGTAGGGAAGGTTCCCCTTTTCGGAATATGCCTTGGGCATCAGCTGCTCTCTCTGGCCCTGGGGGCCCGTACATATAAAATGAAATTCGGCCATCATGGAGTAAATCATCCGGTCCGGGATGAAATAACAAAAAGAGTATTTGTCACGTCTCAGAACCACGGGTTTGCTGTACAGGAGGAAACCCTGCCGGAGGATGTAGGGATCTGGTTTAAAAACGCCAATGACGGAACCATCGAAGGAATTTTTCATCAGAAGGCAGTGCTCAAATCCGTACAATTTCACCCTGAATCATGTCCCGGCCCGGAAGATACCGCCTGGATTTTTTCAGATTTTCTGAAGCAGATTGACAGGAGATAGATATGCCTGCCCGTAAGGATATTAAAAAAATACTCCTCATCGGTTCCGGGCCGATTGTTATCGGCCAGGCCTGTGAGTTTGATTATTCAGGGACCCAGGCAGTCAAGGCCCTGAAGGAAGAGGGATATGAAGTAATTTTGATTAATCCGAATCCCGCGACTGTTATGACAACTCCCGGCATTGCAGATAAAATCTATATGGAGCCTCTCACCATTGAGTATACGGAAGAAATAATCAGGGAGGAAGAACCTGATGCTTTGCTTCCCACTATGGGCGGGCAGACAGGGCTTAATCTGACCCTTGCACTGAGCGAAGCAGGAATTCTTGAGAAATACGATGTTGAGGTTATCGGCGCAAGCATAGAGGCAATTCAGCTTGCTGAAGACAGGGGGGAATTCAAGAAAGTAGCGGAAAAAATCGGCCTCGAGACGCCCAGGTCCGTCATCACCAAATCAATAACCGGCGCCCGGCAAATTAAAAATGAAGTGGGGCTCCCTCTGGTAATCCGTCCCAGTTTTACCCTGGGCGGCCGGGGAGGAAGCATTGCATACAGTGAAGCGGATTTTGAATATCTTGTTGAAAAAGCCCTTCTTGAAAGCCCTGTAGGGGAAGCCCTTATCGAAGAATCGCTTATCGGCTGGAAGGAATTTGAGCTCGAAGTGATGAGGGACAATGCTGATAATGCGGTAATTGTCTGTTCCATTGAGAACATCGACCCTATGGGGATTCATACAGGGGACAGTATCACTGTGGCTCCTATTCAGACACTTTCCGATAAAGAGTATCAGCGGATGCGTACGGCAGCCATCGAAATTATACGGGGAGTGGGCGTTGACTGCGGCGGGTCCAATGTCCAGTTCGCAGTGAAACCTGATTCCGGCAGGATGGTTATTATAGAGATGAATCCCAGGGTCTCCCGGTCTTCTGCACTGGCGAGCAAGGCAACAGGGTTCCCCATTGCCCTTTGTTCGGCCAGGCTTGCGGTAGGCTATACCCTTGATGAAATTATCAACGATATTACAGGGAAGACCGTCTCCTGTTTTGAGCCTGCACTGGATTACTGCGCTGTTAAGGTCCCCAGGTTTGAAGTTGAAAAATTTCCCCTTGGGTATGATGAACTCGGGACCCAGATGAAGTCGGTGGGAGAATCCCTTGCCCTTGGCAGAACATTTATTGAGGCCCTGAATAAAGCGATCAGGGCTGCGGAATTCGGATATGAAGGCATAACCTCTTTATCATTTTCTGAGGAAAAGCTGGACAAAATTATGTCAACCATGCATCCTCTCCGGATCTTCGCTGTTTATACAATGCTCAGGGAAAAGGGGGAAAAATCTATAGAAGAGATAGCTGCAAAAACCCATTATGATCCCTGGTTCATTTACCAGCTGCTGGATTTTTCCCGCTTTACGGAAACACTGAAAGAGATTACGCCCGAGAATATCCTTTATGCAAAACGCTGCGGCATGTCCGATAAATGCATAGCTGAAATAGCCGGTAAAACAGGAAAGTATGTTACTGAATTCAGGGAAACCAATGAAATATTCCCGACCTATCATTTTATTGATACCTGTGCAGGAGAATTCGCCGCTAAAACACCTTATTACTACTCAACCTACGGCGAAATCGATGAAGGGGCCCCCTTTGAAGAGGAATCTGTACTGATTATTGGAAGCGGTCCTAACAGAATAGGCCAGGGACTCGAATTTGACACGTGCTGTACCCTTGCTTCTCTGGCTTTCAGAGAAGAGGGCATTAAGACAATCATGCTCAACTCCAATCCTGAAACTGTTTCAACGGATTTCAATGTCTCTGATAAACTCTACATTGAACCTGTTGATGCTGAATCTGTGAGGGGGATAGTGCGGAAAGAGGGGGTAAAGAAAATTGTTGTCCAGCTTGGAGGGCAGACTCCCCTCAATATTGCGGAGGAGATTGAGGACTGGGGCTGCTCTATTGTGGGGACAGCGGTTTCGGCAATAAACAGTACTGAGGACAGAGGGCTTTTTTCAGCCCTTCTCAACAGACTCGGTATTCTCCAGCCTGAAAACAGAATGGCATGTTCCCTTGGTGAGGTTGCTGCCGCTTCGGAAGAGATAGGATACCCTGTACTCCTAAGGCCTTCCTTTGTTCTCGGAGGCAGGAGTATGTTTATTGCTTTTAATAAAGAAGAACTGGAAGAGTTCTTTACGCAGGGTATTTCAGTTTCCAGTAAAACTCCGATTCTTGTTGATAAGTTTTTGGAGGATGCCTTTGAATATGATCTCGATGCTCTGTGCGACGGAAAGAATGTTTATATCGCCGGTATAATGCAGCATATCGAAGCTGCAGGAATCCATTCAGGAGATTCCGCATGTGTATTCCCGGCATTTAAATCTTCACCGGAAATGCTTGATGCGATGAAATGGGCAACAAAAAAGATCGCCCTTGAGGTGGGGGTTAAAGGCTTTCTGAATGTTCAGTTTGCAGTAAAGGATAATGTTCTCTATGTCCTTGAGGTGAATCCCCGGGCGTCCAGAACTGTGCCCTTTTTATCAAAAGCTTCCGGGGTTAATCTTATTGGAAGTGCGGTTGCCATGTGGTGCGGGAGAGATCTTGAATCCCAGGGTTTAACAAAAAACGGTATCGGCGAAGGGAAATGCATAGTTGGCTGGGCAGTGAAGGAAGCTGTTTTTTCATTTGACCGGTTCGGAAACATTGATCCCCTCCTGGGACCGGAAATGAAATCCACCGGAGAAGTATTCGGATCCGGAACGACCTTCGGGGAAGCCTTTGCGAAAGCCCAGTCAGCCGGCGGCAGTCCTCTTCCTGTTAAGGGGAAAATATTCGTATCAGTTCATTCACAGGACAGGGAAACAATACTGCCTATTGTCAGGGATCTGAAAAGTATGGGATTTGATTTTGCGGCAACCCGAGGAACAGCACAATTCCTCTATGATCATGGAATTTTTGCTGAAGTCATTCTGAAAATTCACGAAGGCAGGCCGAACCTTATAGACCATCTGAGGATGAAAAAAGTCAATCTGCTTATCAATACACCCCTGGGCAGGTATTCCCAGAAGGGTGACCATGATATCAGGATCGAGGCTATGAAACGGAAGATCCCGTATACCACCACTACATCAGCAGCCTGGGCTCTTGCCCAGGGAGTCAGGTATCTTCTTAAAAACGAGGTATCCGTAATTTATCTGCCTGATAAATGGAAACGGGAAAACTAGGGCTTTATACAGAACGTGTCCAGGAATTTATCTAAATCAAAATGTTCTTCAAACAGATTTTCAAGGTCCTGAATTTTAACATCATCATAGATTTGTATTTTATTGTTCTCAAAACTCCGTTCAATAAAATGTTCAGCCTTTGCAGTGTCTTCCAGGACCAAAATCGCAGGTATGCCGGAGTCTATGATTTCCTTTTCAATATCAGGGTCCAGGGGGGTGGTGTCGCCGCAGGTGAGAACTAATCCTCCGACAGATCCGATTTTTTTCAGAGTTCGGTTATAGGAGAGGAGCTTAGTCCTCCTGCTTCTTGAGGCGGACCCTAAGAGTATAACGTCCCCGGGTTTAATATATTTTTCCGGATTCAGGTATTCAGCAGTAAGAGAGAGGACTTTTATTGTATTGCAGGGTTTTTCCCATGCTTTGCTTTTGGAATTACCGATAATTCTGCAGTTGGGAAAGGATCCGCTTATAACTTTCATTGACGGTTTGCTGAGCCTGTCGATTTCCGGAAGATATCCGAAAATACGAAGGGGCCAGTCAAAGAGTCTATATTTTTTTCTCAGAAGGTCCTCTGTTATATATTTTTTTACAGTATCAATTTTGTGAGGGATAAGCTTGTTGAAAATTATCCCCCGGACTCTGCTTTTCATATAGTGGAAGTAGGCAAGATCAACTTCAAGCATATCAAGGGCTTTGCCGATTCCGCCGCCGGAAAGGTAGATGATATCGGCATTTAATATTTTGCTTACTTCAGCGTTGGAAAGATTAACAATCCCTCCGACCCCGGGATGCCCGCTTCCCTCAGCAATGATAATTTTTTTGTGACGGAGTTTCTCAATTGCTTTAGTAATCCGGTTTTGCAGCATTACTGTTTCCCTGCTGGTATCTTCTGATGAAAGATACTGTTTTGAAAAACCTGATCCGAGGCGAACCGGGGATACTGCTGAAAGGTCTATATCCGGAATCCCGGAAAACTGCTGAATAATAACAGCGTCCTTGTCAATTCGGTTCCCGTCCGGCAGGGTAACAAGTTCCTGGCCTACAGGCTTTATATATCCAAGTTCTTCAGGGGTAAAATATCTGCGTAAAAGTGAAAAAAGTCCGAGGGTTGCGGCTGTTTTCCCCGCGTGCTGCCTGAACCCGGCGATGTAGATCATTATCGGCGCCATTGAGTACTCCTCTATTCAAGTACATAATTATTATAGTAATACTCGAGACTGTCTACTATTGCCTCCCATGAGGCTTCAACAATATTTTCTGAAACACCCACAGTATCCCAGGATTTTTCATGATCAGACGTAGTGATGAAGACCCGCACCTTTGATGCCGAAGCTTCCTGGGGATTAAGAACCCGGACCCGGTAGTCAGTAAGATTGATCTGCTGCAAAAAAGGGTGAAAGGGCAGGAGGGCGTCTCGCAGGGCATGGTCCAGGGTCTCTACAGGGCCGATCCCAACCGCGGCACCCATCACATCTTTTCCTTCTGACGTAAGAAAAATCCTTCCTACAGTTTTTGAAGGAGTCTTCCAGGTTTTATAGGATTCAAGGTGGTAATTGTTGAGTTTCAGGAGGGGTGAATATTTTTTCAGCTGTTTGCGTATGAGAATATCAAAGGATGCTTCAGCTGCTTCGTATTCATAGCCGTTATTTTCCTTCTCTTTAAGCTGTTCGATCAAGTTCCGGACAACTTTGGAGTTTTTGTCGAACTCACCATATTTTGAGAGTTTTTTAATAATCGTTGATTTCCCGGCAAGTTCAGAAAGAAGTATCCGCCGCTCATTTCCCACTAAACAGCCGTCGATATGCTCCATAAGATGCGGCGCCTTGGAGAGAACATCCGCATGCTGTCCGGCTTTATGGCAGAAAGCGGCTTCACCGACATAGGGCTGGCGTTTGTCTGGAATGATGTTTGCTTTTTCCGCTACAAAGCGGGAGATGCTGGTGAGATGCCTCAGGTTCCCGCACATTGAAGCTGAATGTTCGGTTTTAAGGCAGAGATTGGGTATGAATACACAGAGATTTGTATTTCCGGTCCGTTCTCCCCAGCCGTTGATAGTCCCCTGAACATGAACGGCTCCATGTTCAACTGCTATGAGTGAGTTCGAATCCGCCGCACCGCAGTCATTATGGAAATGGACTCCCAGTGGCTTCAGGTCTCCAGCCGGTATGTCCTGGAATATTTTCTGAACTTCCAGAGGGAGGGTCCCTCCGTTTGTATCACACAAAACAAGGCAGTCAGCTCCGGCTTCAGAAGCAGTTTTCAGCACTTTCACTGCATACTCTTTGTCATTTTTGTATCCATCGAAAAAATGCTCAAGATCAAAAAGGACTTCCCTCCCTGCCTGTTTTAAATAATTTATTGACTCAAAAATCATTGCCAGATTTTCTTCAGGATCAGTTTTCAGAACATGCTCTACGTGGGCTTTCCAAGTTTTCCCTACAATAATTACCGCAGGGGTTTCGGCGTCCATGAGTACCTGTATATGAGAATCCTGGGAAACCCTGCTTTTCGGCTTCCGTGTGGAGCCGAAGGCTACTATTTTTGCGTGCTTTAAGGGCTGCTTTTTCATATAATCAAAAAATTGGCTTTCCTTGTCATTGGAAAGGGGAAAGCCGCCCTCAATATAGTCAATACCGATATCGTCGAGCTGTTCCGCAATCTGCAGTTTATCCTGAAGCGAGAAACTTACTCCTATTCCCTGCATTCCGTCCCGGAGAGTTGTGTCGTAAACTGCTACTTTATTGCCCATGGGATCTCCTCTTATTCTGAATGCTGCAATGCCTTGTACCGGTTTAGGGCATTTACATAGGCGAGAGCGCTTGCTTCAAGGATATCTGTTGAAGATCCCCTGCCGGTATAATGTTTGTTTTCTATTTCAAGCTCCACAGAAACCTCGCCCATTGCCTGCTTGCCCGGGGTAACTGCATGCACAATATATTCCTTGAGAACTGTTGTTATGCCGATTGCCCGGTCAATAGCCCTGAAAATAGCGTCTACAGGGCCGTCTCCAGTGGAAGCTTCTTCCACGATTTCTTCATCCCGCTTTATCCGGATTGTAGCTGTAGGAACAGAAACATTGCCTGAGAGAATATTAAAATATTCCAAAGAAAAAGCAGCATACTGTTTGCCTAATTCATCACTCACAAGGGCGAAAAGATCTTCATCGTAAACCTCTTTTTTTCTGTCGGAAAGATCAAGAAACCGGCCGTATAAGCGTTCTACTTCTTCTTTATTCAGCTCCAGTCCAAGCTCATTAAGACGTTTTTTAAACCCGTGTTTTCCCGAGTGTCTGCCGAGAACAATGTTTGAGGCATCTCTTCCCACTGATTCCGGAGTCATAATTTCATATGTCTCTCTGTATTTAAGGACACCGTCCTGATGAATGCCTGATTCATGGGCAAAGGCATTGTCTCCGACTATAGGTTTGTTTCGGGGGATAGGGAAACCGATAATATTCGATAACAGTCTGCTGGTATTATAAATTTGTTTCGTATTGATTTTCGTTTCAAAGGGCAGAAAATCCTTGCGTACATTCATTGACATAACAATTTCTTCCAGTGAGGCATTGCCGGCCCGTTCACCAATACCGTTTATTGCAACTTCAGCCTGCCGGGCGCCGTTCTGGATTGCGCTCATGGTATTTGCTACCGCGAGGCCGAGATCATTATGGCAGTGCACGGAAATAATGGCTTTGTCCATGTTCGGAACATTTCCCATTATCGATTTAATAAAATGCCCGAATTCCGCGGGAACAGCATACCCTACTGTATCGGGAATATTGATGATCTTTGCTCCGGCATCAATAACCTTCTCAATAAGCCTGTACAGGAAATCCATGTCGCTTCTTGTAGCATCTTCCGGTGAAAATTCAACTTCAGGTACCAGATTTCTGGCTCTGCGGACCGCTTTTTCAGCCATTTCTATTACTTCATCAGGCTTCTTTTTCAGCTTGTATTCCATATGGATCGGAGATGAGGCAATAAATGTATGGATTCTCGGTCTTTTTGCGGATTTTACCGCCTCACCGGCTATATCAATATCATTATCCACAGACCGGGCTAAAGCAGCTATTACCGGTGTGTGAACTGTTTCCGCGATAAGTTTGCATGCCTGCAATTGATGGGGAGATGATACAGGGAATCCTGCCTCTATAACATCAACTCCAAGGCGCGCTAACTGGGAAGCAAGCTCATGTTTCTGCTCGATACTCATGGAAGCGCCGGGAGACTGTTCGCCGTCCCTCAGGGTTGTGTCGAAGATGTATATCCTTTCCATAAAAAGCTCCTTTTTCTTTTAATAAGGTGAAATGTTATTTTTTTTGCCCCGGGCAATAGATACCAGGCCGCTGCGGGCAAGTTCAATTACCGAAAATTCATGCAGAAGAGCAATAAGGTCGTTTATCTTGTCAGGTGATCCTGTCACCTCTAAAACCATGCTTTCCGAACCTACATCCATAACCTGGGCATTAAAGACATCAGCAATCTGAATAAGTTCGCCCCTCTGCCCGGGTTTTACGGAAACCTTTATCAGAGCCAGTTCTCTGTCGACTGTAGGTGTTTCCGTCAGTTCTTCAACATCAATAATATCAACCAGTTTATCCAGCTGTTTCTTAATCTGGTCAATGATTTGATCATCACCATTGCAGACAAGAGTAATTCTTGTCACACTCGGATCAGTCGTGGGTCCTGATGTAAAACTTTCCAGGTTATAGCCCCTTCCGGAAAACAGTCCTGATATTCGGGAAAGAACTCCCTGATGATTTTCTACCAATAATGATATTGTGTGCATTTACCAACCTCCTTATAAAGGAATGCCCTGCAGCCTAGAGGAGCATCTCTTCGATTCCGGCTCCCGGCGGAACCATAGGATACACATTTTCCTCCCGGGAGATAATAAAATCAATAATTATAGGCCTGTCCGTAATCGTTTCCGCTTTATCAAGGACAGCATCAACTTCCTGAATGCTTTCTACACGGAATCCTGCGGCGCCGTAGGATTCTGCAAGTTTCACAAAATCAGGGACATAAGGCGGACAATTCTCTCCGGGGGTACTGCACCGGCGGGCGCATTTTTTACCTGCCCGCAGGCATGTCTTGGAATAGTGACGGTCATGAAATATTTCCTGCCATTGACGGACCATTCCCAGGAACCCGTTATTGAGGATGGCAATGATAACAGGAAGTTCTTCATGTACTGCAGTGGCTAATTCCTGGATATTCATCTGAATTGAGCCGTCTCCTGCAATATCAATGACGCGTTTATCCGGATTGCCTATCTGGGCGCCAATAGCGGCAGGGAACCCGTATCCCATTGTACCAAGTCCTCCGGAAGTCAGCCAGGACCGGGGTGTATGAAAATTGTAAAACATCGATGCCCACATCTGATTCTGGCCCACTTCAGTGGAAATGATCGCATCAGGGAATTTCCTGCTGATTTTCCTGATAACTTGTTCAGGGGGGAGACCCGGTACGCCGGTTTTATTTCGGGTATCTTCTTCCGGTTTATAGGATGCTATCTCAGAGGACCATTCGGCGGTGCTGCAGGGTTTCAGAAGAGGTGACAGCTCCCGGAGTACTTCCTTTGCATCCCCGAGAATAGAAATATCAACAGGCACATTTCTTGCAATAGAAGTGGGATCTATATCGATATGAATGATCTTTGCGTTTCTGGCAAATTTTGAAAGATCTCCAGTGGCTCTGTCATCAAAACGGACACCTATGCTGAAAAGAAGATCACAGCTGCTTACGGCTTTATTTGCAGCAAAGGAGCCGTGCATTCCGATCATGCCGAGATTGAGGGAATGATCAGAGGGAACAATACCGATTCCCATCAGTGATGTAACCACAGGAATTTGCACTGTATCCATAATCCTGGAGAAAATTCCTGCGGCCCCGGATATATGCATTCCGCCGCCGATAAAGAATAACGGTTTTTCCGCTGAAAGCAGGGCTTCCGCAGCTTGCTGAATACTTTCTTTATCAATTTTCTGGTGAGGTGTGTAGCCGCGGATATGGACTTCTTCCGGATACTCATCATCAGCTTCCGCAAGAAAAATATCTTTTGGAACATCCACAACAACAGGGCCGGGCCTGCCGCTTCCTGCAATAAGGAATGCCTTTTTTAATGAACTTCCTACTTCCGAACGATCTGTAATTAAATAACTGTGTTTTGTTACAGGTCTTGAGATCCCAATGGTATCAGCCTCCTGGAATGCGTCATTACCTATCATTGTGCTCGGCACCTGGCCGGAAATACAGACAACAGGCACACTGTCAAAATTAGCTGTAGCAAGACCGGTAATTGTATTTGTCGCCCCAGGGCCGCTTGTAACAATGCACACCCCGGTTTTCCCTGTGGAGCGGGCATACCCGTCGGCAGCGTGGACTGCAGCCTGTTCATGACGGACGAGAACAACTTCGATTGAATCCTCATCATACAGCACATCGAACAGAGGAATTACCGCGCCTCCAGGATATCCGAAGACAATTTCGACATTTTCTCTTTTCAGTGCTTCAACAATCATTTCAGTGCCTTTCCGCTTCAAAAAAGGCCTCCTTGTAAAAAAAAAGCCGTCCTCCCCGGAGGAGAACGGCTGTATTATGCTCTACTCAGCACCTAATCTCCGCCACAAGGCTTTTTCCCGTTGAATAGGAGAATAATGATAATTAGAATGCTGTGTATATTGCTGAATTTCATCAATTCTTATAAAAAAAGAAAAACATATATTTGTCAAGTATTTTTATAAGAAAAGGAGGCCTGCTTTGAAAGGGTATACTCTCAGCCCCTCTGAAAATACTGATTTTATACGCTTTTCGGAACCGGAAGGACCAGATCTCTTGATAAGCCTCTGTTCCGCTGGAGATATGGGTATCGATAACCCTTCGTCCCTGGAGAATCGAAATAATTTTTTTCGCAGGCTGGGAATTGCAGAAAGAAAAACGGCAGCTCGGAAACAGGTACATTCTCAGGACATTACGATAATACGGGAAACTCTGCCGCCTGTATCAAGGGCCGGTGACGGGTTTATTACGGACAACAGGGAATTACTCCTGTCTGTTACTGTAGCGGATTGTCTTCCGGTTTTCATATTCTCAAAAAAACATAAGGTATTCGGCATTCTGCATTCAGGATGGAAGGGGACGGGAATTGCGGAAAGAGCTGTGGGGATTTTTTCTCAGGAGTTCGGCATTAAGCCCCGGGAACTTACTGTACTGATGGGGCCCGGCATAGGTCCGTGCTGCTACCGGGTAGATAAGGATCGGGCTGATTTTTTTCAAAATAATTACGGGCCTTCTGCAGTGCAGTTTCATAGCGGCAAACCTCATGTGGATCTGCGGGAAGCCAACAGAATTATCTGTGAAAGAACGGGGGTGAGGGATATCCGTTCATTTACGAACTGTACTTCCTGTGAAACAATTTTCGGGTCCTTCCGCAGGCAGGGGCCTGATGAATTTATCCGTATGGTTGCACTGATCGGGTATTTTCTGTAATCTGAGTTTCTAATCCGCTCTATAATCAGAAAAGGGATACAGATGACAGATGTACAGAACCTTTGGAAAAAAAGAATATCAGACGCCCTGAACAGTGTCCTTGCACTGGAGAACCGTGAAGAAAAAATCAATCAGGATCAGATAGTTATTGAACTTCCTCCTAAGCCGGAATACGGTGATTTTGCTTTTCCGATGTTTACCTTCGCGAAAATATTCAGGCGCCCGCCTCAGAAAATTGCCGAAGCCGCAGCAGAACATGTTCAGATTGAAAATGATGAAATGCCCGGTACCCTTTCGGCGGTAAGCGGATATATTAATGTTTTTCTTAAAAGAGCAGCGGTTTTTTCTCAGGTTCTGGAGGAGGTCCTTTCGCAAGGAACTGATTACGGGAAAAATCAATCCCTTAAAGGCCAGAATATCATGGTGGAATTTTCATGCCCGAATACAAATAAACCCCTGCATTTAGGACACCTGAGAAATGATTCCATCGGTGAGGCAGTCTCAAAAATACTGATGGAGTGCGGTGCTGAGGTGAGAAAGGTAAATCTGATTAATGACCGCGGGATTCACATATGCAAATCAATGCTCGCATATGAAAAATACGGAAACGGAACAGATCCGGAAAAGGAACACCGGAAAAGTGATCATTTTGTCGGGGATTACTATGTGAAATTTAATGAATGGTCAAAATCGGACCCTTCAGCTGAAAAACAGGCTCAGGTACTCCTCCAGAAATGGGAAAGCAATGATCCGGAGGTAGTCTCTCTCTGGAAACAGATGAATACCTGGGCGATTGACGGAATTAAAGAAACGTATAACGATACCGGCGTTTCCTTTGATGAGATATATTTTGAAAGCAATACCTATATGCTGGGAAGGGATCAGGTTCTTCAGGGCCTTGAGGATGGAGTGTTTTATAAGGACGAGGAGGGAACGGTCTGGGTTGACCTGGATGAGATAGATCTGGACAAAAAAGTCCTTCTTAGAAAAGACGGTACATCCCTCTATTTAACCCAGGATATTGGTACTGCAATACAGCGGCATAAAGACTGGCCTTTTAATCGGTGCATCTATGTTGTGGGATCTGAACAGAAGTATCACTTCACTGTGCTTTTTCATGTGTTAAAGAAATTAAACCATCCCTGGGCTGACAATCTGTACCACCTTTCCTACGGAATGGTTAATCTGCCGGAAGGAAAGATGAAATCCCGGGAGGGGACTGTCGTAGATGCTGATGATCTCCTGGAGGAATTGAAAACCCTGGCAGCAAAGGAGATTAAAGAGAAAGAACGGGAGGACGAAGTCGATGATCTTGGGGATACTGCTGCTTCGGTTGCCCTCAGTGCTTTGAATTATTTTCTTCTCAAAGTTAATCCATCAAAGGATATGGTGTTTAATCCCAAAGAGTCTCTCTCCTTTAACGGTGATACAGGCCCCTATCTTCAGTATATGGGCGCCAGGATCAGCAGTATGCTGAAAAAATATAACGAAAGAAAAGAGAAATATACCGGAGGAGAATTTGATCCGGAACTCCTTACTGTTCAGGATGAATGGGAACTGGTAAAGCTTCTTTCTTCATACCCGAATGTAGTAAAATATGCTGCGGAAGAACTGAATCCTTCAAGAATCACTGCCTTTCTCTTCGAACTTGCGAAAAATTACAGCAGATATTACCATGATAATCCGATTTTACATAATGAAAATGCAGATCTTGTGGCTTCCAGGATTTATTTATCAAAAGCACTGCTGCAGATATTAAAGAATGCCTTCACTTTGCTGGGAATTCCCTTTATGGAAATTATGTAATCCTACAATAATGTAGCTTAATCTATAGAAATCCTACAATAATGTTATAAAAAGTATAATAGACGCTTTTCTTATTTCCTAATTATCTACCATAAAAGAAATAAAATAAATTGGTATAAAAACTGCTATCTATAGTATTTGATTTCAATTATGTATGGCGGTGATTATGAGAAGACAGATTGGCCTGTATGACTCCAGAAATGAACATGATGCATGCGGTGTTGGATTTACTGTGAATATCAATGGCAGAAAAAGCCATAAAATTGTGGAGGACGGCATTCAAATTCTCTGCAATCTTGAGCACAGAGGAGCTGTCGGGGGGGACATGAAAACCGGGGACGGGGCAGGGATGCTTCTGCAGATCCCGGATGATTTTTTCCGTAAATCACTTTCTTTAAAACTCCCGGAAATTCATTCATACGGCGCA
>Ga0272441_10007076_pt1 | contig 18404 bp, 17 predicted proteins | sample SSMProp6N_FD_193582 | JGI IMG/M metagenome (GOLD analysis project Ga0272441, IMG submission 193582) | Marine sediment archaeal communities from Little Sippewissett salt marsh, Falmouth, MA, United States - SSM-Prop-6N | ecosystem: Environmental > Aquatic > Marine > Wetlands > Sediment ... | reverse complement strand
CTACGCGGGTGAGCCACGTAGGCCGCGGCGAGCCGCGGCTCGCACCTCAAGGCACCCGCTCCGCTTCGCGTCGCGGCTAAACGGTGCCGTCGTTGCCTATTGCCTGTTTCCCGTTGCCTGCCTCTTCCCCCACACCCGATTCTCCTCGCCCCGCACCAGGCGCACATAGTTCGCCTTGTGCCGGACGATCACCAGCACGACGATCGCCGCCACGAAGACCGTCAGGGGAAGGTAGTCGTCAAGGGCACACGCCCTGTAATACGTCCCGTACATGCCCCCGAACGCCAGGGCCGCCACCGTCGAGCCGACCGACACGTACGCCGTCGCCGCCGTCACGACGATCCACACCCCCAGGGCCGCCAAGGCGATCCACCACAGCGGGGGCAGGGCGAGCAGCACGCCCAGGCTCGTCGCCACGGCCTTCCCGCCCTTGAACTTCAGCCACACGGGGAACGTGTGCCCGAGGATCGGCCCGACCGCCACCGCCACCAGGGCGACCCACAGGGCGCGGCCGGTGCTCGGGTCCAGGACCCCCGGCAGCAGCAGCACCGCCGCCGTCACCGGGCCGAACCCCTTGGCCACGTCGAGGAGAAAGGCGAGGATGCCCCACGGCCATCCGCACACCCGGCCGCAGTTGGTCGCACCGATATTCTTCGATCCGTGCTCGCGGATGTCCACCCCGCGCATCTTCCCGATGAGCCACCCGAACGGGACGGACCCGCACAGGTACGCCCCCGCCGTCAGCGCCGCCACGATCAGCCAGGGACTCATCCGCTCAGCGCCTCCTTCCGCGCTGCGGCCGTCTCGAAGACGGCCGTCATCTCCCGGACGTTTCGCTCAATCGGATGCTGCTCGGCGGTCTCTCGGGCGGCGGCACCCATGCGCCGGCGGAGCTCCCCGTCCCGCAGCCGGTCGAGTGCGTCCGCGAGGTGCTCGATTTCCTCCGGCGTGTTCAGGACGATGCCCTCGCGCCCGTCCTCCATCAACTCGCTCGCCCCGTTGAAACGGGTCGTCACCACGGGCCGCCCGCACGCCAGCGCCTCCAGCACGACCAGGCTGCACGGGTCGTACCACGTGGGCTGGACGTACGCGTCGCATGCGGCGTAGGCGGGCAGAATATCGTCCATCGGGCCGACGAGATGCAGGTGGTCGCCGATGCCGAGCAGTTCGGCCCGGGCGCGGAACCGGGCGCCGCGCGCCCGGCCGACGACGACGATCCGCCACGCCTCGCCGCGGGGCAGGCGCCCGGCGGCGTCCAGCAGTTCCCGCAGACCCTTGAGCCGCGGATTGTGCGCGACCATGAGGAAACACGTTTCCTCCGGCGCGAGGTTCCACGCGTCCCGCTGCGCCGCGCGCGCCGCTTCGCACGCCTCGGGGCGGAACCGCTCCGTGTCCACGCCGTTGTACACCAGGTGCAGCCGCTCGTCCGGCACGCGGTAGAACGTTTGCATGTCGCGTCGGACCATGCGGCTGATGGCGACGACGTCCGGCGGCGGGTCGGCCTGGTACTGGCATCGCTCGATCCATGCCTGGACCCGGATGCGCGGGTTCAGCCAGTCGGAGGCCTGCTTCAGCCCCGCGAGCCACGCCGGCCGGAGCAGCCTCCGATTCTGCCGCCGGCTCCCCAGCAGCGTGCCCCCGTGCGGTTGGAGGACGCTGGCGCCGAAGGTCCGTCCGACGGCGACCGCCACGTCGAGCCCTGCGCGCCGGGTGGCCTTGCCGACGGCCCGGGCGAAACGGACGTCGCGCTCCGGCCGCGTCAGGCCGCGCGGCAGGACGTGATGGAGCGTGGCCCCGTCGGGCGGATCCTCGAAGGCCGCCGCGAAGAGGTGGACCTCGTGTCCGGCGGCCAGGAGGTCGCGGGCCAGGCGGTGGACGTACGTCTCCGCGCCGCCGCGCGACGGGTCCAGCCGCTCGATCTGGAATCCGATTCTCACGCGGCCCCTCCCCGGCGAGCGCGCTTGCGCGCATCGTGCCGCGCAATCCGCCCCGCCTTCCGCCCGACGGCGTGCAGCAGTCGCTTGTGCTCGTCCGTCAGGCGCGGCGTCTGGAAATACGCCCGCGCGAACCGAAGCCGGTCCGTCTGCGTGAACACGGGCGAGCGGACGCCCGTGGCCGGTCCCGGCCGGGACGAGAAGAGCAGGGCCGCCAGGTCCTTGACGATCCACCGCCGACCGATGCCGTGCCGATGATGCGTCAGCCGCTGGAGATCGATCAGGTGCAGCACGGGCTCGCGGCCCTCGACGGGCCGGACCATGATATGACACAGGTAGAAGTCGCGATGCGAAAGGTTGGCCCCGTGCAGCCGCCGCGCCAGGTCCGCCATCTGGCGGATCAGCCGGCGTTTCTCGGCGGTTCGCTTGCGCGAGGTCGGGCCGGCGTAGCGGGCCTCGCAGAAGTCGTCGGCCTGGGTGGCGCCGGCGATCTCCTCGGTCACGAGGACGCTGCGCTCGTCCCGGCCGCCCCGTCGCAGCGCGCCGCCCACCGCCACGGGCCGCATGGTTGGGATGCCCAGGTCCGCCAGCCGCACCATCCCGCGGAACTCGTGCCACGCCCGCGTCTCGGGCGGGTTGACGCTGAGCGTCCGCCGGAGCCCCGTCCGCCACGGGACGGCCGTGTACCGCTTGACGTAGACCGCCCTCGGGGCGCCGGTCGCGGGGTCGTCCAGGACGAGGCGGACGGTGGACCGGCCGGCGACCTCGCGGTAGGTCTCGCCGCCGGCGACGGCCATCAGGGCGTCCAGGGTCGTGAGGCCGGCGGCGTCGAGCATCGGCCGCAGGACCTCGTTGATGCGGAGCCGGCCGGCGTCGGAGGGCGCCATCGTCTCCTCGGCGATGGGCACGACGCCGGGCGGGGCCTGGCGACGGGCGTCGATGAGGTTCGGGTCCCGCCCCCGGCCGGGCATGCGGGCGGCCCGGCGGGCCACCGCCCGGATGAGCCGGCGACCGCGCGGGCCCGTCGGTTGCCCGCCGAGGTAGGCACGGAGGAACCGCAGGGCGTCCGTTCGCCGGAGGCCATAGGCGGCCGCCGACACCTGCAGCGACGCGAGGTCGCGGACCGTCCGCCACGGCAGCGCCATCCGCAAACGCTGCACGTCGATCAGGACGATGCGCGGGGTCTCCGTGTCGACGCCCACCAGGTACACGTGCTTGGCGTAGAGATCGGGATACGAGAATCCGGCGGCGTGGAGACGCCGGACGGCGCGTCCCAGGGCCGTGGCGATGGCGTGGCGCAGACGGGCGTCGCGTCCGACGGCCGGGCCCGGCGCGCGGCGGGCCATCCACTCCGCCAGCGACGGGCCTTCCACCTCGCGGAACGCCACGAGGGCCCGGGGGCCCCCGGCGCCGCGCGAGCGGCCCCACGCGACGGGGCGGGACACCTCGACGCCGGCGTCCAGCAACTGGTGGGCGCTCTGCCACTCGTACTGGGCCGGCGTGAGCGGGCCGCGAAACAGGCGGAGGCACCGCCACGTGCGGCGGGCCTCGCGGCCCCAGGACTGTTTGACGTAGACACCCACGTGGTGGCCCGTGTCCACCGCCAGGTCGATGCGCGAGACGCTGCGGGAGGCGTGGCCGTCCACCGCCTCGCCCTCGGCCGCGCGCCACAGGGCGTCGAACGCGTCGAGACCGGCGGCGGCGAGGGGCGCGCGGTAGTCGGGATGGATGACGAGGGTGGTCATGCGGTCTACCGGTCGAGCGAATCGTCGGCGAGGAGTTGCTGGGCCAACTCCGATCCCATGATCCGGTTCAGGGCCCGGCGGACCTTGGCGTTTCCCCGCCAGTGGCCGAGCCCGCCGCGGCCGAGCAGCGCGGTGGCGTGGGCCACGTGTTCCACGCAGGCGTGCATCGCCTCGGGCGGCAGCCGGACGGCGTCGTAGCCGGCGCCGGCGAGGCCGCGGTACAGGAGGTCCCCGGTCGCATGGCCGGGCGCCGGCTGCCACGTGAGCCCGAGGTCGCGAATCGCCCGGAGGTCGTACACGGCGCAGTACGATCGCGGATACCACGGCGTAGGCTCCAGGTGCGGGTCGGGCGGCAGGCGGAGCAGCCGCCGCAGGGCGGCCTTCATCCGGTGCGTGTCCCACAGGCGTTTCATGGCGCGGTACCAGCCGGGATCGGTGTCGAGTTTGCCGGAGCCGAGGGCGGCGGCGCCGGGGGCGGCCTTCAGTCGGCCGATCAGGTCGCCGAGCCATCCCTCGCGGCGGACGATTGTATCGGTATGGAGGCTGACAAGCCAGCGTCCGCGGGCCTCGCGGGTGCCGAGGTCCATCGCGGTCGCGTGGGCGCGGACCCCGTCCGCTTCGGTCTCCGGGCCGCGCGCGATGAGGCGGATCCACCGGACCGCGTCCAGCGCCTCCAGCGAGCCGTCGTCGCTGTGATTGTCCACGACGATGACCTCGTACGGGTGGTCCGTGAGGCGCCGTATGGCCCGCAGGCACAGCCGCGCGAGGTCCGGCGTGCGGTAGTGCGGGATGACGAGCGACGCCAGGTCGTCCGGCGTGTCGCGTCCGTCGCGGATCGCTTCGAGTTGGGCGGTGTCGAGCATGGGTCTCGTGTGGCGCGGCGGATCTCCGCACCCGCCGCGCTTTCCTCGTTGAGCCGGCGACGGCACGTCGCCGGTCGTTCGACGCGCCGGGCAAGTTTACCCGCCATAGCCCAAAGGGCGAAGGCGGGCCCGGCGGCTAACTGTGGCGCGCGGGTGCCACTGGCGGCTCGCCCGCCAGTGCGCCTGACATTCGTGGAACACTGGCTGACAAGCAGCCAGTGGCGCCCGGCGATCTTCACCCTCACCCCATCCCTCTCCCATCAAGGGAGAGGGGGTTTCGCACCCGCCTACCTGTCGCGCGCGAGCGCCTCGCCGAGCGCGTCGAGCACTTCGTCCGGTTCGATCTTCGCCATGCACTCGCCCGTGCCGGTCGGGCAGACGGGCTGCTGGCACGGGCCGCACGGCACGGCGGCCTGGAGGCGGACCTCCTTCGGGTGCCACGTCTCGGTCCACCCGATGTGCGTCGGGCCGAAGAGGGCGACGACCGGCCGGTCGAACGCGGCCGCGTAGTGCCGCAGGCCGCTGTCGACGGTGACCATCGCGCGCACGCGGCGGACCACGGCCCGGGCGGAGGCCAGCGTCAGGCCGGCCTCGTGCAGGGGAGCGGCACCCGCGGCCCGGCAGATGGCGCCGGCGACGCCGGCCTCGCTCGGGCCGGCGAGGACGGCCGAGGCCAGGTCGAACCGCTCCCGCGCCCCGCCCGCGAGCGCCGCCCAGTATTCGGTCGGCCACGCCTTCGACGGGCCGAACGCGTAGCCGGGGCAGAGCAGCAGCGTCTGTGACGGGTCCAGGCCCGCCGCGGCGAAGGCGGCGTCGGCGGCGGCTTCGTCGGCCGCGGTCGTCGCAAGTTCCAACCGCGTATCGTCCGTCGGAGCCCCGAGCACCTCGGCCAGGGCCAGGTAGTAGGTGACCTGCGGCGTGGGGACGAAGCGCCGGCCGTCGTGCGGGGCCTGGAGGGCGTCGGTCAGGAGCCAGCCGCGACCGTCCCGGCGGTAGCCGATGCGCCGCCGCACGCCGCCGAGGCGCATCACGAGGGCGCTGCGCAGGCTGTTCGGCAAAAGGATGCCCGCGTCGGGCGCCTCGCGACGCAGGGCCGCCACCGTCCGGGCCATGCCGCGCGCGCTCGTGTCCGTCTCGATGAACGCGTCCGTCCACGGGTTCGGGTCGAGGACGGGACGAACGTACGACCGGAGGACGGCCAGCAGCCGGTCCTCCGGGAACCGGCGCCGGAGCGCCCGGAGCGTAGGGGTGGCCATGACGGCGTCGCCCACCCAGTTCGGCAAGGCCACCGCGAGCGTCATGACCGCCTCTCGAACAGCAGCAGCGCCAGGACGAGCAGTTGCAGGAGCAGGGCGATGCGCAGGTACAGGTCCGTCTCGTCGCCCAGGAGGGCCATCCCGAAGCCGAAGAACAGGGCCGCCGCCTGCACGATGTACGCCAGCAGCCGGAACAGCGAGAGGCTGGACGGCCGCTGGGCCCGCCGCATCCGCTGGAGTTCGGCCAGCACGAGCCGCAGCAGGTCCTCCACGGAAGCGTCCGGGCCGGCGCCGGGTTCGCGGGGCTGCTGGGCCAGGCACTCGGGGCAGAGGAGAAAGCCGTCGCGGACGGCGGCGGCGCCGCGGGCGATGTCGTCCGGCGCGACCTCCCCGCCGCAGCGGGCGCACTGACGGGGTTCGGCCGGAGGCGGCTCCGACGGCTCGGGCGGCTGCTCGTCTGTGTTCGCCTCACCCAACCCTCTCCCGCTGGGGGAGAGGGATTCAACGACGCGCTCGGGCGCTGGTTCGGGCGCCGCCTCGGGTTCCGTCTCGGGCTCGGCCGTCTCCGGCTCCGTTTCGGCCTCCGGCGTGGACGCGAGGTCGGGGGGCGGTTCGTCGTCTTCGTCCGTTTCCTCCGGCTCGCTCTCCTCTGGGGAGAGGGCTTCCATGGCGCGCTCGGCCGGGGCCTCGCGGCCGAGGATGATGTCGGCGGCGTCGGCCAGGCCGCGGGCCTCGGCCGTCGGCGGGGCCACGTCGTCCGGGCGCGGGGCGCGATGGGCCGCGTCGGCGGGCAGTTTGATGGTCCGCGTCCCGGCCGCCTGCCCGGCCGCCACGTCGCGCCACGTGTCGCCGACGGTCCAGGAGGCGGCGAGGTCGATGCCGAAATCCTCGGCCGCCCGCAGGATGAGGCCCGGCTTGGGCTTGCGGCAATCGCACTCGACGGCCAGATCCGGCCGCGGCCGCCCGGCCGGGTCCGGATGGTGCGGGCACGCGTAGTAGGCGTCGACGGATGCCCCGAGCAGGTGCAGTTGCCGGTCGAGCGCGTCGTGGAACCGCTCCAGGTCGTCCTCGGTGATGTACCCCCGGGCGATGCCCGACTGGTTCGTGACGACGATGAGGCGGTAGCCGGCCTCGGCGAGGTCCCGCAGGGCCTGGGCCACGCCGCCCAGGATGCGGATCTGCTCCGGGCGCGAGGCGTACCCGACCTCCCGGATGAGCGTTCCGTCGCGGTCGAGGAAGACGGCAGGGTCGGGCACGGGGTCACCTCAGGTGCGGGACGCGTCGTCGGCGAAGAGGGCCTGCTCCACCAGGCCGCAGAGAATGTGGATCAGCGCGAGGTGGCCTTCCTGGATGGCCGGGCTCGAGTCGGCCGGCACGCGGAGGACCACGTCGCAGAGTTCCTTCAGGTGTCCGCCGTCGCGGCCGGTCATGCCGACGAGGCGGGCGCCCTTGCGGCCGGCGGCGGAGGCGGCCTTCAGGACGTTCGCGCTGTTGCCGCTCGTCGAAAGGGCCCACAGGACGTCGCCCTCCTGGACGAGGGCGTCCACCTGGCGGGCGAAGACGCTCTCGAACTCGTAATCGTTCGCCACGGCCGTCAGCACGCTCGTGTCCGTGGTCAGGGCGACGCAGGGCAGGGGCCCGCGTTCCTTGAGGAACCGGCCGATGAACTCGCCCGCGATGTGCTGGGCCTGGCCGGCGCTGCCCCCGTCGCCGCACACGTACACGCGGTGCCCGCCGCGGATGGCGTCGATGAGCAGGTGGGCGGCGGCGTCGGCGGGTTCGGCGAGGTCTTCGGCCATCTGGGCGTACAGGCCGGACCCCATGCGCAGGTGGGCGCGGATGGATTCGATCATGACGATCCCCCTTTCGACCCCTCGGCCGCATCGCGCTCGCGGATGCGCCGGACGAGCTCCGTCGTGCTGAGGCCCTTGACGAGCGGGGCGAGCACCACCCGCCCGCCGCGGCCCTCCACGACCTCGCGCCCCACGACGCCCTTGTCGCGCCAGTCCTCGCCCTTGACGAGGACGTCCGGCTGGACGGCCTCGATGAGCCGCTGGGGCGTATCCTCGTCGAACAGGACGATGTAGTCAATGGCTTCCAGGGCCGAGAGGACCCGGGCCCGCTCGGCCTCCGGGCAGAGCGGCCGCTCCGGGCCCTTGATCGACCGGACGCTGCGGTCGGAGTTCAGCCCGACGACGAGCACGTCGCCCTGCCGGCTGGCGAAGTCGAGGTACTCGATGTGGCCGGCGTGGAGGAGGTCGAAGCACCCGTTCGTGAAGGCGACCGTCTCGCCGCGGGCCCGGTGCCGGCCGAGGTCCACCAGCAGCGTCTCCGTGGTGCGGACCTTGTCGCCGGAGCGCCTGGCCTCGCCGAGGAGGTCCAGGATCATCTCCTCCCGCGAGACGGGCTGGACGCCGAACTTCTCGACCTCCAGTCCCCCGGCCACGTTGGCGAGGGCGACGGCCTGGCCCAGGTCCGCCCCGCCCGCCATCGCCAGGGCCATCACCGCCACGACCATGTCGCCGGCGCCGGCGTTGTCGTAGACGTGCCGCGGTCGCGTGGGGACGAGCCGGCCGCACGCCTCTTCCCGCCGCCGCAGGTACGCCCCCGCCTTGTCCAGCGTGATGACGAGGGCCTCCAGGCCGACCGTCTCGACGAGCGTGGCGGCGGCCTGCTCGAGGGCGGCCACGTCGTCGCCGGCGAGCCGCACGCCGGACGCGACCTCCGCCTCCAGCCGGTTGGGCGTCAGGACGGTCGCGCCGCGGTACTTCGTGTAGTCGGCGGCGTTCAGGGGATCGACGACGACGGGGACCGGCGGGTCCGCCTCGGCTACAACATCAATGAACTTCGCCACCAAATCCGGTGTGAGCACGCCCTTGCCGTAATCGCTGAGCAAGACGGCATCGGGGCGATTCTCCATCAGCACGCGCTGGAACCCGGTCGCGATCCTGTCGTGGTCGTTGGACGAGATGTCGTTGACCTCTTCCCAATCCACGCGCAGGACCTGTTGGGGGATGCGGTGCTGGGCCCGCCCCACGAAGCGCGTCTTGTGAGTTGTCGGGCGACCGTCCTCCGCATCGAAGACGCCCGTGGTTTCCGCGCCGATCCGCTCCAGTTCCTGCCTGATGAGTTTGCCGTCGTCATCGTCGCCGACGACGCCGAAGACCTGGACTTCGGCCCCGAGCGTCCGGAGGTTGTTGACGACCGCGCCCGCGCCGCCGAGGCGGGTTTCCTCGTGGGCCACCTTCAGCACCTGGATCGGCGCCTCCTGGCTGATCCGCTCGGCGTCGCCGAAGACGTACCGGTCGAGGATCAGGTCGCCGACGACGAGGATGCGCGGCCGGCCGAGGTCTTCGACGATCTGGATGAGTTCGCGGTACACGGGGGCTCCCTGGTTGTCATGCTGAGCGAAGCGAAGCATCTCGCCGTGCGCATGGCAAAACGGCAACGGTCACGGCGAGATTCTTCGGGCCTTCGGCCCTCAGAATGACAGCATGATTGCCGCGGCACGCCGCGGCCTACCTGTCTTCGTTCTTCTATTCCGCCTCCAGTTCCATCAATACGAGGTGCCTGAGCAGCGGCACCATGATTTCGTGATGACCCGTCAGGGCCACGCCCCGCTCCGTCGGCCGGGCCAGGACGTTCTGCCGCGGCCGGTAATGCTGAATCTGGTCCAGGTTCGCCGTCGTCATGCCGTCCAGATGCGCCCCGAGGTTGGCCGCCACCGTGTACGCCTTCATGAAGACCTCGGGCAGGATGACGGCGGAGCCGAGGTTGATCCACACGCCGCGGGCCATCTCCGCGACGACGGCGCAGAGTTTGCGAAAGTCGATGAGGGAGGCCTCGCCGATGTCCGCCCCTTCCGCCTCCGGGTGCATGTGGACCGTGTCCGTCCCGATGGCCACGTGCACCGTCGCCGTGCAGCCGAACCGGGCCGCGCCGGCGAGGATGCTCCGGTCGGCGTAGGGGAACTCCTCCGGGTCCTCGTTCATCAGGTCGCCGACGGCCTGGCCGAACCCGCGATGCCGGCCGAGACGGGCCGCGTCGTTCAGGTAGCCGGGCGTCTCGTGGACCATGCCAAAGCGGCCGTTGCGCATCGTCTCGGCGGGGTCCTCGCTCGTCTCGCCGTGGAACGCGAGTTCCACGTCGTGGATGACGCCGGCCCCGTGCGTGGCGACCGCCGTCACGATGCCGCGCTCCATCAGGTCGATGAGCACCGGTCCCAGGCCGCACTTGACCACGTGCCCGCCGAACGCGACGACGACCGGCGCGTCCTCGCGGACGGCGTCGGCGACGGCCCGGGCCAGCGTGTGCAGGCCGTCGGTCACGGGCGTGGTGGGAAGCGACGCGATGAACGCTTCCATCGACGCCCCCGGCCCGGCCGGACGGGCTAAGTCCCGGAGGTGGACCTTGTGCGTCCGGTCGGCAATCGGAAACGCCTCCAGGCCCGACAGGTCGGCGGGCTCCTGCGGCTTGGGTTGACGCATCAGCGGTCTCCCCCCGTTCGGGATGCGGGCAGCGCCTCCAGGACGCGGCGGCGGAAGGCGGACGCGTCGTCGCCGAGGTCCATCGTCACCTCCAGGGCCGCCACGGGGACGGCCTCGGCCTCGTGCGGCTTGTCCGACGCCTCCGGCACTTCGTCCGAGGCGTCCGGCGACCGGTCCGCCAGCAGCGGCCGCCATTTTACAAAATCCTTCCCGGTGGTGACAAGCGCGGCGGCCCCGGCGTCGCGGGCGGCGTCGCGCAATCGCCCGAGTTCCGTGGCCGTGTAGGCGTGATGGTCGCGGAACGCGTCGAACCGGACGACGCACGCGCCCAGGCCCTCCAGCGTCCGCCGCAGCGCCGCCGGGTTCCCGATGCCGCACGCCGCCGCGACGCTCCGGCCGTCGAGCCAGTCCGGCGCGGACCGCGCATCGTCGGCGAACCGGATGCCCGCCGGCCGGTGGTCGGCCGTCAGGACGGGCGTGCCCGGCCGGGCGCAGCGGGCGGCCTCGGTCTTCAGGCGCGCTAGGGCCGCGGGGTCCACGAGGTCCGCCCGCGTGATGACGACCAGGTCCGCCCGCCGCAGCGCCGACGGCGGTTCCCGCAGCAGCCCGCGCGGCAAGAGGCGCCCGTAGCCGAACGGGCACAGGCCGTCGAGCAGGACGATGTCCAGGTCCCGGGCGAGGCGGCGGTGCTGGAACCCGTCGTCGAGGATCGCGACGTCGCAGTCGTCCGCGTCGGCCCGGCTCCGGATGGCCCGGAGGCGGTCGGCGTCCTGGACGTGCGGGACGCCTGGGCAGCGGAGGGCCAGTTCGGCGGCCTCCTCGTTCACGCCTCCGGCCTCCGCCCCGTAGCCGCGGCTCGCGATGAGCGGGCGGTAGCCCGCGCCGGCGAGGAGGCCCGCCAGGTACGCGACCATCGGCGTCTTGCCGGTGCCGCCCACGGTCAGGTTCCCCACGCTGAGGACGGGGCAGGGGGCCCGGCGGACGGTGCCGAAGAAGCGGCGGCGAAGGGCGACGGCCGCCAGGCCCGCCCGGTAGCCGCACGAGAGGAGCGCCAAGCCCGCCCGCGCCGCCGCGGGTCCCAGGCCGCGGGCCTCGCCGCTGACGACGGCCATCCAGCGGGAGGGGGCGTCGCGGGGCACGTCACCGGCCCGGTTGGAGGGAGGCGAGTCCATGCCCGTCGTTCCGACGCGATTGGCGGGGTGCCGCGGATTGCGTGTCAATCCGCGTGCCCAACGGGCAGGCACCGATTGACACGCAATCGGTGGCGCCGCCGTGTGGGGCCTAATCCTGCATCTTCTCGATGATCGCCTGGCCCATTTCGCGGGTGCCGACGGCCGTCGGGTCGTCGCGGTTCGGCTTCATGTCGTAGGTGACGCTTTTGCCCTCGGCGATGACGGCGGCGACGGCGGCCTCGAGCCGGCGGGCGGCGTCCTTCTCGCCCAGGTGGTCCAGCATCAGCATCCCCGACAGGATCAGCGCCGTCGGGTTCACCTTGTTCATCCCCTTGTACTTCGGGGCGGAGCCGTGGGTGGCCTCGAAGACGGCCATCTCGTCGCCGATGTTCGCCCCCGGCGCCACGCCCAGCCCGCCGACGAGCCCGGCGCACAGGTCGCTCAGGATGTCGCCGTACAGGTTCGGCAGGACGAGCACGTCGTACAGTTCCGGCTTCTGCACGAGTTGCATGCACATGTTGTCGACGATGCGGTCCTCGAAGTCGATGTCGTCGTACTCCTCGGCCACCTGGCGGGCCACGTCCAGCCACAGGCCGTCGGAGTGCTTCATGATGTTGGCCTTGTGGACCGTGGTGACCTTCTTCCGGCCGTGCGCCCGCGCGTAGCGGAACGCGAAGTGGTGGATCCGCTCGGTCGCCTCCACGCTGATCGGCTTGATGCTGATGCCGGTCGTCGCCTCGCCGGTGACGATGGTCTTGTCGTCCGAGAGGTCGTTGATCGTCCGGTGGAGGGTGCGGGTGGCCTCGGCCCCCTTCGGGAACTCGACCCCCGCGTACAGGTCCTCGGTGTTCTCGCGGACGACCACGAGGTCGATGTCCTCGTACCGCGACCGCACGCCGGGATACGACTTGCACGGCCGCAGGCACGCGTACAGGTTGAACGTCTGCCGCAGGTGGACGTTGACGCTCCGGAACCCCTTGCCGACGGGCGTTGTGACGGGGGCCTTCAGGGCGACGCCCGTCCGGCGGATGCTCTCCATGAGCGGCTCCGGCAGGGGGGTGCCGACCTTCTCCAGGCAGTCCACGCCCGCTTCCTGCTCGTCCCAGTGAATCTCGACGCCGGTGGCGTCGACCACGTCGCGTGTGACGGCCGCCAGCGACGGCCCGACGCCGTCGCCGGTCACGAGGGTTACGTCGTGAGCCATAAGGTCCTCTTCAACGAAGGGTTACACTAGGGGTCCGCGGCAGATATGACCGCGGCATTGCGCGGCGGGTCTCCGCACCCGCCGCGCTCTGTTTGTTGGCGCGCTTCGGCCGTGCCGATGCGCCGATGTCGAAACGCCCATGCTAGGCCGTGGGGTGGGGGGTGTCAACGGATTTCGGTTGCGGAGGCTTTCGCAAGGGCACGTCAAAAAAGTGGCAGAAGGCTCAGGCGTCATTTCGACCGCGCCCTGCGCAGCAAGGGCGAGCGGAGAAATCTCGCCGTTGGGCCCAAAGGCGCGATTCCCGTTCGACTCGGCTTCGCCTCGATCGGGGCAGGCTCTCGGCTTGCTGCGCTCGCTCGGAATGACTGCGTAAACCGGTGCCACCAATTTGTCTTACGCCGGCCCGCGCAAACGGTCGCCGAGGTTCGCCAAGTGCCGGATCGTCACGTCCGCCGGCGGGTCGGGCGGGGTGCGGTGGTGGCGGTCGACCCAGACGGACGCGAGCCCTGCGGCCCGGGCGCCGCCGATGTCGGCCTCCGGCTCGTCGCCGACGAAGACGGCCCGCTCGGCCGGCACGCCGAGGGCCCGCAGCGCGGTGCGGAAGATCCGCGGGTCCGGCTTCCGGAATCCCACGTCGCTCGAGAAACACGCCACTTCGAAAAAATGAGCCAGGCCGAACCGCTCGAGTTGGCCCGTCCACAGATAATCGGGCGTGCCCCACGGCGTGTTCGAGACGAGACCCAGCCGGTACCCGCGGGCCTGGAGGACGGCCAGCGTCTCGCGGGCGCCCGGAACGACGCTCCCCTTGGCCATCAGCGGGCGAGTGCACATCTCGCCGAGGGTCGGAAGCGTCAGGCCGCTCACGCTTCGGACCACGCGCCGAAGGGCCATCGTCACCCGGTACGGGAAGGCGGCGTCGGGATCCGATGGCCGCCGCGACGGGGCGTGGGCGGCGTCCGGCACCGTCGCCGCCGGCGGCAGCGACGATTCGTTCCCTAGCACCAGGCCGCTGAAGACACCCTGCACGCACCGGCCGGCCATCACGGGCCAACTCGGGAGCGGGTAGTCGATGAGCGTACCGCCCATGTCGAACAGGACGGCCTCGGCGCGTGCGAACACGGAGGTGCCCCCATGGGTCAGAAGAGGCGATAGCCGTAGTCGGCGTTATCCGGATCGAAGTCGCGGTCTGTCAGGCCGGGCGTGAAATCGAGATTCATGTAGAAGTAGTGGCTGATGAGTTCGCCGTCCCAGTTGTACGCGTCGGTCCGGATGCAGGCGAGCGTCTCGACGTCGATGAAGATGACGAGCGTCTCGCACGGGTAGCCCTTGTCCTTGGGCAGGAGGCGCTTCAGGACGTAGGCCGCCCGGCCGGCCTCGGTCCGCACGCCCTCGTAGGTGAGGGTCAGGTCGCCCCGCGTGTGGGCCTCCTCGCATTGCTTCGTGACGAGGTTGACCATGTTGACGATGCCCGCCATCGTGACGGGCCGGCGGCTGTGTTTGCGGGCGGTCTTGCCCGTGGGGTCGAGCGCGACGTGGCGGAAAATCACACCCAGGAACCCCGACGGATGGACCTGGACCTTGTCCTTGTACTTGCCGTCGACGTAGATCGTCTCCTGGCCCTTCGACACGTCGCCGATCCACTTCAGATACACGCTGAACGGGTCGGCGCGGAACTTCATCCGCATCTGCTCGGGTTTCTGGAGATCGCCGTCGATGCGCTCGAGTTTCTGGAAGTGACAGGTGTAATCGCCGATGCGCGTCCGGCACCAGTCGCGGACGCGCTCGAGAAACGCCAGCGGGTCCTTGCGGATCTCGGGTTCCAGCGTGTCGCGCGGCTCCGGGTAGACGAGCGGGCCGGCCGCCGCCTTCTCGGGCCCGGCCGGCGCCTTCTCGGGGCCGGACGATACCGGCTCCGCGGCCGGCGTCGCCGCGGCCGCGCACAGCAGGATCAGGCCGGCGCCGGCGAGGGCCGCGAGGCGCCCCAGCGCCGAGCGGCGCGCGGGCCGTCTGCCAGAGACGTCGCGGAGGGCGGGAGGGGCGGGCGGTGGCGGGAATCGGTGCATCGGGTGCTCTCGGCCAGGCGGTCGGCTAGTGCGGCACCGTGCCACGCGTCAGAAGAATCGGAAACACCGCGTACTTGTGCCGTTGAATGACCGGACGGAAGCCCGCACGCCGGAACATGGCATGCAGTTCGGGGGCGTCGCGGTGATGAACCGTGCCGCCTTCCACGTGCGTGATGACAATGTCATAGATGATCCGGCCGAGGAAATGGTCGGACCAGCCGTCCAGCAGCAGCAGCCGGCCGCCGGGTTTCAGCACCCGGTACAACTCGCGGACGACCTGTTCCTGGTGCGGATAATGGTGAAACGAGTTTGCGCACGTGACGACGTCGAACGAGCGGGCGTCGAACGGCAGGTGTTCGCTGTCGCCGACCGTCAGGCGGACCCGGTGCGCGTTGCCGTTGAGTTTGTGGTTCGCCCGGTGGAGCATCGGCTCGCAGAGGTCCAGGCCATCGACCTCCCATCCACGATGGGCCAGGCGGCCGACGAGTTCCCCCGTGCCGCACCCCACGTCCAGCACCCGGCCGGGAGCCATGTGGCGCAGTTCCTTCAGAAGCATGGCGTGGGCCGGCTCGAAGAGGAACCGGTTGAGCCAGTGGTGGTCGTAGGTATCGGCCCAGCCGGAAAACTCGGCGTGCGCGCGGCGTTTGAACTCGTGATTCACGTCGTCCCACCCTTGCGGTAACGGTTGGCGGGCCCCTCGCCCGGGCCATCTCGCGCTTATATCGGCACTCTGCTTCCGGAAATTGTAGCCGAATTGCCGGGGCCCGACAAGGGGCGGCGGCAAGAATGTCGCCGGCAGGTGCGTAGCGCGGCCGACGGCCGGTTGCCTGGCGGGGCGTCGCACCATAGAATCGGACGCGGGAAAAGGAGACGGGCTTGGTGCTCGATTTGGCAGGATTGGCCGTCGGCAGTTTCGTCCTGGCCCTTTCCGGGGCCCTGGTGCCCGGACCGATGCTCTCGGCCACGGTGGCGGGCAGCCATCGGCGAGGATTCTGGTTCGGCCCGGGGGTGGTCCTGGGCCACGCCCTGGCGGAGATGCCCGTCGTGGTCCTGCTCGCGCTGGGGGTCTCGGCGTTCCTGGAGAACCGGTGGGTTCTGACGGCCATCGGGGGCGTGGGAGCCGTCGCCCTGACGTGGATGGGCGTGGGGCTCCTCCGCCAGATGGGCCGCGACACGGCCGCCCCGGAGCCCGGGTTCGTTCGCCTCGGGGCCGTCACGACCGGCCTCATCACGAGCGTCGTCAACCCGTACTGGTACCTTTGGTGGGTGACCCAGCCGACCGTGCTGCTGGCGGGGGCGGCCACAATGGGATGGCTGGGGGTGGCGGCGTTCTTCATCGGGCATATCTCGGCGGATCTGGCGTGGTACTCGGCCGCGTCGCTGAGTGTCGCCAAGGGCCGCCGGCTCCTTCAGGGGCGGTTCTACAAGGCCCTGCTCATCGCCTGCGCGGGGATCCTGTTCGTCATGGCCGTCCTCTTCGCGAAATTGGCCATCGAAAAGGGCCTCGTGACGGCGGCATGAGGTGTTGAGCCGGCGAGGGCACGTCGCCTGCCGTTCGGCGCGGCGGGCCCGTTTCGAGGTTCGCGGCGACCTTCGGTCGCCGGCTCAACGCGTCGCGCGGGTAAACCCGCGTTTCGATAGTTTAAGAAAACGCGTTTTCGCGTACCCCCCGAAATCGCGCCTTTTCGGAACCCGAATCGCCGATTCTGACGCGCCAGGGACGATTCAGGGCCCGAATGTTAAAATGGGTAAGGCAAAACGCGCGACTTTTTGATCGCTTTTGATCGAAACGCGCGCAAACGCGCGAAAACACACCCCGAATTGTCGGCTTTTTTCGGTCCATGGAGGAACGGCTATATGAATTAAAAGCGCTGTAAAGACAGGCACTCGGCAACAGATATTAGGCATTAGGCAACGACCACGGCAACGACCACGGCAACGGCAACGACCACGGCAACGGCAACGACCACGGCAACGGCGCAAGGCAGGCCACAGTTAGCCGCCGGCCGTGGCCGGCGCGTCCATGACAAACGACGAAGCCGCGCCTGGACAGCCGGCGCGCCAGGCGGTAAGGTGTGAGGCTCGCCCTGCGGCACCGGGGCCGCGGCCGGGCCGGGAAAGGGTGCCACAGCATGTCCGAGATGCAAGCCGTCCGCGACCTCGTGCTGGCGGCCGGCGAAACGGCCGTCCGCATGCGGTCCGAGGCCGCCGTCCATCGCAAGGCCGACCGCTCGTTCGTCACCGACGCCGACCTGGCCGTCCAGTCCTACCTCATCAACGCGCTCCGCAAACGCTACCCGGAGGACGGCTTCGTGGCCGAGGAGGAGGGCGTCGGCCGCGGACCTCAGCAGGCCCGCCGCGTGTGGGTGCTCGATCCGATTGACGGCACCGCCTCCTACGCCTCGGGCCTGTCGGGATGGGGCGTCTCGGTCGGGCTCGTCGAGGACGGACGGGCCGTCGCCGGCTGGTTCCACATGCCGGTGACGGGCGAAGTCTTCGAGGCCGACCCGGAGGGCGGCATGCAGATGGCGCCGGACCCGGCCGCACCGCTGGCGCCGGCGGGCCTGAGGCCGCCGCAGGCGTTCCATCGCGAGTCGTCCATCTTCGTCGATTCGGGGTTCCACAAGCGGCTGGCGCTGGACCCGGCGTTTCCGGGGAAGGTCCGGAGCGTCGGCACGACCGTCGGGCACGTGGCGTACGTGGCGGCGGGGTGTGCGGATGCGGCCGTCCTGCACGACGTGCACGTGTGGGATTTCGCGTCCGCCCTGGCGATGCTCACCGCCGCCGGCGGCGTCATGCGGTACATGGACGACGGCTCGGACGTCGATATCACGGAGTACCTGGCCGGGGCGACGGTCCAGCGGCCGATGATCGGAGGACATGCGGAGACGGTGGCGCGGCTCGCGGAAAGGCTCACGAGCCGCGAATGAGAAATGCTGAATGATAAATGATAAAGGACGCTGCGCGTAAGGGGATAACGGCCTTAACGCAGAGGGCGCCGAGAGCGTAGAGGACGCAGAGGAACGGCAACGGCGGAAGGCTGGGAAATGGCAAACGGCAACGCCCGGCGTTGAGCAGGGCGAAACGCCGGGAACCAAAGGGCAGGGCAGCCGCGCCTAGCGCTCAGGAGGAGGCACGTCATGGTTCGGGTCGAAACGATCGACGACACGACGTTCAAGGTCACGGTCGAGGCGGAGACGACGACCACGCACACGGTGACGGTCCGGCCCGAGTATTACGAGCAGTTGACGGGCGGCCGGGTGCCGGCGGCGCGGCTCGTGGAGCGGTCGTTCGATTTCCTCCTGGAGCGGGAATCGAACCGCACGATTCTCTCCACGTTCGACCTGTCGGTCATCCAGCGGTACTTCCCGGAGTACGAGCGGACGATCGGGGGGATGCTGGAGTAGCCGCGGGTCACGTAGGCTGCGCGCGGTCGCCCCGAAGGGGCGATGGGGTGTCGCCACGGGTGGAGCGGCGGCCGCCGGCAGGCGGACGACGCGGAACCCGTGGAACGGATCGCACAGGTACATTCCCGCCCCTGCGGGGCGGCGGATCGGCTTGCCCACCCGGCGTTTGACCCCCTTCCGTCGCCCCTCCGGGGCGAGGATGAAAAAACGAAAAGGGGTTTGAGGCGTCTCGTTTCCACGGGTTGCGCCTCCCGGCCGCGGTGCGGCCGCGAG
>Ga0272441_10007075_pt1 | contig 18405 bp, 30 predicted proteins | sample SSMProp6N_FD_193582 | JGI IMG/M metagenome (GOLD analysis project Ga0272441, IMG submission 193582) | Marine sediment archaeal communities from Little Sippewissett salt marsh, Falmouth, MA, United States - SSM-Prop-6N | ecosystem: Environmental > Aquatic > Marine > Wetlands > Sediment ... | reverse complement strand
GATGTTACCATTGAGATTGATTTCTTGTGGTACGAAGACCCGGATACTGCACATACGCACATAACTGAACTGAATTACTACGGGAGGGTCCGAGACGAATTGGCGATCAAGGGCGTTCCGTTGAATGACACATACGGCGGTCACATATCGCACACGGACGGCGCGAAGATGCCGAAAGGCAAGCGTAGGAATGTAGAACACGCGCGGGTACAGGTTATTGTGGTATTCGGCAATAACCCGGCTGCATAGGAGAAGCCATGACGGATAAGCCAAGTTTGAATCTGAAAACAGGCGGGACTACTTGGAACAGCGTCACCATGGGTGGCCTGAAAGACTATAAGCCTGACTACAACGCGCGGCTTATCCTGCGCGGCGCAGGCGGATCGGATTGGGTCGACATGACGGCTGTAACCGAGCAGCATTACCTTGTCGCAATCGGTTACGACGATCAGGCAACGCTCGCGGCCCTCCACGCGAAGAAGGGCGAGGAATCTACGCTCGTCGTCCAGTCGCTCGACATGAACGGCGGCGGGACCGGCTATCAGGATAGCTTTGCAAATGCCCGAATGGTCGGCGCTAACGCGAACCATGGATATGGCATCCTTGGGGCGTTTGTCGCGGTCTTCGCGGTGCGTTCAACGGATGGCGCTGCCGATCCTCTGACCGTCTCTACTTTCTGAGGAATCAATGAGCGATAAGATTACTGCGCGGTATCCAGACCAGCAGTTCAATATCGACTTGTGGGTAATGAGTCGGTACGTTGAATCATGCTTCGCTGCAGTTGGGAGAGAGCAGCCGAAGGCATGGCATGAAGCATGGGGAGCAGTTTGCCACATGATCCTACGCGGAGAGGTTGCTCCTATGCAGGAGTGGGCTCAACATGCCGGCATAGATGTCATTGGCTACGATCCTGAACAGGCCAGCAGCATAGGAGAAAGCAGGCAAGCCATGCTGGACAAAAGAGCGGCACTACAGGGAGTAAGCGGTGGTAATAACTCCTGATTTCGACGGCCCGGAAGAGCAGTCCATCCGATCAATCGTCAATGACGAGACCGGAAAGACTGAGCGCTCTAAGCGCATTCAAGACCAGAAGCGCACGGCCGGCCTTGCGAAAAAGCGCACGATGATTTCCGCTGGCGGCACACAACGCTTCTCCAGATTTGCTGGACGGGCCGGGAGCGCCTTTGCGACTACCGCGAAGGTGAATGTCATCAATCGCATATTGAGCGCGATGCCTCCAGAGGTTTCATCCGCCATCCAGGGCGCGTCTCTTGTCGGTGACTTTGCCGATGTTATTCCAGTGGTCGGAAGACCGTTGGGGATGGCCATAGGAGCGGCTGGCGGCGCGGGAATGGAAGTGGCTCGCCGGGAAATGCAGGAGATTCAGGATCAGAACATGGCCCGAATCTCTTCGAGGGGCATACGGGCTTTCCGGACAGGCGGCGCTAATATCCGCGATGCCCGAATGATAGCCGAAGCCACGTTCGACAATTTCAAGGAAGCAATTACCGATATTGACCTGACCGATCCCGATGGGAGCATAGAGCGGATCAGGACGGCTTTAGGCGACCTGAATGATTTGATCCGAACCGGGCAGGGCGGAATGGCTGCGCTATCTGCATATACGGAATCAATTGCACTCGGTAGGTCAATGGACATGGCGGAATCGGATGCAGAGCGCGCTTTCTACCGGGCGCAGCCGAATGTGCTACCGGCGAAGGTAGTTCAGGAAATGACCAACATGCACGGACGCCAGAAGTTCGAGCTTGTGAATCGGCCGACAGAGCTTCCCGTCATAGGGGATTAAGATGGCAATCCAGGAAGATTTGGTTTTCACCGGCAAAGACGGTGCTTCTAATGTGACCATGGTGCGGCGCGAGTCTACACTTACGGACTACGCTACCAGAATCCATTCAGGAATCGTATATCAGAAATTCAGCGAACAGATACAGGATGGCTGGAGGACAGAAGAGCGACCGGGCACGGTCGGCGGCTTTGCTAAATGGATGGGCGGCGGATACGTGATCTATATCGTCACTGGTTATATCGTATCCGGATCGGCAAGGTCGATAGCGCAAAGGCTGAGCGATATCGCTACACATCGTGGAACGCTTCGCGCGATGGCGAGAGAAAGCAAGTACAACGTGGAGGCGGGTCCATTTATTGAAACTGCCATAGACGATGGAGCCTTCAGGATCAGAAACATGAGAATGGGCGACATGGAAGGCAACCGCCAGCCGTTCAGCTTCGAGGCTTGGTATCTGCTAGGGGATTAACATGCCACCGCTTGCATTTCCACTAGGTGGAGTCCTTGGCGAGTTCCGCGTCCTGGACGTTCGGGTAAAAGAAATCGAAAACGGCGAAGTTGCCGTTGCGTGGACCGCTCAGGCTCAGCCATCGCCGGCAGCATTCATAATAGCTGTGGATGGACGGCATTACCGAACCGTCCACGGGATGACTTCATATATTCTGAAGGTTGATCCAGGCACGACGCACACGGTAGAAGTACTGCAGGTTCCCTCTGCACATGCTGATGTTGGATACTTTCCATCAGGCCTATTCACGTCGACGCAGGATAATATCATCCGGGTAGGATGGGCTCCCCCTGCATCCGTGACGGACGTGGAATCGTATCGCGTCTATTGGGACAAGGGCGAAGGCACCGTCCAATTCACGGACGATTATCTTTTGGCTGATGGGATTCAGGAAGATGGAAGCAGCAGCTACGCAGTTGAGACGCCAGAGATAGCGGCTGACACCTATAAATTCGTCGTCCGGACAGTTGACAAGGCCGGAAATGAAAGCTCGAACACTGGCACGACGTCAGAGACTCTATCCAAATACATCAGCCCGGTGACGGTGCTCTCAGCGACCTATAGCGCGATTACGAACAAGGTAACGCTCACATGGGTCGATCCTGCCGGCGTGACGAATCTGCGTGTGTATCACAACGCTGGAGATGATACGAAGCCATATCCTGATTATGGGAGCCTGATTGCTACGGTAGGCTCAGGCGTCCAAACGTGGGAATCTCCGGTACTCACTGAAGGCCTTTGGGTGTTTGGCGTAAGGGCATACGATGGAACGGCCGAAGAGCCGAATACGCAGATAACAGTAAGAGTGCGCCTGGACGCTTCGCTCAATGAGATCAGTGGCTATCCTGCCAAGCCGATCCTCCTGGCAACTGAATCAGCAGGCGGAAAGATTCGGCTGAGGGGGTTTGTCGATCCTTCGGCTGGAGACGGCACCCCGGATCAGATCAAATTCTACACGAACGATGGTGCGGGCGGTGCTGTGGATTACAGTAGCGCAATCGCTACGGTGGATTTGATAAAGATCAGCGATAATTGGTTCTGCGAGTTCGAAACGATCCAGTATGGAGAGACCGCGCGTAAGTTCGGAGCGCGTTCTGTGACATCCGATGGAGATGAATCAGAGAATGCAACTGAGCAGACTATAACTCCGGACAGTACAGTTCCTCCGCAGCCTCTCAGCGTCACGGCCACGGCAACGAGGTAACTATGCCAACGAATATAACGACGATTCAGCCGATAACCCCAAGCCGTCATATAGAAACGGCGCGCACCAGGGTAGAGATTCATTATCCGTCACAGGATACGGACTATACGGGCGGCGAGTTTGTAAACTGGCCAGAGGCTTTCTGCGAACAGATTATCCTCCGGCGCGGCGCTACGCCTGGAGAAGCGGTCGTATCATTCCAGCTTCCACGCGGCAAGAGTTCTGTGGGTTCAAGTTTCGGCCATGTGCTTTGGAGTGCCAGAGGCGGTCTTACTCCGTTCACTACGAAAGATGCGCCGTTCGTTGGAGAGCCCAGGGCTCTGTATAAGGTCCGAGTTTGGCGAGATGATGGGCTCAGGGCCGACAGGGGCGGAACGGATAACCTGCTATTCGTGGGCTACATATCGCGGATGGTCTTGAGCACAATGGCAAAGCAAGGCAGCAGCTTCATAATCAGGGTTCCTGACGCGCGATTCCTGATGAAGTATGCGCCATGCGCCGGCGTGATCCATTGGAATCCGATCCAGGAGAAGTTCGTCTACATCCGGGACACTGACCCGGTGATGAATATGCTGCTGAATGGCCGGCACGTTCCGAACCGATGGTATGATAGCTCCAAGCTCGGAGACAGGAATCCGGACATCTTCCCGGCTTTCATTACGCCGGATCACAATCGGTTTTACACGTATCACACGGATACCGATCCGATCAAAGATAAGTTCAGGCAGTATATCGAAGACGCCGAAATAGATAACGTGGTCGATCTGAATCAATTCGGGAACATCTTTTACAGCGACGAAAGAGAAACGCTGATCGTGGATAATTCCATAGCGCGTAAGTGGCAAAACGCACACGCTTGGAATTATTGGGCCATGATGTTCGATGCGGATTCCATCGGGCTTGGTAATGATGATATTGCAAAATTCGATGATCCGGCCCCGGCCTCTGTAACCATTGACGATGTGACGATCCCGCTCAGCGATGAGGTTGTCATATCGAAGGTCTACCGGAGTGACGAGAACAACATTAACAATATCGCTGGCGCTGACTGGTACAGGCCGCGCGGCGTGATGGGGGAGGACGGCGGGCCGGCGATCAATTCCGAGATAAGTGGCCTTGGAGAGTTCAACGCCTTCGGTACTTCGATAATCGACGTACTTGACCACCTGTGCCGCGAGAAGGTTGGCAACTACGATCTTGTGGCAGAGTACATCGACGAAGGAACGGGCAAGCTCTCCCTGATGCCGTTCAGGACGCACAAGGGCATTTGGGATACGACGGACGTGAAATGGGGGACGACTCCGAAATGGCCGATCCGGATCAATATGCCAACGGACGATGACGAGACGCATATACCGGATGTTAAGACTATGCAGATGACGGCTTCATGGGACAACCTGAGGAACATCGCGCATATCAAAGGCGGGAAGAGAATCATCCAGGTCACGGTCGGGACACAAGGATGGGCTTCCTATATAGATCATCTCGGATACTTCCATGAAGCATATTCTCCGCCTGCTGGCGAGTGGGATAACGATGTAAATATCGTTGTTCCGGCGCTGGCCTATGGATGGGACTATGAACAGCTTAATTTGTATATGCAATTGAGCGTTGCTGAGCAGGCAGAGGCGCTTTTCCCTGATGTATTCCGAGCGCTCATTCTGCGAGATGACATAAATCTGACGAATCTGTGGGCGCAGACGGTCAAGACCGAAGGCTTCAGGCGGTACTTCGAGCGACCGCACGGATTCTTGAACAACCTGATAACGTCGATTTATACGGCGGTGCGGTCAGCGTTCCGGGATCAGAGAGTCAAAATCCCGATCCAGATACATCGGTGTTACAGGGGCAAGCGAACGGTTACGGCTGACGGCAGCGATACGACGGCACCGACGCGATACGGTGATAAGACCACGGAGAGTACGCCGACGCAGACAGGAAAGGGTGCGCGCGGCAAGGAAGACCTTTTCCTTGGACAGGCGGGGATGGAAGCGCTTAACGACGGCGCGCGCACAGGGGTTCGGCTGGACATCGCAAGCAGGGCAAATGACAAGTATCCATTCGAAGGGCCGACTCAGGCTCAAATAGATGCCGGCGATACCGCTAAAGGCCCGTCAAGGTCTCCCTGGAGTTGGAACGGGATCCGCGTTGAAGACGAGAACCAAAGCGCCGAAACTCTGAAGACGCGGCCAGCATTGAAATGGCAAGCGCGTCCATACGAGTTCTTTCTCACGTTTGCCATGGAGACCGATGAAGACCTGTTCCAGTTTCGGCCAGTGGAAACTGGCGGGATGCCGATTATTACCTATGGCCCGCGCATGGAGCAGATCAGGAGCGCGAACTACGGCCAGCACATGACCGGGAACAGCTTTGTGTCGCTTCCGGTCGACAAGGGCGACCACGTTAAGGACACGCCTTCGGGGGAACGGCGTGTCTATACTGATGGCGAGCAGGAATTGGACGCCCGCGCGAAGATGATGCTGAATCGCCATGCTCGGCATTACGTGGAAGCCCCGATTAACTTGGGGCAAATAAAACTGAGCCACAAGCCAGGAATGACGGTTGATCAAGTGAAGCGATACAGAGGGGCTAATAAGATTGACGACACCATGGAAATCAAAGGCTTCCTGGATACAGTTATCCATGATTTCCGAAATCAGGATACGTCGATAGGAATAGCAACTATCCGATGAGCATGATAAACGATGCAAACGCGCAGGCCCGCGCGCGGAGACGCGCGCTCGTAGGAGGTCTGGACGGCCAGGAGCTTCAGCAGCTTGGTCACTGGCCTCCTGGCGGCGAGCCTGTGCCGATTACGGATTGGTGCATACTTGACGAACGCAATCCGACTACCAATTACCACAGGCTATATCCAAGGGCAATAAGATCGGAGCAGGACAATAACGTCAACCCTTACGATACGCAGCTTGTCGGGATGTTTGAAACGACAGTAAATAATATCCGAAAAATCAGTATTCCTTGTACACGCATTGATCCAAATGGTACATGGAATGGATGGGGCGCGTTTGCTGGTACTTTCTGCTGGACGGCCCACGTAGGGTGCGCCTTACTGAAAGCACCCCTTGCTCCAGGCGCAACTCCTGCTAATCCCTATGGACTGGATTTATTGACCTGGAATCTTGGATATAATGGGACGCCTGGGTATCTCGGCGCAGGCGGGACGCTCTACGGAACGCCAGCCAACTTTGAAGCAATTACCTATCCGTACATGGGCGGTGCATCTGGATGCCATCTTAATCCAGCCGGCGCAGGTGCATATGGCGGTTCTATGACAGAAGCGTGGGATTTAACAATAGATTTAGGAACGTCTGGAAACAACGGCGACCCAACAAAGGGACAGAACGGACCTTATACCGGAATAGCTGTTTTCTTTCGACCGACCTTTAGGGGCGGAGCTTTCATCAATCCCGGACCTGGAAACTTTTGGGCTAACATCAGCACAACGCTGCGAGGCATACAGCCGTGGAACGTAAGCGATGCTGCAGACCAGACCAAGGCGCTGGTCTTTCAGGATGACCTGAAAATCGGAAGGGCTGACTAATGGTACAGGTCAGACCAATTAAAAGCGCACGTATCGACCATCCGCGTCCTTCTAAGGGCGAGGTTCCGCCAACAGTCACGGCAGAATATATAGTCGCGTTTACGATAGCCGAGATGATTGGCACCGCCAATGTGATAAGGGCGCTACGTCCGAAGGCCCGGGAGATAAAGAAAATCATCAGCCGAAGCGTGGCGCGGGCATACAAAGCGAGCGGCCTAGGGATTATCAGCGGCGACCTTCATGCGAACGCGACACAGAATTTCAATGTAACGATACGGCTTCGTGGGGAGCGTGGAATCAGAATAGAAGCGGTTTGGAATGATCCGGATATAGATTATTTCTTCATTCACCTATACGGCTCCAGGGATGGGAACTATGCTGGCCGGCCGTTCATCAAGTTCGATGAAAAGGCTGGACAGTCGATCCTGAAGATCATCATCAATGCCATCAAAGACCTTGCGGCTGGCAAGAAGCCGATTGAACGCAGGGCGCGCGAAGAGGAAATCACGGTTGAGGCGCGGTTGCAGAACGTGGAGCGCGCCAGAGTGCGACCGATGAGGGACAAAGGCAGAATCCCGGCGAAGGGCCTTGTGCCTCCTGGCAAAAGGCCGACGCCGTATCGAATCAGGAAATCGTTAAGGGATGCTGGAGTTGAAGCGCGAAAGGCGCGCGAGATGCAAAGGCGACTTGCTGGAATCGGGTTGTCTCCGACAGCGGCCGGCGAGATAGCGGGCCTTGGAGAAAAGCAACTCGCGGAACTCAGCCGGATAATACTATCGGGGATCGGGGTCTAGATGAATGATGACGAAAAGAGAATCATCGAACTCACGGTAGAGAACGCGGTGCAGAAAGGCGTGACCGCCGCGACGGAACCTCTTTGGGAAAAGGTCCGGGATCATGATACGGCCATCGCCTTGAATCAGGAGCAGCTAACGCAGGGCATCGGCGGGCAGGTGGCTCAGGGTACGAGAATCGGAGACTTGGAAACGGAAGTCGTCCGGATTAACACGCATAAGAAATGGATTGTCGCCATTTTCGCGCTGTTCAAGGCCGCGATACTCGGTATACTCGGATGGATACTTACGACGAAATCCTAAAGAAAGGAAGGTGATTTATGTGGAAGTGGTTCGGAGTAGCATTCCTCTTCGTAGTGCTCGGAGCAGGTTGCACTGCTTTCTTCGGAGAGCCAGCAGGCGAAGATTTCGACGGTGACGGCAAGAAAGGCGAGAAGGGCCTCCTGCACGGGGCAGAGGACGTTGCCAAGGCCGCTGGTGAAGCGGGAGTCCCGTGGGCCGGGCCGATAGGCATCGGGATCGGGATGCTCATCGGGGTCGTGAACGGGCTGCGCAGCAAGAAAAAGAGCAAGAAAGAGCTCAAGGCTCTGTTCAACGAGTTTAAGGCAGACGCGAAGGACATGGCGAACGAAGAGGAAGTCAAGGACTACCTGGAGAAAAAAGCTAAGCATTATCCGATCCTGAAGGAGGTCGTCGCTCTATACGACAAGGAAAAGGCCAAGGAGAAACTGAAGGCTCCTTAGGCGTGAGGCCATCCCCATTCCACCAAGGCTTCCGCCTTGCCCCCGGTTACACGCGGCCGGGGGCTTTTTATTTGGAAAGACGGTGCTTGAGCGCGTTCACCGTGACGCACACGCGGAACGTGCCGAATGGCATGGGGATAATGCGGCCAGAGACCTTGTATGGCGTCAGCAGGTAGAGGGTGTCGATGATGCAGTAAATGACGCCTTCGGCATTCCTTGGATCGTAGCGCTTTAGAATTTCTTCAAAGTGAATCTCTGCGGCACCGCTGGTATTGTGTTCGGCCTCCAGATGGATTTCTATCTCAGGAATCTTGACGGACTCCTGTCCGGATAGATCGAGCGGAATTGAGTGGTTATCAGACATGGCCGAAATTTTCTCAAAATTTTATCTTGGCACGTACCAAAACCTTACGCGAAAACAGGGCTCATGTCCACAAAATAAGTTTGACTCATAATCGGCTGTCGAGTATAAATCTGGTATGCGACACTGGAACATCGGCATCCCATTATGTCATAACTCGAATTGGTCGCGCAGGTTGCGTGAGTGTTCCGGTGTCGCAGCCTCATGCTCACCCCCAGCGCGCCAGCCGTACCTGGGTTCTGCCTGGGTACGGTTTTTTTATGAATTGAGGTAAATCATGGACGTAAAGGAAATGCTGGCGACGGCGACGGGGAGACCGTGGCGCGTGGAGCGCGACGCGGATGAGGACGGAGATTGGGGTTATCATTTGGTCCTTTGCGGCGAACGCCTAATCTGCAAGGTGGAATGGTGGGACGAAGACATCACCAGAGATGAAGCCGCAGCCAACGCCGCCCTGATCGTCCGGGCCGTTAACAACTTCGAGCCGTTGCTGGAGGAAAACGAGAAATTGTTTAAGCACCTGGGGGCAGCCCTTGGAACCTTCAACGCTGAACACAAAAAGAAATGGGCGCGAGTACATGCGGCGGGCCTGGCCGCAATCGCTGCGGCGGAAAAAGAATAATGGCCTGTCCGTTCTGCGGCGAAGACTGCGAAAAGTGCGACCGCGAAATGGTCGATCACTACAGATATGGGAGGATATGCGTTAGCTGCGAAGAGTGTCTTTCACAGGAGGAAAATCATGGGGAAACAGTTTCGCCCCTCAAAGCTGCCGATGGTGATGAAATGCGGCGCGGCAGCAATCGTCCCGGAAGTGCCAATCCCTGAGCCATCAGGCAAGCCAGCCGACGTTGGCTCCGCTGTCCATGAGATGCTGGCTCAGGTCGTCAAGGAAGACCTGGAAGCCCCACCCGATCCAGAACCGTTCGCTCACAAGTACGGACTCACGGACCTGAAGGAACTCCGAATCCTGGCCTGGAACGGTCTCCGGATGTGGGAAAATCTCAGAGAGACTGTTTCGGTGATCGACGTAGAATGCCCGCTGGAATCCAAGTCAGTCAAGATCGGCGGCACGGCAGACATCCTGGCTTTCGAAGAATCTGAAGACGGCGACTGTCTTGTGCTGGCTGACTGGAAATCTGGCCGTGTGGATAGCGATTACGACGATCAGCTTATGTGCTACCTGTGGATGTACTGGACGCAACAATGGAACGTATACGACCGCGCGAAAATCGTTGTCCTGTGGGTACGCGACAAGAAGCAGGACGTGATCGAAGTCAGCCGAGAAGGGATGGCCAACTGGTACGAACGGTTCGAGCAAGCCATTTTCTCGGACGAAGAGCAGGCTGGCGACCACTGCACATATTGCCCGCGAAAGCACGAATGCGCCACGTATAAGGCATGGCTGCAGGCTTGCGCTCGGCAGGTAATGCTGTTCAAGGACGGCGACAACACAGAGCTTGACCATCTCGACATGGCTCTTCTGTGGCCTGGAACGCGCGCGCTTGTATCTGCGGTCGAGAAGTACAAAAAGGCCATGCACGGCGTAGTCATTGAGCATGGCCCTATCCCGACCGGCGACGGCAAGGAACTGCTTATCAAGAAATCCAAGCGTGAGGATATAAACGTCACGAAGGGCTACGGCATCCTGAGCGCGAACGTGCCTGGATGTGATCCGGAGAGCCTGGACTTCATCAAGAAATTCGGCCACTTCCTCACCGTAAAGAAAGCCGAACTGCTGGACGATATAGGTCTCAGGGCGGCGGGCATCACGAAGAAAAAGGCCAAGGATGAAGTCCTGGACGATCTGCGTTCAGCGAACGCGATGGACGTAAAGGAAACTGAAGGCGTGTCATGGGTGAAGGAGAAGAAGAAATGAATGACGATGAACTGCTTCGGGCAGCTATCGAAGACTTGAAGGCCGGTCGCCACCTGATGATAATTGGAATCATTCTGATTGCGTCGTCATTGGCGTTGCTGATTTTGGGAATCATTTTGGAACTCAATTAGGAGGGAAAGTCATGGGAAAGAAACAGGAGATAGAACGGATAGCAGGTATCCCGGTTGCTGAAATCGAGCAACTGGATAAGGCGGCGGCATTGGCTGGCGCTGCCAAGGAACTAGGCGGCGGGATGTTCTCAGAAAGCCTTCGAATGGCTGAGGCCATGGCTGGCCTGCAGCGGGCTCTCACCGAAGAGGTCATGAAGAGCATCCTGTATCTGAAGGGCAAGGCGGTCGGCTTCCGGACGGACGAAAAGGAGCGGGGTAAGGATTATCCGCTTACGACCGTCAGGGATTGCCTGATAGAGGCGGTCATGCGCGGCGCGCGGCCGGTCGGCAACGAGTTCAACATCATCGCGGATGGCCCGTATTTCACCCGGCAATTCTTCGAGCGCAAGGTTAAGGAGCTTCCCGGTCTGACCGACCTGGACCCGCGAGAGATTCTGAAGGCAAAGGACGTTGCGCCGGGTATCATTGACGTGGATTTCACCGTCACATGGAAGATGAACGGCGAGCCGATGGAGCTTTCCGGCACGATCCCGGTCAGGGTGAATCGCGGCATGGGCGCTGACGCCGTACTCGGCAAGGCCCGCAGGAAGGCTCTTGCCCGCGTGTATCAGCGGGCAACAGGCTCTGAGCAGTTGTTACCAGAGGGTGACGTGGATGATGTCGACCTTCCCCCGGCCGCGAAGAAATCCGGCCTGCAGGCTGGACGGAGCAAGGTTGGAGCCGATGCCGATGCAGAGGTCATTCCCCCGATCCCTGGAGGCTCTATAAGCACGAAAGAGCCAGAGGCACCCCAAGACCCTCCGGAGCAGGAGAACGTGCAGCCTGAGCCGGCACAGGAAGAACCTGCACCCTCTCAGAGCAACTCTGGCTTTGTCATGACGACCGGCTTCCAGTACGAGCTTCAGCAGGCGGCGATGTGTAACGACTGGACGATGGATGACCTGAAGGAATACGTTCGGGAAACCTTCGGCTGTGAGATTCCCCGGATCAGCGACCGACAGGATTACGAGACGGCGCTGCAGTGGGTGAAGAAGCGGAAGCCTACAAGGAAATAACGTGCAATATCTCAGGATTGTCGAGTGGGCTCGGCATCAACACTACAAGAAACGCCGCCCTCCGTGGATCAAGCTGTACCGTGATTTATTGTCGGATTACGAGTTCAGCAAGCTCAGCGCGGGAGCACGGTGGCACCTGATAGGGCTCTTCCTGCTCGCGGCCCGCACAGATAACGCCATTCCTTACGACGCGGAATGGATAAAGGCGGAAATCGGAGCCGGGACACGTATTGACTTTACGAGAATTATTGCTAGCGGGTTTATAGAGATATATGAGCAAGGGTCTATTTACAGACAGAGAAGAGAAGAGACAGAGACAGAGAAGAATACAGATATACTAGCATCAGTTGATTTTAAGGACGCTACCAACGGCCAGAAAATACGGCGTGACTGGATGACCATGCTCGGAGAAGTGGGACTTCCGGATGGATTCGTGAAGGTGATGCCGAACGATCTTCGGAACAAGCCGGATGGCTCCGGATTCAAGGATTTTGATGGCGTGGCGGATTATGCAGTGGAGCAATTCGGCAGCTACAGCAAGCTCAGAATGGCCCTCATTGAAGCGCTACGCCTCCACAAGAGCGGAAAGCGACGAATGTATACCCTCTACACCACTTTGACCGATCCGGCCTTCCTGAAGGCTCAGGAGCCGAAAGAGACACTGGAGGCATACCGTGCACGAAGAGGTCTTTCAGAACGAAGTGCTACCTGAAATAATCGCCTGTTGGGACCAATTCGAGCCCATGGCGATCCAGGTGCAGAACCACTGGTACGGCGTCATGGAAGATATGACGGCCAAGGACGCGCTGAAGGCATGGGATGAATTCTACCGAACGGCCGCGACCAAGCGGAACTTCCCGCGACCAGCACAGTTTGCAGATTGGAGGCCGAAGAACGGCTACCATATCCGGAAACCACATGCGGCTACCGGCCTCACGTTTACGCCACTGGCTTATCCGGCAGCTACAATGGTGCGCGTGACATATTCCAACGGTGACGAGCTTCGAGGGTCGACATGCTTCGGCTGGATAGACCGCAGGCCGAATAGCGAGATGATGCTCAACCTTTGGGCGCGCACGATGAACAAGTTTTGGAATATTCGGGTTGCTCCGGAACGAAGGTTTCATGAATTTCAAATTACCGAGATAGGCGAGGCTCCGAAATCCTGGGGAGTTGTTAATACACCGTATTTCGTGAAGGATAAGAGCGGTGCACCGGCCTATCCGGAAGGGTTGGAAGAGCTTTTGGAACGTGACCAAGGGCGAGTGAATCAGGAGATACCTTTTTAAGGAGTCGAGTTATGGCAAAAGGTGAGGGGCAGTTACCGCCCGAAGGTGACGAAGGGACAGAGCCGGCCGTGGTTGGCGCGATTGCGATAGGTGCCATCTGCCCGGACTGCAACGGCGAAGTCGACGTTGTTGTGGAGGCATGGCAGGTGGTAGGCGACGGGACCTTCCGATGCGTTGACTGCCGGGTAAAGCGTATCCGCGCAGAGGCGGAAGCCAAGGTGGTTGCGCTGAAGGCAAAGGCCGATAAAGCGCGTGAGGATTCAAGGCAGCAGTCGTTGCCACTGAGCGAGTAGCGGTCCCCCCGCGATTCAGGGGTCTGATGGGGCCATGCAGCGGATCATGATCCGTCCTCACCCGCGCGCTCCCGGCATGGCGAAGGAGTGCCCCCTGTTTGGAGGAATGACATGACAAAAATCGAATGGACTGAATCATCATGGAATCCAGTTACCGGCTGTACGCCGATCAGCCCTGGATGCGCTCACTGCTACGCGAAGCGCATGGCTAATCGCCTGCGTGGGCGCTGTGGGTATCCGAAAGGCGATCCGTTCAAGGTGACGCTGCGACCTGACCGCCTGGATCAGCCGTTGAAGTGGAAGAAGGGGCGGATGATTTTTGTCTGTTCGATGGGCGACCTGTTCCATGAGGATGTGCCTGACGAATACATAGACCGCGTGTTTGCGATTATGGCAATCTGCCGCGCCCATACGTTTCAAATACTCACGAAGCGTCCGAAGCGCATGGCTGATTACAGTGAAGCGCTTCGCTTCGGCAAACGCAAGGTGTGCGATGCTGGATGCTTTGGACTAGACATGGGCCTTGTAGGTCCACTGGCTGTCAAAAAGGCGATGGAAGACGGATGGCCTAATGTGTGGATGGGAACCTCCGTTGAAAATCAAGACGCTTGGCATGTGCGTCTGCCACACATCCTGAAGACATTTACTGCCGTTCGGTGGATCAGCGCAGAGCCGATGTTGGGACCAATAGATTTTGGGCTATTGCGGAATCCCGACGCCGAAAGACCGTACATTGACTGGATTGTATGCGGCGGTGAATCCGGCCCCGGCGCGCGGCCAATGAAGCCAGCTTGGGCGCGTGACATCCGGGAGCAATGCAGAGAAGCAGGCATCCCGTTTTTTATGAAGCAGATGGGCGGGAAGGTCAAGGTGTCTCATTGGGAGGACATTCCCGATGATCTGAAAATAAGGGAGTATCCACATGGCTGAACCACTGGTCTTCACGCGATACATCGACACACACTGGCTACCCACGAAGCGGCGGCATTTCAAGCGGCCGGCCAGCAGGTACGCCCGGAAGATCGTAGGCAAGATGGGCGCGTATCTCAGGCGCGCCTACATGATGGTGAATAAGCGCGGCGTGAAAATCGGCCTGTGGAAGTTCGAGATTCATGCCTTCCCGAAGGTCATGTATCAGATTGAATGCGAGTGGGACAAGATGGGAATTCGGTGGGCGGCGACCGAGAAGGAGAAGGCGTCATGATCGGGCAAAGGAAGCTGGACGAAATCGCCAATATCCTGAGCGAGTTCATGCTCGTAAATAAGCTGGATACGATGGCCGTGCTTGTGGATAGAAACACGCAGGCAGGATCGGTCCTTGGGTTGTCTCCGGAAGAAGCCACAAAGGTCAGGGCTTACCATAGCCGATACGAAAGATATGAATTTATCTACAGGATCAAGGAAAGTAATTATCACGCGATGAGGGACATCTGTAAGGACGCAGCGAAGCAGATAAAAAAGGCGAGTGAGTCCGATGAGCACTGATCGGAAAGCCTATTACGAAATCAAGGCCACGCTACCTGAACGTCAGCGCGCGGTGCTTCAGCAGTTGGAATATTATTTCAGCACGAAGCGGCGCGCACCGACCGCTCAGGAGCTTGACTCCTTCTCTCAAATCGACGGCGGATGGAAGCGCCTTAGTGAGTTGGAGGCCAAGCGCGTTGTTCATAAGGGCAAGGCGCGGCGTTGTACGATAACCGGCAAGACGGCGCACACGTGGGAGCTTGGTCTCCCCAAAGAAGAAACTCTATTTTAACGGGCGGGGGTGAGTGATGGATAAAAAGAATGCTGAGGCTATAGCTGAAACCATAGACCATCTCAAGGCCGAGCGCGACCGGCTGATAGCGCTATCGGCAAAATATGAGGATGCGCTGATGGAGATAATAAATATAGCACCGTTCAGCATGAAACACTTGGCTGACGTTGCCAAGCAAGCCCTAGCCGGGAAGGAGTGAGGGATGGGCACTGGCAAGATAGCGGAATTGGCGGCTGAGAATCACGAGTTGCGGCAGGAGCGGGACCGGCTGGCCGAGAGGGTGCGAGGTCTTGAGGCGAGGGACGACCGGCGGCAGAAAGTCATCAATCGGCAGGCCGACCGCATCGCCGAGCTTGAGGCCGAAAACGAAACGCTCAAGAAGAACCTGTATCATAAGGGGCAGAGAATCAGGCAATTATTGGATAATAGCACATGCCCGTATTACGAGAAAAAAGGCTTCAGAAAATGCTTCACCGACAAGGAGGATGAAGATGAGTAGCCTTACCAAGGCATTCTACAAGGCAGAAGCGGAAAGACTGCTGGAGGAATGGACGAAAATAAGAATAGAGCGCGATGAACTCTCCCGAATGCTCACTGCGGTCAAGAGTGACCTGAAGGATGTTCAGCAGCAGAACCGTTCCTGGCGCGCTTCGCACAAGGCTCTAATGGTTTTGATCCACGGTGGATGATGAGGCGGATTAACAAACGGATCGAATGCAAATGTGATATGTGCGGGGCATCTTTCCGTGCTGGACGCAGAGACGCCATGTACTGTCCTGAGTGCAAGAAATACTATCAGGGCGCGGCCGGCATCAGCGATACCGAAGCCGTTCGGGAAACGCAGCGCCTCCTGATAAAATGCGCGGCCATGATCAATGGCGGGGTTTGGCCATCGCAGGGTAATTTTAGGAGTCTCCGCAGGCAGAGACCGACAGAAAGGATGAAGGCATGAACATATTGGTTACAGGTGGCGCTGGCTTTATTGGATCGAATCTCTGTGATTACCTGAAAAGGGCAAGCGATAATGTTTTCAGCTATGATCTGGCGGGAAGTCCGATCAATGGAGTGGTTAGCCATGTTGACTCCATCATGAATCAAGGTGGGCTATACGGCGCGGTGCGCGGCATGGATATCGTTGTCCATCTTGCCGCGAAGCTCGGAGTCAAAGCCTGCGAAGACTATCCGCTAGACACTCTAAGCATTAACATCAAAGGCACCGAGAACGTGGCGAACGCCTGTCGAGCACATAATGTACCTCTCATTTACATCAGCAGCAGCGAAGTATACGGCGAGAATGATGATGCCGGCGAGAATGACCAATGGAGGCCGAAGAGCGCCTATGCTCTCTCGAAGCTGGTAGCCGAGCAGTACGTGATGGGCCTGCTGGATGACTGTACTATCATCCGGCCGTTTAACATCTATGGCCCCGGCCAGCGCGGGGATTTCGTGGTACAGAAATTCATTAACGCTTGCCTGGATCGAGAGCCACCGACGATATACGGCACCGGAAATCAGACGCGATGCTTCTGCTACGTCAAGGACTTCTGCGATGCAGTTGGATTGATCATTACGACTAAGGCCTTCGGGCAGATATTCAACGTAGGAGATAACTCATTCCCGATGGACATGCACGAACTGGCCGCGATAGTCTGGAGTATTGTCCAGGGCATGACGAATGAAGAACTTCCTACGCCGATCACAACGGACTACGAAGATCGGACTATCGAGCGTGAGATATTCCGTCGCCGGCCGAATTTGACGAAAATCGAAATGGAGCTAGGCTGGCGCGCGAAGATCGACATGGATTCCGGGATAAGGAACACCGTACAGCACACTATGGTTATGAGGGCTATGCCGGCATGAGCGAAACGACCGTACTCGCATTCGATCCTTCCTCCACTTGCACCGGATGGGCTGCAGGCGTGATCCACGGTAAGGACGTATGGCCCGAACACGGCGGGCTCCTGAAGCCACCGGCAAAAGCCGATTCGAAGATGAAGCGGATCGAATGGATGGTACGGTCAGTATTCGATCTGGTCACGAAGTTCAAGCCTGCGAACGTGGTAATCGAAATTCCTGGCGGGAAACAGCATGGAAGCATTAAAGGCAGGGCATCTGGCTTGACGATATACGGTATGGCGGCGGGGGCGATATGGTGCGCGGTCTTCATGCACCCGCATAAGTGCGTCCTGGAGGCAGCAGAGACGACCTGGACAACAGGCCAAGGCAGCAAGACGACCCGGGCGCAACGGGCGCTGATGCTCTGGCCACCATACAAGGACATCAAGGATTCAGGCAACGATCTGTCCGATGCAATCTGTTTGCTGGACTGGTACGGCAGGCGGTTGTGGCGGGAATCGCTGACGACTCTTTATGACCGGAGGTAAATCATGAGCATTTCGATCATAGCGACGATTTATTGTGAAGACTGCCATGAGAGCGAAGAGCAGGCCGGCATTTCGTTTGAGGTTGAGCCGACTATGGACGACGTGATAAAGCTCCTGCATGAAATCTCCTGGACGGCTGCGAAGGCAAAAATGCAGAAATATTACACGATCGATCAGAAATGGATTCTGCTGTGTCCGGACTGCTGGAACAAACGGTACGCAAAGGACACGGCCAAAGAATGCGACCACGAATGGGTAGAGCAGCACGTCCTTGGGCTCAACGCCAAAAAGCATCAGCGCCAGTGTATCAAGTGCGGAAAGTTTGAGGAATTGTAGTATTAACGCCCCTGGAATGTCTCCTGGGGCCTTTGAAAGGAGATGGACATGGCTGGAGAACGAATCTTTGAATACGCGGTGATCTGCAACCCGACGAGAGAGCAGGCGAAGGAAGGCGCGAAGGCCGTTATGGTCTTGCCGCCGAAGCACATCATGGCGGTGAATCCGGATGAGGTCACGCTCAGGGCCGCGAAGGAAATCCCGGAAGAGTACGAAGACAAGCTCGACCGCTTGGAGGTGGCGGTTCGCCCTTTTTGAAGGACTGGGAAGTCGGGACGGGCGGCACGAATTGGGATAGTAGCT
>Ga0272441_10007074_pt1 | contig 18405 bp, 11 predicted proteins | sample SSMProp6N_FD_193582 | JGI IMG/M metagenome (GOLD analysis project Ga0272441, IMG submission 193582) | Marine sediment archaeal communities from Little Sippewissett salt marsh, Falmouth, MA, United States - SSM-Prop-6N | ecosystem: Environmental > Aquatic > Marine > Wetlands > Sediment ... | reverse complement strand
AAATAATTTAGTGATACTTCCTTTGGCAATTTCGGAAATCTTTGGATCATTGAAACATGACAATGATCCAACTGTATAATTAAGTTCTGCCCTGGCATTAAAAGTAGAGGCAGTTTTATCAATAATCCGTTTAATCATTGAAGGAAAATTATGCTGTATATCCGGGTTAAAACTTCTGGTAGTCCCTTCTAAAATAACCTCATTACAAATGACATTAAAATTGAATCCACCGTTTATCTTTCCCAAAGTTACCACCGCCGGCTCCAGGGGATTAATTTCTCGACTTACTATTGTTTGCAAATTCATGACAATTGCCGATGCTGTAACAATTGCATCTATGCCTAAATGTGGAACAGCGCCATGGCTGCCTTTTCCTTTTACAGTAATTTTAAATCTATCCCCTGCAGCAAATCGAGGGCCTGGTTCCAGGGAAACTTTTCCAACAGGAAACTGAGACCAAATATGAATCCCCAGAATAGCATTAACTCTATCTAATACCCCTTCATCCAGCATTTTTTTGGCACCTTCTACAATCTCTTCTGCTGGCTGGAATATTAATTTAACTGTTCCATTGAGCTGGTCTTTCAGTTCCCATAAAATTTTAGCAGCAATTAAGAGCATGGAAATATGACTATCATGCCCACAGGCATGCATAACACCCTTATTCTTTGATTTGTAGGGTATATCATTATTGGCCTCTTGTATGGGTAATGCATCCATATCTGCCCTCAAAGCTACTACCTTGCTATTTTCTTTTCCTTTAATTGTTCCAACAATGCCAGTATTGGCAACTCTTTGCACATCAATCCCAATTTTTTTAAGTTCTTCCTCTATTCTTCTTGATGTACGAATTTCATTCCAGCTAATTTCCGGATTTTGATGAAATTCTCTTCTTAAAGCAATGATTTCTTTTTTGTATTTTTCTGATAATTCTCTTACATTCACTTATTCCGTCTCCCTTAATATATATTGCTATAATAACCACTCCAACTAATTCTTTAAGGCAATGGCATCGATTTCAATCCGGACATCCTGAGGAAAGGTCTTTACGGTAGTAGTGGTTCGAGCAGGGGGATTATCCGGGAAAAAATCCTGAAATACATCATTCATATCCTTAAAATCATCAATATTTAATAGAAAAGCACTAATTTTTACGATATCTTGTAAGCCTAAGCCTTCAGTTGCTAAAATTTGTTCGATATTCTTAAAAATTTGTCTTGTTTGTTTCTTTATATCTTTTGCTATCAGTTTATTTGTCTGAGGATCAATAGGTATTTGCCCTGAGACAAAAACAAATCCTCCGGCAGCCACACCCTGGGAGTATACTCCCAAAGGCTTGGGTGACTTGCTACTATAGATGGTTTTTTTCATATTATTTTTTCTCCTCCCCATATGATTTCCCTTCAAAGATAGCTCTAATTTCTGCGGCAGTAGTTGCTTTAGAAAGTGCTGACATACGGTTGTGCTCTTCTTGCCGTAATAATTCGAGATTTTTTGCTACTTGCTCAAGTTTATCGGCAGGAAATTTGCAGGCACCGTTTTCATCCATATGGATAATTTCACCCGGGGCAACATCCATTCCGGCTACTGAAACCGGGGTATTGATCGAATGGACTGCAAAATCTCCATGTCCAGCGGTAACTCCGGTTAACATATATTGAAATTTCATGGGGCGAATTTCATCTATATCACGCGATGGTCCGTCTGAGATGACGCCCACACAGCCTATTGCTTTCATTGCGGTGGTCATATTGCCTCCTGAAAGTCCTACCTTCCCAGCTATTTCTGGCGGAAATATCTGCTTAATGATCAATATTGTTGGTTTTTTTGATTCTTCCAGTGCATCAATGACATCCATAAAAGTAAGTCGGGAATAATTAGCATCCGGCATACCAAAGGTACAGGTCACCGCATAACCTGCAGTCGGGCCAAGCTCAGGGTACATACAGCGTACTGATTGGTCTGTATACCAATTCTGTGTCCAGGGATTATAAAGTCCGAGACACACCGGATTCGTAGGGTAAGTTGCTACCACATTGGTAACTGATGGAGTATCATGTTCTTTAATTTTTTCTAATAATTCTCTTTCTTTTGACATTTTTTCCTCCTTTTATTTTTTAAAATCTGTCAAATTTTTTGTATCAAAAGGTCCTCTATTGTTTATATGTTACTCTTTCATAAATATAAATATTATCTGATTTGTAAGGTAAATTTTTATTAACTATTTTGGCTTTAAACTAAAAACTTATCTATTATACTACGCTATGCTCTCTATTCTCTAGCTCTTCCTACTAAAATAATTAAATCTACTGTTATAGTATTAATTTCTGAAAAAATTTCTTTTTCAACTCTTTCTTTTTTTATGCTCCAGGAGAGGGGTGTCATTTTAATAAGAGGTAATATAGTATTGCTTTCTATTTCTTGCTGATAGAACAATTTCTTTTGAGTTATTGCCCTAAAATTCCTTTGAAATAGATTAATAACTTCTTCATTGGAATAACCTTGTTTCTCTTTTTGTTGATAAAATGTTTTTCTAATTTCCCGGAGATAGTGCTTACCCGGAATAACTTTTATTAACAATCCATTGTCTTTTAAAATCCTGGTAAACTCCATATAGTTAGCCGGAGACAAAATATTGATAATAAAGTCAACCTGTTTTTCATTCATTGGAATATTGGCCAAATCGGCAACACACCAAATATTGCCTGGATATTCAATAGCGGCAAGATGAATTCCTTCTTTGGAAATATCGAGACCTATTCCGACATATTCAAGATTTGAGTGATGATGTAGATATTTTGCTATAGCTGCTAAGTTCGAACCTTCTCCACAACCAGCGTCTAATATTTTTAAACGGCTGATTTCTTGATCATTCATTTCTTTTAAGATAATATCGCCTATTTTTTTAATTAGTTTTTGGAAAAACCCATTTTTAGAAATTTTTTGTCTGGCAGTGAACATCTGCTTGCCATATTTTGAATGCACCGGGTTATTTAATAAATTAATATAACCATTTTTAGATAAATCAAAACAATGCTCCTTTAAACATAGTAAAGAATTGTTCTTAACAGACATTGACTGTTTACATATTGGGCATCTAAATATCTTTATATTATTTTTAATTACATTTTTGGCTAAATCTATCTTTTTTTTCATTGTGACTTCATTTATTATATCAGATAGCCCTATTATTCCTGACAGTCATTATTTTAATTTTGATAATTTTTTTGCTAATTTTTTAGCTAATGCACAAATAGTTAAAATGGGAGGCATACCGGGTGCCCTTGGCAAAACACTCGCATCACAAACATAAAGATTCTTGATTTCTGTCTGTAAATCTTTATCTACAATCTTTCCGATAGCAGCCGTTCCTCCCGTGTGAGCACCCTGTACTTTGGAAAACAATATAGAATTTGATTTAGCCCCTGCCTTTAATAAGATTTCTTTTGCAATAGCCGAACCTTCTCTTAGCCTTTTCCAGTCTTCATCTGTTATCGGTTTAGAGATCGTGCCATCGGGATAGACATAGCCCTCAGCCTCATCTGCAGTTTTATTCATCATTCCAATCAGCCGATTAGTAGGTAAAGTAAAACCTTTTGGTCCTAGTTCAATAAACCTGACCATTGGGCTTGTATTAATAAATGTTGACAAAATAAAACCTTTCTTATCATGAAATTCACTGTCAATCAAGGCCATAACAGGTTCCTTTTGTTGACTAATATTATCAGTCACACCATAGGTATTCATCAATAAGTCAACAAAAAGTCCTGATCCTGCGTTTTGAATTCCGGAATTTTGCAGAATAACCGGTGTACCTAAACCACCTGCAGCCAGGATAACAATATCGGCAAAATAATCTTGCCTTCCATTTTGGCTAACACCTCTAACCCCAATTGCTTTTTCATTATCAGATAGAATCTGTTCTATAGAAATATTATATTCAATCTCTACTCCTTGCTCAATTGCTTTATCCAGGTAATTCAAGGCTGTCCATTTGGCATCCCGGGAACATCCAAAAGCACATTGACCACAATTTTTACATTTCTCAAAATCGATGAATTTTGGCATTGGCTGCATCTTGTAGCCTAGGTTTTTTGCTGCCCACATCATTTTTTTTGAACCTGCTGACAAAAATTCCTCAGACATAGGTTTGATCTTCATTTCCTTTTCAGCTTCTATAAATTCCTCTTCCAGATCAATTCCAAGATCGCAAAGTTCTTTCTGTAAACATCGTGTCCCGTTCCCACAGGAAACTACCGTTGACCCACCTGCCATGATAGTTCTCCAGATAATAACACCTTCTTTTGATTTCCTCGGTATTTTGGTTAATTGATTTGCATCATAGAAACGGAGAGAATCCTGAAATGTTCCTAATTTCTTTTCATATTTACCCTTCTCTAATACAAGTACTGTTTTGCCTTGATTGCTTAACTCTTTGGCTAGGGTTGCTCCTCCTGCACCAGAACCGACAATTAGATAATGAACTTTTTTCTGATCCATCATGCATAGCCTCCTTTGCTTCAAAATAATAATTACCAGAAAGCATTTTTCCTTGCAGAATATTGTGGAAAAAATTTCATGTGATAGTGAGTGGAGAAAAATAGTTCATTCAATGCATTCTATATCTATAATTTTAGAAATATTTTTTATTTAATTATATCATCACGCCAAAATCAAGTGTTAGAAAGTAAAAAACTTTTATTTTTTTATTTTTAAAGGTAAAATAATATAAGTAAAACCAAATAAATAAAAAAGGAGTTTAATAAAATGAAAAAGAAATTTTGGTTGTTTTTCTTTAGCAGATTTCTTTTGCTCTTTTGTTTATGCTTGGCGATGTTGGGTAGCACAGTTGCTGCTCAGGAGTTTTCAGCTCGAATTAGAATTGAACAACCCAAGGAAACGTATTATTTTGATTATTTCGTGAAAGATCATCTTTACCGGCTAGAAGGTGAAGACAGCAGCGGAGAACCCATGGTGATTATTGCTAACCGTAAAGATGATTCTTATATTGGCTTGCATCCGATTATGAAATTTTACATGGAATTCTCCCGGGAAGAGATGTTCCTGTTTAATCCAATTATCGGATGGGAAATGATTACAAATGAATATGAAGAGGAAAAAGCAGGCACAGAAGTTATTGCCGGCTTTGAATGTGAAAAATATATCTATACCCGGCAAGGGATCGATGGAGTGATAGAAGCCTGGTATTCCCCTGAGCTAAACCAGAGAATAAAAGTAGTTGTACCCCTGATTAACTCTGAGCAAAGTATCTTTGAATTACTGGATATAAAAATAATGTCTCAGAGTGAAGAAAAATTTTTGATTCCGGATGATTTTGAAAAAATGGTATCTCCAGAAGAACAAATGCAGGATGGAACTAATTCCACAGATAACTCAACAGTAACTGGTGACATGGTTGAAGGTGAAGCTCCCATCGGAAGAATCTTAAATTCGGGAGGCGTGATGCAGGTAAGGGTTATTCCTTCTCTGGAGAAAAACCTGGTCATGGAAAATATAAGTGATCAAGAGGCCACGATAACCATTATTCCTTATCGTTCAGGAGAAGCTATTGATAATCAAATTATAGAGAAAATTATCTCAGCAAAAGGAAAAACCAAGCCTTCCTTCAGCAGCAGTTTAAAAGTAGATGAAATTGAGATAAAAGTCAACGAGGGAACCGTTAAGGCTATAATTCTTCAGGAATCCTTTTTTGCAGATGAAATTGAACGAAATGAATATTACCTTTTTGAAAATTTTGGACAGGGTTTATTTTTCAGTGATGGGAAGCAGGTTCAGCTGACCATTATCGGTGATAATGAAACATCCGGCATCTCTCAATTTGAAATCACCTTCTTTCAGGGAGAGTATGAGAATCCTATAGAAGAATTAGAACTTTCTCTACAAAATGGTGAAAGCAGGCAATGGGAATTTCAACCGGGAGAAGTTAAGACTATGGATATTGTTACCGGGGATTCCAATGGAGGAGTAAAAGTTATCCTGGAGCAATGGACTCCTCAAAAAAGAGAATTATCAAAAGAGGAAATTAATCAATTAGTTCAGAATATCTATCAAAATAATTTAACTACAGTTCACAAAATGCTCCAATCAGGAATAGATCAAAATTTAATGGCTTTTGCGACAGATTCTCTGCTAATGATTGCCTGTGCCCATGGAACAGCAGATATGGTTTCATTGCTTCTGGATTATCACCCGGATATCCATTATCAAGACATGTATGGAAATAATGCCTTGACAAAGGCAGTAGGTAATTACGATCATTACCCGAAAATTATTCCCATGCTGTTGAATGCCGGAATCAACCCGAATTCTAAAGTAGGCAATGCAGAGCAGATTAATTCCACTGCATTTGGTAAAATGACTGCCAGAGCTTTGCAAACACAAAGTGAAGAAGACTACCAAATAATCAAATTATTTCTGGAAAAGGGCGTTGATGTCAACCTGTCTACAAAAACCGGGACCACAGCGCTTATGCAGGCGGCTTATAAAGGAAATTTAAAATTAGTCAAACTATTTCTGGAATATAAAGGAGATCCAAACTTAAAAGATGCCAAAGGATTAAATGCTATAGATAGGGCAAAAAATAAAGGCTATCAGGAAATTTTAAAATTATTAGAGCAATAAGGGGCTGCACTATATCAATGATTGCTTTTTAAAAACATAATATAAATAAGATAAAACCCCCTGATTTTGAATTAAGGGGGTTTTATCTTATAATAGTAATGAGAAGTTAATATAAGCTACAAGGTAATTTAATTATCCCATTTTAAAATATACCAGAGGAAAATAAAAATGAAGAAAAAACTCTATCGCTCAAAGAAAGATAAAATTATTGCCGGTATATGCGGCGGAATTGGCCATTATCTTGAGATTGACCCAAACATGGTTAGAGTCATTGCAGCACTTATATGCTTAACTCCTCCGGGGATATTGACCTATCTTATTGCCTGGTTCATTATACCTCAGGAAACGGAGAATAATGAGTAAATTAAAATTATTTGCTAGATAATAAAAAACTGTTGACTTTTTAATGATAGCCAATAAAATGGAGCTATTAAATGAAAATATAATTCATCCAGATAGATCAACTGCAAAATATTAACACAACAACAACGGTTAACAATCAATTAAATAATAGATCATAAATTATTTATAAATAGAGGGGTTTAAAAAATGATGGAAAAAAAGAAAAAATTTGATATTTATAAAGAAGCATCGTCAACTGAGCATTATTTTTATTTAAATAATGGAACTCCATTGAAAAACTTAGCAGAACTCATTGATCAATTGGTGAATATGGACCAGGATTTGTTTAATTATCATGTTAATAAAAAAAATAATGATTTTGCCAACTGGGTACGTGAAGTATTTGGCGAAAAAGAACTGGCAAGAAGAATGAATATGTCTCGTTCTCCACAAGGAATGTTAAAATCAATGACCAAATACCTGGAATCATAAATTATCTTATAAAATAGAAAGGATTTTTCAAATCGAACAATTAAAAAGTATCAACGGAAAACAGCGGGTTGTTATTGAAAATGTACAACCTGAAATTAATCACGGTAAATTTGCCATTAAAAGAATTGCCGGTGAAAGCATAAAAGTTACTGCTGATATCTATGCTGACGGTCATGACCAAATTTTGGTAAACCTGCTTTTTCGTAAACAGGGCGAAGACAACTGGGAAAAATCAGCTATGAAATTTATTGCCAATGACCTATGGCAGGGAGAATTTTCAGCTAACCAAGCCGGCATCTATGAATATACTCTGGAAGCAATGGTAGACCACCTCTCGAGCTGGTGGAAAGACATTCAAAAGAAAGCAGAGAGCGGTAGCAATATTATTGTTGATCTTAAAAGTGGTATTTCTATCCTGGCTAAATCCCTCCCAAAAATCGAAGAACTGGATAAAAAAGCAGCAATTCAGCATCTTGTGGGCTTGATTCAAAAGGGAGAATCCCAAGAACTTTTAATAAAAAAATTGCAAGAAGAATTAGATAGTGAAACTCTGCAGAAATACCCGGTACAAAACCATATTACTCGTTATACTAATATTTTAAAAGTAAATGTAGAGAGAAAAAGAGCCGGCTTTAGTGCCTGGTATGAAATTTTTCCCCGTTCCTGCTCTACTGAACGAGGTAAACATGGCACTTTTCGTGATTGCCTGAAAAGAATACCGGAAATTGCCCAGATGGGATTTAATGTTCTATATTTTCCACCGATACATCCCATCGGAATCACTCACCGTAAGGGGAAAAATAATTCTGTTATTGCAGGCAAAGAAGATCCAGGCAGTCCCTGGGCAATAGGAAATCATACAGGTGGACATATGGCTATTCATCCAAAATTAGGGACTTTTGCTGATTTTCAAAAAGTTCTTAAAAAAGCTAATAAATATGGAATGGAATTAGCCCTGGATCTTGCTTTTCAATGTTCACCGGATCATCCATATATAAAACAGCATCCGGAATGGTTTCGCTGGAGAGTGGACGGAACGATTCAATATGCAGAAAATCCGCCAAAAAAATATGAAGACATCGTCCCTTTCAATTTTGAAACAGAACAATGGCAAAGTCTATGGGAAGAATTAAAAAATATTGTACTTTTCTGGATTGAGCAAGGGATTAAAATTTTTAGAGTAGATAACCCACATACCAAGCCTTTTGTTTTTTGGGAATGGTTGATTAAGCTAATAAAAGAAGATTACCCTGAAGTTATATTTTTGGCAGAAGCATTTACCAGACCTAAAGTTATGTATCGATTGGCTAAACTTGGTTTTACCCAATCTTATACCTATTTTACCTGGCGAAATACTAAACAGGAACTAACTGAATATTTGTTAGATATTACTCAGAGTCAGGTTAAAGATTTTTTCCGACCCAGTTTTTGGCCCAATACACCCGATATTCTATCTGAATATTTGCAAGCTGACAGTCAGCCAGCATTTATCATCAGGTTTATACTGGCGTCAACATTATCATCCAATTACGGTATTTATGGTCCACCTTATGAAAGGTTTATTAATAAAGCAATTCCGGGGAAAGAAGAATATGATGATTCGGAAAAGTATGCTATCAGCAATTGGCTACCGGGAGAAGTAAAAGATAGTAATCGAAAACTCATGACTGCTATGAATCGAATCAGAGAAGAAAATCCGGAATTTCATCAAACAAATAATATTCGTTTTTTGCCAGTGGAAAACAGCCAAATACTCTATTATGCCAAGTTTAATGAACAAAAAACGAGTGCTATCCTGATTGTTGTTAATTTGGACCCTAACTATACACAATCCGGCTGGATAAAAGTACCACTTTATGAACTGGGAATTTCACCTGAACAATCATTTCTGGCTCATGATTTATTAGGTGGCGGACAATATATCTGGCAGGGTGAATATAATTATGTAGAGTTAAACCCACATATTCTACCAGCTCATATCATTAAAATTAAAAAATATCTGAAAAAAGAAAACCAATTTGATTATTTTAACTAGGAGGAAATAGATGATAAGCCAGGATGATTTCACAGAAAGCCCATTATGGTATAAGGATGCAATTATTTATGAACTTCACGTCAAAACCTTTTATGATAAAAGTGGTGACGGAATAGGAGATTTCAGAGGTTTAGCCGAAAAGCTTGAATACCTGGAAAACCTGGGCGTTAATACTATCTGGCTATTGCCTTTTTTCCCCTCTCCTCTAAAGGATGACGGATATGATATATCTGATTATTATAGTATTCACAATCACTATGGAAATATGCGTCATTTTAAACACTTCTTAAGAGAAGCTCATAAACGGGAAATGAAGGTTATTATCGAATTGGTTCTTAACCATACTTCAGATCAGCATCACTGGTTTCAAAGAGCTCGAAAAAAGAATGCCCCCAAGAAATGGAGAGATTTTTATGTCTGGAGTGATAACCCGGACAAATATCAGGATGCCCGAATCATTTTTCAGGATTTTGAAACCTCTAATTGGACCAGAGATCCTGAAAATGAAAAATATTTCTGGCATCGTTTCTATTCCCATCAGCCAGATCTGAACTACGATAATCCTGAAGTTCAGAAAGCTATCCTCAATGTAATTGATTTCTGGATGAAGATGGGTGTAGACGGAATGCGCCTGGATGCCGTCCCTTACCTTTTTGAACGGGAAGAAACCAACTGTGAAAATTTGCCTGAATCACTGGAATTTCTAAAAAAATTACGTGCACATGTAGACAGGCATTATGAAAATCGCATGATTCTGGCTGAAGCCAATCAATGGCCTGAGGATGCCATACGTTACTTTGGTAATGGAGATGCCTGCCATATGGCTTTTCACTTCCCTCTGATGCCCCGCATGTTTATGGCTTTAAGGATGGAAGATCGTTTCCCTATTATCGATATTTTAGAACAAACACCGGCTATTCCGGACAACTGTCAATGGTCTCTATTCTTAAGGAATCATGACGAATTAACTCTGGAAATGGTTACGGATGAAGAACGGGATTACATGTATCGAGTCTATGCCAGGGATGCCTCTGCCCGAATTAATTTAGGCATACGAAGACGTTTGGCACCACTATTGGAAAATCACCGCAGAAAAATGGAAATCATGAAGATATTACTTTTTTCTCTTCCTGGAACACCCACCATTTATTACGGTGATGAAATAGGTATGGGAGATAATCATTTTTTAGGAGATCGGGATGGGGTCAGAACACCTATGCAATGGAGTGCCGACCGAAATGCCGGATTTTCTAAAGCCAATCCACAAAAATTGTATCTTCCGGTTAATATAGATCCGGCTTATCATTATGAGACTGTGAATGTGGAAAATCAGGAACAAAACCAAACCTCTTTTCTCTGGTGGATGAAGAGAGTTATCAATATGCGCAAAAATTACAAAGCCTTTGGAAGAGGCAGTATAGAATTCTTACAGCCTGATAACCCCAAAATTTTGGCTTTTACCCGTGAATATGAAAATGAAACAATCCTGGTAGTAGTAAACCTTTCCCGTTTCTCTCAAGTAGCGGAACTGGATCTCTCCCGTTATGCAGGTTATCACCCTATTGAAATATTCAGCAAGAATCAGTTTCCACTAATTCAGGAAAAACCTTATGTGATGACTATGGGTTTTTATGATTATTTTTGGTTTGTGTTACAGAAAGAAGAAGAAGTTATTAGCGAGAAAACCGGTCGGCAAATCCCAATGATTAAATCCAAAAAGGAATGGATGCATCTATTTGACAATAGAACCAGGGCAAAAATTGAAAATCAAATACTACCTAGATTTTTAACAGAACAAAGGTGGTTTGGCGGTAAATCTCAAAAAATATTAAAAATTAATATAACAGAAGCAATACCTATTCAAAACAACAATAGTTTTACTTTGCTGCTTATTCTAAAGGCTAGCTATACTTCTGCCACGGAAGAATACTATCATCTTCCGCTATCTTTTTTAAAAATAGAACAGGCAAACATGTTGTTACAGGAAAAGCCTAGTTCTGTGCTTCTTCAATATCAATCTCCAAAGACCGAAGGGATAATCTATGATTCAGTTTTAGATGAAGATTTTCACCAAACTCTTATTCATCTAGTTGCCAGAAGAAGGGTTATTCGAACAAACGGGGGGAAATTAAAAGCATATCCTGGCAAATATTTTAGAAATATACGCAAAAACCTGAATTTGATTGAACATTCTCATCCTTTAAATACTGAACAAAGCAATACTTCAATTCTATATGACCATCAACTTATCTTTAAATTATTCCGTAAACTGGATGAGGGCATAAATCCTGATTTAGAAATTGTCAGATACATTACAGAAAAAACAGATTATAAGAATGTTCCATCTTTTGCGGGAGCACTTGAGTACCAGAAGAAAGATGGCTCTCTGGTTACACTTGGCATTTTATATCCCTTTGTACAAAGTGAAGGAAATGCCTGGGAATATTCCCAGGATTTTCTAATCCGCTATTATGATAGAGTTCTTTCTAAGTTGAGCCAGATAGAAAAATATCCTTCTCTGCCATCATCTTTTTTCGAAAAACCCAAACAGGATATTCCGGAAATCATGTCGGAATTGATTGGTGCACCTTTTCTGGAAATGGCTTATCAGCTGGGGAAAAGAACAGCCGAACTACATCGAGCCCTGGCCAGTCCTACTCAGGACCCTGGTTTCAAACCGGAAAATTTCTCTTTACTCTACCAACGCTCTATATTCCAATCAGTTCAAAGTCTGGTTAAAAAAATATTTCTTGCCCTAAGGAAAAAAAGCAAAAAATGTCCCGAAGCAATGCAAAATGATTTAAATGAAATACTTTCTTCGGAATTTAAAATAATCTCTCATTGCAAAGAAATTTTATCAAAAAAAATTAAAGCCAAAAAAATAAGAATACATGGAGATTATCATCTTGGTCAAGTTCTCTACACTGGTAATGATTTTTACGTTATTGACTTTGAAGGTGAACCAGCTAGACCTTTAGGCGAAAGAAAATTGAAACGTTCACCATTAAAAGATGTGGCAGGTATGCTTCGCTCTTTCCATTATGCTGCATTTTCCCCTTTGATCCAGGAGAAAATTGCCGGAGAATATGAAGAACTGGAGCATTGGGCAAAATTGTGGACTTATTATACCGGCAAAATATTTCTCAATGCCTATCTGGAACATATTGGCCCATCTTCCCTTATACCGGAAGATAAATCAGAAATTGAAAAATTATTGAGTCTCTATTTACTGGAAAAGGCAGTATATGAAATAGGCTATGAAATCGATAATCGTCCTAACTGGCTAACCATCCCAATAAAAGGAATTCTTTATGAGATAGGAGCAATTAATGATGAAAAAAAAGAATAAGATGCTGCAGACAAGCTCTATGCTGAGTAAAGACGATGTTTTTCTTTTTAACGAAGGAACGCATTACCAATTATATCGACATCTGGGAGTACATCCTGGAGTTATTAATGACAAAAAAGGCTTTTATTTTGCTGTCTGGGCTCCTAATGCCGAATTTGTTTCCGTTATTGGTGATTTTAATGATTGGAAACCCGGTAGTCATAAGTTAAAACAAATTCATACCGGTAGCGGTATCTGGGAAGGTTTCATTACCAACCTGGAAAAAGGTGAAAAATATAAATATCATATTCAGTCAAGATATCAAAAATATGCTGTAGATAAAAGAGATCCTTATGCCTTTTATGGAGAAAAACCACCATCTACTGCCTCGGTATTATGGGATTTGAATTATCAATGGCAAGATAAGTCCTGGTTGGAACAACGCAAAGAAAAGAATCATTTAAATCAACCCTTTTCTGTTTATGAAGTACATATTGGCTCCTGGCAGAGAAAACTTCAACCAGAAAATGATTTTCTAAATTATCGCGAACTGGCTATAGAATTAGCCCAATATTGTAACAAAAACGGTTTTACCCATGTAGAGTTATTACCGGTAATGGAACACCCTTTTTATGGGTCATGGGGTTATCAGACAGTAGGTTACTTTTCTCCTACCAGTCGTTACGGTACCCCCCAGGATTTCATGTATTTTGTCGATTATCTTCACCAAAAGGGTATTGGTGTCATCCTGGACTGGGTTCCTTCTCATTTTCCTGGAGATGAACACGGTTTAGTTTATTTTGACGGTACCCATCTCTACGAACATGCCGATCCAAAACAAGGGTTTCACCCCGACTGGAAAAGTTATATTTTTAATTATGGCAGAAAAGAAATTCAGTCATTTTTAATCAGCAGTGCCCTATTCTGGCTGGATTATTATCATGTTGACGGCTTACGAGTTGACGCTGTTGCCTCTATGCTTTACCTCGATTATTCCCGCAAAGAAGGTGAGTGGGTTCCAAATCGTTTCGGGGGTAGGGAAAATTTAGATGCTATTGCCTTTATTAAAAAACTAAATGAAACTTCTTATTCCTATTTCCCGGATATTCAAATGATTGCCGAGGAATCCACTGCCTGGCCTATGGTTTCCAGGCCTATTTATTTAGGAGGACTCGGTTTTGGTATGAAATGGAATATGGGTTGGATGCACGATACTCTGTCTTATTTTGCCAGAGATCCGATCTATCGCAAATATCACCACCATGAACTTACCTTTAGTCTTTTATATGCATTCAACGAAAACTTTATATTGTCTCTTTCCCATGATGAAGTCACTCATGGTAAAAAATCACTGCTGGAAAAGATGCCCGGCGATGATTGGCAAAAGTTTGCTAATTTACGTTTATTATTTGGTTACATGTTTGCCCACCCGGGTAAAAAATTATTTTTCATGGGAAGTGAATTTGGTCAAAGACAGGAATGGCAGCATGATTACTCTCTTGACTGGCATTTACTTAAATTTCCTTACCATGACGGAATGTTAAAATGGGTCAAAGACCTTAACCATATCTATAAAGAAGAAAAAGCGTTGCATGAAATAGACTTTGACAGTTCAGGGTTCCAATGGATAGAAAGCAACGACTGGAGCCATAGTGTACTGGTTTTTTTAAGAAAGAGTAAAAGCAAAAAAGAAAGAATATTGAGTGTTTGTAATTTTATACCAACAACCTTTTATAATTACCGAATTGGTGTACCTGATAACGGTATCTGGCAAGAATTTCTCAATAGCGATGCTACCTTTTACGGGGGAAGCGGGCAAGGAAACATGGGAAAAGTTGAAACTGTTCCGGTCCCCATGCATGGTTATGATTTTTCAATCAATATTACGATTCCGCCCCTTGGCATTCTTTTCTTTAAAAAGCAGGTAGAATGACATGATAATCGTTCCAGAATACCTTAATTGCAAGGAGACCATCTTTTCTCTATGGGCACCTTCCAGAAATAAGGTATCTGTCCACATCGTTTCACCAGATGAGCAAATGATAGAATTAAAACCAGATAAAAAAGAAGGATATTGGTCTTTAAAAATCAGTGGAATTTATCCGGGTTATCAATATACCTATCAACTTGATTCAAAAGCAGAATTTCCAGATCCTGCTTCACAATTCCAACCGAAAGGAATATACGGACCATCTGAAATAGTGAATCATTCTTTCCCCTGGGATGATCAACATTGGCCGGGAATAACCTTATCAGATATGGTAATCTATGAACTTCATGTAGGGACATTCACCACAGAAGGAACATTTGAAGCTATTATACCCAGATTAAAGGACCTGGGCAAGTTGGGAATTAACACGCTAGAGCTTATGCCTATTGCCCAGTTTCCCGGGGAAAGAAATTGGGGCTATGACGGAGTATTCCCTTTTGCGGTACAAAATTCCTATGGTACACCTCAGAGTTTAAAAAAATTGATTAATATTTGTCACAAGCATGGTTTTGCAGTTCTACTGGACGTTGTATACAATCATCTTGGCCCAGAGGGAAACTTTCTCCCTCAATTCGGTCCTTATTTTACAGAAAAATATCATTCCAACTGGGGAAAAGGAATCAACTTTGATGGACCATTCAGCAATGAAGTAAGAAATTTTTTTATTCAAAATGCCCTTTACTGGTTAGAAAAATACCATTTTGATGGTTTACGGCTTGATGCTATCCATAGTATTTTTGATATGAGTGCAGCCCATATCCTACTAGAACTATCTCTTGCAATTAGAAAACTTTCCAAAAAAAATAACAAAGTATATCATCTCATAGCAGAAAGTGATCTTAATAACAACAAAATTGTCAGGGATTGTCAAAAAGGCGGATATCAACTGGGTGCCCAATGGAGTGATGATTTTCACCATTCCCTGCATGCTTTGCTTACTGGAGAAAAATCCGGGTATTATCAGGATTTTGGTAAAATCCGGGATCTGGCAAAAGCAATGAAGGAAGGATTTGTTTATTCCGGACAGTATTCTTCTTTTCGCAAAAAAAATCATGGCAATAGTTCCCGATTTATCCCGACAGACAAACTTATTGTCTATGCACAGAACCATGATCAGGTAGGTAATCGTATGCTGGGAGAACGTCTCTCTAACCTGGTATCATTGGAAGATTTAAAATTGGCAGCAGCGATAACGATTCTTTCTCCTTATATTCCTCTATTATTTATGGGTGAGGAATATGGTGAAGACGCTCCTTTTTTATACTTTATTAGCCATCAAGACCAGAATTTGGTTCAGGCAGTCAGGGAGGGGAGAAAAAAAGAATTTGCTCAATTCCAGTGGCAGCAAGAAACTCTTGATCCACAAGATCAATCAACTTTTCAAAAAAGTAAAATCAATTGGCAAAAGAGAAAAGAAAATAATCACGCTGTTTTATTGAACTTCTATAGTCAACTGATAAAATTAAGAAAAAAGCATTCTTTGTTGCGATGCCCAAGCAAAAAACAAATAAAAGTATGGGGATTAGAAGATAAGAAAGTTCTTGTTCAAAAGAGAATCGGCAAAGAAGAACAATTTCTATTAATAGCTAACTTCAACCCCGGTAAAATGAAATACAATATTAAGCAATGTAAGGACTATTCAGTATCTGAACCATCAATATGGCAGTTGGTCTTTGATTCAAGCCAAAAAAAATGGCTGGGAAAGGAAAGCTCTGCCCTGGACATTTTTCATGAAAGAGATGAAATCATTCTGGAACCTTCTCAATTTCTTTTATATAGACAAAAAGGAGTCAATAATAAAAATGGAAAAGAATAAAACTATCTGTATACACGGACATTTTTATCAACCCCCTCGGGAAAATCCCTGGCTGGAAGATATTGAATTACAGGACTCAGCTCATCCCTTCCATGACTGGAATGAGCGAATATCTGAAGAATGTTATAAAACCAATACTGCCTCACGTATACTGGATGAGGAAGGTGATATTGTTCGAATTGTAAATAATTATACTAATATGAGCTTTAATTTTGGTCCAACATTGCTCTCTTGGATGAAAAAGCATCAACCGGAAATTTATCAGTCAATTTTAGATGCAGATAAAGCAAGTCAAGAAAAATTTAACGGACATGGTTCAGCAATTGCCCAGGCTTACAATCATATGATTATGCCGCTGGCTAATGAAAAAGACAACTATACTCAGGTCTATTGGGGAATTAAAGATTTTCAGGAACGTTTCGGCCGTTATCCGGAAGGGTTGTGGTTACCTGAAACTGCAGTAGACTATCAAACACTAGAAAATCTTGCTGAACTGGGAATAAAATATACTATTCTTGCACCTCACCAGGCTGCAAAAATAAGAAAAATGGATAAAGATTCTCCCTGGAAAGAAATTGAAAAAGACTATATTGACTTTAGGCAGGTATACCTATGCCCTTTACCATCCGGAAAATCAATCAATATATTTTTCTATAATGGAGCTTTAGCTCATGAAGTCAGTTTTGGAGGACTCTTACGTGATGGCAAGAAATTTGCCGATAGCTTAATCGCTAATTTTTCTCAGGAAAATCAAAAACCGGAATTAGTCCATATTGCTACTGATGGAGAAACATTCGGACATCACCACCGTTTTGGTGATATGGCTTTATCTTTCTGTTTGAATTATATTGAAAAAAATAATTTAGCCAAAATAACCAATTACGGAGAATACCTGGAATTTCATCCACCTATCTATGAAGTGCAGATTATAGATAACACCTCCTGGAGTTGTGTTCATGGAGTTGAGCGTTGGAGAAATGACTGTGGTTGTCATACCGGGATGAATGCCAATTGGCATCAGGGATGGAGAAAACCACTCAGAGAAGCTATGGATTGGTTGAGAGACCAGGCAATGAATCTTTTTGAAAAAGAAGCATCTGTATATTTTAAAGATGTATGGCAGGCCAGGAATGAATATATCACTATCATCCTCAATCGTAATCCGGAAAATATAGATAGTTTTCTTGATCGATTTGCCAGCCATCATCTCAACCAGGAAGAAAAAATGAAAGCTATCAAATACCTTGAAATGCAACGGAATGCCATGCTTATGTATACCAGTTGTGGTTGGTTTTTTGATGAAATATCAGGCATTGAAACAACCCAGGTTATGCACTATGCTGCCCGCTGTATGCAATTAGTTAAAGAATTGAATGGAATTGATTTAGAACTGCAATATCTGGAAAAATTAGAACAGGCTCCCAGCAATGTTCGCCGATATAAAAATGGAGCTAAAATTTATGAAAAAATGATCCAACCTGCAATAATTGATTTATTACGCGTTGGTGCGCATTATGCCATTTCTACTCTCTTTGATGGTAAACCAAAAAATATTTATGCCTATCAAATTCTGGAAGACGAAATGGAACGCAGAGAAAATGGCCAATTAAAAATAGCCATAGGGCAAGCAACAATCAAATCAGAAATCACCCTGGAACAAGATAAAATAAGTTTTGCTGTTCTACATTTAGGAGATCATAATGTAAACGGGGGTGTGCGACGCTATCAAGATGAGCAAACATATCAAAAAATGGTTAAGG
>Ga0272441_10007073_pt1 | contig 18407 bp, 18 predicted proteins | sample SSMProp6N_FD_193582 | JGI IMG/M metagenome (GOLD analysis project Ga0272441, IMG submission 193582) | Marine sediment archaeal communities from Little Sippewissett salt marsh, Falmouth, MA, United States - SSM-Prop-6N | ecosystem: Environmental > Aquatic > Marine > Wetlands > Sediment ... | reverse complement strand
ATCGACGTCTGGGTCCCCCAGCTCAACCACCTCCAGCGCAACCTGGACCACTACCTGAAGCGGCAGAAGGCCGGCGACGAGCTCTGGTTCTATACGTGCATCTACCCGCAGGGTGAGTACGCCAATCGCTTTATCGAACTGCCGCTCATCAAGACCCGTCTCCTGCACTGGATCAACTTCCGCTTCGGCGTCACGGGCTACCTCCACTGGGGCTACAACTCCTGGACCAACGACGACCCCTTCAGGAAGACCACCCGGCCCCATGGCCACACGTACCTGCCCGCCGGCGACCCGTGGATCGTCTACCCGGGCAAGACCGGCCCGCTCGATTCCATCCGGTGGGAGGCCATGCGCGACGGCATCGTCGACCACGAACTGCTTAGCCGGCTGGCCGAACGCAACGAGTCCGCCGCCCGAAAGCTCGTCGCCGAATACGTGCTCGACTTCGACCGTTACAACACCGATGTGACGCAGTTCCGCGCTACGCGGCGCGAGCTGCTCGAGCGCCTCAGCGAATCGGGCAAGGAATGAACGCGGCCGGGGCCCCGTGAACAGCTACGAGTCACGTCAATCCTCGTCCGCAGCCGGCTGACTCGCGGCGGCCCGCTTGAGCAGAGCGTCGATCACACGCCGCTTGTCGCTGCCCAACAGCCGCGTCACCTTCAGCTTCTCGCGGACGTGCTCCCACGCCGGCTCCACGCAACAGGGATTCTCGAGCAAGGCGACGAGTGCGTTGGCCCGGCCGGCACTGAAACCGCTGCCGCAGATCGCGTTAACGAGATAGATCTGATCATTCTCTGACAGGTCCCGCCGGGTCGCGATCTCTTCCAGCATCTCCAGCCGCTCGCTGGGCTGGTCGATCGTCACCGCCGCGTCGATCGCCGGGCACGCCGGCCCGGGCGTCCCCTTCGGCCGCATCGCGCATCCGGTCACAATCATCAGTACCAGCAATCCCAGCACAACCATCCGGCAAGCTCTCATCCGGTGCACCTCCGCCCTTTTCTACGCCCCAGCACGCATTCCGGCCGCATCTGCGCCGCCCAGAAAACCCAACGACCCGGCGTTAGCCACTGGACACCCTCTCACTAAACGCGATAATGATTATCAACTTGCAAAGTCACAGGTCCAGGAGAAACCCGTGGCGAAGCGGAACACATCCCAACGACGTGCGATTCGCGAGGCCTTCACGCAGACTGACCGGCCCCTCAGCACCCATGAAGTGCTCATGGCCTCTCAGAAGCAGAAGCCCGGGCTCGGTATCGCCACAGTATATCGGACGCTCAAGCTCCTGCTCGCCAGCGGCTGGCTCACCATCGTCAAGCTCCCCGGCGCTCCCCCGCGCTACGAAATCGCCGGCAAACCCCACCACCACCACTTCTACTGCAACGAGTGCGGCAGAGTCTTCGAGATCCCCGGCTGCCCGGTGCTGCTGAGCAACCTCGTCCCCGAGGGGTTTGACCTCCAGGAACATGATCTCGTCCTCTATGGCACGTGCCCGAGCTGCGGCCAGGACGCCAACCAGAAACCATAGTCCGACAACCCGGCTACCCCGCCCCACACGAGGTGAGAAACACCGGTCCGCTTGACAAATCGGTAATACCTATTAATACAATCAGAGGGCTTGGCGATGGTGCCAAGCTAAATGTGAGGTATCACAATGACCAACGGTCTGCACAAAGAGGCCGTCATCACCTTCAAAGCTGACGCGTCCCTGATCGAAGCGCTCAGAAACATCCCCAACCGCTCGGAGTTCATCCGCTCGGCCATCCTCGCCGCGCTGCAAAACCATTGCCCTCTTTGCCGCGGGACCGGTTCGCTCACACCCAACCAGAAGCGTCACTGGGAGGAGTTCACGCACCATCACACGTTGCAGGAATGCGACGAATGCCATGAGATCCGCCTCGTATGCACCCAGGAAGACTCGCTGGCGTCGCCAGCCGGTGACTCCGAAGCCATAACCGGTACGGAATAGCCCCATGCAAAACGGCACCCCGAAAGCCCTATTCGCCGCTCTCGGCGTGGTAGCAGTCTTCGGCGTTCCGCTGCACGCAGCGGCCGCCGCCAAGCTCAAGGCCATCGTCAGCATTCCTCCGCAGGCCTATTTCGTTGAGCGGATCGGCGGAGAGTTCGTCGACGTCGATATCCTGGTCCGCCCCGGCCAGTCTCCTCACACGTACGCGCCAACCGCCAAGCAGATGGTCCGGCTCGGGCAAGCCAAGGTGTATTTCACCATCGGCGTCCAGTTCGAGAACGCCCTTCTGCCGCGCGTCAAACGCATGTTTAAGGAACTCCGCATCGTCGACACGCGCCGTGGCGTCCCCCTCCGCGAGATGGGCTGTGCCGGGCACGATGACCATGCGGATCACGACCATCAACACGCTGAAGATGACAGTTCCGCCGATCCACACATCTGGCTGAGCCCGAAGCTCGTCAAGATCCAGGCAAAGAACGTCTGTGACGCACTCGCGGAGCTCGACCCCGCGAACACCAAGACGTTCCGCAGCAACCTCACCGCCTTCCACGCCGAGTTGGACGCCGTGAGCGAAGAGCTGGCCCAGACCCTCGCGCCGCTGAAGGGCAGTCGCGTGTTCGTCTTTCACCCCGCCTTCGGCTATTTCCTGGACGAGTTCGGTCTTCAGCAAGCCCCGGTCGAGGTCGAGGGTAAAGAACCGACGGCCCGCCAGCTCGTACACCTGATCGACGAGGCCAAGGCGCAGGGCGTCAAGGTCATCTTCGTGCAGCCGCAGTTTTCGAAGAAGTCCGCCAACGTCATCGCCAAGGCGATCGGCGGGGCCGTTGTGCCCATCGACCCCCTGGCGCAGAACTACATCGCCAATCTCCGAGAGATGGCTCAGAAGATCAAAACGGGTCTCGGAAAACCCTAGTCGCGACGACGGCCACAGCCCGTCGTCTGCCCAACGCAGAGTCGCCCACGTGCCCGAAAACACCGTTATCCGCGTCGAAGACCTTTCCTTCGCGTACGGCAACATCCCCGTCCTGGAGGACGTGAGTTTCTCGATCAAACGCGAGGACTTCGTCTGCATTGTGGGGCCCAACGGCGGCGGTAAGACCACGCTCCTGCGACTGATCCTCGGCCTGCTCCAGCCCGACCGCGGCTCCATCCGCGTTCTGAGCCAACCACCGGAAGCCGCCCGGCGCCGAGTGGGCTACATGCCCCAGCGTGCCGAACTCGACTCGCAGTTCCCCATGCGCGCCTGCGATGTGGTGCTCATGGGCCGCCTGCGGAACACCAAGCTTGGTCCTTTCCGCCGGGCTGACCGGAACACCGTCGCCGCCGCCCTGGATGAGGTCGGGATGGCCGATCTCGCGAAGCGGTCGTTCTCCGCGCTGTCCGGCGGCCAGCGGCAACGCGTGCTCATCGCGCGCGCCCTCGCCTGCGAGCCTGAGATCCTGCTCCTCGACGAGCCGACGGCCAATCTCGATCCCCTCGTTCAGGATGAGATGAACGACTTGCTGAACAGGCTCAACGAGCGGCTCACCGTCATTCTCGTCTCGCACGATGTCGGTTTCGTCGCCCAATACGTCAAGACCGTCGTTTGCGTGAATCGCACGGTCGCCGTCCACACCGCCGAGAGCGTCACCGGCGATTCCATCCGCGAGCTGTACGGACACGACGTCCGGCTTGTTCAACACCGCCACTCACACTGAGGACCCGCGTGCTCGAGTTCATTCAAGATCTCACCCGCTCACCGCTTCTCCAGTTCGCCCTTCTGGCCGGCATCCTGGCCAGCGTGGCTTGCGGCGTCATCGGGAGCTACGTTGTCGTCCGGCGTATCACGTACGTCGCCGGCGGCATCGCGCACTGCGTCCTCGGCGGCATGGGTGCCGCCTACTACCTCCACAACAACTGGGGCTGGGAGTTCCTCCACCCTCTGCACGGGGCCTTCGTCGCCGCGATCCTGGCCGCCGTCCTGATCGGCCTTGCCCGGCTGCGCGGCGGCCAGCGCGAAGACACTATCGTCGGAGCCCTGTGGGCCGTCGGCATGGCCGTCGGCGTGCTCTTCATCTTCAGCACGGAGGGCTACGAAGCCGATCTGATGAGCTACCTCTTCGGCAACATCATCATGGTGGCCAAGGAAGATCTCTGGTTGCTCATCGGCCTCGACATCGCCGTCGTCGCCGTCGGGCTGCTCTTCTACAACCAGTTGCAGGCTGTCTGCTTCGACGAGGAATTCGCGCGTTTGCGCGGCATCCACGTCGAGCTGTTCTACATCCTGCTGCTCTGTCTGACCGCCGTCACCGTCGTCACCCTCGTGAGCGTCGTCGGTATTGTCATGGTGATCGCCCTTCTCACGCTGCCGGTGGCCGTCGCCGGTCAGTTCTGCAAAACGCTCTGGCAGATGATGCTGGCGTCCGCCGTGCTGAGCATGGTCTTCACGAGCAGCGGTCTGGCGATCAGCTACACGCCTGAGTGGCCCGCCGGGGCGGTCACCATTCTCCTCGCCGGTGTGGTTTACGTCCTTGTGCTGCTCGGTTCGGCCATCGCTCGCATCCGACGCGCGCCCGCCGAACGGTCCATCGCCCCACCCACACACTCGTGAATCACGACGTCGGGCGCGCAGTGCCGGGCCCTCCGCTACTCCTCGTCCGACACGCCACCCAGAACGACCATCGAGGGTGACCGGTGGGCGCGCAGGCGGCCCTCAAGTTCTCTCACTCTGAACGTCGCGTCCTGGACCGTCTGCCGCACCAGGGGTAGGGTCAGCATCACCTCTCGCTCGTATTCATCCGCCAGTTCCAGGACCCTCCGTTCCCGGATCTGCTCGAGCCGCGTTCGGATGACGTTGAGCTGCTCCTGCTTCTCGGCAGCATCGACCGACAGCATCGTCAGTTCCTGGTTAAGGTTGGCCAGCATCTTGCCGCCGGTCGCCTCGCTCGCAGCGCGCTGCTGTTTCGCGACCTCGGCCCGGGCCAAGGCCACTCGCTCATACTCACCTTGCAGGTCACTCTCACTCGCCCTCCCGGCATCCACCAACTGCTGCACGCGCGCCAGCGATACCTTGCGCAGCTCAAGTACCTTCTCCAACTCCGCCACCACCGCGTCTTTCTGCACACTCGCCTTCACCTTCTGTCCGATCTGCGCAACCTTGTCCGTAAGGGCGCGCTGTCGTGCCTCCTGCGCTGCAAGAGCCATCGTCAGCGAGTCTCGTTGCGACTCCAACAGCTGGATGTCGTGAAGGATCATGTCCCGCTGCAGGTCAAACCGGCCCGCCTGCTCACACAGCGCGGCTTGACGCTCGCTGATGTCCGCCAGCTCCGAGCGGGCGCGCTCAGCCTCCTCCTTGGCCGAGTCCCACCGTTCCTGAAGCACGCTACGATCAAACTCCCCAGCATCACGCAGAACCACCGCCAACCGCTCGCACACGCCCTTCAACAAGCCATTCGCAATCGCCTTCGCATTCCCTTGTACCTCTCCGTCATCCACCTGGATTGTCAACCGACCCAGCAGCGAACCCGGTTCGGCATACGGCGAACGCGGCCCCGGAGTCTGCGGCATTCCCATACGGCCCGGGACAAACATCCCCGGCCCGCCGCGGGGTTGGAGTCCAGCCGGCCCCTGCGGCATTCCCCCGCCGGCCGAGCCAACCATCCCCCGCCCGCCGCGGGGTTGGAATCCAGCCGGCCCCGTTGACTTCGCCACCGGCACCGAACAGAACGACGCCGTCACCATGTCGCCGAACGGGAGACCGGCTTCCTGGCCTCGGCGCCACACATCGTCGAACGGCTGCGCTGCCGCCCCGAGCACGCCGCTGCTCTGCACCAACGCGTCCACCGTCTCATGTGTCAACGGTAACACATCCGCGTCATACGCGATCCGCACCAGGCAACTCGACTCGGCCGCCCACAGTGGAACCGCCGCCCGAAGCACAAACACTACGCTCGCCAACATCACGCTTCGCCGCACACTCATAGCAAACCTCCTGCCGGTTTCTGCATCTTCGCCAACATCTCGCGCGCCACCCCCGCCCACAACGTGTCCGGAAACAGCCGGATCGCATCCCGGTAGCGCTCCTCCGCCGACGCTGTCATGTGGAGCCCGGCGTGCAGCCGGTTCGCCTGTTGAACGAGCACGCTCGCAGCCCCCTCCAGCGCTTCGTTCGCCGCCGCGACCGGATCGGGATCCGTGCTTTCAGCCTCGAGCGCCGCGAGTCGCTCCTCGTGCTCCCGACAGCGAATCAACTGCCGCGCGACCGCCAACCGTGACTCCGCCTCCATCCGCAGCCGGCCAAGCTCCACCTGCACCAACGCGATATCCCTCGTCTGCCCATCCCCCTCCGCCGGCGTCGATTCCACCGGTCCGCCGTCCCGCGCTCCACGCTGCAGCACCACCACGCCAACGATCACCGCCAACACCCCCACGCCACTCCCCCTCAGCAACCTCCGGCGACGACGGCAATACGCAGCCCGGCGCGCTACCCGCTCCGGCAGATCGTCCGGCAGCGAAGGCATCTGCCCCACTTCCTCATCCGCTTGCCTCAGCAACTCGCCCAGCCGATCCGACGCCATCGGTTCAATCCTCCATCAGCCCCGCCAGCGAACGCCGGAGCCGGTCTCGCGCGCGGCACAAACGCACATCCACCGCGTTTCGCGAAAGCCCCAGAACCTCACCCACGTCCGCCACGGCCAAACCCTCCAGGTACCGAAGCACGACAACCTCCCGCTCCCGATGCGGCAGGGCAGCAACCGCCGCCCGAACCCGCGTCCCCGCCTCTTTCCGCAGCGCCGTCCGCTCCGCCCCTCCCTCACCGTCCGCGGTCACACGTGCCCCCCACCAACAACGCAGCCGCAAGAGCCGCCCGCGTCGCCGGCGGCGACACTCGTTCACCGTGATCCGGTACAGCCACGTGCCCAGCCGACAATCGCCGCGAAACTCCGGCAGGTGCCGCAACATCGCCACGAACACCTCCTGTACGACGTCCTCGACCTCCGTGTCCCATCCGAGCAGACGCCGGGCAATCCGGGCCACGCCCTCCTGATGCTGCCGTACCAATTGCGCAAACGCGGCGCGGTCACCGCTCGCCGCACGCTCCGCCAACCGACCGTCGTCGATGAGCGGCTCGCATGCTGACCGGTCCGGTGCCATGGTCGCCGTGTTTGCCATCACCACCCCACTTAGAGCAGCCACCACCCGAAAGCTTACAGCAATTCCCGCCGGAAGCGCGCACCTGCCACCACCACGCCGCCGGCATCACCACACCAGTTGACACCCACCAGCCGATCCGTTGTAGTTACGTGGCAGCGCGTGGGCACCTGGCGGGCCTGGCCCAAACCCGTGCTCAACAAGTCTCTGTACCTCTTACGCGGCTCAGATGCACCTTCTGGTCTGGCTGCTGACGCGGATCGTCGCGGCGTACCGCGCGGAAGCCGCAAGCACGTTCGGACCTGTTCACGTCTATTCACGAAGGAGGCACGAAGTGATCAAGTTCGGCTCCGGGAACCTACGGATCCCCAAGTTTGAGAAACCCGTCTATCTCGTCGCCGGCGGCTTGACCGACTACCGCAAACGGTACTGGCAGAAGAACACGTCCGAACTCTGCTCCGCGGCCCTGCGGATGGCCGTTGAGGAAAACGACCTCAAGATCGACCCCGAGGAATTCCGCCGATCCGTCAACTGGTGCGTCTACTCCCAGTTTGCCGACCATTTCGGCGACCAGCTCCTCGCGGCCGCCAAGATCCACGACTACCTCGGCTTCGACCCGCTCGGGAACATCGAGGTCAAGACCGGGGGCGCGACGGGCGGCTCCTCGATCCTCGCGGCCGCCCAGGCCGTCGCCTCCGGGTATGCCAACTGCGTGCCGGTCGTCGGGTGGGAGCGAATGGACGACGTCTCCACGAAGGTGGGCAACGCCTACATCGCGTCCGCCGCCTGCAAGGACTTCGAGAGCGAGCTCGGGTGGATGTATGCCGCCTACTACGCCCTGATGGCCAAGCGCTACCAGTACGAGAACAACGTCCCGCACGAAACACTTGCCAGGATCGCCATCAAGAACCACCTCTACGCCTATTACTCCCCCTTCTCCCAGAATCCCGGCAAGTACACGCTCGACGACATTCTTCAGAACGACATCGTCTCGGACCCACTCACCTATCTCGAGTGCTGCGTGATGAGCGTCGGTGCCGCCATCCTCATCGTTTGCGACGAGGAGATGGCCTTTAAGCTCTCTGACACGCCCGTGCGCCTCAGCGCGATCTGCGGTGGTTCACATACTCTGCGTACCGCTGACCGCCGGCACATGCCCATTCTCCTCCTCCCCCACGAGACGGAGGAGACCTACAAGGAGTACTTCACGAACAAGCGCCGCGACTGGCCCGGCTTCAGCTCCTTCCTCGCCTCACGGACCGCGGCCTATCTCGCTTACAACATGGCCGGCATCAAAGACCCCGTCGAGGATCTCGACATCCTCGAAACGCACGATGCCTTCACCATCAGCGATATCCAGACCTACGAAGACATCGGCCTCCGCCCGTACGGCCGCGGCCACGAATTCATCGACTCCGGAGACGCCTACCTGGAGGGCCGGCTTCCGACCAACCTCTCCGGCGGCCTCATCGGCACCATGCATGCCGTCGGCGCCACCGGCATCTTCCAGGTCGTCGAGCTCCTGTGGCAACTCCAGGGCAAGTACGACAAGTTCCACGGCAATCCGGAGATGTGGACGCGTTACGGAAAGAGAAAACCCGACGACTGGAAAAGCCTCCAGGCTGAGAACCCCAAACGCGGCTGCGCCATCAGCCATGCCGGCACCGGCAGCCACGTCACTTGCGCGATTCTGGAGAAGCCCTGAACCTGATCGAACAGCGTGTGGCACCGGCAGCTCGCCGGCCATCCACCCGGCCCAGCGCCCGTGCCACGCTCGGAGGTATATCGAATGGACTGGCCAACCACCTGCCTCGAAGTGATTTCCGAAGAGCCCTTTGTCGTCAAGAACCCCAAGACATGGCACCACAGCCACAGCTACGGCGGCTGGGGCAAGTTCTTCAAGGCCCTGCGCGAGCAGAAGCTCCTCGCCACCCGCTGCACGAACAAGGGTTGCCAGGAGAAACGCCTCTGGCTCCCCCCGCGCGCCAACTGCCCCGATTGCTGGCATGACATGGAGTGGGTCGAGGCCCCGCAGCAAGGCACCATCTACACCCACTCCACCGTCAAATACCCCGGCGAGCTCTTCAAGCTGCCGCCCGGCACGCCCCTCATCAGCGTCGAGATCGAGGGCGTCTGCACCAAACTCATGAGCTGGCTCAAGGGGGGCGAGCCCGAGTTCGGCATGAAGGTCAAGGCCGTCTTCAACACGCAACACCCCACGAACACGATCCTCGACCTGGCCTGGGTCCCGGCGTAGGCGGCAAACACCCGCACCGGCGCCAGTCAACCATCGAGCGCTTTCCCGACCCCGCACACGCGGGGTCGGGAGCGCGCTAGCCGTGCCGCCCCCGCGCCCATTCGGAAACTCACCCAACATTCGCATCGCCGCACCCCGCCACACGCGATACACTGGAATCCGTCAGCGGCTAAACAGGGGTATGCACATGCGGGCACGACAACCGATCGACCCAGACCACCAATCCACACGCGGCGCACTCCGCATCATCGGTCCCCTGGTCCTCGTCATCGGCCTGCTCTTCATGATCGTCGGCATCGCCGACTTCTTCGCCAGCTTCAGCTCGTTCGGTCCGCCCACGAAGTTCTGGTGCTGCTTCGTCGGCATGCCGCTGCTCGCTATCGGTGCCGCGATCTGCAAATACGCCTTTCTCGGGAAGGTCGCCCGCTACGTCTCCCAGGAGATCACACCCGTCGCGACCGACACATTCAATTACGCCGCGAAGGAGACGCGCGACGGAGTCCGCGAGATCGCCGGCGCCATCGCCGATGGCGTGCGACACGCGGGCCCGGCGCCGGAGGCGCAGTTCCGCTGCCACAAGTGCAACCACGCGAACGACAGTGACGCCAAGTTTTGCTCCGAATGTGGCGCGCCGCTTCAGAAGAACGTCCTCTGCCCCACCTGTAGTGAGCTGAACGACCCCGACGCCCGGTTCTGCGACAACTGCGGGCGCCGCATCGCCCAAGAGCCGTAGCGCAACCATGGCCAGCCACGCCACGATAGTATTCCCACGCCGAGCAACACCCCGACCGAGGCGCACAAGCGCGCCAGCTGCCTGCCACGGAAGGTCTCCACAAGGAGGGCATTGCACGATGACACTCGCTACGCACCGTTTCACAACCGCCGTCGTTTTCGCCGCCGCGCTGCTGCTCGTGACGACCGCCGCCGCCCAGCCGCCAACCTCGGCCCCCGCCAACACCGAACCACCCGACCCCGTCTGCGACGTGCTCTTCCGAAACTACGTTTGCGGCGGGAAGGTCAACTCGGACGACCGTGCGGCGGCGATTCAACTGGTCGCATCGCGCGGCCGCAACATCGGCTATTGGCGGAAAGTCCTCAAGACCCTACGCGAGGTGGAACCACCCAAGGAAACCCGCTGTGTTCAGGTGCTCGGCAAGATGCTCGAGGTCGACGGCCATGGCCGCCGGATCATCGCAGACGCCAAGCGCGGAAAGCCGTACCGGGGAGCGTGGATGGGGCCATACATCGTATTGGACGACTGCGTCGTGACGGAGCTGATGCAGCGGGCTCGAAAGGCCACGCCCCACGCGCTGGAACACTACGTTCGCGCCATCGCCGGTGCCCGCGATCCGCGCACACGCGATTTTCTGCTCGAGATCATCAGCCGAGGCGACGAGGACCTGTTCACGAGATCGGGATGCCGGCCCGGGACCCGCTTGCTGGCCGCCGTTGGCCTCGCCCAACTCGATGAACCCGCCGGCATCGACTGGCTGATCGAGCACTGCGAGAACAAGCAGCTCCTCTTCGGCTGGGCCGCGCCGCCGCGGCCTTCCGAACAGCAGCTCGGCCCGGCCTGCGTGCGGGCACTAAGGGACATCACCGGCGAGTACAAGGGCGATTTGTCAACCAAAGCCGCCTGGCAAGCCTGGCGCGAACGCACCCGAGAAGACGCCCAGCCATCTGACACCGACGACAACGAACCGGACCCCACACCATGATCAACAGCTTCGAAGGCAAGACACCCCAAATCGGGCAGAACACATACGTCCACCCCTCCGCCGACGTGTTCGGCAACGTCACTATCGGTGCCGGATGCTGGATCGGCCCCGGCGCCCGCATCCGCGGCGACTACGGACGAATCGTACTCGGCGACAATACCGCCGTCGAGGACAACGTCGTCATCCACGCCCGTCCCGACGAGCAGACCACCATCGGCAACTGGGTCACCCTCGGCCACGCCTGCATCGTCCACAACGCGACCATCGACGACTGGTCCGTGATCGGCATGGGCTCGATCGTGTCTGACTGGTCGCAGATCGGCACGTGGGCCGTCGTCGGCGAAGGTGCGGTCGTCCGCCAACACCAGGAAATCCCGGCTCACCATATCGCCGTCGGCGTACCGGCAAAGCTGCTCGACAAGACGGTCGGGGAAGCGTATCAGGCGGAGTGGAAACACTGGAAAGAGGTCTACGTCGACCTCGCTCGCCGCTATCCCACCGGCCTCCGATAACCCGGGAACGCGGTATTCGATTTGCCCGCTGAAGGTTTGCGTGCTATACTATGTGTAGCATAGTATAAAACCCTGTGCGGAGTAATCGCCATGCGCGTTGAACGTGAACTGATGCGCGGCGCCGGGCCGATCGCCGTCCTCAAGCTGCTTCAATCCCGCGAGATGTACGGCTACGAGCTCGTCGACGCCCTCACCAAGCGGTCTGCCGGCGTGCTGGCGATGGGGCAATCGACCCTCTACCCCATGCTCTACAACCTCGAGGCCAAGGGCCTCATCGAATCGTCCGCTCGGCAGGCCCCCACCGGCCGCCAGCGAAGGTACTACCGCCTGACCAGCGCGGGCGAGAAGCAACTCGCCGCCCAGACGAAGGACTGGCAGGCCGTCACCCGCGCCATGCAAGCGCTCGGCATTCTCCCGGACACGGCGACAGGGAGTGAGGTGCTCGCATGACTGCCCCCACAACCAGCAAAGCCGCTTCTCCAGGCGAATCTCTCCTCAGACGTGCTCTGAGAACACCTGTAAGAACCCTGCTGCGTGGCCGGCTCACGTCGCTCGCGACAGCGGACATGGTCCTCGCCGACGCCGACCTGCCTGAGCGGCTCCGCGACCTTGTCCACCATGTCGTTCGTCGCACACGACTATGGAACACCGAGAAGATCGCTGTTGCGCAAGAGCTTGTCGCGCACTTCCAGGACGGTCTCTCGGCCGGGACCCCCTCCGAGGACCTGCTCGAGTCGTTCGGCAACCTCCAGCGGGCTGCGCGCCTCATCCGACGGTCCAAGCAGCGCAACCGCCCGGCGTTGTGGGTTGCGGCTCATCGCATGAAGCAGGGCCTTGGTCTGCTCGTTCTGCTACTCATGGCGACGTACCTCGTTCTCCTGGTGCGCATCAATCTCGGCTCGCCGACACTGGCGCGCAACTACTGGACCGAGCTCAACGCGCCCGTTCTTGCCACTCCCGAACAGGAACGCGCCTGGCCGCTGTACCGCAAGGCGGCGGCAGCCTTGAGTGGCGACAGACACATCCTCCACCGAGCGACGGGCCCGAATGACGAGGAGTGGAACAAGGTGGTCGCATTCGTTGAAGCCAACCAGCAGGCAACCCACCTGTTCCGCCGGGCTGCCAAGCGCCCCACCCTCGGCTATCTGCTAAGGCCCGTGCAGGTGGATGATGAATTCGACGATGCCGACGACGCGACGCTGTGGAACCACCTCGCGGCGTCGCAGCAAAACCCGCCACTCATGGGCGCGGAACTCGAGCACTGCCACATCCTGCGCCACGGTGCGATCCTGCTGGCGTACGATGCCCACTTGGCTGCCGACGCCGACGATAGCCAGCGCTTCTGCGACGACATTCAGTCCATCTTCGGTATGGCTAACCACGCCGTCGAGTCTCCCTTCCTCGTCTCCGATTTGGTATCCATCGCCCTGGTCAGTCAAGGCCTCATCAGCCTAGGCCATGGCCTTCACCACAAACCGGAGACATTCTCCCACGATCAGCTCGTCATGCTCGCGCACGCTCTCAGCGACGTTCGCGGCGGCGGGCCGTTCCGGGCGAACTTCCATGGAGAGCGGTCCGGCTTCCTGGATCTCGTCCAGCGGCTCTACACCGACGACGGGCACGGCGGCGGTGTCCCGCTGCCGAGCTACCTCAGTATCCTCGCTTCGGTCGCCAGCACGACGGGCGGTGAGAACGGTATGCCGCCCATCGCGCAGCGACTGCTCCTGCCCGCTCTTAGCCCGGTTATCGCGGACCGCCGAGAATTGCTGCGCGAGTACCACCACGTCATGGACCTCGCGGAGCAGTACGACAAGCTCCCGCTTTGGGAACGGGAGAGCGATATCGCCGGCGGCGCGATCATCGCCCTCGACAGTTCGTCAATCATCGACCGTCTACGCTACCAGCTCATCCTCACGATGGTTCCCTCGTTGAGCCAAGCTTCCTTCCTTATGGAAGCCGCCACGCAGGAGCGAGACGCCATGCTCGCCGCCCTCGCGCTCGAGGTGTACCGGCGAGAACACAACCAGTGGCCGGCGGCGCTCGATGCGCTTGTACCACGCTTTCTGCCAAGCGTTCCGCACGATCGCTATGATGGCAAACCGCTCAAGTACTGCCTCATCGACGGCGACCCGGTCCTCTACTCCGTGGGCGCAGACCGCGATGACGACGGCGGCCGATTGCCGGATGCCACGCGGATGCCATCCGGAATGAAGGATCCGAACCGCTGGGCGAGGGAATGGATCCCGCCCGACCGCGTGCGACACTCCAAAGCCGCCAATGTGGGCCACAGCACTGCGCAGCTGCCCGTTCAGGTCGTTCCCGACGGCGATTGGATCCTCTGGCCGCCGGTCGAGCCGTAGGCTTGCGTCTGGCCAGGCATGGAGCCGAGGGGTTACCCTGATGGTATGTCGCCTTCGACCCGTCGCCGGCTTGTCGCTCCGCTTGCCATCTTTGCCGTGGCGCTGGCCGCGCGACTCGTCGCTCTACGCGATGCTCGCAACACGGGCTTCTTCACGAACCCCATTTCCGACGGCCAGGTTTACATCGAGCGCGCCCGTGGCGTCGCGGCCGGCGACTGGCTCGGACCACCCGACTTCGTTCACGCACCCAGCTACGCCTATTTTCTCGGCTTGCTGCAAATCGTCGCCAGCGAGAACCTCTGGGTGCCGCGGATTGTCCAGGCCCTTGGTGGTGCCGCCGCGTGTGTGCTGCTCTTGCTCGCGTGTCGGCGGCTATTCGACACGCCTACGGCGCATGTCGCCGGCTTCCTCCTCGCAATCTACCCGCCCGCAATCTTCTTTGACGGCCTCATCCAGAAAGCGAGCCTCACTCTCTTGCTTTCAACGCTTCTCCTCTGGCTCGCGATCCGGTCCAGCGACCAACCTTCATGGTGGTCCTGGGGAATCGTCGGCGCCATCCTGGGCTTGCTCATCCTCACACGCCAGAACGCCCTGGCCTTCGTGCCGTTGCTCCTCGCCTGGATCTGGCTCGCACCGCGCACCGCCTCAAGGAGGCAGCGTCTCGCGTGGCTCGGCGCCGCGATCGCCGGTCTGTTGATCGCGCTGCTGCCGTGGACCATGCGCAACCGCGCCGTCATCGGCGAATGGGTACTCACAACGCCCAACCTCGGCCAGAACTTCGCCATGGGCAACCACCCCGACGCCACCGGCACCTACCTCCCGTTCCAGCGCGGGCGGGCATCAGCCGAGTCTGAGCAGCAGGCGTGGACAGAGTCCGCCAGCGAAGCACTTGGCAGGCCGCTCTCGCCGCGCGAAGTCTCCGACTACTACCTCAACGCCGCGCTCCAGTGGATCTGGACCCACCCCGCCGCCGCCCTCCGGCTCACGCTCAGAAAATGCCTCTTCGTCTGGGGCGCGTACGAGTTCCCCGACGCCCAGGACTACTACCTGTACCGCGAGCGGTCCCCTCTGCTGCGCGGGCTCGACACCATTCTCCACTTCGGCGTCCTCGCACCCGTCGCGGCCGCAGGGCTCGTCATCACATTCCGACATTGGCGCCGACTGTGGCTGCTTTACGCGTGGCTCCTCATCACAACGCTCGCCACCGCCTTCTTCGTCGTCTTCGCTCGCTACCGCCTTCCGCTGGTCCCCGTTCTCGCGATCTTCGCCGCCGTGGGAATCGTGACCGCAGGTCGGCTGCTGCTGCAACGAACACCGCGCAAGCTGCTCGCTCCCGCACTCGCCCTGATCGCCGTCGCACTCGCCTCGAACTGGCCTCTCTCCTCTCCGCGACAACCCCGGTCGTTCTCCTACCGCCACCACGCTGTCGCACTCGCCGATCAACAGCGCTACGAGGAAGCCATCGCCGAACTGCGCAAGGCGTTGGCGCTCGCCCCGGAGGATGTCGATACGCACATCACGTTGGGCAGCGTCTGCCTCGATCTCGGCCAGCACACGCAGGCCCTGCACCACTTCGAGCAGGCCCGCGCCGGCGATCCGACGCACGCCCGCACCTACCGCGGGCTCGGCGACGCCCTCATCGGACTCGACAGGCTCGACGAGGCTGTCCAGCAATACGACCGCGCCGCACAGCTCGATCCCGATGACCCCATCACGCTCAACTGCCTCGCCAGCGCACAAGCCCGTCGGGGTCGCTTCGCCCAAGCGCTCGAACTCTTCGAGCGTACCCTTGCCCTCGCACCGGACTACGCCGACGCGCACCTGAACCTGGGGAACACGTACCTCAGCGCCGGACAACTCGACAGTGCGGCCGCCGCCTACGAGCACGCCCTGCGCTGCCAGCCCGAGCACGCCGACGCGCTGCACAACCTCGGTGTTGTCGAGATGCAACGCGGCAATACGAACGGCGCGATCGATTGCTTCCGGCGTATCCTGAAAGTGGCCCCGCACCGCCCCGGAGCCCAGACCGACCTCGTCCATGCACTGCTCGCCGCCCAGCGAACCGACGAAGCGCTCGACATCATCCGGAAAACGCTCGCAACGGACCCCGCGCGCGAGGACATGCAGCAGCTACGCCAACTCATCGAGCAGAGCCACCCGCAGCCCTAACGCTTGATCGTCCGCAGGAACGCCTGCACTTCCGGAATGGCCCCCTGAAACACCAGGTACCCGTTGTACGGCTCGCGCTCCGTAATCTCGCCACTCACCGGCGTGAGCATCAGCCGCCGCACCTCCGCTCGGTCATCAGTCTGCCCCAGCACCCAGCACAGTTTCATGTACGCAACCTCGGGCAGCATGTTCGACGCCGGGACGACGCCCAGCTCCATGATCTCGCGCCCCGTCTCGTACACATACATCTGCACGTAGCCCCACAACGTCTGCACGGTCATGTAGATGTGCACGCCGGCTTCGGTCGCCCGGCGCATCGCTTCATACAGCGGCTTGTTCACGTGCCCCAACCCCGTTCCCGCGATCACGATCCCGCGATACCCTTTCTCCACGATGGCATCCACGAGGTCCGGACGCATCCCAGGGTAGTAGTAGAGGATCGTTACTCTATCCTCAAAGGCGGCGTTGACCCGGACCTCCCGATCCGCACGCCGCCGCTTGTAGTCCTCGCGCAAGCAAACGATCTTCTTCGGATCGATCATTGCCAGCGGAACGTCCCCGATCGTCCGGAAGGTCGACCGGTAACTCGAGTGCATCTTGCGAACCCGTGTCCCGCGGTGCAGCAGACAGTACTCGTCCGACGTCGGGCCGAACATGCAGACCTGCACTTCCGCGATATCGCTCTCCGCAGCCGCCTTCACCGCATTGATCAGGTTCATCGCCGCGTCCGACGAGGGCCGATCGGATGACCGTTGCGACCCGACCATCACGATCGGGACCGGCGGATCCTGCACCATGAACGTCAACACCGCCGCCGTGTGGTGCATCGTGTCCGTGCCGTGGCCGATCACGACGCCGTCGGCACCGGCCGCAATCTCCTCCCCGATACGCTCCGCCAGAGTGATGTACTGCGGCGCGGCCATGTTCTCGCTGAAGACGCCGAATAGCTTCTCCGTCCGCAGATTGCAGATGTCCGCCAACTCCGGCACCGACCCGTACAGCTCGCCCGGCGAAAACGCCGGGATCACCGCACCGGTGCGGTAGTCGAGTCGGCTGGCAATCGTCCCGCCGGTCCCGAACAGCATGATGTTCGGCTTGCCGCTGTCGTGCGGGAACTCCTTTTCCGGAATCTTGTAGTGCGCCTCGCGACGCCCATGCTCCGACATCTTCGTGATCGAGTCGGCCGCGACCCCGATGTTGTAGCCGCTCTTCAACTTCAGCACGACGTGCCGGTCGTCCGCCGTCTCCGACCGCGGCAGGATCAACCCGCGGAAGCGACCGCGCTTCGACTCGACATCCACGTCACTCCACACCGCCACACCGTGCTCTTCGAGCACCCGACGACCTGGACCGCGGTATCCCTTCAGTGGGTCTTCACTCATGCCTTCGCCTCGACCTTCGCCGATCCTGGAAAGGGCACGCCGAGCTTCTCGTGCACGAGCCGCGCCACACCCCGTCCGTCCACACGCCCCACGTAATCATCCATCAACTCACCGATCAGGAACCGACACCGCTTGGCAACCGTCGAAAACGACCGCTCACTCGACTGCGCCAGCCGCTCATCAATGGCCCGCTCCAAATCCGCATCCTTCAACGGCGTCAGGTTGTTCTCCGCGAAAACCCGCGCCACACGCTCCGAACCACTCCCCACCTCGGGCGGCTGATCGGCCAGGTACCCCAGCACCTCCAACACACCCTCCCGCGCCAAGCGACCCTCGACGTACGACCGAAACACCTCGAAAACTTCCTCGTCGCTCAGCCGCTCGACCTGCACGCCCGACCGCCGCAACGCCTTCAACCGCTGAATCAGCACCACCGCGGCGAACTTCGGCGCTATCTCGAGCTCGCTGATGAGCCGATCAAACAACGCCCCCTTCGGCGACACGCACAACGGGTAGATCGCGTCCTCCGGGACGCCCAGCTCCCGGTACCGTGCCTCCCGATCCCACACGTGTTCCGGAAGGCCAGCCCGTATCCGCTCCAGCCGCGCCGCATCGATCGCCAGCGGTGGCAAATCCGTGTCCGGGTACATTCGATCCGCACCCGGCAACACGCGTTCAAAGCCGTTCGTTCCGTCCTGCAGCGCCTGCCGCGTGTCGCTCGGAATACCCTCCGTCGCCTCCCGCGCGCGGAGCACAATCTCGCTCGCCGCACACGTCACGTCCCGCTCGCTGCCCCACACCAGCAACATCGCATCCCCGCTGCCCGCTCGCGTTCGCCGACGCAGATGCTTCCACTCACGACCCGGCAACGTCTCCGAGGCCATGTCCGAGTGAATGATGTTCGGCA
>Ga0272441_10007072_pt1 | contig 18410 bp, 31 predicted proteins | sample SSMProp6N_FD_193582 | JGI IMG/M metagenome (GOLD analysis project Ga0272441, IMG submission 193582) | Marine sediment archaeal communities from Little Sippewissett salt marsh, Falmouth, MA, United States - SSM-Prop-6N | ecosystem: Environmental > Aquatic > Marine > Wetlands > Sediment ... | reverse complement strand
ACAAAACAATTCAAGGATTGTGTCATCAGAAATGATGTCACGATCCCATAGATTGATAAGAAGCTGCTTTTCGGCGGCTTCATCAGCTAGAGCCATAAAGTCAAAGATAATCTGAGGTGGCGGTCCAGCAAAACCCATCGCCTTATGAATGTATTTTAGTTCGTGATTCCAAAAAGCAACCAACCTGTCTCTGCCATACTGCAACCTTTTAATCAGGGTGTTTAGACCCACATAGCTACTAGTATTTGTAGATCCAGAGCTTTTGGCTCGTAGGGGAGCAGGTATACCAAGACCTTCGTATATAGCGCTAATAGTTACGTCATACTTCTCTGACCCTAACCAGCGCCATACTTGACTGTTGGACTCCTCGAAACTTAGTTCTGGTCCCCACACGAGATCCATAGTGCCACCGCCAACATTATTAGCCAGAATGTTTCTGAGCTTATTAATAGCAGTTTTTGTCGGTAAAATGCTGGTGGCTGGACTATCACCTATGATACCCAATTGCCACAGTCTAATATTAGAGATTGCACCATCGAGTGCTGATCTATCTGCAAGTTTTAGCTGATTCAACATCAGTAAATCGTCTAAAACACAATAACACATAGGATCTGCCCACAATTCCCAGTCGTCTTTTTTGTAGTAAACCACATCTATTTTGTCTGGGTCTAATGGTAACACCCTGTCACCACGCATAATGGCTTTGAGAACATCTTTAGGGATCTTCTCAATCATCTTTTTTACTTGTGGTGCCATTTTATCGTTTTGTTGAGCACGGCTTACCGCTGATCGCAACTTTGGGCTGATCTTAAGACCAAGCGCCGGTGCGCCTACGAATTGAGCTAAATCATCCGCAACTACCTCAACCGATAGCGGATTGATAAACTTATACTTCAGCGGTATTTGACGAGCGTTGGTTTTAATTCTTTCGACAGATACTTCATTATCTTTTTTACCAGTACCTTTCTTCCAAGTCTTTTCTTGATAGGTAGATACGGTACCATAGCTCTTTTTGATGATTACATTACCACAACGATACAAATTGTTGAGAAAACGCTCTGACCTTTCGGCACCCTGAACCTTTTCCCACCATGTACTATAGAATTGTTCTATGTTTGCATTAGGGTGTTGAATCTTGATACCTTGAGCGCCAAAATCACCCATCAAGTCGATCACGTTTTTGACTAATCCTACCTTCTTATATGCAACCATACACATGGCCATGATCTCGTCCTTCTTAAGAGGCACTGCCTGCGATGGACGGAAGTAATCATAGTCTTTCCAGTTATAGTCACTTTTGACAGATATGTTAGCATCGTGACCTATGAAGGTACGATCTCCGGTATAAGCTATGGCGCGACCGCGAGGAATAGCGTGATCCTCAACATCAAGCTCCTGAGAGCCATACGCCTTAAAAGCCTCATCTCCGGTAAGATATATTTGTTCGCTCATTAAACAATCCTATTGCAATTGAAATGGAGTTGTATTCATTCTATTATACACCATTTAGTCATAAATTCCCTGTAATCCTCGTGCAATCCAGTCCGCACCAACATAATCCGCTCTGTCCTGGGCTTGTTTAGGTGAACCAGCCCAACCACCTACCGCCGTCTGAAAATGTTTCTCAGGATAGCGCATCATCATACGACTTGCCATATTAGCCATTACCAAGGCGGAATAACGGTCTTTGCGCAATCTACCCTTCTTATTACCTGGGAGCTTCACTTCCGGCGTGTCCCATCTGTCTCTACCAGTAAGAGTCTGAGTGATTATAATAGTAGAAAGTTCATTCTTCAATTCCTCAATCTCCATATAGCAATCTTCTAGAGTATCATAGAGCCTTCCACCTCGCTCATCGACCAATTTGGCCATACCAATACTAATACTGTCAAAGAATGGGAATAAGCACACCTTATCTTCAAAATCTTTTCTTAGGCCGTGGTTAGCATCTCCGGTCCACTCTGATGATGAAAAATTACACATTTCGATAATGTGGAGCCCTGGCTCACCGTCCGTGGTTGGATCTGGCTTCTCATAGTCTATAATAGGCCAAATGAGTTGCTCAGTAGGCATACCATTTTCGTCTCGCTCTAATTTGTCAATATCATGTAGAGCTTCGCGTATAGCTACGCCACCACCCTGAGAGTCCATCGCAATTCGTTCGCATGGAAATACCTTCATCAAATCACGTATCTTACGAGCGCAATATGAATAAAAGTCTGTTTCCCTCGTTAGTCCAGATTTTACTCGCTCACGATGCTCCTTCACATTAGTACTCCAACAATATACTATGCGGCGATGGTCGCCATGATGTTCTAATACTACTATGGAAAAATTGTCTATTTCGGATGCTGGATCAATACCATATACGTACTTTTTTTCCGGTTTCCCTGTCAATGTAGCCGTAAAATGAACCGGGCCAGAAGGTAGGATTATTTCGTTGTTTTTCGATACTACACAAGATTCGATGAGGCTTCTTTTGAAAAATCCGTTGGAGTCGTTCGAGAAACACGCACCGAACTCCATAAGATATATCCCGCTGTGAATTGTTGCTTTGGAGCGTGCTACCATAGCTTCGTCCATGAACCCACGCGGGATCAACTCGAAAGGGAGGCGTATAATAGAATAATCCTCCCAGTTGAAATTTTCAGGAACGCCATCTTCGTCGTTACCAAAAATAGCTTCTAGTTTATCTTGTTCACCCTTACTTTTTATTATCTGACGCCATCTCTTCCAGTATTCGCCAAAATGATTAAAATCATAATAGGCAGTACCAGATAGAATAATTTGGTTGTCAGCAGAAATGTCTATTTCGTCCGGTGGCTCAAGACCAAAAATGTTTGACCAATGACGTGCTGCTACATCTTTTACGGATTCTATTGGGCTAGATTTAACAGCAGCAAAACCGGCGATGACGTTTTCAAAAACTTCCTTCGATTGGGCTGCAAATTCGTCCGCTATAATGTCATTAGCACGCTGACCACGAATACGACTTCCATCACCAATAGGTAGAGCTAAAGCTACGCTATCGCCAATGTGAAAACGAAACATGTCGGGTTCGTGCCGTGGACCAGCACCTTGACCGCAGAGATCGCGGAGAAGAGGGGCGTTATACCAAATAGATTCCATGTAGTTAAAAATTACCTTCGATTGACGGAAGGCTGCACCAACAATAACTACTTTACGCCCTGGTAATAGGAGAATACGAAGTAATGAATAGAGCGCCAGCATAAACGATTTACCAAAACCACGGCTGGCTATCAACATTGGAAATCTGCGATTCCACATTTCTTGCAGCATCAACTGCTGTACTGGCAACAGTTGTACGTTCATTACTTCTTTGCATATGAATGAAAAATACTCTGGCTGCTGCATTAACCAGAGTATGTATAGATGTGGATCATCTTCGAATTCAGCAGGCATATGCTCTAGCGGGTTAAATAGCGTCGTTTCATCGACATCTATCCCCAGCCATGCATTATCAATTATGCGCTGGTAATTCGGAGGAATGTTGCTCGTCTTCACTTTTGAGGGCCTCTTTGAATAATTCTATTGCTTTCTCTTGGGCCTCTTCGCGGTTTGCGCAAAAGATGAATTCCACCTCGTATTCCTCCGACATGCGCTCGACTTGTTTCACAAGAAACTTACCCTTCGCACGTACCTTACGCTGCACACGTACCGGCAAACCAGACCCTTTAGGGAACATAACTAACTTTTCATACGGAAATTCACACAAAACATATCTGTGTTTATACTCTCTCATCCGTTCAAGCTCGCGCTCGAATCTGTCCTTGTACATTCCTAAATTGTTGGCTAATTCAGCCGGTTTCTTTTTTCTATCTATAGTTATCAAGTGTTCCTTGTCTTTGATAACATAATCTCCTGCGGAGACTGTTTCGACTATTTGTTGTTTTACCTCAGCAAAGCTGGTGAGATGCCACGGCTCTTTTTCGCGGGTATCTTGTACAATAATCACGCTTTGTGTTCCTTCTTAATTTTGATTTCATATGTGTCACCAGATTCCTTGTACTCAACAGTACCTTCAAACTCCTGCCCGTTGACACTAATAAGAGTGGGAGGATCTCCGCTCCTATCCGGCATGGCCGTATGAAACACATGAAAACTGGTGCATTCAAACTCGATGCTGAGTTCAAGTCGTTTAATTCTCACGATTAATGTCTTCCAATTCTAACTCTGGTCCCCAGATTATCTCTACAATACCACTGCCACCTACATTCAATATGTCTCGCAATTTTTTGATTGCGTCAGGACTCGGATTTTGCGGCAATGATTCGAAGGAAAAGGGCTGCATAGCGTTTCTCCTCTCCACGCACGAAATTATGACACTTACGACATAAAGTAATGCCGTTATCTATATCGCAACGTATAGTTGCGTGTTTACTATATAACTTTATATGATGAACCTCAACGTGTCGCTTAGAACCACAGTGAGGCATCTGACAGGTATAATCGTCCCGCTTTAAGACCCCATTTCGGAATTCTTCCTGTCCGCATCTGGACCGTACCATTTGCCCTCCTTTGGATCAAACACGGCATCATGACATTCTACAATATTACCATATGGATCAAATTTTACAGCAATACCAGGAAGGCCATCAGCCGCTACTGGTATGGGTTGATTGTCTAAGTATGGTTCATGACAAGGATCAGCAAATTTGATCTCTATCTCTTTATCACAATGTGGACATTTCATGCAAGCTCCTCCTCGCCTCTGACAAGTATAATAGGAAAAACAGATATACGGCGATTATTTATTGTTAGGGTACACTACCTAGTAATACAGTATTAGGTTGTCCAATGGCAACTACTAAATATCTATCCACGGATGCTGGTGGGTCTGCGGGAGTACGGCGTGGGTTACGGATAAACAGCGTGGTGCCATGTCCGGTTTCCTCAAGATAATACTTCAATAACTCACCACCTAAGTTTAGTCTTTTATCTGGTATAATATACATACCGCAGGCATTACCATTCTCGCCCTCGACCTCAATCTCTTCCGGCACATATATCGCCTCAATATCACCCAGGCGGTTATATCGCGCCACAGTTCTTAGCAGTGCTGCATGACGATCAGTAAAGATGCCATCTCCCGGCTTTTGATCGCCGTCAAATACTAAAATATTTTGATCGGCCCCGTCCTTAACTACATATTTATCTAACATCCTAATTATCCTTCCATTACATTATCTGGTGTTAAAAATGGTTGGTCTACTTCTTTATCCTCATACTCATGCCATTCGCTGAGGCGCTGATATTCGACGTTGGTAGCCAGCCTCATCTTCTCCATGTCCCGGCCCAGTCTGGTACGCATTGCGCGGTCTTCTACTATCTGCCGTATAAAATTTACAAAGTTGTGTTTGTTACTCTCTAAGTGTTTGATTCTAGCATCGCGCGTGGCTTTCATTTCTTTTAGAATCTTGTTTTTCTCTTTGAGCATATCTTGGTAGTCTTTGTTAAGACTCTCTTGCGCCGCACGAAGAACGCCGATCTGCCGCTCCAGATTACTAATCGCCGCGTGATCTAACTCTAGATTGCCGCGCTCGACCATAAGCGCCGTTTCCAGCGCCTCAATATCTTTCATCACCGTATGTTGCTGGGTAACTGCACGATTCATTAAGATTTCGAGTTTGATTGTGTCAATGACCTGCATTTCTTCCGTTGGGTATACGTCGTCCCTGAACTGGCTGATTATCCGGCCCCAGTGAAACAAAAACATCTCCAGCTCGTCAGGACTAAACTGCTGTTTTAAGTCCCGCCAAACAGGAGATTTCTGAATGTCATACTCGGCGTTTTTAGCTTTTTCGGTAAACGAATTAGCGTGGTGTGTCTGTATATATTTTGAAACGGCGTCGGGATTGCGTTTAAGCACCGCCGCTATTTGTGCGGCGTCCATCTTGGCGGCATTATCTGCGATGAACTGCTTTTCTTGTTTAGACCAAGGCCCGCGTTTGTTCTCGCTCATAACCGTGCTCCTCCAGTATATCTAATATTCTATTCTCTATTACCTCCCGTTTAGGTTTTGGGACGTGTAAGCCCTCAAGCATTCGTAGGTAGTCGGCCCTAAGATGTATTTCCAGGTGCTTATTTATCAGAGTAAAGATTTCGTCTAGTTCTAATTGTTCATGTAAATTCTGATACTCGTAGGCATTAGCCTCGTTATTCACATTCACATTGTCGATGTCGATGGGTTCCATCAGGTGCTTCTTAACCGCAAAGCGCCAGCGTCGTCGTTCGCAGGATTCGCAAGTAGGATCTTCGCCGCCGCAATGCACACACGTAAATGTTTTACGATAGTAGTGTTTCCTAAGAAAGTTCTTTAACCTATTATTCAAGTGTGTGTATAGAAAATTTTCTAATGTACCTTTGGTAGCATCATAATCATCTAGTGCATCATAAGCTAACAGAAAACATTCTTGCTCTATATCTTCGCGGTCATAATAGCCAAACGTATAGCGGCCCGACAAAGCGTGAGCCACCTTTTGAATGACCTTAAGCTCCTTCGGACTTATCATCTTCGTCGCCTTCTAATAGCGCCTTCGCTTGTTCGACCGGCGGATCTTCTCGCTTGAGTTCGACGGCGACGGCTTTTTCTACCTCGGCAGAGGCTTTGACTTCTAGTTCAGCCTCGATTGGCTGAGGTTTTTGGATTTTTCTTTGTTGTACCACTTGACACGCTCCTTCCAGTCGCGTATAATAGAAAAGAGGGAAACTGGGAGATTGGTTCTCCTATAGTATTATACCCCTTATATTATGTATGTTTCAACCTAAAGGATAGGAAATGACACAAAAATCAGAAAAATTGACAAAAAAACTCACAGAATGGAGAAAAAGTAACCCCTCGCTATCGAAAAAGGACGAGCGCAAGCTGAAACGGCTGGGACAGAAGTTGCGTAGGTTACAGAGGCAACAAAGAGAAGAGACTCGTGCCATGTTGAATCAACAGATGGATGAGGAACTTGAGAGACAAAGAATTATTAGAGAAGTAGAAGCGGGCGAAACAGAAGAAAGGGAGGGGCCATAAGGAACATTTGGGTAAGACAATTAAAAATCAAAACGCTGGTTGCGTTTAGACGACCCCCGCCTTTCGGGGGGTGCGATACCACCTTTCGGGGCAGATATAGAATGCCCCCCCCTTTGCTACGAGGGGGGCTGAGCTGCCCCCCCCATGTGGGGGGTTCGATCCCCCCTCACTAGTGGGGGTAGAAAATCTTCACGTAAAATTCACATTTCTAAGCTATAAGCCATAAACCCTTATGGCATAACGACTTACGACATGAGCGAGAACGCCCCCCCATACATACTAGCAACCTAAACCCTTATGACATAACGATTTACAACGATTTTAGCAAAATATACTACGCTTTGGAATCCATCAGAGGGGGTACTGTACAAGCTCACAAAATAAAGAAAAAAAAGTTTTTTCCGTAGCTCTAAACCCTTATGTATCAATAGCTTACAACTATTTGGAAAATCATTTTATTTTAAGGCTTTGTACACTATGTGCCGATGGTATAATAGGGGCATGACGGGGGCAAACAACTCACACTCACACTCACGAGGGAAAGCATGAACACGCAAGCAATCGCAATCGACGAACGATTCACCGACGTTGAACTGGCCCGCATGTTCAACGTGGAAGTATGCCCAGACATCCCCCACAGCCAGGGGGAGCGTAGACCCCCCATCGAGGAGAAGTACTGTTTCAACGATATCAAAGTTAGGCTCTGGACGTTGCGAAAGCGTGCCCCCTCTCGTGGGGAGCGCAAGGCCCTCCAGAGTGAGGACCACTGCACGGTTAGCACCAACCCCCCCGGCAGTGCGGGTCGCATCGCTGACCTGATGGCCCACTATGAGGGGGTAGAGTGGGATACTGAAGAGGGGCAGTCAGCATTCGCAGACCCCCAGGAAGGGGTAGACGGTATCCCTGAGATTCAATGCCACCATTGTGGGGAGGTCATCACCACCAACTGTGACTACTGCCCCGAATGCGACGAAGAACTATAAGACACACCACTAACGGGGGGGCGAAAGCCCCCCAGAAAGGCTAGTCCAATGTTAAGCCAAACCGTAGAAGCCAAAGCCGACGCCAAAGCCATCGCCCCCTACGTAGTGGGGTGTGAGTACACCTACAATGGGTATGCCCGCTACACTAAGCGGGTCCAATTGTGCTCGATTCCCAACGACGACGAACGGGGGGAATGGACCCCCACGCGAGTGGGGAATGCGTTGGTCGATTACGTTGACGGTGGATGGTCCCCGTTTGGGGGGAACGCTACCCTGCTGGATGCGGGGCAGCTCATCTTCAGCGTATCAGTCTACACCGATTAGGGGGTGAGCAAACCCCAACCCCTCGCAAGAGGGGTTTTTTTGTGCCATCATCGTGCCAATGGGGGGTGCCATGCCCCCCGATAGAGGGAGCGCCCGCCGCCCCCCTGCTGGGGGGCGAGCACACCCCCGAAGGGGGTAGCACCAATGGGGGGTACTATGTACCTCCCAATGGTGCCCGCACGGCGACCCCCCCGCAGAGGGGTGTGGGGTTACTCCATCCTCCATAGGTAGGGATATATTTATTTCTTTTTTTTCTTATGGTAGGTATTGACATATGCCGATATAGGTCTATAATGGAAGTGTAAGGCAAACACAACTCACTCACTCAGGAGCACAATCATGGCCGACACAATCCGCCCGAACACCGACAGCCGCGAAGCCTTCACCGCTGAGGAACTGGCCGCATACGAGTCATACCTCGCTGACGGGGGGGATGTCACCGACGAGGATTACGAGGAGATGTGCGACTACTTCGACAGTCTCGACGAGGAGGATTACGAGTACGACGAGGAGTACGACGGTCAGCCCGACGAGTACACCGAATGGCAGGATCTCTACGGCGGCGACGACTGGGATCACGGTCAATACGACGAGGTATATTAGTCCACTATAAACCCCCGCGAATGGAGGGTGCCATGCCACCTGAGCACTACAGCGGTAGGGGTGCTCCCCGATAATCAGGCCGAAAACCGCTTGGCCATGTAGATATTATACTAGCCCCTCGCAAGAGGGGCTTTATTTATGCACTCACCCAACGCATGGGGGGTGCCATGCCCCCCAGGCGAGGGGGCGCGCCGCCCCCCTCTTGTGGGGGGTTCGATATCCACCCATTGGTGGTACTACTGATGGGTGGTGTGTAGCAGCCCATCCAGGCTGCTCCGCCGGGGGGTGTGCCATAGCTAGCCAGAAGGGGTGTGAGCAAATATCATGCCAAAGAAAATGGAAAAAAGATTTTACTTAAGGGGTTGACATAGCCGATACTAGGTGTATAATGAAGGTGTAAGGCAAACACAACACAACACTACTAAGGGAGAATTGAGATGTGGGATGCACGTTATTTTGCGGTTGGTGATTGGTTCTCGTGCGAGTACAATGGCAAGGCTCGCCCCCTGTGCGAAGTGGTCGAGATTCCGGCTGGTCGTGATTATGTTACGGTCAAGACGGAAGACGGCTACCGGAATTTCAAGTTCTATGGTATGTCGAAAGTGGAGCACATCAGTCTGTCGGTCGAGTAGTTAGTCCCTCTGGGGGGCTTCGGCCCCCCTCTTGTTTCATCACACACACGGAGACAAGTCAATGGCAGATTTACTCAAATGGGAAAAGGCCCGTCCTGAAAGTTACTATCGTAAGGTCAGTCACTTGTGGATGATGACTGAAGATGGCAAGATCGAAGTCTGTGAACGTCGTCGCATGGACGAATACGGCGACTGGATTGATGACGCGGACAACTGGGATCGTCCCGCGATTCATGCGGACCACTGGGGTGAAGTGGCATGGGATACCACCTGTCGGGGGTATTTCTCGGAAGAGTTGGGCATGGTCACGGCCCACATCGGTTTGGACAAAAAAACGGAAATTGTCAATAAATTGGCAAAGAAATTCCGTGATGCGTTATACTACTGCGATTAATGTGTGTGGTGTGGTGTTAGCCCCCTCTTCGGAGGGGGCTTTTTTTGTGTCCATACTTGTGGGGGGTATAAGGCCCCCCAGCAGAGGGGGCGCGCGTGGCCCCCCTAGTGGGGGGCGTGTACCAGCCCATCTGGGCTGGTCGCTCGGGGGGTGCCTCATAGTTAGCTAGTGGGGTATATTTTATTTGTTATTTTCTCAATTATGGGGCTTGACATACCGATATATAAGAGTATAATAGAGCATGTAAGGCACACACAACACAAAGGGGATTAAAATGGCTTGCATGGAACACAATTGCAGCGAATGTGGTGAAATGTGGTTTGATAACAAATATCGGCCACCATGCCCGAAATGTGGCAACACGATGGGCAACGGTCACTTTTTTGACGAAGCTCCCGAATGTTTCTACGACGACGATTATGAGGAGTAGTCTAATGTTTTTGGTACGAATGTTTCACACTGGCAACGGCTGTCGTTTGGTCACAAAGGCGTTTCATAGTCTGAGTGATGCGGAGGAATTCTGTGACTACCACTACAATCTCGGCTGGACAATCTGGGAACTTGTCACGAGTGACTACACCCTGTCCGATATGTTTGCGACCGATAACGCATAATCATCCGCACGCCAAAGTCTATCATATGGCGTGTCTGATGGAAACCACCAAACATTTGAGGGAAAAGAAAGATGATCGAAAATCCTAGTCGCTTGGGTTTGTTAGGTTCCATGCTGAACGGTCGTATGTGCCGCTTTCATCCTGATAACTGGCATACCCCTGTGGACGGGGTAGTTACTGCCCTGTCCCTCGTGCGGGGGGACCGATACATGTATGATGTGGAAATTGCATATCATAGCATGGAATTGACTCAAACCGTGAAGCTCGTGATTAGCTTCGACCATGAAACGCGGGCAATCAAACGGTGTGATATAGTGTAGTGTGTGTGTGACCCCAACGGGGGGCCTTGTGCCCCCCAGCGGAGGGGCCGCGCGCCGCCCCCCTCGTGGGGGGCGTGATACCCCCCGAAAAAGAATTCCATTTTTTCTCTATTATAGGGCTTGCAAATACCGATACTAAGTGTATAATGAGAGTGTAACAAACAACAACACAAACCACGGAGACAAGAGCCATGACCGAAAAGAAAACTCGCAAGCTGGTCGCCTCTGATGTGCTCAACAGTGAGCACCCTTTACACAAAACCTTCATCGCGTTCTGCGGTGACAATGCACCGTCCAAGCGGCAAGCCCGCAAGTTTCTCCAGAAATATCCTCAATACAGGGAGGTCGAGGTCGAGGTCAGTTAGTTAGTTGGAGTTGCAGTTTCTACTTTTGTCCCAATTTTGAAAGGACCGTTAGTTATGTTGCGTACAGCAGTCAAGATCGCCCGTCCCGTCAAGGTCGTCCAGAACACCACCAACACGAGCGTCAAGTCTCACCAGTGGGGTCAGATCCGCGATGCAGTCACCAATGAGGTGTTGCACACTGGCCAGCTTCCGTATATCCGCCGTGTCGCCCGTCAGCGATACAATGCATCGGTTGAGTTCGTTCGCTAGTCTTTCCTTTCTTGATCGCCCCCTCTTCGGAGGGGGTTTTTTTATGCACTCACCCAACGCATGGGGGGCACCACACCACCCAGCCGAGGGGCCGCGCGCCGCCCCCCTCGTGGGGGGCGCAGTACCACCCGATGCAATCGGGTCGCCTGGGGGGTCCGCTGTAGTTAGCTAGTGGGGGAAATTTATTCTAGATTTTATTGGAGAATAGGGGTTGCAATAGCCGATATAGAGTGTATAATAAGGATGTAAACAACACACAACACGGAGAACAAACAATGGTATTCGATGAATGGGTTGACAAGTACGGCATGGAATCGGCACGTAGGCAATTTGGGCTAGGCGATCATCTTGTGATGGTAGTCCGTCCTGGTAAGAATGTGTTCGGGACGTGTGGCAATTGGAAGGGGAGCGAACCCCTCGCTAATACTACTCGCAATCCCGACGTGGAAACCGCGTGTCAGCGAATCCGCGATAGTCTCATGAATTGTTTTGAAACTGAAGAGATTATCATTGACAATCCATGATTGGAGTGTATAATGGAAGTAAAGAAAAAACGAGTGTGGATGCCTAAGTGTCGTGCTGCCACACTCAAGGACCGTCGTACTAAGCGTAATCGTACACGGTCGGACCAGAAACGTCGTGCAATCAAGGAGCAGTCCGATGTTTAATCCTGAAACGGCCAACACAATTCGCGGTGCAGTCATTCTGGATCGTCGTCGCGTTGGTGATACGTGGATTTGGTTCTGTGATCGTGGTTTCGGCTATCAACCCTATGTCACATGGGTAAGTGGCCACAATAGTGCAGACCACCCAGAGTGGGGGCACTATCATAGTCGCTTTGTAAAGGCTTACGAAGATTTTTGTGAAAGGATTCGAGATCAATGGGAATACGTGCAATCGTAATCGTGGTAGTCTGTTTGGCGTTAGCTGGCTGTGCCCACAGTCAGAAAGTTAAAATTGTATCTGATATTGATTCAGATGGGGATGTTACTTATCACACTGAGTACATTGCGGAGTTTTGACATGTACACATTAGTCGTAATTGACATGCAGCCTGGATTTCTGAAACGGTTTGATGATTATAACAATGATATGGCGAAAGATGAAGTCATCGAAGGTGTGCGTCAGGCCGTAGTCAAGGCAATTGCCGATGGTGCCGAGATTATCGACGTTAACTATGACAGTCGATATGGTGATCTTGGCCCGACAATCCCAGAGATTGCTAGCCTATGGTCAGGCTATCGCAAACTGTTCAAGTCTCGCGTGTCATACGTGGAAAAAGGCAGCGATGGCGGTGGCGATGAGATTATGGAAAATGGTGTTGCCGAAAATGAAATACGTGTCTGCGGAATCAACGCCGGTGCGTGTGTGCGTGATACTGTTCGGCAATTAGATCAACGCATGATTGACGATCAACGTATTCTAGTTATTGCTGATGCTGTAGCTAACGCATGGAGCTATGGTTGCGAAAGTGATTTAGAATACATGGATGATATGCCATGTGTTGACTTGATTTAACTCCGCTGCTCCTACTACCGGGGGGTTGGGCACCCCTCGGTGGAGGAGCCCCGCGCCGCCCCCCTCCTGGGGGGCGAGCAACCACCCAAAGGTGGTACTACGATTGGGGGGTATGTGTACCACCCAATCTAACGCCGTCGCCCCGCCAGCGGGGGGTGTGACGTAGTTAGCTAGTGGGGGTAAAATAATGTGAAAAACATTTATGAATAGGGGTTGACAATGCCGATGTATAGTGTATAATGGGAGTGTAAGGCCAAGACAAACAACCGCGAGAAAAACAAAATAAATCGGGTTGACAACGGCCAATTGTAGTGTATAATGGAATAGTTGACTGAAACTTACTTGTTTTTTGGAGGATTGCTAATGAGTGATCGAATCGACCGTGCTACGTTCTGTCGTGCCTATGTGCCAATGGCCAAGGCTGGTAAGTCCGCGTTAGAGATTGCGAATGCGTTGGGCGTCGATAAGCCCACGGATGAAGAGAAGTCGCAGTTTGTCAGTCAGAAGGCCAGCAATTACCGCAAGGAATTGCGTGCCGCTGCCCTGAAGTCTGCGGAGAAGGAAGGTCTTGACAAGGATGCGACTGCCAAGCTAGTCGAGGCTGCTGCGGCCAAGTTGCCGAAGCTCCAGACCCGCACGCGAACCACTGAGGATTTCGGTGCGTTTCTCGATGAACTGCTTGCCGAGTGTGACGCTCCCGACACCCCTGAAGAGGGGGAAGAGGAATCGACGGAAACCCCCAGCTAGGGGGGTTGACGGTCGGGGTCAGTCAGTCTATAATAGGTGAACAGGAGACACGTTATGCTCAAGATCAGTCCGCAGAATTCCAAAACAAAAGGTCTACGTGAAGTCCCCGCGTTAGAGGGGTACTTGGCGAACCGTCGTAAAATCTATTCTTTGGATCTGCTCTCTGGGCATACGTGCCCTGGTGCCAAGGATTGTCTGGCCAAAGTGATGGAAGTGGCAGGTAAGTTCACTCTTGTGGACGGTCCCGACACCCTCTTCCGTTGTTTTAGTGCTAGTCAAGAGATTTGTTATCCTAATGTTCGGCGTGCTCGCACGTACAATACTGGGATAATCAAACGCCTCAAGTCGGCCAAGCAAATTTGCAATAGTATTCTAGAGTCACTCCCCAAAAACTTGGGTGTCTTAAGATACCACGTTGGGGGGGATTTCTTCAAGCTGTCTTACCTTCAAGCTGCCGTGATGGTTGCAGAAGCAATGCCGGATAGGCTATTCTATGCCTATACCAAGTCGCTGCATCATCTTGATCGGCTCGATTGTCAAGACCTATCGCAAGGCTTGATCCGTCCGAATTTCCTGGTCACTACCTCTCGCGGGGGGAGATATGATTCCCTGATAGAACCCCTCAATGTGCGTACCGCCACGGTGGTATTCAATGAGGACCAAGCGGGGGGTATGCCAATCGACCATGACGATTCCCATGCTGCTACCATCGGGGGGTCGTTCGCCCTCCTCTTGCATGGTGTGCAGCCTGCCGGTTCCGAGGCTAGCAAGGCACTAGTACAATTGAGGGGGAAGGGATCGTATGGAAAACGTAGGTAGCCTATGGAGATTGTTTTAGGAATAGCTCTAATAGGGGGCTTGTTACTAGCGGCCATTGTGGGGGGTGAATAACCCCCCTTTTTTATCCACTCGACTGGGGGGTGAGAGAGCCCCCCAGAAGGGGGGCCGCGCGTGGCCCCTCCGCTGGGGGGTCCGAGCCTCCCTCACTTGTGGGGTAAAATTTCTTCTTATTTTCTCAAGTTATATGGGTTGACAAACCGATAAGTAAGTGTATAATGGTGTATGTAAGGCGGATCAAAACTCACTACTTTTTGGAGGTTCTCAAATGAGAAACGCTACGATTGCTACCGCTGTTGATTCTGTGCTCGACGCTCGTGCCAACCGGCAGGATTTCTCGATTCCCCTCAAGCAGTTCAGCTTGTCGCTGAATGCAGACGGCGACCAAATTGTTGGTTGCATCGACGGTCGTGACTACGTGCCGACGTGGCATTGTCTGCGACAGATGGCTAATTGGCACAATCTGCCGCTTGGGATTCTTAAGAATCTCATGAATCCGCTGACTAAGCCCAACGGTGAGGTTATTAGTCAACGCGATTCGACTGACCTCGGTTTACTGGTGTCGCTGTTTAAGAACGGCATTCGGGATGGTCGGGTCGATCCCGACAAGGTGTTTAAGTTCCGCACCTATGGTGACGGTACGCTGCGGGCTATGCTGACCGATCAGTATGCCATTGTCGATAACGTCTGGTATCTGGAGCATCTGGCGAACGTGTTCGCGGATTATTCCGAACAGCCGTTTTTCGATCACTGGGCTACCGATGGCGATACCATCCACGGTAATCTCCGCATCCCTGGCATTGAAGCCAAGCGGTCGGATTCCGAGTTTGGCGGTATGCTGTTCATCGGCAACTGTGAGATCGGCACCGCTCGAATCTCGATTGCCCCGGCAGTCTGGCGACAGATTTGCACCAACGGCATGATGGGTTGGGCTCCTGGTCTGAAGTGGTCCAAGGTCCACCGAGGTGAGATCGACTTGGGCGGTCTGGCTGCGAATATCACGGCTCAGATTGCCAAGCAGATTCCGCTTATCACGAGCGGTCTGGAAGCGATGGACGCTGCCCACTCTCACGAGCTGGTCAAGGGTGTCAAAATGTCGCAAGTGATTGCTCAGGTCGCTGAGCAGTTCAAGATGACGACCGGCCCCAACGGTCAGGCTCGCCAAACTGTGGCTGAGTTCACCGCTCACGAGGGTGGTTTCCGATCCCTCTACGGTGTGGTCAACGCGATCACCCGCATGGCTCAGGATCAAGAGCCTGCCGAGCGGCTCCGCTTGGAAGAGGTCAGCGGTGAGCTGCTGAGGCTCAACGATAAGGGCTGGAATCGACTCAACGTGCTGGCTGGCTCGATGGAGGAAGCCAAGTACAACAAAATCCTCGGTGTGGCGGTGTAATCCCCACCCATTCGTGGCCCCCTCGCAAGAGGGGGCTTTTTTTTGGTTTCATCTTTCTTGTGGGGGGTATGGCACCACCCACGAGGGGGGCGGCGCGTGGCCCCCCCTCTGGGGGGCGCGGGGCCACCCGTGCGAGGTACCTCTACAGAGGCCCCCACTTTCGGGGGGTGCGTCCCTCCCCATCTAGGCGGGTGCCGTCCCGCTATAGTCACAGTCAGCCACTTTATTTCATTAGGTCACATATCTAATTTAGTCAGTTATTCCACTACAACTTAAGATATGTACTACCCAAAGTAGCGCCGTGCCGCCGCCATGCGCCTCAGTCAGCCATTCCTGGCCGTCTGCTACTATTATACACTGAATCGCGCCGGTGTCAAGGGGGTAAATTTTTGTTTTTTATTTTTCTTTTAGTTATGTAAGTATCATTATGTGTAGGGGGACCGAGGCTATTTAGCACCATGTAGGTGGTGATCGGTAAATCTAATAGAGTATTTTAGCGTCCAGTCTGTTTACTGTTTGGCTCTACAGGTAAGTCGCATGGTGACTCCGTTGACATAGTGGGTCAGAGCGGAGATTTAAATTATCGCTTGTCCTATAGATTTAATCCTACTGCCTCGGATCAGTAGTTAGCACCCGACACAACTTAGTCTGTGACATCAAGGGGCAAATCGTGGAGAGTAAAGTTACTTACATAGCCAATCTCACATAGGCATCATAAGTTATTTCATCGTCGGGCATTTAACCGTCAACAGGTAAGGTACATGGTCTAAAATATAGTCGCCGTGAGGTATCTCTATGCTACTTATCTCTCCTATTATACATTTTGTGTCTAAACCAACATGCTAACGCATGACGCTGCAAAAGATACTTATATTCCGCATGTTATTTTGCTACATAAGTAACATGGGCTGACGCGGAGCAGGCCCTCTCTTGCCGTTGGTACTCTACCTGCCAGTTAAGGCGAGATACGGGGGCTACCATCCCTCGTTATTCTATGATACACTGCCGACAGCCATTTGTCAAGGACTTTTTGGTAACTTTTGGTGCCTATTTTTCTGAAGTTTCTTGGCGGCGGGGGGTTGACACTGCTGCCGAGGCGTGTATAATAGTACTGAGGAGGGCAAAATAGGACGTTTTTGAAAAAAACTTGGTGAATTTTAAGCGATTTTGGTAAGAAAAGTGACTTTTTTAGCTTTTTGAGCCAAATCTGGGGGTTTTTTTGCATGTATGGACGAGGTGTAAATTTCTTTCTATGGTTTATATGTCTCTATGTATATCTTTGTATTTGAATACTGTATACATAGTGCATAGTCGCTGTATTGAAAGCTAAAATCGCCTCACCAGACCACCCAGTTGCTTACGTGTGCAATTAAGTTAAATACTATTGAGGTCCGCTACCTATTATATTTAATTCACAATTGATTCGTAATTAGTTGTGGTATATAATGGGGTATTATGGGGAGAAATGGGAAATGCTGACAAATACGAGAATTGCCTACAAATTGGTGCGGAAGATGGCTAACGGAGAGCTGAAACCCCTATTTATAGACAAAACTACTCCGTTTGTCAAGGGAGAATGGTTGGAATCTGAATGTCATCCAACTAAAGGGTTTGCCGTAAGGCAGGGCTGGCATTGCTGTTTTAAGCCTGTGGCTCCACATCTATCTGAGCGAAATCGCGTTTGGATTGAGGTTCTGGTGCAGAACTACCAGTCCTATTCCCGGCCTGAGTCGCAAGGCGGATCGTGGATCTTAGCTGACAAAATGAAGGTGCTCCGCGAGGTACCGCAAAATGAAGTGGAGGCTATGCGTGGCTGATATATGTCAAGCGGCTGAGGGTGAGAGATTGGGTTTGCAAACACTGCCGCCCGAACGCAGGGTCTTACTTGGTCCTCTAACCATCTGGTTTACATGTAACTGGTATCGTATCGAGCAAGGGTCATGGATGTCTTATTATTTGCAGGGATTAGTATAATTGTCCTGTTGATTATTAGTATTTGGTATTGGGAGTATAAACGATGAGCTTTAAGTGGGTACCGTTGATCTTTATGTGGGCTAATGTACTATTTATGGCTCCAGAAGGTGGACAGCTATTCTATCTGGCGTTTGTGATTGTCTGGGCAGCTATCTTTGTGGATTTCTCTATCCGAGATAATATTGATTCGCTGCGGAGCGGCAGTATTGAGGTCCGAATTAAAGAAGTTGAAAAGAAGGACACATTCTAATGATACCCATGTGCTGGAAATGTACATCAAGAATACAGTTGTTTGATCCTGAGACTGGTGCCTTCAAAATTATCGGGTGCCACGAGGATAAGCGAATTAAGTCGTACACCCACGCTAAGGTGTATTGTCCTGTAATAAGGGAGATTGAGGATGAGCATTCCGAAT
>Ga0272441_10007071_pt1 | contig 18411 bp, 11 predicted proteins | sample SSMProp6N_FD_193582 | JGI IMG/M metagenome (GOLD analysis project Ga0272441, IMG submission 193582) | Marine sediment archaeal communities from Little Sippewissett salt marsh, Falmouth, MA, United States - SSM-Prop-6N | ecosystem: Environmental > Aquatic > Marine > Wetlands > Sediment ... | reverse complement strand
CGGCCGCCACCAGACCCTTACGCAAGGCCTGATGCAGCGGCCACAGACGTCCCCGACGATCATCGATCACCGCCAGCGGCAGGTCGCAGAAGTAAACCACCCAGCGGCCGTCCGCCACGGGTTCCAGGCCCACCGGTTCTCCTTTCAGCGTCTCGCTGACGAACACCATCCGGCCTCGCCACCTCATGCACCCGTCGTGACGCACGGTGCGGACCGTCAGCCCCTCAGGATACTCTACCACGGGCAGACGCCTGGGGTAAAGCCGCTCGCTGGGCCGATAGGCCGTCGCCGGAGGACGCTGCCCGAGTGCCTCATGGGGTCGCTCGTCGTTGTAGGTCTCGCGGAACCGGTCGAACGCCCGTTGCTGCGAGCCCCCCGTCGCCCGCGGCGGGCTGGCCGTCTCGGCCTTCAACGTTCGATGCAATCGCTCCAGCCGCCCGTTCTGCTGCGGCTCGCCGGGGTCGATCCGCTCCACGGCCAGCCCCAGCTTCAGCCACCAGACCGACAGCCGCGACAGCCCGCCCAGGCCCCGGCTCGCAAACGGCGGACCGTTGTCCGTGCGAATGGCCTGCGGCAGGCCATAGTCACGAAAGGCCGACTCCAGCACCGCACGCACCTCGTCCTGCCGAATCCGCTCCATGCCCTGGCAACGCAACAGGTAGCGACTCCAGGCGTCGCTCGCCGTCAACGGGTGACAGGGCCGGCCGTCGCCCGTGCGAAACCAGCCCTTGAAGTCCACGCACCACAGGTCGTTCGCTCCCCGGCACTGGCCAAACGGCTGCGTCCGCGGGGGCGTACGACGCCGCCGGCGCCGCGGCACGGTCAACCCATGTCGCGTCAACAGATCCCCGATCGTGCTGGCCGCCGGCCAGGGGCATCCCGGGTACCGCTCGCCCAGCCAGGCTCGCACCTTCCGCGGACCCCAGGTCGGGCGTTCGCGACGCACCGCCAGGATCATCGCCGCCAGCTCCGCCGGCATCGCGTTGGGATGATGTCGCGGCGCCCGGGAACGATCCAGCAGGCCCCGAAGCCCTGCCAGACGGTATCGTCCCAGCCACTTCCTGGCGGTCGGCCGACTGATGCCGTACTGGCGACATAGCGTCGCCTGGCTCTCCAGGCCATCCAAAACATCCTGCACAAACAAAAACCGCTGCTCCATGGCACAGGTCTCCTTCCACGGCATGGGCCACGCTCCTTTCGCCCATGCATCCTACGCGGAATGTGTAAACCATGTGCCCGGTCTGTTCTGTAAACCATGTCCCCGGTCTGTACCGACGGCGGCACCTCCCCCGAAGGGGGAGGGGTAAGAGTCACACCGCCGCTACGCACCTGCCCGCGCGGCGGGACGCAGCCGCACCCACGCGGCGCCTTGTCAGGCCGAGCGGCCCACGATATCATTCCCCCTTCACCGCCAGAAGGAGCTACGCGATGAAGAGTCCGCGACGGCGGCTGGTTCCCCTGCCCCTCAGGGACGTGGAGATTGACGGGCCGTTCTGGTCCCCGCGCGTCCAGACCAACCGCGAGGTCACCATCCCGGCCGTGTACGAGGAGTACAAGCGCACGGGGCGCATCGGCGCGTTCCGCCTGCGGTGGAAGCCCGGCCGCCCCAGGCAGCCGCACGTCTTCTGGGACTCCGACGTCGCCAAGTGGCTCGAAGGTCTCTGCTCGACGCTCGTAACGCACCCCGACGCCGCGCGGCGGCGCTTGGCCGACCGCACGGCGCGGCTCATCGCGTCGGCGCAGCAACCGGACGGCTACCTCAACACGCACTACACCGTGGTCGAGCCGGACGCCCGCTGGGGGAACCTGCGCGACCGGCACGAGCTCTATTGCGCGGGCCACCTGATGGAGGCGGCCGTCGCGCACCGGCAGGCGACCGGCAGCATGGTCCTCCTGGACGCCCTGTGCCGCTACGCCGACCTCATCGACCGGGCGTTCGGGCGCGGCCGCGGCAAGCAGCGCGGCTACCCCGGCCACGAGGAGATCGAGCTGGCCCTGGTGCGGCTGTGGCGCGCGACCGGGCAACGGCGCTACCTCAACCTGGCGAAATACTTCATCGACGAGCGCGGCCGGGAGCCGCACTACTTCCGCCTGGAGGCCGAGCGGCGCGGCGAGCCGTCCGGCCCGTTCATGCCGGGCCATTTCATCAACCGCCAGGCGCACCGGCCGGTCCGCGAGCAGACGGAGGCCGTCGGCCACGCGGTGCGGGCCATGTACCTCTACAGCGGGATGGCCGACGTGGCCGCAGAGACCGGCGACGCGGCGCTGTGCGCGGCGTGCCGGCGCCTGTGGCGAAGCGCCACCGAGCGGAAGATGTACGTCACGGGCGGCGTCGGCGCACGGCACCAGGGCGAGGCGTTCGGCGACGACTGGGAACTGCCCAACGCCGGGGCCTACGCCGAGACGTGCGCGGCCATCGGCCTGGTGTTCTTCGCGCATCGGATGCTCCAGGCGGACGGCGACGGCCGGTACGCCGACGTCATGGAGCGGGCGCTCTACAACGGCGCCCTGAGCGGCGTCAGCCTCGACGGCCGGCGGTTCTTCTACGTCAACCCGCTGGCGTCCGACGGCAGCCACCACCGGCGGGAGGCCTTCGCCTGCTCGTGCTGCCCGCCGAACGTGGTGCGGTTGCTGGCGTCGCTCGGCGCCTACGTGTACTCGCGCGACGATCGCGCTCTGTGGGTCCACCTGTACCTGGGCGGCACCGCGACCGCCACGCTCGCCGGGCAACCGGTTACGCTGACCGTCGCCACGCGGTACCCCTGGGACGGCGACGTCCGCGCGACGGTCGCCACGGAGAAGCCGGTGACGTTCTCGCTCATGCTCCGCGTGCCCGGGTGGTGCCGCAGGCACACCTTGCGCGTCAACGGCCGGCCCGTGGCGGCGCGGGTGTCGAAGGGCTACGCCCGCATCCGGCGCCGCTGGTCGGACGGCGACCGCGTGGACCTGTCGCTGGCGATGCCGGTGGAGCGTGTGGCGGCGCATCCGCTGGTGGAGGCCGACGCGGGCAAGGTCGCGCTTCAGCGGGGCCCCGTGGTCTACTGCCTCGAAGGCTGCGACCACCCGGTGGACGTGCGCCGGATCGCCCTGGCGGACCGGTCGCGGCTGACCGCCCGGTTCGATCCCCGGCTCCTGGGCGGCACGGTGGTCATCGAGGGCACCGGCCTCGTCCGGCCAGAGCCCGGGGGACGCGAGGCGCTCTACGAGCAGGATCGGCCGGCGGTGGGGCGCAGGGTCCGCATCAGGGCGATCCCCTATTGCCTATGGGACAACCGCCGCGCGGGGACGATGGCCGTCTGGCTCCCGCGCGCGTGACGGTCAACCGAGTCGGAAGGAACGGGTGCCACGCACAGGCCGCTCCGGTCGTTTCGGGGCGACTGTGCGTGTGAGGGCCAAGCTTGGCGACGTGCGCCATTGAGCGCGGCAAAAGCAGTCTTCAGTCGCTGAGGCACGCGATGGCCAAGGTCGCCCGGCCGTCTGATATACTGTTCGCCGGACGATGCCTGAGGCCTGAAGGGCCGACAGTCAGTAGCCGGCGGCGCGAGCCGCCGGAGAGCGGCTCCGCCAGTCGATTAAGCCCCAAAGGGGCGGCAGTCAGACTGGGGAGTCGGTACTGTCGCCCCGTTGGGGCTCCGACCCAGTAGGGACGTGTACCGGGGGCTTGTCCCGGCAAACAACCGCCGGGCCGGCGCCCCCGGCTACTGTCTGTCGTCCCTCCGGGACTCGCACAGAGCATGGGAGCGATCACAGGCAGCGCCGAGACACAAAACAATCCCGGCGGTTAGACATCGACACTGCCTCTGCCGGGCTCGGTGACCGGGCGCGTGACGGGGAGCCAAGTCGGAAGGAGTATCATGGACGGGTACAACCTGGTGAGCTTCGCGGGGCTGTTCGTGCTGATGGGCGTGGCGTGGCTGGTGTCGTCGAACCGTCGGCTGGTGAACTGGCGGTGCCTGGCCGCCGGGGTGGGACTGCAACTGGGGTTTGCAGCGCTCGTGTTCTGGGCGCCGGGCAGCCGCGCGGCGTTCCTGTGGCTCAACGACCGCATGGTCGAGGTGTTCGGCGCCGCCCAGGCCGGTCAGCAGTTCGTCTTCGGGTCGCTGGCCGACATGAAGTCGGTGGGGTTCGTCCTGGCGTTCCAGGCGCTGCCGCTGGCCATCGTGTTCGCGGCGCTGATGGGCCTCCTGTATTACTGCGGCGTCATGCAGCGGATCATCCGGGCGTTCGCGTGGGTGTTCGCGCGGCTGATGCGCGTGAGCGGGGCCGAGAGCCTGTGCGCGGCGTCGAACATTTTCGTGGGTGTGGAGTCGGCGACGACGGTGCGGCCGCACCTGGCCCGCATGACCCGCTCGGAGCTGTGCACGGTGTTGACGGTCGGCATGGCCACGATCGCCTCGACGGTCCTGGCGGCGTACGTGCTCATCCTGAAGGACCAGTTCGGCACGATTGCGGGGCACCTGATCTCGGCGTCGATCCTGTCGGCCCCGGCGGCGCTCGTGATGAGCAAGCTCGTGCTGCCGGAGGACGGGCGGCCGGTGACGCTCGGACGCGAGGCCGAGTTCCACTACGAGCGGGAGTCGAGCGCCATCGAGTCGATCATCACCGGGGCCATGGCGGGCGTGAAGCTGGTGGTGGGCATCGTGGCGCTGCTGATTGCGTTCCTGGGTCTGCTGGCGATCGCCGACCTTGTGATCGGAGGCATCGGCCACCTGTTCGGCCCCGACGTCCACTGGTCGTTGAGCGGGCTGTTGGGCATCGTGATGCGTCCGCTGGCGTACGTGATCGGCGTGCCGCACGAGGATGCGGCGCTCGCGGGTCGCCTGCTGGGCCTTCGTCTGGTGGCGACGGAGGTGCCGGCATACCAGCAGTTGGCCGACCTGCTCAGGGAGGGCGCCTTCGCGCACGAGCGGAGCCCGGTGGTCATCGCGTACGCCCTGTGCGGGTTCGCGCACGTGGCGAGCCTGGCGATTTTCGTCGGCGGGGTTGCCGCGCTGGTGCCCGAGCGGCGCAAGGACCTGGCCGCGGTGGGTCCGCGGGCGCTGCTGGCGGCGACGCTGGCCTGCCTGATGACCGGGGCCGTGGCGGGGACATTTTACCATGCCGCCGAGACGGTCATCCGGGTGGTGCCGACCGTCGCGCCGTGACGTGCCTGCCGAGGGGACGAACAGCAACGGCGTCCGCCGGCAGTGCCGGCGGCTTGTACAGCCCCGTGCTTTCCCCCTTCTGACTTCTAACTTCTCACTTCCGTCGTCGCTACTCGGTTTCCACCTTCATGAACTGCTTGTGGAGTCCGGCGTAGATGCCGCCGTGGGCCAGAAGCTCGTCGTGCGTGCCGCGCTCGATGATGCGGCCCTGCTCCATGACGAGGATCTGGTCGGCCCGGCGGACGGTGGAGAGGCGGTGAGCGACGACGAAGCTGGTGCGTCGCTCGATGAGCCGCTCGAGGGCGTACTGGATGGCCAGCTCGGTCTGCGTGTCGACGCTGCTGGTGGCTTCGTCGAGCATGAGGATGCGCGGGTCGGCCACCATGGCCCGGGCGATGCTGACGAGCTGCCGCTGGCCGGCCGAGAGACTGTCGCCGCGCTCGCCCACCTGCGTCTGGTAGCCGTGCGACAGCCGCTCGAAGATATCGTGACAGCCGAGCACGCGGCACATGCCGATGACCTCGTCCTCGGCCACCTCCGGGTCGGCGAACTTGATGTTGTCCATGACCGTGCCGTCGAAGAGAAAGTTCTCCTGGAGGATCAGGCCGGTCTGTTTGTGCAGGCTGGCCTGGGTGACGTCCCGGATGTCGTGGCCGTCGACGGTGATGCGGCCGCCGGTGACGTCATAGAAGCGGTTCAGCAGGCTGACGAGGGTGGTCTTGCCGCACCCGGTGTGACCGACCAGGGCGACGGTCGAGCCGGGCGGCACGTCGAAGGTGACGTCGTGCAGCACGGGTTGGCCGGGCACGTACTCGAAGTTGACGTTCTCGAATCGGACGCGTCCGTCGATGCGCGGCAGATCGGCGGCGCCGGGGACGTCGTGGATGCGCGGATCGATGTCGAGGAGGGCGAAGACGCGCTCGCCGGAGGCCATCGCGTGGAGAATGTGGTTGTAGATGGGGGCCAGGCGTCTGAGGGGCTCGAACACCTGCGAGGCCAGCATGAAGAAGGCGAACAGGGTTCCGACGGTCATGGCCTCGGCGGTGCCGGCCGTGGTGATCATCATGTAGCCGCCGAACGCCAGGAGTCCGGCCAGGCAGATGACGCTGACGCTCTCGACCGCCATCAGGTACCATCCCTGGTAGCGGGCGATGCGCATGTTGCTCCGCCAGAAGACCATGTTGATGTTGTCGAAGCGGTCCAGGTTTTCGTCCTCGCGGGTGTAGGCCTGGACGACACGGACGCCGGAGACCATCTCGGCCACGTTGGCCGTCAGTCGCGAGACGTCGCGGCGGACGCGTCGCCACGCCGGCCGCGCGCGCCGGCGGAACATGGCGCTGGCCATGTACAGCAGCGGCGACGCCACCAGCACCACGATGAACAGCCGCCAGTCCATCTGAAGCATGGCCCCGAAGCCGCCGACCAGCGTGACGACCGAGCCGACGGCCATGCTGAACGCGAAGACGGTAACGCGGCTGAGGACCGCCACGTCCGAATGCCCGCGGGTGATCAGTCGGCCCAGGGGCCAGCGGTCGAACGTCGCCATGTCGAGCGTCTGGATTTTGTCGAAGACGTCGCGCCGCATGTCGCGCAGGGCGCGCTCGCCGCTCGTCCGGAGAAACCAGTCCTGGCAGGCGTGCGACACGTAGTGGGCCACGGCGACGCCCACCATCAGGGCGCCGGTGATCATCAGGCCGTGCAGGTTGCTGCGCAGCACGTGGTCCGTCGCATACGTCTCGCCGAGGATGTTGTGATCCACCCCCCACCGGACCAGGTAGGCCGGCACCAGGCCCAGCAACTGCGTCGCGACGATGCACAGCATGCCGCCGAGGTAGGACCACTTGTACGGCCGGATGTAGCTCAGCATCCGTTTGACGATGGGCCACTGGAGCGGGCGGATGTGGGCTTCTTCGAGCTGCCTCTGGAGCGTGTGCGCGCCCTGGGCGGCCGTGACGTTGAGATGTCGCATTCCACCCATGCGGCTCATGCGTCGCCTCCGCCCGCGATAGTCTCGGCGGTGCCGTCGGACTCCAGTTGCGACTCGCACAACTGGCGGTAAAACTCGTTCCGCCCGGCCAGCTCCTCGTGGGTGCCGACGTCGTCGACGCAGCCGTCGCGGAGAACGACCACGCGATCGGCCGTCCGAACCGTGGCCAGCCGGTGGGCGATGATGAGCGTCGTGCGGTTCTGCATCAGCTTGTTCAACTGCCGGCGGATCTTGACCTCGGTGTGGGCGTCGAGGGCGGCCATGGCGTCGTCGAGCACCAGGATTCGCGGCCGCTTGAGGATCGCCCGGGCGATGGCGATCCGCTGCCGCTGGCCGCCCGAGAGCGAGACGCCCCGTTCGCCGATCTCGCTGTCGTAGCCCAGCGGCAGGTCCTGGATGAACTCATCGGCCGCCGCCAGGCGTGCCGCACGCATGATGGCTTCTCGCGTGGCTTCCGGCCGCCCGTAGGCGATGTTCTCGGCCACCGTGCCCCGGAACAGAAAGGTCTCTTGGAAGACGACGCCGATCTCGCGCCGCAGGCTCTCCAGGCGCGTCATGCAGACATCCTGGCCATCGATTCGCAGCCGGCCCTCGGTCGGGTCGTAGAAGCGCGGCAACAGGCTGACGACGGTGCTCTTGCCGGAGCCGGTGGGCCCCACCAGCGCGACGCGCTCCCCGGGGCGGATGTCCAGGGAGATGCCGCGGACGGCGTCGGGGCCCTTGCCGAGTCGCGTCAGGTCCATCCGCTCGACCACGTCGTCGTCGGGGTGCGGCGGCTCCATGTAGGCGAAGCTGACGTTCTCGAACGTGATCTCTCCGCCGCCTTCGGCGGGCAAGTCGCGGGCCTCGGGGTGGTCCTCGACGTCGGGCCGGGCCTCCAGCAGCGCCATGACGCGCTCCAGGGCTGCACGGGCGTCCTGGGCGTTCTCGCCCACTTCCATCAGCATCTGGGCGCGCCACAGGAGGCCCATCATGTACATCATGAACGGCAGGATGTAGCCCACCTCCATCCGGCCCTGGATCACCATGTAGCCGCCCACCACGAGCAGCACAGCGACCCACGCCCGGGCGAAGCTGTAGATGCCCATGAGGCGGAACGCCCGGATCTTCACGGTCGGCAGCACGCGACGGTAGACCTCGTTGACCACGCCGCGGTATTGCGCCTTCTCCTGCTCCTGGCGGCCGAACGACCGGATCACCCGCACACCGGCGATGGTCTCCGTCAGCCGGGAGGTCATCACGTCGATCTCGTCACGGACGAGGAGGCGCAACCCGCGCAGCCGACCGGCCCACCGGGAGTAGACCCAGCAGATGATCGGAAACGGGGCCAGCACCACCAGCGTCAGTTGCCAGCTCATCGTCAGCATGAAGGCGATCGAGACGACGGCCATGATCACGGCGTCGAACGCCTGGAAGCACGTCGACGTCAGGAAGTTGCTGATCATGTTGAGGTCGCCGGTGGCCCGCTCGATGATCTGCCCGCTGGTCAGCCGGTCCAGGTAGGTGAAGCTGAGCATCTGGACCTTGCTGTAGAGCGTGATGCGGAGCTGCCTCAGGAGGTCCATCGCCAGCCGCATGGCGGCCGGCTCGCGCAGACGGATGAGCACCGACCGGCCCAGGCCCAGCACGGCGTACAGCCCCGCGACGACCAGCACGATGCGGGCGGCCTCGGCCCCCTGGGCCTCTCTGCCGGCGAACAGGTTCAGGCCCTTGCCCACCAGGAACAGCGTGGCCGCCGCCACCACGTTGATGCCGCCGATAATCAGCAGCACCACCAGCATCTGGCGGATGAAGGGTTTCAGGAAGGACAACAGGAGCAGCAGATCGTGTACGACGCCGCTCCGTTGGTCGGCTTGTCCGGCATCCATGGCAGCACGCGCGACCAGGGAAAACAAATGGGCCGCTCACGTGCGGCCTGCGGGTCATCGATCTTCCCGACTCGCCTGGTGGAAACGTCCCCGTCGCGATCCCATTCTACAGAAATCCCGTGGCGACGCAACCGCCTGCCGGGCCGAATCCTCGCCGCCCGAAAGCGGCACGCCAGCCGCCCCCGCTCAGTCGAGGAATCCCGCCTCGCGAAGCGTCTCGAGCGACAGGTCCTTGGCCTTCGTGCCGCCGAGGACCTTCAGAACGTACTTGCCGAGCAGGTCCGTCTCGACGTTCGCGCGACCGCCGACCCGCAGCGCCCCGAGCGTCGTCCGCTCCAGCGTCGTCGGAATGAGCGCCACGCTGAACGCCGCCCCCGCCACGTCGACCAGCGTCAGGCTCACGCCGTCAACCGCCACGCTCCCCTTGGGGACCATCCGGCCGACGAGGTCGCCGGGGGCCTCGAACACCCAGAGCCGCTCGGGGCCGCCCTCGCGCCGCTCGGAGAGCCGCGCCACGCCGTCGACGTGCCCGGTGACAAAGTGGCCGCCCAGCCGGTCGCCGACCCTGAGGCTCCGCTCGAGGTCGACGCGGTCGCCGGCCGCGAGACTGCCGAGCGTGGTCAGCCGGAGCGTCTCGGGCACGACGTCGAACCCCGCGACGGAGCCGCGCAGCTCGGCCACGGTCTGGCAACAGCCGGCGACGTTGACGGAGTCGCCCGGCCGCACGCCGTCGGCTGCGGGGCCCAGGTCGACCTCCAGCCGCCACCCGGCCGCCGTCGCCGCCGCAGCGCGCACCGTGCCGATCACTTCAATGATCCCGGTGAACATGCCAACAGGATAGCAAACGCCCCGCCGGGCGACAAGCCGGTTCACCCGGTCGGGGGCCACGGCCAGCCCCCTTTGCCCTGCGTGCCCCGAGCCGCGTCGAGGGGCCTGCCCCGAGCGCAGTCGAGGGGAGAAAAGTCGAAGGGCGAAGGGACTGGCCGTGTGGGAAACCGGGCACGGACAGTCGCCCCGACTCGCCGTCCCGGCGATTCGGGCCGGCCTGTCCGTGGCACCCGCCTTCAGCAGCCTTGGCGAAGGAGCGTTGGCGTCGCGGGCACCCACAAGCTCGCGTTGCCCGCTTGAAGGTGCCACCCGGGCGCGGGCGGCCTCAGGCGTTGAGCGCCGTCATCTTCTCTGCGGCGCGGCGGATGCGGGCGCGCAGGGCCTTCGGGGCGAGCACCTCGACCTGGTCACCGTAGCCGAGGATCCACCAGGCGATTTCGCCGAGGCCGTCGACGCGGACTTCGAAGAGCATCGAGCCGTCGTCCTGCCAAGTCACCTTTTGCGTGGTGTGCCAGCGCACCTCGGCGACGTTGGCCGCCACGAGCGCCGCGAACCTGAGCCGCACCGTATACTCGCGCCCTTCGGGAATGAACCGCCAGGCGTTACCGAGGTAGTCTTCGAGCGTCAGCGGCGGCCGCTTGAAGCGCTCGGGGCCGACACGGACGTCGACGAACCGGCCGAGCTTGAACGTGCGGATCTCATTGTGCGACAGCGAGCGGCCGATGACGTACCACGCCCGCTCGTGGAACAGGAGCCAGTAGGGCTCGACGTGGACGCGGATCTGCTTGCGTTCGGCGAACGAGATGTACCGTCCGCGGATGGGCCGGCGGTCGGCGACGGCCTTGCGGACCGCCTGGTAGGTGTCTTCGAGGCTGACGTGCCTGGCGGCGGGGGTGCGGCGGATGGTCAGTCGCTCGGACATGTGGCCCACCGCGGCGCGGATGGCCAGGGGCAGGCGGCTCTCGATTTTGCGCGCCGCGTCGGCCGCCCTGGCCATCATCGGCACCGGCTCCCGATTCATCGAGCGCTCGGCCAGGGCCACCAGGCTCAGCGCTTCCTCCAGGCTCAGGTTGATCGGCGGCAGCCAGTAGGTCTCGTGGATGACGTAGCCGCCCTTGTCGCGGTCGTAGTAGAAGGGGATCCCCGCCAGTTCGAGCATGTTGAGGTCGCGGTAGATCGTCCGCCGGGAGACCTCGAGTTCGCGGGCCAGATCGCCGGGGCCGTAGTGCCGCCGGGTCTGGAGCAACGTGATGATCTTCAGCACGCGGTGCAGCCGACTGATGTCCATGTCCGGTCCACTCCTCGGCCGTCGGAGTCCGCGCTCCGGTCGGGTCATCCGGGCGACCTCGACGCGAGCACGCGGTAGCCCTTGCCCTGGCGCTGCGACACCAGCGGCAGGCGGGCCTCGTCGACCAGTTGCAGGTCGCGGTACACTGTTCGCCGACTGACGCCGAACCGCTCGGCCAACTGGTCCACGGTGTACTCGCCGCGTTGAAGCAGCCACGCCAGCCGGAGGACTCGGACCGCCTTCTCGTGCGAGCCGGTTCCCTTGCCCGTTCCGGACCGGAACCCCGCGTCAAACACTCCCATGCCCCACCTCCTTCCCGTTGTCGGTTGCCCGGAAGGAAGTGTGGCACGGTGGCGTGACAGCCTTATGTCACTGCGCGACAGAGAAAAACCGGTCAGCACGGTTTTTCTTTTCGCCGCCGGGGAAACCGGCCTCAGAGGCTGTCCGGCTCACCCCGCGAGCCGCGCCCGGAGTCGGCAACGGCCTGTGCCGACGCAACTACTTCTGCTGCAAGCGCTTGCGAAGGACTCCGCGTACCGCCAGCGCCACGGCCACCGCCATGGCGGCGCCGACGGCGAGCATCTGAGGCGCCGCCCGGGCCGAGAGTCCCAGACCGCTGGCGTACCACGCAACCGCGGCCGCGGCCATCGCCACCGCCGCCAGCGCCACGAGCGGCACCGCGGCGCGGACCCGGCTGCCCAGCAGCAGCGTCACCGCCAGCGCAAAGAGCGCCGTGCTCGCCGGACCGAAATGGCCGCGCACCGCCAGGCCGACCAGCCCCGCCGCCGCCAGCAGCGGCAGGAAGAACACGGCCGAATAGAACAGCGGCCGCCCGAACAGGACGAGCCGCTTGCGCTCCATCAGCCGGCTGAGGCCGAGGAGGATGACCGACAGGACGGCCGCGGCGAGGGGCCAGTGACGGGAGGCGAACTCCGAGTGCCGGACGCCGGCGATCCGCGTGTCCAGGAACAGCAGCGCCACCAGCAGCGAGATCTGGGCGAAGTAGACCAGCAGTGTTCGCCGGAACGACGCGGCCGCCCATAGGAAGTGGAGGACGAGGATCGCGCCGGACAGGGTGCCGAAGACGAAGCGGTCCGGCGCGTCGTCCGGGCTCCACGGCGGCCCGCCACGGAACGGGCAGACGGCCAGGGTGACGTAGAAACCCAGGCTCACGAGCGCCAGCAGGACCGACATCTGCCGCGCCGGGGCGTTCAAGAGGCTCATGGGTCCGCGAAGACGGTTCAGCGTCGTGCCGATGCCCATCCAGAGCGGCCCGCCCGCCGCGAAGACCAGGGCGTTCATGTTCAGTCGGCCGGGGGTCCACGGGCCGGGACCAACGACGTTGTGCCAGATGCTCAGCAGCGCCCCCGTGCTGACCAGCACCAGGGGGTAGACGAACTCGGAGCGTTGCTGTCCGAACGACCAGACGAAGAAGACGCCGGTCAGCAGACAGAGCATGACGAGCGCCGCCGGGGTGTGGAGGAAGAAGGCGGCGATGATGCCGCCGGTGAAGCACAGGACGGCGCTGGCCGTGAAGATGGTGGTGGAGGCGTGCTGCTCGTCCTTGTACAGGTCGCAGGTGCGCGCGAGCAGGGCCATGCAGGGACGTTCCCAGAGGTAGACCAGCATGTGGACCGCCCCGTAGCCGCCCGTGGCGAAGATGAGGTAGCTCAGCAGCCGGTGCGGGTCGGCGATCCAGACGGGGCCGATGCTGATCGTCGCGATGCTGCCGATGAGGAAGAATCCGAGCGTGCGGGCGCTGTGACGGAACAGCCAGATGGAGACGAAGAAGGCCAGCACCACGCCGATCCAGGCGATGAGGCCGGCCGCGGGATTGAACGTCGCGGTGAGCCACGGCAGAACGGGGTCGCCGGTCCAGGTTCGGGCGTAGGCCAGCGCGGTCTGGACCGTCAGGTAGACGGCCAGGGCCCCGGCGAGCGTCATGCCGACCACGGTGAACGGTCGGCTGCGCCGGCGGGCCTCCTTGTCCGAGACGTGCGTGAAGGCCAGCAGCATGTGTCGCAGCGCATGGGAGGCCAGGACGAGGGCCACGCCGAGCGCCCCGGCGGCAATGAGCGACGCCTCGTGCATCGCCTGTGGCGAGTGGCCCCAGGCGCCGGCGACGAACTGGAAGATGGCCGCCGTCACCGCCGCCGCGACCACGTAGCCCGTTGCAGGATGGCGAACGTGCGATCGGATGAGGGCGAGGATGACGGCCACGCCGATCAGGTCGGCCCCGCGCCAGGCGAGCGAGCCCGTCAGCGGCAGGGCCGCCAGAGAGGCGACGGCCACGGCGAACGCGACGACGTACAGCGCGGCCCCGAAGCGCCGGAATCCCTCGCGCTGCCGCAGCCGCGCCGCCAGAAACGAGGAAACCAGCGCCAACAGGATGCCCGCCCCGAGGCCCACCGTCTGATAGCGTTCGAGGTAGCCCCCCGCCGACGGCCCCAGGTAGACCGCGACCGCGGTCAGAAGCGCGAGAAGCACAACGAGGCCGAAGAATCCGAACAGGTCCTCCTGGCGGAACACAAGGGCGCTCAGCAGCAGCGTCCACCCCAGGGCCGCCAGGAGCGACAGGCTCGTCGGCGACACCAGCGCCGGGAGCGACTCGACGCCGGCCAGCGCCACCAGCGTCATGAGCGTCGTCGCGGCGAGCCCCATGACGAGCGGCCCCTCCGCATAGAACCGGGCCAACTGGGACCGCTCGCGCAGCGCCGACAGGCCGGCGCCCAGGGTCGCCAGAAGCGTTCCGGCCACGGCCACCCACGCCGTCACGCGGGTCAGGACCGTGGCGCCCGGCCGGCCGTCGGCCAGGTGCATCATGCCGTAGAGCAGCAACACCTCCGCGGCGAGCGCCAGGAGCGGCCACGCGTAGACCCGGAACCGTTCTCCCGTGGCGGTCCGGGTGAACAGTACGCTGATGAGCAGCAGCCCGGCCAGCAGGATCCAGTGCTGCACCCCGGCGCGTGCCAGCCAGGCGACGGCCGAGGGCATGGTCGCATGGCCGGCGGCGCAGACGCCGGTGGCGATGAGCAGCCCCAGGGCGCCGAGGTAGACGGCGGGCTGCCAGTTGAGCCGCCATGCGGTGACGAGCACCAGGCCGGCGGTGGCGAACATCAGGACGGTGGTGTTGAGGACAACAGGGCCCGCCAGAGCGGGGACGCTGATCTCGGCGCTCCCGCCGAGCATGACCAGGTGAAAATAGCCGAGCATTCCCAGGGCCAGGCCGGCGACGGCCCAGACGCTGTGCGTCCATCGCCTCTCTTGTGGCGCGACGGCGAGGCCGACGAGGTACACCAGCGAGGCGCCGAGGGAGAGCCCGGCGGCGGCATTCCCGCTGGCGGACCATTGTCGGATCATGCCGCGCGCGGCGGTCGGCAACGCCGATGATCCGACCATCGCGGCGCATGCCATCGCAAGCGGCAACGCCACCGCCGCAATCGCCCGGAGCGGCTTGGCCGCCTTGCCGCGGCCCCGCGCGCCCAAGAGCATCGCGACGAGGAAGATAATCAGGAAGTCGGCCAGCATGGCCACGGGCTCACGGTCGGCAAGGGCAATGCCCGCCAGCGCCGCAAGCCCGGAAAGCGAGATAAGGATGACGCCGAAAGCCCCGGACCGCACGCGGCCGTCGGCGCCCACGGGCCGCATGAAAGCCAGGCCGGCTCCGAGCAGCACGGCCCCCACGCAGACCATCCATGGCCCGAACCATCGGGGGTCCAGCGCCGCGGCGCACGGCCGCGCCAGGAGGTACACGCAGCCGAGACCGAAGCTCCAGGCCAGCGACAGGAAGCCCGCCCTGGCGGCGCGGTGCGACGGTGCGTCGACCTCGCGGCGACGGACGTGCAGGTGAGTCGCGATGGCTGCAACGCCCAGGGCAAAGAAACCGAGCAGCACGAACTCGAACACCTCGCCAAGCGGTATGCCGGCGAGCACCGATGCGTCGCGGGCCGACAGGCTCATCGCAGCCAGTGCGATGAGGCCCGCGGCCACGGCGGCAGCCGCCGGCATACGCATCAGGCCGACAGCCGTCAGGACGATGGCCAGGGCGACCACCGCCACGGCAATCGTCAGGGCCGCCCCCGCGGCCCAGGCCATGGCCAGGAGGAGGTTAAGCGGCGTCAGAAACAGAAGCGCCGCCAGGAGCCCCCATGCGACCCGGGGAAACCGCGTGCGGACGGCAAGTGCCCATACGCAGACCAGAATCGCGGGCACTGCGGCCAGCAGGGCAAGCGTCTGGCGGTCGTCGCGGAACCGGCCAGCGGCGACGGCGGCGCCCAGAAGGGCCGCCACCGTGGCTGCGGCAAGCAGGACGGGCACCAGCGCGCCGGGGCGCGGCGCCGTCGCGGCGGTTCGTGGCGGAAAGGCGGCCCACCATGGGCCCCTGCCGATCGGCTGGTGGAGCGCGGCTCGCTCGGCGTCGGTCACCCCCTCAGGGGCATCGGTCGCGCCGGCATCGTCGGCGGGCGCCGGGCGTGCGGCGCCGTGGGCCGAGCCTTCCCGGCGGGGTACATCCCCGTGCCGGTCGTCCGGCCCGAGGTGGGCCGTTTCCGGTTGCTCGGTCAAGGTCGCCCCCTGATAGGTGAAGGCCGGTGCGGCGGCCGTGCGGGGGCCCATGATACGGCGTGCCTGCGGCGGCTGTCCAGCAGTTTCGGCCCCGCGCGGCCCCTTGCGGCCGTGAGCCCTCCTCGGCCGGGCTGAGACCTCCGCAAGTGCATTGAAACCGGGCAGTTACCCCGCGGTTCGAGCGACGTTGGGGCTTGACACAGAGGGGCGTTGTGTAGTATAGTTCTTAGCTCGGCTTCGGCGCGCGGGCCCAGGATGGGAGGAGGGGCGGCAACGTGAGGAAACAGGACATCGAGCGGCTGCGGAAGCTGCTCCTGCTGAAGCGTGATATGCTGACGGGTGACATGTCCACGTTGCAGAAGGAAGCGCTCAAAAAGGGGGCTGCGGGCGACCTGTCGAGCATGCCGATCCACATGGCCGACCTCGGATCGGACAACTACGAGCAGGAATTCGCACTCGGCTTGATTCAGAACGAAGAGATCACGCTCCGGGAAATCGACGAAGCCCTGAAGCGGATCGACGAAGGCACGTACGGCGTCTGCGATCACTGTTCGAAGAAGATTCCCCTGACCCGGCTGAGAGCCAAACCCCACGCCAGATACTGCATACAATGCAAGATCCAGCAAGAGAAGGGGCTGCTCTAAGGTCTCCTGCCGCCTGGACCCGGTTTCTGGCCATCGTGGTGGCGGGGGCCGCGGCGGACCTCCTGTCGAAGCGATGGGCCTACTACGCCCTCGAGGACCCCGCGACCCGCTGGCCCCTACACCGCATCGAGGAACTCCAGAGGCGGCTCATGGTCCTGGACCTGCTCTGGCAACCCAACTGGGGTGCCGTCTTCGGTGTGGGGCACGGACAGACGGCGCTCTTTATCGCCTTCACGTTCCTGGCGCTGGGCCTGCTGACGTGGCTCTTCATCGAGAGCCGCAAGGGACACCTCTGGCTTCAGATCTTCCTGGCATGCGTCGTGGCCGGGGCGCTGGGCAACCTGTATGACCGCATCCAGTTCGGCCACGTGCGCGACTTCCTGCGGCTGAACTTCCGCGCCGACTGGGCCTCGTGGGGCGGACCGGAACACTACCTGTGGCCCTACGTCTTCAACATCGCCGACGTGTTCATCACCGTCGGCGTGGGGGGGCTCTTCCTCGTCTGGCTCATCGCGCTCGTGCGGCATCGCGGCGAGCGGCCTGCGCCGCGCTCCGGCAAACGGTAGCCACGTATCGGAGGGCTTCGGCGTGGCGGAGTCGGCCTTCTCGGAAACCGACCGCACCCGGATGGCCCGCGCGCTGGAGCTGGCCGCGCGCGGCCTCGGCCGCGTCGAGCCCAATCCGATGGTCGGAGCCGTCGTCGTCCGGGGCGACCGGGTGGTCGCCGAGGGCTGGCACGCGCGGTTCGGCGGTCCGCACGCCGAGGCAGTCGCCCTGGACCGCGCCGGCCCGGATGCGCGAGGCGCCGCCCTGTATGTCACAATGGAGCCGTGTTGCCACGCGGGCAAGACGCCGCCGTGCACCGAGGCCGTCATCGCCGCGGGCGTCGCGCGCGTCGTGGCCGCCATGAGCGACCCCTTCCCCGCCGTCGCCGGCCGCGGCCTGGCGGCGCTGCGCGCCGCGGGCATCGACGTGCAGGTCGGCCTGATGGAGACGGAGGCCCGGCGGCTCAACGCCCCGTTCATCAAGCGACACACCGTCGGCCGTCCCTACGTCATCGCCAAGTGGGCCCAGACGCTCGACGGGCGCCTCGCCACGGCGCAGGGCGACTCGCGATGGATCAGTTGCCCCGAAAGCCGCCGGTGGGTCCACGCGCTCCGCAGCCGCATGGACGCCATCCTCATCGGGGCCGGCACCGCCCTGAGGGACGACCCGCTGCTGACGGTGCGGCTCGACGCAGGTGACACGGACTACGGCCGGCGGCCCGCGCGGATCGTCCTGGACGGCCGGCTCCGTTTGCCGGCGACGTCGCGCCTGGCCGCCACGGCAGGCGACGTCCCGCTGGTGGTCGTGACGCACGAGGGATCGGACCCCGCGAGGCGCCGCGAGCTGGAGGCCTGCCGCGCCACGGTGATCGAGATGCCGTGCGACGCCGGCGGCATTCTGCTCGCCGAGCTGCTCGACGAGCTCGGCCGCCGCGACATGACCCACCTGCTCGTTGAAGGCGGCCCGCGTGTGCTGTCGTCGTTCCTCCGCGCGGGGCTGGTCGACCGCCTGGCGGTGTTCATCGCGCCGAAACTCGCCGGCGGCGATCCCGTCCACGCCCCGCCGGGGCCCGCCGGCGCCGCCGCGATGGCCGACGCGCTCGCCTTGCTCCGGCCCACCTTCACCCCGATCGGCGACGATCTTCTGGTCGAGGGCGTTCTGCGAGACTATTGAGCCGGATCCGGCGAACCGTTGCAGGCGGGGGCGTTCGCACACGGCCCCGGTCCTCACGGATCGTACGTGCTCAGCGCGGGTGCCATGCTCACGCTTGACGCAGTTCCCGAGCCCCGTCGAGGGGCGTGAGCATGTGGACCTCTCGATAGCCAGCATGGCCACGCAAAGCGTGGCCATGGCACCCCCCGGCACTCACCCTCACCCGGTCCCGGCTCCTCGACTGCACTCGGAACAGGCAAGCCGGGACCACCCTCTCCCTTCGAGCAGGAAAGGGCGCTATGCCGCTAAATTATTCTGACAACGCGACTTATGTATTGCGCATTAAAACAGTTCGTCGCATGATGTCTCTCTGCACACCAATACAGGGAGG
>Ga0272441_10007070_pt1 | contig 18412 bp, 15 predicted proteins | sample SSMProp6N_FD_193582 | JGI IMG/M metagenome (GOLD analysis project Ga0272441, IMG submission 193582) | Marine sediment archaeal communities from Little Sippewissett salt marsh, Falmouth, MA, United States - SSM-Prop-6N | ecosystem: Environmental > Aquatic > Marine > Wetlands > Sediment ... | reverse complement strand
CCTGTCACCAGGGCCAAAGGCCCTGGCCTAGACCCCTCGACTCGCCTCCGGCTCGCTCGGGGCGAAGCCCGCTGAAGCGGGCTGAACGGCGCGACAGCCTTGCCCCGGAAACGTGACGTGCATTCCCGGAGCGTGGCCGCCGACAAACGTGCTGGACAGATATCGGCACGCGTTCTACAATACGTCCCGGCCGGATTCCCGTTGTGGCCGGCCCCGCTGCGACTTGGGGATCCGGCGGCACATGACGCCGGAGGGTGCGAAGTGTATGGTGCCCCCGGATCTAGGAAAGCTGTACGCATTGAGAACGGGCTGGAGGCAAGCACGGTGGGACAGACAAGAAAGGACAGGTCCAGTACGCAGGTGATTGTCACTGTCATCTGCGCAATATGTGTGTCGGTGACGTCAGTAGTGTCTGCACGTATCGCGCAGCAGACTACAACGCGTTACGAGGTCAAGCTGATACCATCCTTCGACGGCGTCTCAGTTGATGACTACCTTCCCCTCAGGAAAGGCAATCGGTGGGTGTATGAAGGGACCGCCATGACCACTACGACCGACGGTCCCGTAGTGAAGGGCAACGTTAGGCTCTCCATGCGCGTGATTGGGGAGAAGCACGCCGGGACCATGGACCTGTACATGATGGAAGGCCACCCAAGCGACGCGGTGTGGGCACTGGATCATGCTCAGGACGACATAGTTGATGTGCCACCTTCTCGCTATGCCTACGTTGTCGTGGGCAATAAGGTGTTCCGGATTGCGGATGACGAGATTGACCGGGCCATGGAAGTCCTGGTCGAAGGCGATGGGTTTGACGAGAGCCTTCTTTCCGCGGACAACCTTGAGTTCGAGTTCCCGTTGTCGGAAGGCCTGCAGTTTGGGAGGGCGCAGTCTCTGGGCCGCAAAGACATGATGTACCGCTGGGTCGTTAGCGATATCACTCTGTGTTACGCGGCTGGGGATGAAGGTCTGCGCGAAGTGCCGCACTATCAGCTTGTCCACAAGACTCTTCCGGACCGCATTTCTTTATGGTTCACGCCTTACCTAGGGATAACGAGCTACTCCTATCAGCACAACGGGACCATAGCGGAAGTGGACCTGTCGCTGAAAGAGTATGAAGTGCATACTGATTAGGAGGCCGGGACCGGTCACTCGCTCGGCTTCGGCTGCGGCGGGACGGTGAAGTGGCGGACGACCATGTGCATGTCCGTCAGCAGGATCGCCCGATACGCTCCCTCGTAGACCTTCTCGATTCGGCGGACCCACTTGAAGCGGGCGCGCATGTCCGGCAACCGCTCGACGACGTCCGCCTCGGTCAACTCGGCATGCAGGTGGCCCTTGGGGCCGCGGATCATCAGGCGCCAGCCGTCGCGGACGGCCGGGGCGGGAATCCGCACGGTCAGCCACGTGACGTCGCCCTCGCTCGCCGCCTCGACGCTGAACGTCTCGTAGGCCAGGTTGTCCTCGCGCGGCTGCTGGGCGACCTTGGCGCCCGGGCCGAGGCCGATGTGGTAGATGCGCCCCGCGGCCGTGGCGACCTTCAGTTCCGCGCGGTCGCCCCTGGCGGCGGCCGATGCCTCCGGCGGCAGCGAGAACACCTTCGGCCCGGTCATGCCATCCACCGTGACGGTCAGGCGCTCCTTGGTGTGCAGCGGATTCTCGACGGCGAGCGCGCGGCCCTCGCCGCGCTTCGACAGGTGTACGATTGCGGGGTGGTCCACGGCGAACGGCCCTGCGCGGCCGGCCTTCCAGAAGACCGCGGCCGACGCGCCGGTCGCCCCCGTCTCGAAGGCGTGGACCGTGTCGTTGCGCGCCGTGACGCGGGCGGCCGGCTCGGCGGCAAAGTGCTCGGTCTCGGCCTGCGAGGCCGACGGCAGGACGACGTAGGCGTACCCGGCGCCCTGGGGATTGTTGCCGTGATCGAGCCACAGCGTGGTCAGCCTGCCGCGGCGATGGCCGTGAAGCGTCACGGGGTCGGGGAACACGTAGCCGACGTTGTCGAGCCAGGCCCAGCGGACGTCGTCCCAGCGGGCGTTGCCCTCGACGGCCTCGACCTTGCGGTCGCCCGAGAGCACCAGCGGCGCGTTCTCCTGGGGCGCGGCCCATTGCGTTACGGTGGTGACGACGTGCTCCGGGTGCGGGGCCGTGGAGGTGATGCCGCTGCCTGCGGCGAGGAATCCGCGGTCGAAGAAGAAGGTGCTCTTGCGTGCGACGAAGTCTCCCGCCGCGGGCCGCAGGACGAAGCCGCACACGCCGCTGTCGCCCGAGGCGTTGCCCGGTTCCGGTCCCGCGCCGCCGGCGAAGGGCTCCGTGCCGCGGTTGTAGGGGGCCGGCGGGTGCACGCCGACGCGGGTGGTGGTGCCCGGCAGGCGGTCCCAGTCGAGATGTTCGGCCATGGTCTGTCGGTCGGCCCAGAGCTCGTTGCCGGTGCGCGAGAAGTAGGTCAGGCCGTAGCAGAGGAACCATCCGGTGAGGTTCTGTCCCCAGTTGCCCTCGTAGTCGATGAGGCGATTGGAGTACATGCGGACGCTGGCGTAGAAGTCCGGCCGTCGGAAGACGGCGAAGTCGCTGGCGTAGAAGTGTCGGAAGCCCGTGAGCGGTTTGCACGTGATGCCCGCGACCTGGTCGGCGATGGGAGCGACCGTCAGCGGCACGCCGCCGGGCGCCTGGGCGAGCAGTCCGGCGGCGGCCTCGCGGAGTTGCCGCTGCTGCGGGCCGGCGAGCGCCGCCATGAGCAGAAGGGCCTCCAGGTGGTGCGTCGACGGGTAGTTCCGCAGGACGCCACGCCCCTTGACCGACAGGTCGTATCGGCGGCCGATGATGGTCCACCGGGCGTGCTCGAGCAGGTGGGTCGCCAGCAGGCGCTTCCTGGCGTCGCTGACGGCCCAGCGCGTGCCGTCGGCCAGGTAGATCATCTCGGCGGCGCTGGCGGCGAAACCCTCCCCGTAGCCCGACGTGTGCAGCAGCCGGCCGTGGAACTGGTAGGAGTAGTCCTCGAGGATGCCGCACTCGTTGTGCACGGTGAGCTCCGGCAGGAGAACCCCGAGCGCGAGCGTCACGCGGTCGGCGTCGCGCTTGAGCAGGCCGAGGTAGAGGTGGTTGCGGGCCTCCCAGACGCCGTTGGCGCCGTTGAGGGTCGGTTCGCCGATGAGGCCGGCCATGGCCTCGACGCCCCGGGTATGGAGGTTCGCGTCGATGGTGCCGTCGAGCAGCAGCAGGGCGGGCCCCATCGCCTGCGGGATGCGGACGAGCCAGGGATGCCAGTTGCCGGGCCGCTCGCCTCCGGGCTTGACCCATTCGAGACCGCGCGACAGCTCCGCCTGGATCGCCGCCCTGAGCTTTGCCGAGCCGGCGAGCGGGCACCCCGGCGCCGCATAGACCTGTGCCATCTCAAGGACACCGGCGAAGATGCGGAGCACGTCGTTGGCCACCCGCTCCGGCCGCGCGCGGTCCGGTTCCCGCGTGGCAGGGGAGCGCTCCATGGACGCGCGGACGTGCGCCTTCATCGCGGCCAGCGACCTCCCGGCCGCCGGGCCTTCGCCCTGAGAGTACAGCCGCGCGAGGCGTCCCCGCATGGCGTCGATGTCGCCGGCCCGGGCGACCTGGACGATGCCGACGGTCAGAAGCACTGTGAGGGCCATGAACACCCGCGACATGGGAGTCCTCCAAAGGCGGCGGTTATACCCGATGTGCCGGGCAGGTTCAAAGAAATCCCGTGGCGCCGGCCGCCGCGAGGTGTTGCCCGGGCGTTGTGTTCGTAACTGATTGTATGGCAAGGACTTAGGTATTTGCATCTCGGAAGCCGGCCGGGGATGCCGGTGCGTTCCGGGAAAGCTACCTGCCTGGAAACCGGGGAAACGATTTGCCTTGCCGTCAAATGCGCATTATGTTTACGGCAGAGACGGACTAACTGTCTCGGGTTCGCTGACATGCACCCGGGGGTTGTGACTTGAGGGCGCTTTACGGGCGTCCGACGGTCGCGACCCCCGTTTTTCATGCGCATGCGCCGGCGATCGGCCGGGTCTCGCCGTGGCCGTCTCGCGCTGCCGGGCAATCTGCAACACCGAACGGAAAGGGACGCGATGTTGACACGAGGGGTGATGGCTGCCGCTGTGGTTCTTGCCTGCATCGGATCTGCCTGCGCCGAGGACGATTGGGTGTATGAGAAGGTGATCCTGGGCGGCACGCCTCAAGGGGCGCCTCCGGACGACCCGTCGCAGCACGTGGACCCGAACACGCCCTCGTCGCCGTACGCCGGCGTCGGGGCCGTGAAGGCGGGCGGCCACATGGGGTCCGGGGCGCTGCTGACCCCGCGGCACGTGCTGACGGCGGCGCACGTCTTCGACACCGACGACAACGGCACGAGCAACGTCACCCCGTCGCAGGTCTCGTTCTACGTCAACAACGGTCCGACGCCGACCATCGTGGACGCCGTCGCCATCGACCTTCACCCCCAGTTCACGGGGTTCAACAATCCGACCGTGAACGACGACCTGGCCATTGTCACGCTGGCCGAGGCCGTGCCTGCCGGCGTTCCGTACTACCCGCTGTGGAGCCAGCCGGTCAGCGCCGGGACCCAGACGCAGCAGGTGGGATACGGGCGCGGCGGCGACGGGGTCAGCGGCTACACGGTGAGCGCCTCGCTGACCGTGAAGCGTGTCGGCGCGAACGTGTTCGACCTGTTTGAGGGCGACGACGACCCGCCGCCCGGCAACGGCATCGCCGAGGTGTGGTACGCCGACTTCGACGGGCCGACCTCCGCGACGAATCTCTTCGGCGGCCTGACACTCGGCAACAACGTCGAGACCACACTGGCGCCCGGCGATTCCGGCGGGCCGAGCTTCATCGACGTCGGCGGCCAGCTCTACATCGTCGGCGTCGACACGTTTGCCTTCTCGACGACGAGCGGGCCGTCGATCCCGCTGTTCGGCTCCGGGTGCGGCGGCATGCTGGTCGAGCCCTACCTCGGCTGGATCGACGGCATCATTCCGGAGCCCGCCACGGCGATGCTGCTGGCCGCCGGCCTGGTCGGGCTGGTTCTGCGCCGCAAGCGCTGCTGAGCGTCCGATCCACCTCTTTTTCGATCACCGCAATGGGTGTCACGGTCTGCGCGGAGGGCCAGGCCTACTGGCCGAAGGCCTTGATCGCTTCGTCGACGGTTCCGTAGAGGTCGAACACCCGGTCAAGGTGTGAGAAGTGGAGGACGCTGCCGACGTTGGTGTGCAGGTTCGCGAACTTTAGTCCGGCCCCGGCCTTGTTGAAGCGGTTGTGAACGCGGACCAGGGTGCCCAGGCCGAGGCTGCTGATGTAGGTCAGGCGGGTGAGGTCGAGGACCACTTTCACCGTGCCCTTCTCGCCCGAGTTGAGGATGCGCTGCATGTCGGCGATGAACTCGTCGTGTGTCGTCCGGTCGATCCCGCCGTCGATGGCCCACACGTGGACGTTGCCCACCTGTTTCCGCTCGACAATCTGCATGGTGCGTTCTCCTGGTTTCCTGTGCGGTGCCGCGCGATATGGTATCGTGTGACACGGCGGCGTGTCAACCGTCGGTCCTGCATCCGGAGAGAATGAGCGCAGCGGCGTCCTCCGCGCGAAGGGTCTTGCGGCCGGCCAGGCGGTCGGCGGCGTCGGGGGCGGTCGCAATCAACACCCCCGTGGGGTCGCCGGGCCCTGCGCGGCCGTGCGAGCCGCGCACCAGAGACGCGTCGAGCGGAATGCTTCGGGTCGCCGCGTCGGCGAACAGCTCCACCGGATCGTACCCCGGCTTGCGATGGATGTCGACCGTTCGGGCGAAGTCCGGCGCCTTCGCGTCGTCGAGCCACCAGTAGTACGTGAACCACGCGTCGGGCTTGGCGATGCAGACGAGGTCGCCGCTTCGGGCGTGCCGGATGCCGCGCGCGGCCTGGGCGTCGGCGTCGAGCACCTCGTCCACGCCGTCGGTCGCCTGGAGTATGGCGGCAACGCGACGGGCCATGGTGTCGCGCTCGGCGTCGGCGACGGCGGGCAGATAGACGTGGGCCACTTGGTGATCGGCCACGGCGAACGCGCGGCAGGCGCCGCAATCGAGATACTCTCGGCCGCCGAGGTCGCGCAGGGCCAGCAGGCCCGCGTCCCGCAGCACGCGGTTGAGGGCGACCGGCCGTGAAACCGGCGACAGGCTGTACTCGCTCAGCACGATCACGTCGGCGCCGTCTGCCCGGGCCGTCTCGGCAAGCCGCCCCGCCAGGGCGTCGAGCGCGCGAAGATCGCCGGCCAGTCCCGCCGGGTCGGGGCCGAGTCGCTGCGTGTTGTAGTCGAGGTGCGGCAGGTAGGTCAGGCACAGGTCGGGTCGCAGCTCTCGCCAGACGTGCTCGGTTGCCGCGGCAATCCACTCGGACGACTCGATGCCCGCCATTGGGCCCCAGTAGCGGTGCAGGGGAAACTCGCCCAGGGCCTCCCGCAGGCGGCCATAGAGATCCGCCGGACGGCTGTAGCAGTCGGCGAGCAGGCCGCTCTCGGTATGCATCGGCTTCGGGGTGATCATGCAGTCGACGTCGGCATGGAGCGCGTTCTGCCAGAAGAGCATCGCGACGCGCGGCCGGCGGGGCAGGCGCGTCCAGGCGTGGGGCGCGCCGAGGAGCCGGGCCGACTGCTCCCAGAACCGCACCTCGCCCAGGTCCGCCAGGTAGAACCCGTTGGCCACGATGCCGTGGTCGGCGGGCGCGCGGCCGGTCAGGAGCGTCGCCTGCACCGAGCACGTCACGGCCGGCAGCGACGGCTGGAGCCCCAGCGCACAGCCCTCGGACGCCATGTGCGACAGGTTGGGCGTCAGGGAGGGGTCGGCGATGGAGGCCGGCGCCAGCGCGGCACAGTTGATGACGAGGGTTCGTCGCATGGCCCCGTTTCCGCCGGCGCGTGCTCCAGGTGCACGGGCGTGCCGCCGGCTCGGGCGGGTCAAGAGCGGGAAAAAGATGGTGGAGACGACCGGGATCGAACCGGCAACCTCAGCATTGCGAACGCTGCGCTCTCCCAGTTGAGCTACGTCCCCACCGCTCGGGTTGATTATAGCGGCGGCGATGGCCCGTTTCAACCGCAAATGCCGTGGTAGGTCAGGGATAGGTATTCACCGGCGAGGCCATTTTGCGGAAGAAAAACCGTTGACACGCCACGACGCAGTTGCCATATTGTCGCTCGCCGAAGGGGGGCGCGCGTTTGCATGGCACTGGTGCTTGACCGTGCTCACGGTTGGAGGACTGATATGCTGACTCTTGGGTTCCTTGGATTGGCATGGTGGCAGTGGGTTCTGCTTCTGGCGGCCATCGGTCTGGCATGCTACTGGTGGTTCGGAATCCGGGCCAAACAGAACGAGTAGCCGCCCTGAGCGCGCCGGGGTAGTCGCCGCGTGGCGTTCTGCCACGCGGGGTCCCTGCATCCCATGTGCGGCGCGGAGGCTGTGGCCAGAGCCCGTCCGGGGCCCGATGCCGCTACGTGGGGCGGTGCTTTGTGTGGTCCCGGCCGTGAACGAGCCGCGCAGGGGCGCCCCAGAGAAGCAGCCGGGGCCATGGAGGAGGCCGGTCGGACATCAAAAAAGAATGTCAGAAAAAACGAAACACGTCTTGACAAGAGGTGTTAATCCGTCAGAATAGGTGGCTGGGAGATGGGAGGGCGGTTTGCCCGCTCGCCATGGCGCTGGGATGCGGCCGTGAACCACCCCCGTTGTCATCTGCCGACGATGCGTGTGTAAGATCTGTGCCGAGGGGGCGACAGGAGGCTGTCTGCGGCCCAGGCTTAGACGACGCTTTTATGCCAGATTGCGATATACGGGCGAGGAAGACGTGTTGGTCAGCCATATCTAAAGGAGAGGAAACCATGGCGAAGAAAGCGATGTTTTCAGACGAGGTCGTGGGCGAATTGGCGCAGGCGTTCAGGCTCTTGAGCGACGAAACCAGGCTCAAGGTCGTGTTCCACCTGGCCAAGCAGGAGCAGAACGTCGGCAGTCTCTGCAGGATCCTCGATCTCGCGCAGCCGACGGTCAGCCATCATCTGGGCCTGCTCCGGATGGGTCGGCTCATCGTCAATCGCCGCAACGGCAAGCAGGTCATCTACAGCCTCAACACGGACATGTTCAGCAAGCTCCGCACCCAGTTGGCCGGTTGCGTGCCGGGCCTGGCAGGGATGGTCAAGACCAAGAAGTAGCCGCTCGCGCGGCCGAGTGCTTCCGGCGGCTCCTTCGGGGGCGGCCGATCATGAGCAGGGGCGTTCATGCGCTCCTGCTCATTGCTTTGGTGTGGCGACCGGCGTTTCCGGCGCGCGCTTCTGCGGCCCGTCGGCGCGCCCCGGCGGGCGTCCTGCCCCGGCGCGCGCCACAAAGGGCTTGACACCCGTAGAAACGCCGACCTATACTGAGCGTTCTGCGTTCGTCTGAGCGGGCAAGACACGCGCCGCCCGCTTCGGGGTGTGGGTCCATACAGGTCAGCACAAGGAGTCACCGCCATGGCAGTGAGAGTCGGCATTAACGGGTTCGGACGGATCGGTCGGCTGACGTTCCGCGCTATTCAGCAGTACGCCAGGGGCGATATGGAGGTCGTCGGCATCAACGACCTGGCCGACGCCAAGAGCCTCGCGATGCTTTTGAAGTATGACAGCACCTACCGCCGGTACGACGGCACCGTGGAAGTCGACGGCTCGACTATTGTTGTCGACGGCAAGGCGATTCCGGTCACGGCCGAGAAGGACCCGGCCAACCTCGCCTGGGGCGATAAGGGGGCTGAAGTCGTCCTCGAATGCACGGGCGTCTTCCGCGACCGCGCCGCCTGCCAGAAGCACATCGACGCCGGCGCCAAGAAGGTCATCCTCTCGGCCCCCGCCAAGGGCGAGCTTGACGCCACGGTCGTCATGGGCGTCAACGACGACATCCTCACCGCCGAACACAAGATCGTCAGCAACGCCTCCTGCACCACCAACTGCCTCGCCCCCGTGGCCAAGGTGCTCCACCAGGCGTTCACGATCAAGCGCGGCCTCATGGTCACGGTGCACAGCTACACGAACGACCAGCGGATCCTCGACTTCATCCACAAGGACCTGCGCCGGGCACGCTCGGCGGCCATGAACATCATCCCGACCACGACCGGCGCCGCCAAGGCCGTCGGCCTCGTGATCCCCGACCTCAAGGGCAAGCTCGACGGCTACGCCCTCCGGGTCCCCACGCCCACGGGAAGCGTCGTTGACCTCGTGGCCGAGTTCCAGGAGGACGTGACCGTCGAGAGCATCAACGCCGCCATCAAGAAGGCCGCCGACGGAGCCATGAAAGGCATCCTCGACTACACCGAGGACCCGATCGTCCTGACGGACATCGTCGGCGACAGCCACTCCAGCATCTTCGACGCCGGCTGCACCATGGTCACCGGCGGCAACCTGGCCAAGGTCGTCTCCTGGTACGACAACGAGTGGGGCTTCTCCTGCCGCATGGTCGACCTGATGAAACGTCTGGCCGCCCTCTGATGATCCTGTGGACGGCCTTGCACAGCCACCGCGGAAGCAGTCCGGACAGTGGACGCTTTCGCGGTGGTCTGGTATCATAGACCGCCTATGTGACATTCCGCGCGACACGTCGCCGCACAGGAGCGACCGAACGCTTTTCAGGGAGTCCGTGCTATGGCCAAACTCACCGTCGACAAACTGGATCTGAAGGGCAAGCGGGTCCTCATGCGCGTGGACTTCAACGTCCCGCTCGACGAGGCGGGCCACGTGACCGACGACAAGCGCATCCGCGCGGCGCTGCCGACGATCCGAGCGGCCATCGCCGGCGGCGGCAAGGTTGTCCTGATGAGTCACCTCGGCCGGCCCAAGGGCGAGAGGAAGCCCGGCATGTCGCTCGCGCCCGCCGCGGCCCGCCTCGGGGAACTGCTCGGCAGGCCCGTCGCGCTGGCCCCCGACTGCGTCGGCCCCGAGGTCGAGAGCATGGTCGCCGCGGTGGCCGACGGCGACGTCCTCATGCTCGAAAACCTCCGGTTCCACAAAGGCGAGGAGAAGAACGATCCGGCCTTCGCCCGGCGGCTCGCGGCCCTGGCCGACGTCTACGTGAACGACGCCTTCGGCACGAGCCACCGCGAGCACGCCAGCATGTACGGCGTGCCGTCGCTGCTCCCGAAAGGCACGCGGGCCATCGGCTTTCTCTTGAAGAAAGAGCTTCAGTTCCTCGGCGACGCCCTGGCCGACCCGAAGCGGCCGTTCGCCGCCATTCTCGGCGGAGCCAAGGTCAGCGACAAAATCGGAGTCATCGAGAGCCTGATGAACAAGGTCGACATGCTCCTGATCGGCGGCGCCATGAGCTACGTCTTCATGTACGCCCGCGGCCAGGGCACGGGGAACAGCAAGGTCGAGAAGGTCGTGAAGAACAAGGACGGCAGCACCACGGACGTCATCGCGCTGGCGCGAGACCTCCTGGAGAAGCTCGAGGGCGCCAAGGCCGAGTTTCTGCTGCCGCTCGACCACCTCGTCGTCGAGAAGTTCGACGAGGCGTTGCCGACCGCCGTCCAGAAGCCCGACATCCGGGACGGATGGATGGGCGTCGACATCGGACCCGAGACGATCGACCTGTACAAGGGCAAACTCGCCGCGGCCAAGACGGTGATCTGGAACGGCCCCATGGGCGTCTCCGAGAAAGCCCCCTGGGCCGGCGGCACGAAGGCCGTCTGCCAGGCCCTGGCCGACCTCGACGCGATGACCATCATCGGCGGGGGCGACAGCGCCGCCGCGGTCGCCGAGTTCGGCCTCGAGGACAAGATGACCCACGTCTCGACCGGCGGCGGGGCGAGCCTGGAGTTCCTCGAAGGCAAACCGTTCGCCTGCCTCGAGACAATCGATGACGCGTGAGCAGCGGCCCTGGTGCATCGAGTCCCTGTTTCGGAAGGCGTTGAACCGTGTCGCGCAGACGTGATCGCAACTTCCCCCCTCTGGCGGTCGCCCCGAGCATCCTGGCGGCGGACCTCGGCCGCTTGGCCGAGGAGATCGCCCGGGTCGAACAGGCCGGGGCCGATCTCCTGCACGTGGACGTCATGGACGGCCACTTCGTGCGCAATCTGACGTTCGGACCCGTGGTTGTCGAGGCGATTCGCCGGGCCACCGACCTGTACCTGGACGTGCACCTGATGCTGGACAACCCGGCCGATTTCTTCGAGCCGTTCGCCGAGGCCGGGGCCGACAACATCACGTTCCACGCCGAGGTGACCGACGAGCCGGCCGAATTCGCGCGGCGGATTCACGACCTGGGGTGCGACGCGGGCATCACCGTGAACCCCGACGCGCCGGTCGATCTGCTCCGGCCCGCGATGGACGACGTGGAGATGGTCCTTATCATGAGCGTCTGCGCCGGCTTCGGCGGCCAGGCATTCATGCCCGAGACGCTGGAGAAGGTTCGGACGGTTCGGCCGTGGCTCGCGCGCGGCCAGCGGCTGGAGATCGACGGGGGCATCAACCCCGACACGGCGCCCCGGGCGGTCGCGGCCGGGGCCGATATCCTGGTCGCCGGCACGGCTGTCTTCGGGGCCCCCGACGCCACCGTGGCGATCCGCCGGCTCCGCGCCGCAGGCCGGCCGAGCCCGCGAGCCGCAACCGACTCTCTGGAGTGACCCGGCCATGGCCAAGGTCAAGCAGCCCGCAGCGACACAGGACAAGCGCGTACCCGAAGGCCTGTGGCTGCGCTGCCCGGACTGCGAAAACATGGTCTACCGCAAGCAGGTCGACGAGCGGCTCGGCCTGTGCCCTGAATGCGGCTACCATTTTCGGCTGTCGGCGCGGCGGCGCATCGAGATGCTGGCCGACGAGGGCTCGTTCGAGGAGGCCCTGGCGGACATCGCGTCGGCCGATCCGCTGAAGTTCGCCGACCGCAAGACCTACAGCGACCGTCTGGCCGATGAGCGCCGGAAGACGGGCGAACTCGACGCCGCGGTCGTCGGCAGGGCCTACATCCGTGGCCGGCCCATCATGCTCGGGGCCCTCGACCCCGACTTCATCATGGGATCCATGGGGTCGGTGGTCGGCGAGAAGATCACCTACGCCATCGAGCAGGCCACCGAGCTGAGCATTCCGCTGGTCCTCGTGAGCACGAGCGGCGGCGCCAGGATGATGGAAGGCATCGTCAGCCTCATGCAGATGGCCAAGACCTCGGCCGCGCTCGCACGCTTCGACGACGCAGGCGGGCTCTACATCTCGGTGCTGGTGAACCCCTGCACGGCGGGCGTCGCCGCCAGCTTCGCCTTCCTGGGCGACGTCATCATCGCCGAACCCAAGGCCCTCATCGGCTTCGCCGGCCCCCGCGTCATCTTCCAGACCATGAAACGCGAACTGCCCGAAGGGTTCCAGACCTCCGAGTTCCTCATCGAGCACGGCTTCATCGACATGATCGTCGCGCGGCCCGACCTGCGCAGCGAAATCGCCTCGATCATCGACTACTGCGGCAAGTGATCCCCCCGTCGCCGAAGTAGGGGCGGGCCTTGTGTCCGCCCGGCCGTTGCCGTTCGCCGTTGCCGCCTGCCCCGAGCCTGTCGAGGGGTACAAGCCGCCCGTACGGGCGGACGCCGTTGCTGTACGGGCTGGCCGTATGGGCGGACCATCCTATTGCTGCGTGTAAGCGATGAGCTTGTACGCGAGCCGCGCTGCGACGAACTCCGTGATGTGGTTCGGCGGGATCGGGCTTACCTCGACGATGTCTGCGGCGACGACCTGCCGCTCGCGGCAGACGCGCCGGAGGAGGCCCGTGACCTGCTGCCACGACAGCCCGCCGGGTTCCGGCGTCCCCGTGCCGGGGCAGAGCGACGGGTCGAAGCCGTCGATGTCGATCGTCACGTAGACCTTCTCGCCCAGCAAATCGAGCGCGCGGTCGATCCAGTCGTCGCTGCGCTCGACGACCGCCGGTGTGATGAACCGCTCCACCTGCTCGGGGCAGTCGGCGTCTTCCTCGGCCGACCAGTTGCGTATGCCCACCTGGCAGAGCCGGTCGGTCACCTCCAGCACGCGGCGCATGACGCACGCGTGCGAGTGCTTCGTGCCGTCGTAGGTGTCGCGGAGATCGGCGTGGGCGTCCACCTGGAGCACGCTCACGGGCCCGGCCAGCTCGTGGGCCAAGCGCACGAGCGGGGCCGTGATGCTGTGCTCGCCGCCGAGAGTCAGAAGGAAAGCGCCCGATGCCATGATGGGCCGCGCTGCGGCCTCGACGCGCTGCATCTGGTGGCCCGGGTCGTCCGCGGGCGCCACGGCCGCGTACGTCGCCACGCCGGCGCGGTGAAACTCGCCGCGCAGTTCCTCGTCGAACAACTCCACCTGCTGCGAGGCCTCGATGATGGCGGCGGGACCCGCCGCTGTGCCCGACGCGTAGCTGACGGTCCCTTCGTACGGCACCGGCAGGACGGCGTAGCGCGCCGTCGCGGGGTTGCTATGGCGCGGCTCGAGGCCGAGGAAGTTGTCCGGTGCGTCGGTCATGGCGACGCCCTCGCGCCGATGGCAGTAGGCTCTGTCTGGCAAATCCGAAACGGGGGCCGTTAAGTAGGGGCGACCCTTGTGGTCGCCCGTTCAGCGCCTTGTGAGCAGGTTTGGGCAGACACAAGGCCTGCCCCTACAGAAGCCCCGGCGATTTGCCGGACAGAGCCTAGTAGTCCTTCACAATTGAGCTTGTGGGTGCCACACTTTGGAGCGCTGGCGCAGCCGGCGCCAAAGTGTGTCGAGCGAAGCACACTTTGGGGCTGCGCCCTTCAAAGTGTGGCACCCTCGACTCACAGAGTCGAGGGTGAAGGACCACTAGAGCAGGAAGACCGCCGCGGCCACGACGGTCGTCCACAGGCCGTCCTTGTCACCCTCGGCCGTCTGCACGCACGAGCTGGAGCGCACGATCTTGCCCGACATGCGGTAGATTTCCTTGCGGTTGTCGTAGTCGGTTTCCGAGTCGAACTCGATGCCGAGCGTGGTGGCGAGCATGGTGGCGGCCATGTCCTCGACCATGTCGGCAATGCGCTGTTCCCTCATGCCGTAGCCGTGGTGCTCGCTGATGTAGCCGTACTGGTGCCCTTCGGCCGGCTGGGCCAGGCCGATGCCGGCCCCGACCATGCGGCTGGGCTCGTCCGTGGCCGCCTCGGCCAGGACGACGAACGTGATCTGCCCGGGATGCAGTTCCGCCATGCCGCGCGAACTCGGGATGATGGCGCACCCCGGCGGCAGGATGCTCGAGACGCGCACCAGGTTGCACTGTTCGATGCCGGCCTTCCTCAGCGCCAGCTCGAAGCTCTGGAGCTTGTTGCGGTGCTTGCCGACGCCCTTGGTGAAGAAGACCCGTGTCGGAATGAGCGACGAGAGTTCCATCTCCGCGACCCTCCTCAGCCCCGTCCTGCCTCCGGCACCCGTTGCGGAGGCGCCCGTTCTGTGCGTACGGCATTCCAAGCGCGGCAAAGGATAGCGTCGCGATGCCCCCATGACAACACTGAAGCGCCGCTTCGGCAATGTTTTTTTCTTCGCCGGCTCTTTGCCGTGCCGCCGAGGCGCCGCCCGCCCGGCCGTGAGGCCGTTACGCGTTGCGGGCCGACGCGCGGCCGAGGTCGTGGAAGTAGGCATTTCTGCGGTGCACGTCTTTGAACTCCGCTGCCGCCCAGTCGCTCACGTAGCCGCGACCGTCCGTGAGCATCGCCACCGTGTGGCCGCGCAGGATCCACGCCCCGCGCAGGAACGACGCCACCACCGGCCGCAGCTCCGGGGCGTCGAAGGAGTCGACGAACTTCAGCCCGGGGGCGTTCATCTCGGTGCCCACGACGATAGGCAGCCCGCGCGCGTCGGCCAGCCGGACGATTTCGTAGAGCGTCTCGAGCTTCGTCGCCTTGAGCGCGGCCTCGGCGACGTTCCAGTTCCGGTCCGGGATGATGTTCAGGGCCGCGGCGCCCGCTGCGACGTGGAGGTCGATCAGGGCCTCGGCGTCCCGCTCGCCGGCGCTGGTGCCGTCGAGCCAGGTCAGCGTCGGGATGGCTCCCAAACTGAGGGAAAACCGGTTCATGTCGGTCATCAGCGGGAACGCCTCGGGGTCCGGCTCCATGTAGCCCGCGCCGCCGCGCTTCATCGTCTTCGAGCGGATCGTCGCCTGGAGGGTGACCGGGTCGCCGATCATGGCCCTGACGCGGTCGGCGGGCAGGTCCAGCCGGTCGGCCCAGAAGGCGGTGCGTTCCGCCTCGTCGGGGTAGACCTGCTCGGCCTTCTTCTGATAGGCGGCGCAGAGGTGCCGCTCGGTCGGCGTGCCCGAGGGCGACAGCGGCAGCACGTCCGCGTCGTAGTCGAGCGCGACCGGATCGAGGTACGCATTGACGCGGCGCACCATCTCGGCGTTGCGGCGTCGGGCGCTGGCGCGTATCGTCCGCGCGAAGGCAGCCGCGTCCGGGTCGGCGATCTGGGTGCCCGCGAAGCCGATGCCCATGTGATAGGTGATGCCCGGCTCGCCCGGCGAGTTGATCTCCGCCGACGCCAGCTCGGGCACGTAGGCCCGCGTCTCCACGCCCGCCACGGTCGGGATGCCGAGCAGGCGGCCGGCCCGGTAGAACTCGTCGATGCCGTCGAGCACGTCGAAGTCCACCAGGCCGACAACGGCCAGGCCCTCGCGGCGGGCGCGCCATGCGATGTGGGCCGGCGAGTAGCCCAGCGCGTTGAACGAGTAGAACGAGTGCGCGTGCAGGTTCACCCGGTCGGTGGGATGGGGCAACCGGATGTCGCCGCGCTCGGCGAGATTGAGCAGCGCCTCGAGCGCCGCATCGCGTTCGGCGCGATCGAAGCTGTCCAACCGGGCTTCCAGTTCGGCGATCTTGTCCACGGCGTCACCTTCCTGCGATTGTGCTGCGCCCTCGGCGCTCGCAGTCCGGGGGCATTGTAGCGGGTGCCACCCACAAACTTCTTTGTGGGTGCTTTGGTTCGAGGGCGGTTCTCAGCACCCACAAGCTCCGCTTGTGGGTGGCACCCTGAGGCGGCATGGTTATGAAACAGTCTCCTAGCGTCTGCGGTCCAGGAGGCATTTTAGCACCCGGCGGTCCATCCGCAAGCGCCGGCGCGGCCGGCGCGCGGTCCATCTCGTTGCACACAGGCCCCCGCTCTGGTACTGTGGTCCGCGTCCGGATTCGAGAGGAGACCTGATGACACGCAAAGAGGAGCGGCGGGAGAAGCTGCGGCGCGTGCGCGCCTATATGCGGCAACAGGGCCTCGGCGTGGTGTTTCTGACGGCGCGGGCCAACTTCTCGTGGCTCACGGCCGGCGGCGTCAATCACGTGGCCACAGCCACCACCGACGGCACGACCACGCTGGCGGTGACCGCGCGGCACGCGACCATCCTGGCCAACGCGATCGAGGCCCCGCGGATGATGGCCGAGGAGCTGCCCGCAGACGAGTTCCGACTGGTCGCCTTCCCATGGCACTCGGACGCCGATCGCCGCGCGGCCGTGATGGACCTGGCTGCCGGCAAGCGGGCTGCCGCCGACACGGAGCTCTATCGCCTCAAGCGCCTTGCGGCCGACTTCGTCGAGCTGCGCTACAGCCTCACGCCGTCGGAGATCGTCCGCTACCGGCGGCTCGGCCGCGACGTCTCCCTCCTGATGGAGACCGTCGGCTGCGAGATCGAGCCCGGCGACACCGAGCAGCAGGTTGAGGGCCTGATGGCCGAGCTGGCCATGGCCCAGGGCATCCGGCCGTTCGTCCGGCTGGTGGCCGCCGACCGGCGGATCGAGCAGTTTCGCCACCCGATCCCGACCGCCCGCCCGCTTCGCCGCCGCGCGATGATCGTCATCTGCGGTGAGCGGCACGGCCTGGTCGTCGCGGCGTCGCGGCTGGTGAACTTCGTGCCGGTCGGGCGCTCGCTGCGCCGCCGGCACGACGCCGTCTGCCGCGTGGACGCCGCGCTCATTCTCTCCACCCGCCCGGGCGCCACAGTGGGCGAGGTGCTCCGCGCGGGCATGGACGCCTACCGCCGCGAGGGCTTCGCCGACGAGTGGCGGCTCCATCACCAGGGCGGCCCGACGGGCTACCTCGGCCGCGAGTTCCTCGCCACGCCCGGCGAGCGGCGCCGCGTCCAGCCCAACCAGGCCTTCGCCTGGAACCCCAGCATCACGGGCACGAAGAGCGAGGACACCATCCTGGCGACCGAGCGCGGCCCCGTGCTCCTGACGCAGCCCGTGGACTGGCCCGCGGTCGAGGTGGAGTTCGGCGGCCACACGGTCCGCCGTGCCGACATTCTGGTCCGGTAGGCGTTGCCGCCCCGGTCCTGCCCTCAGAAGCGCTGACAGGGTGGCATGGCGACCCCTGCCCCTGAAGGGGGAGGTGCCCCGGCTTCAGTCCCGGTCGCGCTCAAGAGCGACTCGGGATCCCGTATGTCCCGACGCCGTCGAGGATCCTCGATGCCGCATTGACAGGCGGCATCGGGACCGCGATGGCGCGGGATCGGGACCGGGGCGGTGGGGGCCGTGGCACGCCGCAGAACCCTCCGCCCGACACGGCCCTCACCCGGCCCTCCCCTCGACGTTGCTCGGGGCAGGTCGGGCCGCCCTCTCCCGGAGGGAGAGGGGTCTTTCGCACCCTGCTTCAGCGAACGGTGCCCCCAAAGTGTGCTGCACCCGCCGCACCGGTCCTGCCCTCAAAAGCGTTGACGTATCGGAGCATTCGGGGTATCATGGTCCTCTGCGCTCCGGGACCGTTGCCGCAGTCGGGGCGCGTGGCGAGGTGGCAACCATGGCTGCCAAGCGATCGCGGACCTTTTACGAGGCCCTCCAGGCCGCCAAGGGGGATCGCCAGGCGGAGCCGCCCGCCTCGGTCATACAGCCGGCGAAGGTGCCTGAGCGGGACATCGGGACGGGCCCGGCCGGCCCGCCGAGGGAACCGGGGATGCACGTGCCGCCGCGCCGCGCGGGGTTCCGCGTCCCGTGGAAGCTGGTTCTCCCGGTGGCGGGCGCGGTGGTGATTGTGGTGGTGGTCGTGATCGCCGTCGTCTCGGCGAGACGGTCCCGCTTCAGCGCCGACGCGAGCCTGCCTTCGATGAACGAGGTGATCCGCGAGGCGCCGCGACCCGACGTGCTCGACAACAGCGGGCCCGGGGAACTGACTTCGCGGATGCTCAGTTTCGTCGACGAGCAGCAAGGCGGCGACGGGTCTGGGCCGGCGCCGGGGCCGGCCGTCACTGATCAGAGCGGCGCCGGCGACGGACTCGGCGGCGACTGGCGCGTCCGGATCTTCCGGACCCGGCAGACCCGCAAGGCCGAGCTGGACAAGGCGATCGCGTTCCTTCAGGCGAAAGGGATCCCGACGGCGGTCGAGTCGCGCCAGGGATTCTATCTGCTGTATTCGCGGCGGACGTTTCCGTCCGAGTCGGATCCCGAGGCGGTGGCGCTTCGGGACCGCATCAGAAAGCTGGGCGACGAATTCGCCGCGG
>Ga0272441_10007069_pt1 | contig 18413 bp, 20 predicted proteins | sample SSMProp6N_FD_193582 | JGI IMG/M metagenome (GOLD analysis project Ga0272441, IMG submission 193582) | Marine sediment archaeal communities from Little Sippewissett salt marsh, Falmouth, MA, United States - SSM-Prop-6N | ecosystem: Environmental > Aquatic > Marine > Wetlands > Sediment ... | reverse complement strand
TTGAAAACTCGGTCTGAAATTCTATCAGATTTATTCCTGCTTGCTGCATCTTATAGCTCCTTTAAATAACTGAATCAATTTCTATTCTAACATCTAAGCTGAGCTAAGTCAATGATCAGTTATAATATTAATAATAAACTCCCATAACTCTTCTTAAAATTATAAAGCAGAACCCCTATTTGTCAAACAGGGCATACCCTGAACACCTATAAACATTGGTGCTTTCCGTTATTACTCGATCGTTGACAAAGGTTTCATCCAAATAGAATACTGATGCAGGATAACTGGATTATGTGACTGAAAGGAGCTAGCCGACTTCAACAATGGTTACACGAAAATCGTTTACAGTTTTAATATGGGCTACATTGGAGGGATACTGCATTCTCCGACTTCCAGTTAGTATATCTTTGATTTAATTAAAAGATTTAAGAATTTAGGGCATTAACAATATAATCCGCTAAGGACAAAACTTCAGTAACTCTATCAGGTAGTTTCTTGTCTCTCAATTTGTTCCTGTAATCAACATCAGCCCGTTGAATTTGAAGAGTTTTTAATTTTCTACTAACTTTTATATAATCTTGATTATTTGACCGGTTTCCTATTCTCGAGAATTGTCTTATAACTAACTCGTGTGCAGCTCCGGTTTTTGGAATTGTCAAATTTTCTCGATTTTCTAAATAATTCCTTGCAGTACAATGTGCAGAATAATATGCCCTGCTTATTGAAGAACGAAGTTTTGCATTGATAGATGCTTTATTATGGCTAATTCCAGCAAGATCCTTAGCCAGAGAGAGATATTCAGACCAGTTAAAACTCATAAAAATACTAAATCAAGGCATAATTTACAATCGCTTTTAGAATAAGCCTCGAGAAACCAATACTCGTCCAGTTGTTCCATCTTTTCAATAGCATCATTTGCAGCTAAATTTGTATGAATAAAGATCACTAATGTTTGAGAGTCCAATGCTTCAGGATCTTCGAGTACTTCATATTCAATATTTGAATTTGGAAAGAATTTTCCGATCTTTTCCGGTGCTTCTGCAAGGATGGGTTTGAGAGATGGGTATTTATCAAGGAATGATGTAATTTCCGGGGAAAATTCGACATCCTTTTCAGTGTGATAATCAGCTTTGAGCTTGATTTCAGATGATAAAATCGACATCGAATCCCGATCTATTTCTTCCTTTCTTACTTTTGTCACCTCAATCGAATCCTGAATTGTTTACATTATTTATATTATATGAAATCTAACTTGATTGTCAACAGAAAGACTATTTCATGTCTGGATTGACATTGTTATTAGAAAAGAAGATACTATCCTTATTTAAAGGATATTACTATGAATATTGATAAATGGGCAAAAGTTACTGAGAAAGCAATAGATCTGTTTGAACCAGTTAAGGATCTGGTCTTGAAGCTTGCCGGTCGACCCACTATGTATTTATCCAAACCGCCTCTCGCCCTTTGCAAGTAATACAATTTTACACCAATCCCTCCAGCTTCTTCCGGCAGTCCACATAAGCTTTTTCAAGCACCTTTAAAAGCCCTGACCGGCTTCCTCCTTTACTCCTGGCAAATTTTGCAAGTGCAGATTTAAGGGTCGATTCGACAGGGGAGAGGTAGTTGTTACGGATGAGCTGTTCGATGATATTAGGTGAACTATTTATCGACCCCGCATTTTCGAATTTATGAGTATGGATGGCATTGCGCATCCTGCCGAAAAGCTGGGCACAGGCACGGTCAATTATCTCGTCAGTCCTTTTACCCTTGAGATAAGCGCTGGATAGCTCCTTGATAAGCCATTTACCCGTCTTATCATGAATTTTCATAAAATCAGACAATAATCCTTCTTGAATATCATATGATTTAGTTACAATATCCGATCCCTTAGGTGTACACCTAAGGTCATCCTGTTTGCTCAACTCGTCGATAAAAAGCACCCTTTCACTCATGATTATGAAAGCCCTGTCTCCTCCCTTGATACCCTTCTCGCCCAGCCTTTTTCGAGCTTCGTTAACAGTGAGAAGCCCCCTCTCGAACATGCTGCATACCTTGAGGGTGTGTTCCGGATCATCTTCTTTCGGTTTCGAAAAGTTGATTCTGATATCACCCGAAATATGCGACCATATGATCTCGTTGTTGATGTATTCTTCTAACAGCCTGACGATAGGAACGATCAGCTTGCTCCGGGAGATGTTTTCCTGCACCGCTGCTGTTGCCCTGTTGATGTCCTCTATAGATCCCATCTCCGTGGGTGTGACTCCGAAACATCGGAAGATCATGCGGTTCACCTTGTCGATAAGCTCGGAAAGCTGGAGCTCCTGCGGCGGGCGGGTGAGAGGTATCCATTCGACCCTGTCCGAATCGTGCAGGATGGTCAGCTCGAAGTTACGCCTCCCCGCAGTCCTCTTCTCTTTGAAATATTCCCTTGCTCGTTCGTATGCAACCTGTCCGATCTTGCCCAGGTTGAGAATTCCCGGCGGGATCTCGTCACATTCGAAGCTGCGTGCGATAAGCTGGGATGCGAACATGGCTGCTGAAATTTCATTGACCAGAGCATCGATTGGCGGAGAGCCATAGGGTGATGATGTCCGGGGATAAAGCGATAGGTATATTATCTCGTCAGGCTCGAAGTTTACACTCCGCTCCGACGGTGAATATACTTTCTGGACATAACCTTTCACAAGTCCGTGTGTATCTATTTTTATCTCGAAAGTGGAGCCGTCTCTTGCATATATCTCGACGAGGTTGTCATCTCCTGTCATGACCTTTTCGATAACACCTGCGTCGTAAATCAAAAGATCCCTGACTATTTTTCGAATAATTGTCGAGAAGGATTCATCATTTGCGTTTGGGTTCATGAAAAATGCCCGGACACCTTCGAAAACATCTCTGTCGATCTCTCTATCCTCGCTGACAGAGACAATCCGCCAGTCCAAAGATGATATCACCCTAGTTATCCCGTCGATAATCGCCCTTATGACAGATGACTGGAAGTATATCTCCTCCAGCTCCCGGTACGATAGCCGTCCATAGCGTGCTATACCGGAATTCGGCATATTCCCCAGATGCCAAGTGGAAAACGACGGGTCATGCGCTTTTGCTTTCTTTTTCACACCTGTCGTTTGCGATAGATCGCTTATCGAATTGTTGTTATATTCTGAGGTTATTTTATCTTTTATTCGCTTTTTCCTGTCAAGAAATCCCAACAGCCTGAACATGTTTTTGACCCTCCTGTCAGTCATGATTGCAGGGTTATTATCCTGTTAACGTTATTCAAAGCAGTCAAGTTGACCTGACCCTGCATGATGTTAACGCAAAGTAATCTTCTACAAATAAATATATGAAGAAATTAAAGAAAATAAAGTCGTTTGAATGTGAATTTTCCGTAAATTTATGTGGGATTTGAATTCACACGAAAATTTTCCCCACAATGGGCTAAAGCCCATCCCTAGCAGCTAGCTTTAGCTAGCTGTAACTAAAAATGTATTTTGAAGAAAAAACATCCAAATAACACCAAATCCCCCCCCCATCTGCCATTGCAGGTCTCTTCGGTCTCCCTCGAACATGTAGGGAGCGAATATTTTCGCTCCTCAAACGCATTGCAGACCAATCGTCCCCGATTGACAAAAACATTTAAAAAATAATTTTATTTAATAATCAATTGACTTGACGGGAGAAATAGATATAGAATATTGAAATAAATAGGTAATCATGATTTTTCTAAGCCATAATTCAGGAGGTTATCAGGATGTATGAAGATTTGATTGAATCGGATCCTGCGGTCATGATGGGCAAACCGGTTTACAAGGGAAAACGTTTAACGGTAGAGCTGATCCAAAAGCTCCTATCCATAATCCCGAGCCTTCTCACCATCCCACACAAGCGTCTCTGGACAAGTTATGACGAAGAAGCCGATGTGCTTTATGTGAATTTCAAAAAACCTGCAAACGCCGATGATACTGAAATGACCGACGACGATATAATCATAGGATACGAAAAAGGTGAAGTTATCGGTGTTACATTCCTGAATGTGAGTAAAAGGAAGGTCTAAAATATTTCATTGTTGGATTAGTACCAATGACTCTTGAATAAAATCATGATTGATTGTATCTTTTGACTTATAATAGGATGTTCTGGATAATGTTATTATTGATCATATATTTTGCTTTGAATTAAAGAAAGGAGAAGGCGTAACATGAACGAATTAAAACAAAGGCTAGATGAAATTATCAAAAAACAGGATGAAATATTGGAGGAGCTGCGGAAACCAAAATATAATAAGAATGAGCTGACACAGGAAAAGCAAGTTAGCATTGAGGTATTGGGTAAAAACGAACATTATAACCCTGACCCATTAAATACACCAACAGCTAATGAAATTGGTGACAGTGAAAGTATAGAACAGCCAATTAATAAAGAACCGGAACTAGTTAATTATCGCTGCAAAAACTGCTATAAAACATTCACTGCAAGTGAATCTGCTAACATGATATCCTGCCCATTTTGTAGTTGTGGAGTTTGTAAGAAGGAACCTGTTTAGAATATTCGATACTAGCCTGCGTTAGAAGTAATTTATAACATTTATGGTGAAATCGTATAATATAAGGGATTTATTATTAATTCATTGAGAAACTCCATTTTCCGGTGTTTTGCGATCCCGATAGTATAAAGATATTCACCTTCTCTTAATGGTAAAATCCTGCGGGATAGATAATAACGTCAATCCAATCACCATAAGCTGTATATTGATTCATGTATAATGTGATCGATTCAGGCTGTTTGGTCCAGTTCGGCAAATAAAATAAATCAACACCATAGTATAAACTTTATATATATCGACAAGTGGGCTTTCATGACCATAATAAATACTAACCTCATTGTAATATCATCACTTTCTGTTTGCTCTGAACGGATCAAATTCTATTAAAGCCTGTGTAAAGCTAGATATTTCAGGATTTGTCCACAATAATTTAGTTATAAATATATCGTCAACACAAATATCATAAGGGCTGTCGAAGTCAACCAGGTATATATCGATGTTTTTCAAACAATGCAAGAAAAGCTATTGATAAAAACCAGGCTAGTCCTAAAAGTAAAGTCACAAATATACCTCCTCAACCTCGAAATAATCTATGGAATCTGATAATCCGGGTAAATTTCCAGTTCTGACGAAATAGATTGTCTATCGGGACAATTGCTCTCATAAAACAATTTTGTTGTATCACCAGATCTCGAATCCGCCTCGCTGATCCTTCCTCGCAGCTTCACGGGCAAACCATGCTGCCATGATCGTATCGTCATGTTTGGCGATAGGGAAGTTGACAAGCTCGTCGATAAATGTGCAGAAGGCGCACGAGCAGGATTCGCTTCCCTCTGCAAGAGGATTCTGATGGTTGTATATAGCCCAGCCTTTGTTGGCGAACTCTACCGACATCGATGGAAGCCCGATAAACTCGTCGAACTTCTGTTTCCCCGTCAAAAAACCTTCGATGGGCAGGGCGATATTTCCCGACTCTCTGATCCACTGTATAAGGCTGTCCTGGTAAGCGTTAATTTCCACGTATATGAGATGAGGCTGATGACGCTTGCCTGCATCGATCAGGGTTCTCGCTGTTTCGGGGGAGGTCATCTTCCTGCGAATGATTTCAAGGGGAATTTTAACACCGGATTCGGGATCGACGGCTATGATGAATATTACGGTATAGTCGCTAGCATCTGACCTGCTGATGGCAAGGTCGACGCCGATGTAACGCCTGAATTTATCCGTTACATGCTCATGAGGGTTACCCGGGTGGATACAGCCTGATATCAGATCACGTGGAAACAGGGCATCCTCGTCCGACATGGGAATATTCCGGAATCCCCTATCGAAAGCCCTATGGTTTGCAGAGCGTCGTTTAATGAGTGCTTCACGGGGCCATTTCTCGATCCATAAGGGGGTCAAATCGGCTGGTATCGCCTGAAACAGAAGAGCGAATCCGTTATTATCCCTGTTTCGCATAAGCTCATGCGACAGATCGTCAATATGCCACAATGTACATATATATATGAGTCTTCCATCCGGCTCGAGCATGTTCATGATATCATTATAGAACTTCTCTTTGACAATCGCCCTGTATCCGGATTTTCCGAGAGTGTTTTCGAAGGTGCAGACATCATCGCAGACGATGAGGTCCGCCCTGTCGCCTGTCGCAGCCGACATTATCCCGTACGATTCTAGGGTGGGCTCTTTTGACAAAATCCTCCGTTCAACGGTTAAAGCTTCTGATGCAGATTTGGAATTGGTGCTGCAAATTTTCACGTTAGGATATGCTTCCCGGTATTCCGAACTATCCTCCATATATCTCTTTATAGCAAAGACACGTTTGCGGGCAAGGTCGTTTTTGCCGGAAAAGAGTTTGATCCTGATATCCGTGTTCTTGCCGATTTCACAGAGGATCCTGCCGATGGCTATCTGTTCGCTCTTGCCGTGATCCCGGGGTGCAATGATAAGCGAAAGCTTGTTCTCGTCGATGTGTTTTTGCCATGCTTTGTGTATCCCAGCCATTTCGACCAGTCGACCCGTGACGTTATCCCGTAAAAATTTGGGGATATTACCAAGGGCTCCCCTTGAATCCTTGAATTTTATAGATATTACTCTGAGTAAACAGTTTGTATCTTCAGACATTAGGACATTATACATGGTCAAATACCCGGTTTATTGATTCCGCGAGCTGGTCAATCGGAACAATTCTTTCACCCCTGAAATCTTAAAAAATCAGCTTGCCTCCGGCAGTTCATCCCAGTTTGTCGTGAACTGGGGAGAGCACATGCGCCTTCTCATGCGCCAGCCCTTCTTGACTCCGGTCGCAGCGTAATCCACCACGTTCGATCCCCACTGCTCGTTGATCCTGTCCACGACAGCCATGAGCTCCTGTCTTTTGGTGTTATAGCTTCCCGGCTCGAAAACCGCCATCTGGATGCTGTCGTCAGGGACAATGTCCGCGATGAATACTCCCACCTTCTTGTATTTTTTCCCCGGCTTGTATATCCGCTTCATCGCACTCTGAGCTGCACGGATGAAATCGGGCGTGTATGCCGACGGCGCCGGCAGGCGGCAGAGATAAGAATTCGAGTAGTAGTCCTCCTTGAACCTGTTTGTCAGGATGAATACCATGAAAACCGATGCGACACTTCGCTGGGATCGGAGCTTTTCAACCGCACGCGTGACATATGTGGCTGCAGCCTCGTTAAGTTCCTTCAAAGATTCCACGGGCCTCCCGAATGATTTTGAACTCAGGATACCTTTCCGCTTCGTCTGGGGCGGTTCGATCCAGAAACAGCTCCTGCCGTTAAGCTCACGAACCGTCCGGACACCCATGACCCCCATCTTCTTGCGCACGAGGGGCTCCGGCGCCTTCTTGAGAGCCAGCGCTGTGGTGATACCATACCGGTAGAGGAACTTCGTGTATGCGGGACCCACGCCCCATATATCGCTTACGTCCATGCCTTCGAGTACATTGTCGGCATAGGGATAATCGATTATGTCGAAAACACCCTCGTCCGATTTTTTCGCCACCTTCGATGCAACCTTCGCAAGCGTCTTGGTCTCGCCAATACCTATGGAAACGGGGATACCCGTCCACTGCCTCACGGTCTTGCGAAGAAAACTGCAGAATTCACCGCGCCTCTCCTTCTCCAGACCTACAAGGGAGAGGAAAGCCTCGTCGATGGAATAAACCTCCATGTCGTATGCGAACTCCCGCAGGGTGTCCATCACCCGGCGTGACATGTCCGCATAAAGGGTGTAGTTGGAAGACAGAACCCGGACCTTATGCTTTCTGAATGTCTCCCGGCACTGAAAAGCCGGAACGGCGAATGGTATGGGAATTGCCTTCGCCTCGTTAGACCTTGCGACTATGCAGCCGTCGTTGTTGGAAAGGACGACGACGGGCACGCCTTCTAACTTTGGGTTGAAAACCCGCTCGCAGGAAACATAAAAGTTGTTGCAGTCAACCAGTGCGTATGCTCGCTTCATCTATATTTCCTCACACTATTAAACATCATGATCTATATATCGCAACAAAAAAATAACCCTTGTGGGTCAATCGTCCCGATTGACATACATAATCCGTAGGTGAGAATGGCATTCGCCCGAAATCGACTCCCAAAAATCCATTTTTATATACATTTACATTCAAATCTATCTATTGCAGGGGTTCAGCGTGCTAAGCCCGTTTAATGCAAAACTTAATCTACATTGGCAAAAGAGGAATTTTATCAAGGTTGCATACTAACATTTGCCATAAAGATTTTACTTGAAATTTACGTAGTTCCATTCTACTGCTCTTCGGGATTGATCACATCCAGATCATATTTTTTAGCCGCTTCGTTCAGTTTTTTATCAGAGGAAATAAAGATCAATTTGTCAGCTTTTTCTTCAAGTTTTCTTTTTAACAATAAAGCAGATGCGAGGTGTATCGTATCAGCACCTTTTAAAGTTTTCTTTTTAACTATTTCTCTCACAATGTTGACAACAGGCTCGTTTAACGGAATGTGAAGAAAGCTAAGCCAATCCTCGTCAAGATATCTCATTTTCGTCTCTAGTTGGGGATTAGCTTCCCTGTTTTTAAACTTTCGAGCCAGTATGGTTAAAACTTCAATGAATCCAAGTGGTGAAGAAGCGAAAGCCTGATATGTTTGCAGCAAATTACCTATCCATTTTGATCCTTTTTCATCTGAATAGTATTTCACCCATGAGCTTGAATCGAGATAATAAAATATCATCGTCTATCCTTGATTAAAATTTGTGATGCAGGAGTCCCTTTACACGGGATTGGATCAAATTTACTGAATTCAGGGGGCCATTTGGAAGGAACCTCAAAGCTTGGATCTTTTGCAAGCCTTTTCATCGTTTCCTCGGTTTTATCTCCATTTTGAATAAGTTCAGTATAATCCAATATCTTCTGAACCAGTTCATCATCCAAATTCTCAATGGTTTTATACAGTTTTTCTTTTACCGACACCATCGCCTATCTCCTCATAATGAATATTTTCATATATTATATTGCCAAAAAGATGAAAGTCAATGTTCTGTCCTCTGCCTTCCGATAACCTACCTGAATCAATGTTTCATCCAACCGAAAATCCAATCCCCTCACATCGCCGGGTGTATCACGTTGGTTACAACGCCCCAGATATCGAAATCACGGCCCTCTTCGATCTCGATGGGGAAAAACTGAGGGTTCTCGGGAACAAGCCATACCCTGCCGTCCGATTTCTTCAGACGCTTAACAGTGAATTCACCGTCAAGGGCTGCGATTACGATGCTCCCGTCATGTGCCTCGAGAGCTTTATCGACTATGAGGATATCACCGTCGTGGATACCGGCTCCGAGCATGGAATCACCCGCAACCCGCACGAAAAACGTTGCGGACGGATGCTTTATCAAAAATTCGTTCAGATCAAGGCTCTGCTCGACGAAATCATCCGCCGGGGATGGAAATCCCGCCGACGCACTCGCAAGATACATGGGGCATAACTGCCTCGTGGATATCTTGAATGAATTAATTCCCGTCACCCGGCTCAAATTATCCTGCACAATTCTCATCATACTTCCTTATGTTAAATATTTTTACCATTTGTCATAGCGTGTTTTACAGCGGGCTGAAGCCCGCTGCTAGCAGCTAGCTTTAGCCAGCTGTCCGAAACCGCACAAAAATATATCAATCATTTTTTTCCATAAATTCTCCCAGAACACCGCCTTTCTCTAGTATCACCTCGAGATCTTTCTTGATGTAGTATTCCTTACCTAACTCCTTAAGACGATTTATTGCGGTCATGGCGTATTCGACCCAGTCGATTTTCGAAGCCTCGCGGCTGTGGTTCCATTTCCCGATTTTATACATATCCACAAACTTTTGGGTCAGTTCGATGAGATTGAGCGACTGGGAAGGCTCGATAACCGGTTCAAAACTCACCCATGTGTGGATACCCAGAGAATGCGCCCGCTCGAGGCACTCGATCCGCTCTGATGGTAAAGCCGCAAAGGGTTCGTATTCCTTCGACTGATTCTCGTTGGTAAATGTCAGCGTTGCCCCGTATTTTGCATTGCCGCAGGCGGCGGCTTCAGCAAGAAGGTCAAAATCGCGCAGGCTGCGGTTTCCCCCTTTTGTGAGAATGTTCACACCAACATCGCTCGAAAGCAGGACCTTGATAACGTTACGGGTTATACCCGTCTCCTGCTCAACGTTTTGATAGGGATCGCAGGTAAAACAGAGAAAACATTCCTTCCCCCTGTAAGCTGGAGCTTCTCGTTGAAGATTATAAAGGAAAAGATCTCGGGGCTTCGATTTTTTGAATTCCAACCGGGATTTGAACGTGCATGAAGGGGCATAACAATACGTACAGCCGTGATCACAGCCGGAGAAAATATTTGCCGCATACTCCGAATATTCACCGGCTCTACCCCGTGGTTTATATATAATCGGCAATTAAAACTCCTTTATCTATAATTTCATATATATATGTATTATAATGCCCTGAATTGATTTGTCAAGAATTCTTTTTACTTCCATCATAATTTCTCTATTGTTTTATCGGAAGTAAGACGGAAACGGTTTAGGATTAATTTGACCTTCGAGGGTTCGTATTCTATCGAAAAAGATCGACGTCCGGTAAGTTCACACGCCGACATCGTCGTCCCCGTTCCCGCAAAAAGATCAAGGCATGAGCTTTTGCAGAAAGAATCCATAAGGCAAAGCATCAGACCGATGGGCTTGTTATATCCACCCAGCGAAGTGTCTTTTTGAAGGGATATCATGGAAGGTAGTCTCGCATATCCTGTCACCGATTGAGCGGATCTGCTCGATAGTTCGAAATAACCGCCGTTAACCCCATATATATGGATAAGGTTGTGAAATATCATCGGGTAGCTGTAAAGACGCGATAGGGAAGGTGTTATCCTGTTCCAGACTATTTCATAATGAAACCTGATGATATGCGAATCTATCGATTTCAGCAGCCCGTAAATCTCCATCATCACCTTCGAGGATGCCATGATAAGCAGGTTACCGCTCCTCATTTTACGAAGTCCGCTGAGAAGTGCTCCCATACAAAAGTCGAGATCTTTCTCGTAAGGCGGATCAAAGAATATGGCATCGGGTGTTTCGCCCTGTAAAACTCTTTCAACATCTGATGCCAGTCTTGAATCGCCGCAGAGCAGTCGGTGTTCACCAAACGTGAATAGATCATCCTTTCGTATATCATCGAAATCTCCAGTATCGCCGGCTTCCATATCGTCTTCGCCGAATATTATCGATGCACTGTCATCAAAGTCCATGCTGAGATCGTCATCGAATATATCCGCCGTAATTTCTTTCATTCTAACCTCTTTGAGCACTGCTCTATGATCTCGTCAAGTTCTCGGTCAGTCTTGTGTTTTAGTATGTTGTCAAGTGCCGTTAAGACATCATCCAGGTTGTTCGGGTCAAATATGCTCCCCGCAAGCTCTGAATCAACAGCGCTGCCTTTCCACTCGATTATTTTCTTGTCCAGCTCCAGTATGTGCTTACTCACGCTCACGAGGTGGTTGGTCGATATATCCATACCAGAAAGCTTCTTGAAACGAGTCCAGAGAATAGCCCTCCTCCTTATAGAATCAAAGATAGCATCGTTCCTGGCTTCCCGGAGTATATCACTGGGAAGCTTTTCCCTGCTCCATTTTATATCACGGAAAACTGTTCGTTTAGAAATATTGAAGGCTCTGGCTATTTCATCTATTCTTCGCCCCTCGCAGTAGCACATATATACGGATATATGTCTATTAATCATTTTTCTATTCTTTGATAATTCGCCTTCTGATTTGCGATCTGGTGCATTATTATACTTTATTATATTTGTCGAATGTTCTTCATTATTTACCATATATTCTCCAGCATATTTCAGCATCATCTATATCTTTGCTGTATCCATCACGACCCCATCCAAGACCCTTAAGGCTGATTCCGGAAGGGTAAAACATCTGCTTGCAGGGTATCATACATGCAGGACATAGCGGTTTCTCATGCGGTTTACCCTCGACATGCCATCTCTCGACAATAAATCCGCATGACGTGCAGTTATATTCCTTTATCACCGGCATTAAACCTATTTCTCCCATTCAGGTTATTCTATTCATTATCTAATATATGTTTAGGAGACACCGTTTCAATATTATTTGAAAGAATAATTCAATATTTCTCGATTTGCTAAAAGTTAACATAATAACTAATTATCATGAGATGTGAGCATTAAAATGACGCAAACACCTATAAATAAAGGGATTAGCACGATATCAATTTCGCAGGAAAAGTTAAAAAAATTAATTCGATAAATGAACGAGATTTAACAAACAAAAATCTACCCATCATTTTATATGGATAAAATCAAAAAAACGCCTTAGAATCGATATTCTTAAAAATTAAACTTGAAAAACTATATTAAACGAATCCCATCCGCAAAAATTTATTGACTTCATCTGTCAATGTAATTTCATGCACGACACACCTTAACCACCTCGTAAAAATTTTAGTCCCGAACTGTCAAACTGTTTTCATGTCCGATACACCTTAACCCGACGGCATAATACAATTTCATCTTTCAAAATATTTGTATGGTCAAACGGTTTCCCCCTAAATTTAACTCATCCCCCCAAATCCATGGATCAAAAACATATTGTTCTCTGCAATCTGCGAAATCCAATAATCTGTGTGAATCTGTGGTTCAAATTCATCGTGCCTGACTCCCGTTTTAAACCCAAATCCCATAAACACTCATGTAACCAATATCTTCGTTCAAAATGTAGGGGCGAATGGCGTTCGCCCTAAATTTCGCTTATTCCTTATCAAACATTTAAAAAACGATTATTCTCATTCCACCAAAACACCTGATCCCATCGCATAGTAGGTCGTCCGTCCCTTCTCGACCATGTAAGGACAGGTCGCAGCGCGACCTGTCCAATTCCCCATTCCTAGCAGCTAGCTTTAGCTAGAGCTGTAACCAGTCCACGTTTGACATATACTCCTCCCACCCCTCTTGACAAAAAATTATTAAAAAATAGGATATAATATTAAAAAAACTTTTCTGTGGAAAATTTGCGGTAGGAATAAATGCGATGAACGTAGAAGATATAATACTTCAAAATGTTACAGAAAAGGATCTTCCTACGCTTTTTCAATGGTTTAATGATGAAAGCTCCTATGGCGAATTTGACGAACCCTCAAGAATCTCTAAGAAAAAACTCAGGGAAAAATTTATTAACGGAGGATTCAGCTCCGATGATCAAGGTACACTCATTATATTTAATGGAAAAAATCCGGTTGGCTTTTTAAATTTCCTGAAAGATCCTTTCGATTCATGGATTATGTTTATGGGTACCGTGATTGCCATTGAAGATATGCGCAACCGTGGGATCGGTACAATCGCCCAGAAAATGGGTGCTCGTTATATTTTCGATAACTATCCAACAGTGCAAAAGATAGAAGCCGTTACGGATAAGGATCATATAGCTGAACGAAGATCCCTTGAAAAGGCAGGCTTTACATTCGAAGGAATTCTTCGCAATAGAAACCTGCGCAGGGGTAAATTTTACGATATGGCTTACTATGGAATCCTCCGCTCTGAAATTTAATGTAATTCCATAAATTAGACAGCATATAAAGTCAATCTTATTGAATATAGAGCAGTCTCCGGAATCGATTTGAATAACAGTTGGCGGAACCTGAAAATGAGATCAAATATAAAATCATGATTTAATAAAAACCTTAACCATACTAAGTTATCAGACACCCTGGAAAATAAATTCTACCCATATAAAAAAAAGGGGTGAAAAAATATCACCCCTTAAAATCTCCATCCCCCATCAAATGCTCATCAAACTTCTTAACCTCGAGGGTATTCTTTTTCATTCTCCGTTGAGGTCTCAATCGTCATGGATAGATTCTTTCCACAAACCGATTTACTCCCGTTCATCTTCTCAGGATTACAAACATCTTCCCGACAACTTTTGCATCCCTTCTTCGAGCTGTATGGTTTATCCCTGCCTCTCAGGTTTCCCTTTCGTCTTCTAATAAACCTTGTCGTCATTCAATTCTTTCCTCAACCATATCATGATCATCATCTATATTATAGTATATCGATACCGAAATGTCAAATAATACTTTTCCTGCATGAAATATTATTTGATATACCGATTCCATTTGAATTCATTAATAATATTTATCTGCTTTAATCCTTATGAAGCTGGATGTAGCAATATAATGTTAAATCGTTATAATGTTATGCTGCTTTAATGTGTCAATGACCAGCATTGTACTCAAAAAAAAAGGGCGACCGGTTAGATCGCCCAATGATTTTTATTGTAATGTGAAACCTGCGGTTGCAATGTTGGAGATGAAATTCAATGTGCCGGGTGTATCATAACTTAATAAAGAACTATTTCTGTTAGTTTTGAAGGAGTTTGAACAGAAAAATGCAAACTGAGATTATCCACATTTTAAATTGTAACAACACTTTCACATCTTTTCACTCAATTAAACCAGAGTGAAAAACAGATATCGTACTCCTCATATCCTTAAATTCAAGTTTTTGGGGATTTGATATTTATTTTGTGAAGTTTTTTTCGGGCGCGAAAGTTATTCTACTTTCCCATCATCCAATCATAGGCTTTCTTGACCACATCCGGGGGGAGTGTGTGTGCATCATCGAACTCGACAAATGTAACCTGCAAGCCGCAGCCGGCAAGGTTATCGCGCATTTCTCTGCTTTTTACTATTCGGACTGACCTGTCTTTCGAACCGTGTGATATGAAAACACGCAGGTTTTCAGCTTTTTCCACCTCCACGCCTGATTTTATGAACCAATCAGGTGGTAAAAAGCCAGAAAAACTAAGGATTCCTTTCAGCTGTTCATAATGCTTCAAGCCCGTCTGGAGTGCGAAGCTCGCACCCTGTGAAAATCCGGCGAGATAGATATCAGAAACGGGAAGCCGGTATGAAAGCTCCGATATTATTTCAGTTATATATCCTATACTCATTTTAGTAGTTGTTTCTAAGGTGCTTTTATCATCCTCGACCCTCAGGTTCCAGCTGTAACCCACGTTGTTGTTAAACAGAAATGGGTAGTGCCCCTGGGGTGCCGCGAATATGAAATCCTGCTTTATCCCTGCATCTTTCCAGATGCTGATGAACTCTTCAGGTGTATTTCCCCTGCCGTGAAGACCTATAAGCAGTGTGTATTTCTTATCGGGTTCATAGTCTTCCGGTAATTTAACGAGACACCTGAACAGGGCGGTCGAGTCGAAATAGACGACATCACCGTGTTCTTTGGTCAAAGATTTGATGTAACTTTCTGATTTTTCAATTGCATCCCTGAAGACCGTGCTTTCACTGACCTTATCGAAGGCTTCGTTCTGTTGGATATGTAATAAATTGTTGAAACCGCATTTCACTGCTTTATCCAGGTATTTCGCGGAAAGTTCTGCCTTTCCCATGAGACCATAAAGAGATGCTAGGACATATATAGAGCTGTAATCCCTGATGTTATGCTTCAGGGCTGCAAGGTAGTATTTTGCAGCTTCCTCGTAATTTCCGTCTTCATACGCCTTGTATCCTTTCTCGAAACAGCCTTGAAGGTCGAAATTTAAAAATTCCGCAGCATCTTCCGCGAACAGGTCGATATGCTCGAGTCTTGATTTATTTGTATTCACCATATTTTTCCGGTTTGAAGTTATTGATTGCGTTTATGGTTCTATGTAAGCTTGGAGAGTTTTTAGCAGCTTCTTCAATATCCCAGTGATTAAGGACAAAATCAACTAATGGTTCATTATAGTTTGGACCTTGTTTGGCAGTTGTTTTATGTTTAGGAACTATATAATCTCGTAGCTTTTTGATTTTAGAATTTTTGACAAGTTTAATTAAACATTCTTTTGGATCGTCGATTTTGTCTGATTCATAAGGAATAAAAACTTTATCTATTTTTATAAACTTTGCAAAATTATCTCTATCTGCCAATATCCATGATTCTACCTCTCTTACTGCTATCCGAAAAATGAGGTTATGATTTTTAGGGTGAACAAACCATTTTTTTAACAAATCTGAAGGACATTTGTGTTTTTGATTGAGATCCACTAAAACTAAAATGGTTTGGAATTTTGCAACTTGATTATATTTTTCCATGTTCTTAAAAATGTTGCTTTTCCCGTGACAATTATTGAGTTTATCAGGTTTATAAATATAATTCACAGAAGAGTTGGACAAAATATTCTTGATAACAGCTTCGTGTAAAGCATCTTCATAGAATATGTGATTGATGGGTGTAAGGGATTTCATCCGAAAGCAATGTGTAGGTTTTCTAACTTGGGAGGTCTAATCTTTGGCTGAATAATATCTCCAACACTCATACCTGTTATAAGTAAACGTCTAATATCTATATCTCCTGATAATTGTGTTATATTAGTTCCTTCATCTTTGGGAGATAATACAAGTACCTCTTCACCCCCAATACCTCTATCTTGAAGTAACTCGAGACTGTGAGTACTCAAGATTACTTGCTTTTTTCTTTCACGTTGAATTTTAGACATAATCGCAGGTAACTTTCTTACGATTTCTGCATTCAAGGAAAGCTCTGGCTCCTCTAATAAAAGTACGGGATCTGTTTCTAACAATGACCAAAACAAACCAATCAATCTCAAAGTACCATCAGAAAATTGATCTTCTCTTTGTTTTGCACCTCTTGGACGCCAATTTTCATATGCTGTTTCTAAATGTGGTGTACCAGTTTCATCTACATCGTATTTCAAATCTTTAAGGTGTGGTACAACTGATGATAGGGCTTTTTCTATTTTTCTCAATCGCGAACCACGAATATTCTTCTTTTCTTTTGAAAGTTGATTCATAAAACTTTGACCATAAGGATCGCCGGTAATACCAGCGCCAGTAAAAGCTTTGGGATACCTAATTAACTGGGGAACTAAATGTAGATATTGAACCGATTGAAAAAACTTAGCAATTTCTCGGAATTTTTGATTTATGATAGGTTGCTCTAGATGTGTTTGATACAATAATTCTTTGTCGTCTTTATCTCTCTTTTCGGGACGGTCTAAAATAATTTTATCATCTTTATCCCAGACTTTTTCATGTTTGATATAAGGCATAAATATGCCTCGTTGTTCTAACAATAAACTCAAAGAATATTTCCATATAGGTGCTTTATCTTCAGATTCTGATAGATGAATCTCAATTTCTACTTCATTCTTTTTGCGTGCGAAAAGACAACGAATTTTGGATAATCCACCACGTTCATTAATGGCAGCTTGCAAACCACCTCCCTGCTTTGAAATATCCCTTAAAAATTTGAAAACATCCAAAAAATTCGATTTTCCTGATGCATTAGGTCCCACAATAAAGACACGATTTTTACTTAATTCAACATCAATATCCTGAAAATTGCGCCAATTTTTGAGCTTTACCCTTGAAATATACATCTTTTATCTCCCAGGGAAAATTATAATTAGCTCTATTTTAATGGGATTATACTTCTTGTCAACATTTTTATTTCTTTCAATTTATATAGTAATTGACTAGAAACTTATTTTATTTTAGAATTGCTGGATCATGGAAAATAATAAGAAAGAGCCGAAGAAATTCGGAACATTCGGAGGTGTATTCACACCTAACATACTGACCATCCTCGGTATAATCCTCTTTTTGCGTTTCGGGTGGGTTGTAGGTAATGCCGGTCTTTATCGAGCCTTAATAATGGTATTCATAGGTTGTGCAATAACGTTTCTCACCGCCCTGTCACTTTCTGCGATATCCACAAACATCCGTGTCAAGACCGGTGGTGCATATTATATAATATCACGAAGCCTCGGCCTGGAGATAGGAGGGAGTATAGGTATTCCTTTGTATCTATCCCAGGCTATCTCTGTAGCGTTTTATCTCATCGGTTTTGCGGAAGCTTTCCATAGTATTTATCCCGGCATCGAACCTGTATATATAGCAAGCATTACATGTTTTGCATTTGCTATAATCGCTTATATCGGAGCGAATTTTGCAATCAAGATACAGGTTCTTATCCTTGCAATTATGACATTATCTTTAATATCATTTTTCACAGGCACAACGGATATCCCCCTGAAGATAAACTATGCTGCCAATTATATGGAAGGCTTCGAATTCTGGGCGGTGTTTGCGATTTTCTTTCCTGCAGTTACAGGTATCATGTCCGGTGTATCCATGTCTGGCGATCTCAAGAATCCGAACAAGAGCATACCAAGGGGAACCATCAGTGCTGTAATATTATCTTATATAGTTTACAGTGCCGCAATTTACTGGTTTGCCGCCAATGCAACAGTTGCAGAGCTACAGAATGACATGTTCATCATTAAGAAG
>Ga0272441_10007068_pt1 | contig 18414 bp, 21 predicted proteins | sample SSMProp6N_FD_193582 | JGI IMG/M metagenome (GOLD analysis project Ga0272441, IMG submission 193582) | Marine sediment archaeal communities from Little Sippewissett salt marsh, Falmouth, MA, United States - SSM-Prop-6N | ecosystem: Environmental > Aquatic > Marine > Wetlands > Sediment ... | reverse complement strand
ACTTCCGCATGGTCTGCTGATTGGCAGAGGCTTGTATCGTAGAGGGAGGCGAGTAGTGATCGAAAAAGAAGACGACCTTTCGCGGATCCCAGACTCTTTTGCCTCCCATTCTCTTGAACTCATCGATAACTTGAACATAGAGATCATTGACTCCCGCGATGTCCACATCGATCGTGATCAGATCGCCAGCTGAGACACTCTTGCGGTTTGAGTGCCGCGCAAGGATGGACTCAAGAGCGTGCAATGATATCTTCTCCTGTATCAAGAGCGAGATTTCCAGTCGGCACGGTGATAGAGCCTTGAGGCATGCATGCCACGGTATGTCCTGCCTCGAGTTCTTCCCGTAGTAGAGTGTCAATCTGCGAAGGCGATCGGGCTTCCAGATGAACTCGATGAAGAGATTCAGCCGGAAGGTCTGAAACGACGACAATCCGAAAGTCGCGCTGAAGGCCCGCAAAATTAGCTGCTTTATGATAGCCTAATACATAATTAGAACCTGCATACTCAATTACTTCTTCAGGACTATCGAAAGATGACAACAGATCGTAAAACGCGCGCGGCCCAATGCCATTTCTACATTGCGAGATCAGTATAATGGTCCCGCCGGGTTTCGTGGCAAGGGATGCATTGTATAGAGCCTTCTGTGCCTGGTATAAATCCACGTCCATCGGGTAGTGAGCACATGTGACCACCGTGTCGCTCTGCTCCTCCAAAGGAAAAGCATAAATAGAGCGGGCGAGTCCAGCTGCTTCCAGATGGCAGGGCTCCAATTCTCCACAGAAGATACCCGAGATTTCATTGGAGGCGTCCAACACCATATTGATAGTATAAATAGGAATATTAAGGCAAGAAACCGCATCTATCATATCTTCGTGTACAGGATTGCCCCTGAGTCGAAGAATCTCGGCACCTGGGCGAAAATAGAGTGCGTGGTTGGCTTCGATCGTTCGGAATGAAGCAACTCCTGGAAGAATGCCTTTTCGTCCACCCGTGTATCCGGCGAAATAGTGGGGCTCAACTGAACCAATGATCAAGATTCGTGGGTAGTCGAAGATCTTGGCATTGAGCGATACGGGAGTTCCTCGCGGTGTAGTTCCCAGATCGATGCAAGGAGAGCTGAGTGCGCTGTGTATCGAGACTCGACTACGGGCTATCTCATGACCGAGGATCCAACGGATCTCTTCATCCGAAGGCATGCTGTGAGCCCCAGTGGCAACGAGGAAATCGCCGTCGAATCCACAAGCTTCAATAACATCGCGCGTTCGAGTGGGACGAGTTGCATCATTAACCAAGCACAACGTTCCCTTGTGCAGGTATTTCTTCAAACCGGAGTGGTTGACGAGGGAATCCATGGCATCGCAGCGCGAAGCGCTTTCGGGAAGCTCCATCAGTCGGAACTCTACGGCAGGGACGTGTGTACCAAGGTACGAAGTCCCATATGGCAATGTCAGCATGCATCTACTCCCTTGTGGTTTTGGAGCGATTCTCTAGGGAACGGGCTCTTGGAATGCACTCTTCCATGCCAAGCGCCCGCAGCGTATTCGTGTTTGGGCTGCCGTCAGCGTAGCCTCGGTTGGTGTAGTATTTCTTGATAGTTTCTTGGAGTTCATGCTGATCTACCGCGTGGCCGGCGCTTGCTCCAGAAGGCAAGGGTTCATGAAACCTCTCTGGAAGCTTGTCTTCTTCTTGTTTCAGACCTATGCACTTACGCAAGAGTTGCAGCAACGTATAGTTCCGCTCACCAATCTTGAGCATATCGCTTGCGGAGATAGAAATGCCAGAGGCTGCTTCCAGCAAAGAACGCAGCTCTGGGTATTTGTAGTATTTGCCCAAACGACGACTGGTGAAGGCACAAAGAATCAAGGAGTTCTCAAACGAACGAAGATCCTCAAACAGCTTCACCATGTCAGATTTGTCTGCCAAGGAGAACCTGTCACGGATACGGCGCACACCAAGCTCGGGAGCGGGTTCATCGATGTCAAGAGATGTATCATGCATCGCCTCCATGTGGGTTGCCCCTCGATAGGACGTAGCGTAGCTGATGGCCAGCCCCTGTTTCCCGCGAGGTTCATGCATCGGTAACTCAACTCCTTTGATGGTCATAGCGTGGCGAGCACCGATCTTCTCAGCGAAACTCTCCAGTCCGTCGGCAATGTTGTCCCCAACGCCTTCTCGATGTGCAATCTGCTCAATCACGCGGATAATTGCTTCCCTGTCCCCCCACTTGATGTCTTCCTCGATTATGCCTTTCTCAGAAGCCTCCATTAGAAACGCACAAGCAACCCCAGCTGATATCGTGTCAATCCCGTAGTCATTGCACAGCTGATTTGCCAAGGCGATTGCGGAGAGATCGTTGTTCAAACACAAAGAACCAAATGCTGCGACGGTCTCATATTCTGGCCCGCCGAAATCGGGAGTTACATCGCGTCCCATAGATGTCGTTCTGACTTGTCGCTTGCATCGAATTGGACAGCCGGCACAGCTTTCTCTTCCAACGAGGATTGTATCGGCCATTGTCTCGCCACTGATCAGCTTGGCATCTTCATACGTACCTTGCTGGAAATTGCGTGTTGGAAGGATTCCTGATTCAGAGAGTGGGACCACAAACCCTGCCGTGCCGTGACTTGAGAGGGCCTCCATAGAGCCGTCCAAGAACAGGCGACTGTAGGCAATCCGTTCTCTCTGGAATCGATCTCGGTCGTAGAGGTTCTTCTCTCGGTGTCCGCGAACGACAACAGCCTTCAGTCTCTTTGATCCCATCACAGCACCAAGGCCGGGACGACCTGCTGCGCGGCTGCGATCATGGATGATACAAGCCGACTGCACGAGGTTTTCGCCCGCGATTCCGATCGAAGCGATGTGCGATCTTGCATATCGATGCTTCAGTATCTCTTCAGTCTTGCCGGTTCCCTGGCCCCAAGTATCATCTGCCGACAGCAGTTCTGGTTTTCCTTCGACAATTGCAAGGACCACAGGATCAGGTGAAATACCTCGGACAATAATCCCATGATAGCCGGTCCGCGCCAATTCATGACCGAAGTAGCCACCGACATAGGAATCAGCGATGCTCCCTGTCTTCGGCGAAAGACTCAACACCGCGTGACGTCCTGCACCAAGCAGGCCAGTCCCTTGAAACGGTCCCGTCGCGAAGACGAGAATATTGCCTTCAGAAAGGGGATCTTCCGTCCCGGCTAGTTCCTCAAGCAGAATTCGAGCTCCGATACCGCGTCCCCCAAGATACAAGTTCAACCAGTGATCTGGGATTGGATAGTCAGATAGCGATCCGGAAGAGAGGTCCACATCCAAGTAACTCGATATCTCCATGGCAGTTGAGCGTTAGCTACTCGCGTCTCCTTTCGACTGCATAACGTTTTTATAGACTCCTTGAAGCTTCTCTTAAGCAATTCTACGATGGAACAGTCGATACAGCAATTCACTAAGTGCTCAATAGATCTAGCTTATTGAGTATCGTACCAGACTTGAAGCCCAAGATGCAAGAAGAAACCCATCCTCTTGAAGCAAGTGAAGCGGCATTGATAGGAGATCTCTCTCACTCTATGTATGGAACAAAAGCGTTTAACAGTATGGTTCCATGGCGCATTGGAGCCTACCCCATATGGGATGCCACGACCTGTATCGCGTGGTCCCACGTTGCTCGGTTTCATCAGCTGGGAAGGATGCCGTTCAACTTGGAGAGTAGCGCATGCATGCATGAAAGAGGCAGACGATGAATGCATCTGATTCTGACCAGTCTAGCGAACGGGCAAGCGGTACATTCGGCTTCATGGGAGGCGATAGACCGTAGGTGAGTGGCCATCAGAAGAGCAATTCGGCGCCAGCACAGATGTCTAGGCTGTGCTTCCCGTAGGCCTCTTTCAGTAGCTCTGTCGCGTGGCTTCCGGTGCAATGACACGGGGCAATTCGTCTAATCCTGAGATCCTTGAACCTGGAGGCAATTGCTTGCACGTGCTCATCGGACTCTCGCAAGAGATGAAACCCTCCAAGGACAAGGTCAAGTGGACGACCGAGAAGGCTAGTTGCGACCGAGGCCATATTGTCGATGCCTGGATGTGCGCAGCCCGTGATGAGAATTGGCCCAGAAGGAACATCAAGAACGAGGGCTTGTTCGGTAATCTCGTTTCCCATTTCCCCAGTTGTCATCACTCCGGGGATAACTTGTTCGGCGGATGCGGCAACATGGACTGTGCCACCATCCTTTGTGATTCCGTTCTGTACATCCAGCGGAAGGGAGGTCGTGCAATGGACATCAAGATTGGCATGGCGGATGGGAGAGACAGCACCAATGTGATCGCAATGGTGATGCGATAGCACAAGTGCATCGATCTCGTCGAAATCCACCTGGAAAGCGCTCGCATTGTTGCGTAGGACAAGTACATCAGCTCCCGTGTCAAACAGCACCTTCTTGTCTCCTATGGTGATGAGAGCGGCGAATCCCCAACCGGGCATGAAGTGGCTACTCTTGACATGATTCTCGTACAGAATCTGGATCTTGTTCATCTGAACCTCCGTCAGATCTAGGCTCCAGGCGAATCAGACTGCCTAACCAGGAGCATTGTGATGCATCTCATTAAACGTTGCAACACTAGTGCAGCGAGGTTTCCAAGATCTCCGGTACGGCGGGGGGAAGATGGGCCTGATCCGAAATCACAGAACGCGACTTGCGGTCAGTCCCGCATGCAAGCATGGCCATGGGAAGACAATAGACGTTTGGCCGATTTCATGATCGAGTTGGAGGAAGCCTCGTATGCCATGCAGATTTCGAGCACCTGCAGGATTGAGTCAAGTAGTTTCCAGCACCTCTCCTGTCCCTGGATATTGAGTATTCCAACCTCATTTGTCCGCCGCATATGCGAGGCTTGTGTTACATGCGGGCAGTCGAATCGAAGACCTAATCAAGAGGATCCTTCTTCGGGTATAGGTCTTGTCAAGCGAATAAATATCTGATATGCTGGAAATCGTTTCAGAATCGATCCAGTCGACTTATCGTCGGAAATAAGGAGAGATTAGGACATACAGTGTCAAGCTCGAAAGGTACACGCAAAACGATATTGGGCTTCGCGACAAACATTCGCGAAGACCTCAACACGAATAGGATTTCGGTGGGCATGTCGTACGCTGACTGTGATTCTGCAAACTACTCCAAGTTCGCCCTCTCACTAGAAGACTTGGTTGGAAGCTTGCGCCTGGCTGAATCTCCCTTTCAGATGCTTGTTGGCAGGGACTGCCTTGAGAGTGCGCCAGCAATGACCCGTAGGAAAGGAGGTGCTTCTGAGCCGATTCGGAAGGACGGTGTGTCTCACGTGTGAAACCTGCCGATTTCTCATGGAAGGTTCGTTACTTATCCTCTTGTATGTCTATCGGCAACACGTGATAGGGCCAGAAGGGCGCGCTGTCCCTTCTGTGTGGGCAAATACTAAGGAGGTTGAGAGTCATGGCATCAAAGAGGCGGATTCTGTTTCTGCCGCGCGCTCTGGGGATTCTCGCTCTATTGCTGGTTGTAGCATTCTCTATTGCGTTTGCTGCTGATGAGCCAACACAAGGCGGTACATTGACGATCGCTTTGGAGGCGACACCCACGACGATAGACTGGATGACGAGTAACGCCACATCTGCGAGAGTTGTCCCGATCCACATCTACGAAGGATTGGCTACATTCGATGGCAGCCTCGATCCAGTACCGCAGTTGGCTGAATCCTGGGAAGCGAATGAGGATAACTCTGTCTGGACATTCAAGCTCCGGCAAGGGATCACATTCCACGATGGTGGTGCATTGACGGCCGAAGACGTGGTGGCATCCTATGAGCGATTCCTACTCGTATCTCCGCGTAGCGCCGATTTCACCAACGTTGAAAGCGTTGTTGCGCTCGATGAGTACACGATTCAGTTCACGTGCAGTTCCCCGTCAAGGATTCCGACCCTTCTGGCTTTGTATGCCCCTCAGGCCTACGTGATGCCGGCAAGATATCGCGATGTGGGCATAGGCGAACTGGCGGTCGAGGATCTCATTGGAACGGGGCCGTTCAAACTGGTCGAGTGGATTCCCGACAAGCATATCAAGCTTGCGCGGTTCGATGAGTATGTCCCCAGTGATTTCCCGGCCTCCGGCTTCGCGGGTAAGCGGATTGCCTATGTGGATGAAGTTGTCTTCAAGTGCGTCACGGAAACTGGAGCGCGCGTTGCGGGGTTGGAAACAGGAGAGTATGACATCATCGAAGCTCTGCCTATCGAGGATGTCAATCGTTTAGATCAGGATGCGAGCGTCGTTGTTGGAAAGCTCTCGCTCCCGTACCTCTGGGTCAGCGCAATCATGAATACGACCAAGTGGCCTTTCAGTGATCTGAAGATGCGCCAAGCTGTACAAGCGGCCCTTTGTCAGGACGAAATCATGAGTGTGGTGGGACATGGCCGATCGGAGTTCTACAACGTAGATCCGAGCATCTTCATGACGCCGAGCAAGTGGTACTCGGATATCGGTGACCGCTTGGGGTTGTACAACCAGTGCGATTCGGAAGAGGCCAAGCGTTTGATGGAGGAAGCAGGCTACGACGGCGAACCGATTGTCATCGTCACGAATCACGCCTACGATTCGATGTATCGAGCATCGATGATCACCGCGGCACAGTTGGAGAAGATCGGTTTTTCTGTGGAGCTTGAGGTCTATGACTGGCCTGGGGCAAGGACTCGAAGAGGAGATCTTAGTGCCTGGGATATTTGCTATACCGGGCATACTCCACGCCAGGATCCAAGCCTCTACTACGGGATCTACTACGGGCCTAACGAATGGTGCGGTTGGCAGAACGACACCTTCGATCGGCTAATCGAAGAAGATATGCAAACCTTCGATGATGCTGAGCGCTATCGGATCTGGGAGGAAATCCAGGCTGAGTTCTACCGAAGCGTGGGCCCGGAGATCAAGCATGGCGATATCTATGCTCTTCATGCTTGGCAATCCTATGTGCAGGGCTACGCGCCCGCGTTCTTCGCCACGGCTTGGAATGTGTGGCTCGATAAGTAGGTAGTTTGGCTGTGGGGAAGCTGCCCATCTCCTTTAGAGTCAGACGGATAGGGCAGCTTCCTTGCTCTTGGATGGGTCTCTCACGATGTGAGACAGTGGGGTAGGCGGAAAACAGCAAGCCAAAACAGCGAAGCTGGTGAGTCGGTCAAATCCGATCACCACAAGTTCTCGGGAGGATAGCAGATTGCTTGAGTACGTAGTCCGGCGGTTCGCCTCATTCGTTATTGTGCTCTTGATCCTAGCGCTTTTCGCGTTCTCTTTGGTGCACATGATTCCTGGCGATGCAGCACTTGTGATGCTCGGCGAAGAGGCGACGCCGACCACAATCGAGGCGCTACGACAGGATCTGGGACTTGATCAGCCGCTCTATGTACAATTCTATCGGTGGGTGCAGGGAATACTCCTCCGCGGGGATTTCGGCACATCAGTGTATGTGCCAAGATCTGTTGCTCAGGATATCGCACAACGACTCCCAGTAAGTTTCAGCCTAGCAGCATTCACAGTGATGATTTCTGCTTTTGTTGGAGTACCAGCTGGGATTGTCGCCGCAATCAAGCATGGAAGTTGGGTAGATAGACTGACGATAGCTGCCACCACAATTGCTGTTTCCATGCCCGAATTCTGGTTGGGGCTCATGTTTGTTGTGCTCTTTGCCGTACAATTGAGATGGTTCCCCAGTGGCGGGTACGTGCCACTCTCCGAGAGTATTGGGGGATTTCTCCGATCTCTTTTCCTCCCTTCGCTGGCGCTTGGGTTAAAGTGGGCTGCGCTGGTTGCTCGTATGAGTCGATCATCGATGCTGGACGTGATGCATGAAGACTACGTGAATACGGCGAGAGCGAAAGGGCTTCCGGAGAAAGTCGTGTTGCTGAAGCATGTGCTTCGAAACGCGATTGTCCCAATCATTACGGTTCTTGGACTCATTTTCGGAGTCGCATTGGGTGGAGCCATTGTCATTGAGACGATTTTCACCTTGCCGGGTGTCGGAAGACTCCTGATCAACTCGATCGCAAGACGCGACTTCCCGATCATACAGGGTGCAATACTTATCTACGGGTTGCTTTTCTGTCTGGTGAATTTCGGAATAGATATCTTATATGTCTATCTAGATCCCCGCATCAAGTACGGCTAGGGAGGAGGGGTAGGTTATCGTGGGGACGAGAATAGGAAAGAGTCGTTCATTTAGGGCGTTTCTTCGCAATGGATTCGTACTTGTGGGGATAGCGATCGTGACGAGTGTAATCATTGCTGCACTATTCGCACCGTATATTGCGCCGACGGATCCAAAAGAAATGGACCCAATGAATGCCTTGCAGGGGCCCAATCGAGAACACTTATTCGGAACCGACCAATTCGGGCGCGATGTGCTGAGCCGAGTGATTTTTGGCAGTCGAATTTCATTGCGCATAGGACTTGTCGTCGTATTCATTACCGCGATCCTTGGCGGATGCATCGGGATTTTGTCCGGCTACTTCCGGGCTTTGGACAACGCAATCATGAGGATTGTAGATGCCTTGATGGCTCTTCCAGCGATCGTCCTAGCACTTGCGATTGTGTCAATCCTAGGGCCTTCCGAGTTCTGTGCGATCATTGCGCTATCGGTCGTCTACACGCCTAGAACTGCGCGACTGGTGCGTGGATCTGTTCTCGTATTGCGTGAGAAGACCTTTGTAGAGGCGTCCAAGGCAATTGGATCCAAGAGCTGGCGGATCCTGGCAAAGGATATCTTCCCGAACTGCCTTGCGCCATTGATTGTGCAAGCGACATTTGTCTTTGGGTATGCAGTGATGTCCGAGGCGGCACTCAGTTTTCTGGGAGCTGGGCCACCACCACCTGCGCCTAGTTGGGGAAATATCATGAGTGAAGGGAGACATCTCCTGAGATCCTGCCCCTGGATCATCCTCTTTCCTGGGCTTGCCATTGCCTTCACAGTCTTGGGGATCAATCTACTTGGAGATGGAATCCGCGATGTTACAGATCCTAGGATGCTCAGATGAGAACGTCTTCATGCGAAGGCAATGTCGATATGGGAGTGGAGATACCAGAGGAGGACGTGTTCGAAACAGGGACAGGCGTCTCTTCATGGAAGCAATAGGAAGGGCTGTCGTGGGAGATAATTTCATGGTTCTTGTGGCAGCACCTTCACTTCGCACAATACATCGGCAAGAATTGAGACAGTGCATGGACAGGCTTGATGAGCCTCCGTTTGACATTCTCACTCTTGAGGAACGTCGACGGATCGAATGGCGTTTCTCTGATGATCCCAAGGATGTGCAGCGATTGATAGGAGAAGCAAAGGTTCTTTGCACAGACAGCCTTGAGGGAGCTTGGTTAAAAGACAATGATTCTCTGCAGTGGGTGCACTACCTCTCAGCAGGAGCGGAGCGACTGCCACTGAAGGTGCTTGCCGGAAGCAAGCTCCGAGTGACGACATCTAGAGGAGTCCATGCCATTCCTGTCTCGGAACATGCTTTGGGGATGATGCTCGCACTCAGCAGGAAGCTACCAAGATTGCTCAACCTCAAGGAAAGGAAGGTGTGGGATCACGATCTGCAGGCTGACGAGATCTTCGGCAAGACGCTTCTTGTCATTGGGGTGGGCCACATTGGGCTTGCAATCGCACGGAAAGCGAAGTGCTTCGGCATGCAGATATGCGCTGTTGATCCCAATCCAACCGTGAGACTTGATACGTCGATCGATGAGTATGAGCCACCAGAGCGGATGGCCGAGTGTCTTGCGCGGGCCGATGTTGTAGTCATCTCTGCGCCGCTGGTAGAGAGTACAGAGCATCTCTTCGGTACGGAAGAGTTCAAGACGATGAAGAAGACAGCTGTGCTCATCAATGTCTCGCGCGGGAGGATTGTTGATGAAACCGCGCTGACTGTGGCTCTCAAGAGTGGGGCGATTGCCGGAGCAGGGCTTGATGTCTTCGAAAGAGAACCACTGCCAGCTCAAAGCGGTCTGTGGGATATGGATAACGTGATTGTCTCACCTCATGTTGCAGGCATGTGTCCGCGGTACATGGAAAGGCTGTGGAAATGCTTCCTGGAAAACCTCAAGAGATTCATGAGAGAACAGGAAGGGATGAGTTCGTTGGATCTGAAGAAGGGCTACTAGTGGATTCGCATAGTCACGCACTGGTTGCAAGAGAAGGCACATCAACCTCCCACGGAGGGGTGAAAACTGTGAGGGAGAAACCATGACGATGAAGTTGAAGCGCTTTCGAAAACTGGACATCCAAGATCTCTCTTTGGGAGAGAAGACGCATGGGTGCCTCGAGATTGTCCGCCTCCCTGGCAATGTCTTGCATGTGCCGATTCTAGTTGCAAGAGGACGGTCTGCTGGCCCGGTTCTCTTGGCTGTGGCAGGTGTCCATGGGGATGAGTACGAGGGAATGGAGGCGATACGGGAAGTCTTCCAGAAGCTTGACGTATCGAGGATGAGCGGGACTTTCATAGGCATCCCTGTATGTAACATGCTTGCATACGACAGCCTCTCGAGAGCAACTCCTACCTTTGCTGATGGGTTCAATCTGGCCCGGGTTTTTCCCGGGGATGCTGATGGAAAGCCAACGGAAGCTCTTGCATATGGGCTTTTCCAACTGGCTGTGGATAACCTTGACGAATCTGGATTGCTCGTTGATCTTCATAGCGCAGGTACCCACTATCGATTCTTGCCTGTCGTCTCTTATCGCAACATTGAAGGAGCTGCCAGGGATCGGTCTATTGAGGCTGCACGCTTGTTCGGATTGCCTCGGTTGTGGGCCGATGAACCACGCCCAGGACGGTTCACAACGGAGCTTTGCAAACTGGGCATCCCTGCGATTGGCGGTGAGATGACAGGAGGAGGCAAGTGTCTAGCTGGGGATGTGAAGACCTATGCAGATGGCCTGATGAACAGCCTTGGTTGGCTCGGGATTGTGGAGCCATCTCCCGAAGGAACGATCGATTCACAGGCAGAGAAGGTCTCTCTTGTGTATACAGCGGAGTCAGGATTCCTACGATTAGCGAAGCAACTTGGAGACGCTGTAGAAGAACAAGAGAATCTAGGGGAAGTAGTGGATGTGTTTGGGACAGTTAGAATGGAAGTCAGATCGCCTTGCTCCGGATATGTTCTTGCGATTCGTTCTACCCCGGCGATTCTGCAGGGAGATGCAGTGGCATACATTGCATATTCAGATGTGGAACTGGAGGCAGAGATATGAAGAAAGGCTACTTGTTTGAGGAGCTAACCTGGCACGAGGTTAATGATGCTGTGCGAGGAGCGAAAGTCGCTGTTGTGCCGGTTGGCATGATCGAAGACCACGGCGCTCATCTGCCCGTAGATACGGACGCCAAGATTGCCGAAGCTGTTTGTCACGCTGCAGCAGAGAGAATCCCGGAGGAAGTTGTCGTTCTGCCGACGGTGAAATACGCCTACAGTCCGCATCACATGGATTTCCCGGGGACAGTCTCGGTCCCTCCATTGGGGATGAGCAGAAACTGGGGTGTGCTTGTCGAATATCTGTCCTCGATTACGTGTAGCTTGGCTCACCAAGGATTCACAAAGATTCTCATTGTAAATGGTCATGGGAGCAATCGTCCACTGATCGATCTTGCCGGACGAGTCACAATCCTCGAGTACCCGAACGCGCAATGTGGATCGATATCATGGTGGGAGATCGAATCCGTACAAGAAGCATTTGAGAAGGTCTTGGAGTCAAGTGTGTCGAGTCATGCTGGCGAAGTCGAGACCTCCCTATACCTGGCAATCGATCCGGACCTGGTATACATGGATCGCGCTGAACGTGATCTGACATTCAATGCGTCAAAGCACTTCTGGAGCAACCTAATAAGCCGCAAGCCTGGCCCCAATTATCGGAACCCGGTCCACATGAACGATTTCTGGAGCATGGACACAGAGAATGGAGTCAAGGGAGATCCGACGGTGGCCTCGAAAGAGAAGGGAGTGAAGATCTTAGAGGCTGCTGCAGAGGAACTGGCAGAGATCATCAAAGAGTTTCGAGCCCGCGAGATTGGGAAGCGCAAGAACCATCTCTCGAGGTAGTCCCGACAAGATAGCCGACGAATGCATCGAAGAAGATGACAAGGAAAGCAAGAAGGGCGGTGCACAAACAGATGATCGACCTGAGAAGTGATACGATCACAGCTCCCTCGCAAGAGATGAGGGAAGCCATGTTCAAGGCGAAGGTTGGCGACGACTTCTATGGCTTGGATCCCACGGTTCAAGAGTTGGAAGCGATGTCGGCGGAACTCCTGGGCAAGGAAGCAGGACTATTCATGCCCAGCGGGACGATGGCCAATGCAGTTGCGTTGCTGAGTCATACCCGACGCGGAGATTCTATGATCCTTGAGGAGAACGCGCACGTCTACCGATGTGAGACAGGGCACTTTGCAGTCGTCGCTGGAGTTGTCCCCAAACGCATCAAAGGATGCAAGGGAGTCCTGGATCCAGCCGAGATCGAGAATGCACTCATCGGTCCAGGAGTGCTGAACCCGACGACACGACTCATATGGCTGGAGAACACGCACAATGCGGCAGGCGGAACCTGCACAAGCGTCGATGTGATGGAAAGGACAAAGGAGATTGCCGACAAGCACAGGCTGAAAATTCACATCGATGGCGAACGGATATTCAACGCAGCAATAGCGCTTGAAGTTGATGTCAAGGATCTGGTTTGCCACGCGGATTCCATCCAATTTGGCCTTACGAAAGGATTGGCGTGTCCATTCGGCTCAGTCCTGGTTGGGAGCAAGAGCGTCATCGAGACATCGCGCAAGTACCGACAGATGCTGGGCGGCGGGATGCGACAGGCGGGCGTGATGGCGGCTGCCGGGATCGTAGGCCTGAAGACGATGATCCATCGCATGAGAGAGGATCATGAAAATGCGAAGGTCCTTGCCAATGGACTTGCTCGACTTGGAATGGATGTCGACATGGAGACGATCCAGACAAACATCGTCTTCTTCAGAATCCCTGATGATGTAATGGAGGGAGATGCTTTGGCCGTACGCCTATCTGAAAATGGTGTGATTGTCAATTCTCCTGGGAGAGGAAACTCACGGATCCGGATGGTAACTCACTATGGGATCGAGAAGGGACACATTGACGAGACACTGAGCGTTCTAGGCAAGATTCTGGGGTCATGACACAACGCCGATTGCACCGCGAAAACTCTCCCCAGTGTAAGCGGTGCAGAACGATCAAAGGTTGCAGTTCAACTCGCTTGAAGAAGACAGAGTGATGCTTCTGATGGACGGAGGCTGTCGTGGACAAGGATCGAATCGAACAGCTTAAAGAGAGTGCTGCTTTGCCGGCTAGACAGGCGCCGATGCTCCACAGGCGATATCATGGTAAGATTGGCGTTTCCCTGAAGTGCCCTGTAAGTAGAGTTGAGGATTTCGGTATATGGTACACACCTGGCGTAGCGGCACCGTGTCTGGAGATTGCACAGGAGAGATCGAAGGTGTTCGAATACACGAACAGGGCTAACAGCATCGCAGTTGTCTCGGATGGTTCCCGCGTGTTGGGATTAGGGGATATCGGGCCAGAGGCTGGATTACCTGTCATGGAAGGGAAAGCGCTTCTTTTCAAGCACCTTGGAGGTATCGACGCTTTCCCTATTATGCTTGATGCGCATGAACCAGACGAAATCGTACAGGCTGTGAAATGGATTGCCCCCGGATTCGGCGGCATCAACCTCGAAGACATCGCAACTCCGAAGTGCTTCGCAATCCTTGATCGATTGAGAGCTGAACTCGATATCCCTGTCTGGCATGACGACCAGCAAGGAACAGCGGCGGTTGTCCTTGCTGGAATTCTAAATGCCCTGAAGATCGTTGGAAAGAGTCTCTCGAGCGCGGCTTTCTGCATACTGGGAGTAGGTGCGGCAAACAGCGCGCTTATTAGATTTCTGCGCCATGTTGGCGTGCCTCCAGGAAACATGATCCTTGTGGATCGTGTCGGCATCCTGAATCCTGAGAGAGCTGATCTAGAAGAGAAGAAGAAGTCCGACCCCAGAAAATGGCAACTCGCTGTGGAAACGAACGGCGAAAGGCGTAGCGGTGGACCCCGTGAAGCACTTGCTGGAGTGGATGTACTCGTGGCAGCGTCACAGCCGGGTCCGGGTACGATACGAGGTGAGTGGCTTCGCGAGATGAATCGGGATGCGGTGGCTTTTCTCCTCGCAAACCCCACACCGGAACTATGGCCGTGGGAAGCGGAGAAGGCTGGAATGAGGATCGTGGCTACGGGCCGATCCGATTTTGCGAATCAGGTGAACAACTCGATTGGTTTTCCAGGCATCTTTCGTGGAGCACTGGACGTTCGCGCGAAGACGATCAGCGATGACATGGCTATCGCTGGCGCTCATGCGATCGCTCAAGCGGCCGAAGAACAAGGCATTAGGGAAGACCGCATAGTTCCAACGATGATGGAGACAGACGTCTTTGTCGACGTCGCGGTTGCTGTTGGGCAAACTGCGATCCAACAAGGTATAGCGCGGCAGATGCTGACGGAGGACCAGATTCGAGAATCTGCTATAACAAAGATCCAAGCAGCGAAAGAGGAAAGCAAGGTGCTGGCTAGCTCGGGATTGATTGCTCCACTGCCGCCCCATGTTCCGTAGGGTGTTCATGAACGGTTCTGGTTGCCTGATGGAGCAAGAGAGCTTCATCGTGAGGTGGGCCCATCTCGGGATTGAGCAAGGGAGTGGGAGTGATTGCATCAATGCCTGAAGAGGTGCAGGGCCCAGGGAGCCTTGAATCTCTTCATGGGCATGTGCCGAAGATGAGAGAGTATGTACTGGAGAGATTTCGCTGTATCCTGGGCTTTGGGGAGCTGTAAATCGAGATTGCATGTACCGAGGAACGGACTGCGTTTCCCGTGCAACGAACATGTGCGAGGAATCCCATCAAGAGATCTTGAGAGCAGCGAGTGTGTTTTTCGGCATCTGTCCAATTGGGATGCGATTTGGCACTCTGCATGTTAGATTGTAGAGTTAGTGATGAGAGTAGCTTGACTTTAGGACAAGAAGAAGAACAAGAGAGGTGTTGAGTTGTGGCCAAGCGAGGAGCGACAATCAAGGATGTCGCGCGGCTGGCAGGTGTTTCCATTGCCACTGTCTCGAACGTTGTAAACGGGAAGCGGCCTGTTAGTGAAGAGCTTCGGGAACGTGTCCAGAGAGCGATACAGCAACTCAAATATCGTCCGTCAGCTGCAGGGCGTGCATTGCGGACGGGGCGATCACAATCTATCGGTGTGCTGCTCCCTGATCCTCGCAATCAGTTCTTCCAGGTTTTGGTTCAGGGCCTTGAGGAGCAGGCAGAACTGCACGACAACAATATGTGGTGCTGCAATACAAAGGATGACCCATCGCGAGAGCGCGAGTACATCGAGCTTATGATCGCACGCGGTGTGGATGGGATCATCATGGTCCCTGGCCCAGAAGGGAGAGACAGTGGACGTTATCTAGTTGAGGAAGGTGTTCCATTTGTTGTTGTTGTCCGGCAGATCGAGCGATTCGAGGCGGACCAGGTCTTCGGAGATAGCATAGGAGGGTCCTACAATGCCATTGTGCATCTCGTGAATCTTGGACACAGAAGGATCGGGTTCTTGACCGGGTTTCGTGGAATCCAGACGTTCAAAGAAAGGCTCTTCGGTTATCAGAAAGCCCTCCAAGATCACGGGATCTTGTTCGACCCGGGATTGGTGGTTGATGGATATTCCGACGTTGAGGAGAGCAGAGAGGCCATGCGCTACCTTCTCAAAGAAACAGATGCCACAGCGGTCCTTGCTAGCAACTATCCGATGGCAGTAGGGGCGCTAAGGTGTTTGCGGGATGAGAACGTCAACTGTCCAGATGAGTTCTCGATCATCGGTTTTGATGATCTTCCTTGTGCCATGCTGTTCTCATGTCCTCTTACTGTTATAGATGAGAATCCCCTGGATATGGGGCGAATAGCGGGACAATTGCTGTATAGGAGAATCGAAGCCACGGATCTCATTGAGCCTGAACCTCAATCAGTTGTCATCCCTTCAGAGCTCATTGTACGTTCATCTACTGCAGGGCCACCGCACAGAAGCGCGGACTGACAGATTCGGAGCATCTGTTTCTACTAAAGCGCCAACAGGAGCGCTTGCTGTCGCATGGTACCCATTGGAAACTGCAGGCCATCTCTCTGCCAATAACAGGACTCCTTCCGAACCTCGCTTCTCGTCCGGCCGATCCCCCAACATGTCGGCGGTTTCTTCATGGCGAGCGATGATCTGGAGGTGGGGTAGTGGGGGCGAGGCTTGCTGAACCAAGGCAACTGAGCGAGGACCACGCTAGGCTTCACTTACCGAGGCATGACGCACAACAACGTTAGAGGGGTACAGACATGAACGATCGTGAGGCTACGCGGATTATCGAGGAGTACTTCTCAAGCCTATTCATGGAGCGAGATGTTGACGCGTTTGACAGATACCTTCATCCAGACTACTGGGATGACGATTGCGGCCAAGAGGGAATCAACCACATCGAGGACTCCAAGGAGTACCTTCGAGATCTCTTCTCGCGAATTCCGACAGTGGGTGTCTCCGTCGGTCGCGTCACCGCAGAAGGGAATGTGATCACGGCCTTCTTGGATTGGACCCTAGAGGATGCTGATGTGATCACGACATGGAAGAGAGGCATTGCCATCTTCGTTCTCGAAGGAGACCGGATACGGAAGAGGCACACCTACATCTACGACTCCCGCGAGATTGGAGAGTAACTGCTTTGCGATCACTTCTTGGCGACGAAGGTGACGCCTTCCAGCCCCTGGAAGTCAGCATCCTGAGTCCAGATGTGCGCATCGTGCCAACGTGCAGTAGCAAGGATCACGCTGTCTGCCATCGGGAGCTCTGTCTGAACGCTCAGCTGGGCAGCGAGCAGAGCGATGCGCTCGGACAACTCGACAATGCGGCCTTGCCTCATCAGCGCGACGGCCGAGAGCGCCTCGGATTCACCCCGCTGTCGCAGAACGGACTTGAAGACTTCGTAAAGGCAGATGCTAGGAACGATAAGCTCTTCGACGGTCTCGATGGCTTCCGCGAAAGCATTGGCGTTCGGGCCGTCCGCGAAGTATTCGAGCCAGGCGGACGAGTCGACAACGTTCATGTTCGATCTGCTTCACGTGGGACCGTCGTGTCGATGCCGGTCAGGAATCCCCTCATCTCACGCATGCCTCGAACGGGCACCATCTCCATCCGATTGCCGTGAACGATGATCTCGACGATCTGCCCCGGCTTCAGTTCCAGTTCTTCCCGTACGGCCTTCGGGATGACGACCTGGTACTTGGGCGAAATCTTGACGGTAGTCATACGCTTCTCCTATCGATCATCTCTCCGGCAGATAAGGATAGGATCGATCGTGATCCGAGTCAAGCCCGATCCCCCAACACGTCGGTGGCTTCTTCATGGCAAGCGATGATCTGGAGGTTGGATGGGGGGGAGCCCCGACCCAGGACTGCACGATCTCCTCAGGAGCAGAGGGCGAACGGACTGTCTTAGTCGGACTTCAAATGCTGTCTCAACTTGTCGAGCAGATCAAGATTGTCCGCCAGCTCCTCAAGTGCAGGTCGCAAGGCGTCAGGTTTCGGCGGCTCGGCCTGTGATTCCAAGAGCAGCTCCAAGATCTCCTTCAGGGCCGAGCTGGCGTGCTTAGCGTGGTAGTAGTAGACCAAGAGTCCAGCCAGTACGACCAGGCCCAGTGGAACGAGGACATACGGCAGTACGGGATCTCCGGGGAGAAGCCCCGCCAGATAGACTGCCGCAAGCGCAAGGAACGCGACGCCACTCGCGGAGACAATCCAGACAACGAAACACGCAGGTTTCCGAAGTCCTTCCATCTGTTTGACATAGCATTCGATGGCGGATTTCCCTTCCTCGGGACCTACGATCCTCTCAATGAACTCTGGAACATTCACATTCGCCTCCTGCAAAACGAATCACCCGCCGATGGGCGGCAAGAGAAGCATCGATACAACACAGTAACCGCACCCAGCCAAGCAACACAGAAAGACCAATGCGTAGAACCGAACGATCCATCGATAGGTTCCGCGAGATGCCAGGAACCTTTCAAAGGCTGACGTAACACCGAGAGACGCAATGGTGCTTGCCTTCAGCTTTCTAGGATTCTCGTGAGATCCTTTTTCCCGCTGCTGAGTAACAATCGTCTTCTTCCTCTTGAGATCTGCAAGCAGGAGATGGAGCTTGTCCTCGCCGGGCAAGTGATCCAAAAGGCGGTGTTGACAACGATTGGTTAGTGAGCAATTCGACGTTTGGTAATTGAGCCACCTTTCGCCTCCGCAGTGTACGATGGTGTACACCTCCAAGACCATCATCTCGCGAGATCG
>Ga0272441_10007067_pt1 | contig 18421 bp, 9 predicted proteins | sample SSMProp6N_FD_193582 | JGI IMG/M metagenome (GOLD analysis project Ga0272441, IMG submission 193582) | Marine sediment archaeal communities from Little Sippewissett salt marsh, Falmouth, MA, United States - SSM-Prop-6N | ecosystem: Environmental > Aquatic > Marine > Wetlands > Sediment ... | reverse complement strand
GTCCGCTCACTCCGCTCGCTCATCGCCGCGCCACCCTTCAAAACTGGACCACCGTCACGCTGGAAAAACCGTCACGTATCACAGCGGAAATGCCGTATCCGCTTGCCGTCTCAAGGCACACACACACAGTCGCGCGCCCCCCGAACCTACGCCTGACCATGCCATTTTCGCCTGTTTCCTAGCCTCGACCCAACGCCACGGCCCTGTTCCCCCATCTCCACACCTGCTATTGATACGGCTATTTTTCCGTATTAGAGAGAAGACGGCAAGAACATTTTTTCTCTATTTCTCTTGACTGGAAACGATGGGCAGTTACTCTAACGGCATTCTATTGCCGCAAACCTGATATCGGGGCGACAGCTACATGAAGGCAGAGACAGGGGCTGTGAGGAAGTGCGGGCGAAGCCAAGAACGAACAGAGGAGGCGGAGCGATGGACGTGATTCAACAGGTATTAGAGGTTGCGGAGCGTCGCAACGCGGGTGAGCAGGAATTTCTGCAGGCGGTGCGTGAAGTGCTGGAATCGCTGGAACCGGTAATGGAACGGAATCCGGAATACGGCGAGGCGCGAATTCTGCATCGGCTGCTTGAGCCGGAGCGCCAGCTCATGTTTCGGGTGCCGTGGCAGGACGACGAGGGCAACGTGCAGGTCAACCGCGGCTTCCGCTTCGAGTTCAACAGCGCGATCGGCCCGTACAAGGGCGGGCTGCGCTTTCATCCGAGCGTGTGCGCGAGCATTCTGAAATTCCTGGCGTTCGAGCAGATTTTCAAGAACTCGCTGACCACGCTGCCGATGGGCGGCGGGAAGGGCGGAAGTGATTTCGACCCGAAAGGCAAATCGGACGTGGAAGTGATGCGGTTCTGCCAGTCGTTCATGACGGAGCTTGCGCGGCATATCGGGCCGGACACGGACGTGCCGGCCGGCGACATTGGTGTAGGCGGCCGAGAGATCGGGTACATGTTCGGGCAGTACAAGCGGCTGCGCAACGAGTTCACGGGCGTGCTGACGGGCAAGGCCTTGAATTGGGGCGGCTCCTTGATCCGGCCGGAGGCCACGGGTTACGGCGCGGTCTATTTCGCCGAGGAAATGCTGAAGACACGCGGCGAGAGTTTCGAGGGCAAGACGTGCGCGGTGTCGGGCGCCGGCAACGTGGCGCAGTACACGGTGGAGAAGCTGACAGAGTTGGGCGCGAAGGCGGTCAGCCTGTCGGACTCGAACGGCACGGTGTACGACAAGGACGGGATCGACGCGGACAAGCTCGCGTGGGTGATGGAGCTCAAGAACGTGCGGCGCGGACGGATCAAGGAATACGCCGAGGAGTTCAACGCGGAGTACCGCGAAGGGCAGCGGCCCTGGGAGATTCCGTGCGACTGTGCGTTTCCCAGCGCGACCCAGAACGAGATCAGCGGAGCGGACGCGAAGACGCTGTTGGAGAACGGCTGTTATCTGGTCTGTGAGGGCGCGAACATGCCGAGCACGCCGGAGGCGGTCGAGCAGTTCCTCGAGAAACGCATTCTCTACGGGCCCGGCAAGGCGGCGAACGCGGGCGGCGTGGCGACTTCGGGATTGGAGATGTGCCAAAACTCGATGCGCCTGGCGTGGACCCGTGAGGAGGTCGACCGGCGGCTGCACGACATCATGGTCTCGATCCACAAGAAGTGTTTCGAGACGGCCGAGGAATACGACCAGCCCGGCAACCTGGTGCTGGGCGCAAACATCGCCGGGTTCGTGAAAGTCGCGGACGCGATGCTCGACCAGGGCCTCGTGTAGCCGGCTTCACTTTCCACTTGAAACAGCCTGCCGACCATGCTAGTCATCGGGCATCCTCTTGCCCGATCTGCGGGTGGATTCCGTCCGCGCGGCCAGCGCGTGGGATTGCAGGGGGGGGCGTGTGCGCGGGCACGTTCCGGGATTCGCAACATCGAGACACATTCTTATGTATAAGATACGGAGCAAACGCTATCTATCCAACGATGTCGTGCGGTTGACGGTCGAGGCGCCGCTCATCGCCGAAGAACGGCGGCCCGGCCAATTCATCATCCTTCAAGCGCGCGAGGATTTTGGCGAACGCATCCCGCTGACGATCGCGGACGCGGACCCGGCGCAAGGCACGATCACGCTCATCTTTCAGGTGGTCGGCAAGACCACGCACCTGCTCGCCGATCTGGAGGAAGGCGAGGCGATCATCAACCTCGTCGGGCCGCTGGGCAAGCCGACGCACATCGAGAAATTCGGCACGGTCGTCGGAGTCGGTGGAGGCATCGGCGTCGCGCCCTTGCATCCGATCGCCAAAGCCATGAAGGAGGCGGGCAACCGCGTTGTGCTCATTCTCGGCGCGCGAACCCGCGATCTGCTGATCCTCGAGGAGCAGATGCGCGCGATTGCCGACGAAACGATCGTCTGTACTGACGACGGCTCGTACGGGCGTAAGGCGCTGGTGACCGAACCGCTCAAGGAGCTGTGTGAGCGCGTGCCGCCTCCCGATCTGGTGCTGGCGATCGGCCCGCCGGTCATGATGAAATTCTGCTCCGCGACTACCCTGCCCTACGCGATCCGAACCGTCGTCTCGCTCAACACGATTATGGTCGACGGGACCGGCATGTGCGGCGGCTGCCGCGTGACGGTCGGCGAAGAAACGAAGTTCGTCTGCGTGGACGGCCCCGAGTTCGACGGACACCAGGTCGATTGGCCAAACATGATGAACCGGCTCCGCGCCTATAAGCCGCAGGAGGACGCAGCGCGTGCGGCCTATCGCGAGGCGGCGGACGGCCGGCGGAGAGAAGATCGATGAGCCACCCTGCGCCAGAGGAATTGTCCGAGGCGGCGCGCACGGCGCTTGCCGAGATTCTTGGCCGTTCCGAACCGCTCACGCCGAAAGACCGGCTCAAAATTCCGGCCCAGCAAATGCCGGCGCAACCGCCCGGCGAGCGGCGTCACAACATGGACGAGGTCGCGCTCGGCTATACAGCCGAGCAGGCCCGGATCGAGGCGCTGCGCTGTCTGCAATGCAAGCGCCAGCCCTGCGTCGAAGGGTGTCCCGTCCGCATCGATATCCCGGCATTCGTCAAAGCCGTCGGCGACGGCGACTTCGATCAAGCGGTCGCCATTGTCAAACGCAATAGCCTGCTGCCCGCCATCTGCGGGCGAGTCTGCCCCCAGGAAGTGCAGTGCCAGCAGAATTGCACGGTGGGCCGCTCGCTCAAGGATGTCGGCAAGGCCGTGTCCATCGGCCGGCTCGAACGGTTCGTCGCCGACCGCGAACGGGAGGCCGGCGAAATCGATACCCCGCCCGTAAAAGCCGAGACCGGCAAACGTGTCGCCGTGGTCGGAAGTGGCCCCGCAAGCTTGGTTGTCGCGGCCGATCTGCGCCGGAAAGGACACGCGGTCACGATCTTCGAGGCCTTCCACAAACCGGGCGGCGTCATGCTCTATGGCATCCCCGAATTCCGACTGCCGAAAAGAATCGTGCAGACCGAGATCGACACGCTGCTCGCCATGGGCGTCGAGATCCGGACGAACTTCGTGATCGGGCGCACACGCAAGCTGCACGACCTGATCGAAAAGGACGGATACGACGCCATCTTCGTCGGGACCGGGGCCGGCCTGCCGAAGTTCATGCACATCGAAGGCGAGAACCTGGTCGGCGTATTCTCTGCCAACGAATTCCTGACACGCGTGAACTTGATGCGCGCCTACGACCGGGACCGGGCCGATACGCCCGTGTTTGACATGCGCAAAGTCGCCGTGCTCGGCGGCGGCAATGTCGCCATGGACTGCTCGCGCTGCGCCCTGCGGCTCGGCGCCGAGGAGGTGCACCTCGTCTATCGACGGACCGAAAAGGAGATGCCCGCACGCGCCGAGGAAGTCGCGCATGCCAAGGAGGAAGGCGTCAACTTCCATATCCTGCAGAACGCCATCCGCATGCTCGGCGACGCGCAGGGCTGTGTCCGCGCCATGGAATGCCTGCGCTACGAACTCGGCGAACCCGACGGGAGCGGCCGACGGCGGCCGGTCCCGATCGAAGGCAGCGAGCTCGTCATGGAACTCGACACGGTGATCGTGGCGATCGGCAACGAATCCAACCCGCTCATCAAGCAAACGACCCCCGACCTCGAAACCAACAAGTGGGGCAACATCACCGTCGACGAAAACGGCGCCACCTCGATTCCCGGCGTCTTTGCCGGCGGCGATATCGTCAGCGGCGCCGCAACCGTCATCCTCGCCATGGGCCAAGGTCGAATTGCAGCCGAGGCCATGCACGAGTTCATCGTTGGAAAATCGACTCGTCGCAAACGTCGTTGAGCACCCGCGGCTCAATCGGTTCCTCCGATCCGGAAATCGAAGCGGTAAACACGCCAGAACGCATATGCCCAACCCATCTCTCGCTCGGCAGTAACGCAGGCATTCCGTTGGCCCGCCGTAGCCCCGCCCCGGCGAAAGCGGCTGCCTGCGACGAGAAGCCCCGTGGCTTGATCCGGGATCCGGCGCCGATACCGGCCCTTGTCAAGCCGCCGGGATTCGGGCTAACATCCGAAACCGTCCGTCGGCGGGAGGGGAAAAGGAGGGCACTCGTGGCGCGAACACGAATGCAACTGAGTACGGGGTTGGCCCCGCTGGACCGTGTGCTGCGCGGGTTGATGTCCGGCGACAACCTGGTCTGGCAGGTCGATACGGTCCAGGACTATCTACCGTTCGTCGAGCCGTACTGCGCCTGTGCGCGCGAGAACGGACAGCGCCTGATCTATTTCCGGTTCGCCGATCATCCGCCGCTGCTTACCGAGGCCGACGGCGCAGAGATCTGCGAACTGGACCCCGAGCAAGGGTTCGACCCCTTCATCGCGGGCGTGCACCAGACGATCAGCGAGGCCGGCCGCGGCAATCTCTATCTGTTCGACTGTCTCTCGGAGCTCGCGCCCGACTGGTGCAGCGACCGGATGCTCGGCAACTTCTTCATGCTCACCTGCCCCTACCTTTATGACCGCGCGGCGGTCGCCTATTTCGCGATCCTGCGGCATCGCCATTCGTTTCACGCGGTACGACCCATCACGAACACGACGCAGATCCTGGTCGATGTGTATCGGCACAAGGGCAAGATCTACATTCATCCGCTCAAAGTCCAACATCGCCACTCGAACACGATGTACATGCTGCATGTCTGGCAAGGCAACGAGTTCCTGCCCGTCACGCAGAGCTGCGTGATCACCGAGATCCTCGAGAATGTGCCCTGGTCGCGACAGGACGCGGCAAGCCTGCAGCTCGGCTACTGGAGCAAGACGTTCGCGGAGGCGGAAGCGATCCAGAAGAACCTGGAGGACGGCGTCGACTGCGCGCGGGAGGCCGAGACGTATTTTCACCGGATTGTGCGCATGCTGATTTCGAACCATGAGGCCGTGCTCGAGCTCGCCGAGCAGTATTTCTCGCTCAAGGACCTGCTGCTGATCCGCCGGCGCATGATCGGGACCGGGCTGCTCGGCGGCAAATCGGTCGGTATGCTGCTGGCCCGCGCGATCCTGCGGGCCGCGGACAAACGCTGGGGCGAAATTCTCGAGACACATGACTCGTTCTATGTCGGGGCCGACGTGTTCTATACCTATCTCGTCCAGAACGGTTGCTGGTCGATGGTTCAAAAACACAAGCTCACACACGCGCTGGACGACGAGACCGAGACCGCGCGCCGCCGGATTCTGGCCGGCGAGTTCCCGGAATATATCCAGGCGCAGTTCGGCGACATGCTCGACTATTTCGGGCAATCTCCCATCATCGTGCGTTCGAGCAGTCTGCTGGAGGACAATTTCGGCAACGCGTTCGCGGGCAAATACGAAAGCGTCTTCTGCGCGAACCAGGGCGGCCCTCACAAACGGCTCGAAGATTTTCTTTCCGCCGTCCGCATGGTGTACGCCAGCACGATGAGCGAGGAAGCCCTGCAGTACCGCCACCAACGCGGCCTGCTCGCGCACAACGAACAGATGGCGCTGCTGATCCAGCGTGTCTCCGGCTCAACCTACGGGAACCTGTTCTTCCCGCAGGCCGCGGGTGTCGCGTTCTCGTTCAACCCCTACGTTTGGCACGAGACGATCGATCCGCACGCGGGCGTGCTGCGGCTCGTATTCGGGGTCGGCACGCGCGCTGTCGACCGGTCCGACGACGACTATACGCGGCTGGTCGCGCTGAATGCGCCGCAACGTCGACCGGAGACGAATTTCGACGAGGTCCGCCAGTACGCACAGCGCCGCGTCGACCTGTTGGACCTGGAGGCGAACCAGCTCGCCTCCGCGCGATTCACGGATGTCTTCGAGAAATGCGCGGAGCTGTTGCCGATCGAGATGTTCGCCACGCGCGACCGCAACCTGCGGAGGACGGCGGAGACGCGCTACAAACGCGCGGCGCTCCCCTACGTGCTGACTTTCGACTGCCTGTTGAAGAAAACCGCGTTCGTCAAGGACATGCGCCGGCTGCTGCAGACGCTGCAGAAAGCCTATGACTATCCCGTGGACGTCGAGTTCACGCTGAACTTCTTCGACGAGAACCAGTACCGTATCAACCTGCTGCAATGCCGCCCGCTCCAGGTGCGCGGCGTGGATCCGGTCGTTATCGTACCCGAGGAGATTGCTGAGGAAGACATCATCCTGAAGTCTCGCGGCGCCGTGATCGGCCGCAGCGCGCTGCTGGGAATCGAATGGTTCGTTCTCGTCGTACCCTCGGCCTACGCCGAGTTGGGCGTGAGTGAGCGCTACGAAATCGCACGGTTGATCCACGACGTGACGCATCACCCGGAAGTCCGGTCCGACGCCGTCATGTTGCTCGGACCCGGCCGCTGGGGCACCAAGAGCCCGTCGCTCGGCGTGCCGGTCACGTTCGCCGATATCGAGGGCGTCTCGGTCGTCTGCGAAATCGTCATGATGCGCGAAGGGCTCGTTCCCGATGTCTCGCTCGGAACGCATTTCCTGAACGAACTCGTGGAGATGGACATGATCTACCTCGCGCTGTTCCCGAAGCAGGGCGAAAACTACCTGAACCTGCAGTTCTTCGAGACTTCACAGAACGCGCTGCCCGAGTTGTTGCCCGACAACCCGAAATGGGCCCATGTGCTGCACGTCGTGCGCGCCGACAAAATCACGCCGGACGGCAGGAAGGTCGCACTGAACGCGAACGCGCTGGAGCAGAAGGTGACCTGCTACTTCGCCGCGCGCGGGACACCCGGGGCGCCGCTCGCAGCGCCGGACAAAGTGCCGTTCCCGCGCACATCCGGCTCGCCGCGGGGGCGCGTGCGCAGCCGCGGCGATATCGTCCATACAGATCTCGAACCAAACGGTGGGCAGGGAGCGTGAATGATGGGAACAGACAACGTCGGCATTCTTCAAACCGCGCGGCACAACTTCGAACAGGCCGCTGAACGCGTGGGGCTGGAGCCCGAGATCCGTGGCCGGCTCGCTGCGCCGTCCGAGCAGATCGCGGTCACGATCCATCCGTCGTTGAGCGACGGGCGAGTCGCGCATGTCCAGGCTTATGTCGTGCGGCATAGCGATGCGCTCGGGCCGGCCAAAGGCGGTATCCGGATGACCGCCGAGGTCACGCTCCAGGAGATCACCGGGCTGGCCATGGAAATGACGTGGAAGACCGCCCTGATCGGCGTGCCGTTCGGAGGCGGGAAATCCGGGATCTGTTGCGACCCCAGTACGCTGTCGGCACGCGACAAGGAAATCGTGATCCGCTCTTTCACGCGAGGGATACGCCGGCAGATCGGGCCTGAAATCTACGTACCCGCCCCTGATATGGGCACCAACGAGACCGATATGGGCCACATCCGCGACTGCGTCTCCTACTCCGAGGCAGCTGCCATCACGCGCGGCTGCTTCGTGACCGGTAAGCCGGTCATCCTCGGCGGGATCGTCGGCCGCAAACAGGCCACGGGCAAGGGTGTCGCCTACGCGCTGGCCGCTGCCTGCGAACGGCTCGGCCGGCCGATCGGCGAACTGCGGTTCGCGGTGCAGGGGCTCGGCAACGTCGGGCTCGCCTCCGCCCAGGCCATCGTGCAGCTCGGCGGCACGCTCGTGGCGGCCGCCGATCTGTCCGGCGGCATCGCCGCCGAGAATGGGATCGACGTCGAGCAGCTCACCGCACACCTGCAAACGCACGGCGTGCTCAAAGGGTTTGAACACGGCACGCCGATCGAGAGCCGCGCGGTCCTCGAAGTTGACTGCGACGCACTCGTCCCGGCCGCTGCCGGCTCCCAGATCACGGCGCAGAACGTCGGCAACGTACGGGCCCGACTCATTGCCGAGGGCGCAAACGCGCCGACCACGCCCGACGCCGACGCGATCCTCGACGAACGCGGCGTGTTCGTTATCCCCGACATCCTCTGCAACGCCGGCGGCGTGTTCGTCTCCTATCTCGAATATACGCAAGAGACACAGCGCGAACAGATGACGCTCGAACAGGTGGAAGAACGCCTGTGTACGCGCATGCAACGGCGCTTCTCGGACGTATTCGAAGCCGCCGAGCGCGCGAACCAGAGCATGCGCCACGCGGCCATGGACATGTCGCTCAGCACGGTGCGCGAAGCCGTCCGGGCCAGGGGCAACCTGCCCTGAGCCCCCGCCTTTCGTCACAAACCTTGCCCAGAACTTCGCCTGATGATGCAATAGTCCGGCCCAAGCAGCACCTGCACTGGGCCGGTCCCGACCCAACGCCCTGTCGAGCGCGGCCCGAATCAGCCGGGAAAGATCCGGTATTGCGCAGGCGGGAACCCGGTCACGGCGTAGTAAATCGCGCCCACGACCATAAAGACGAGACCACCGAGCAGCTCGCCGGCAATAATACCGACCATCAACGGTTTGAGGTGCTGGTAGGTGTTGCCGCCGCCGAACCTTACGACCAGCATCTTGACGATCCAACCGATAAGGAAACTGGTTCCGAACGCATTAATCGGGTAGGTGCCCCAGACCAGGAACAGGATCGGATGCAGCGGCCACTTGGAGAACCGGATCCGCAGGAACGCACACAGCCCGAACAGCCCGAACCCGAGTGCCGCGAACCCGACAAAGTTCTTTCTCGGCCGTATCGCCAGGATGCGCGCGCACAGGTTCATCGTCTCGGCACGCGCAAGCATGCCGTCGGTCGCGAGCGATTGGACCTCTTCGTTCACAAGCTCGAAGCCCATGGTCGGCACACTCTTGGTCGCCCACGTGTCGATGAGCCCGGCGCCCCGGTCATATTGCAGCCAGAGCACCGCAACGAGCCCGGCCAACAGGCAGCCGACCAGCGTACCGCCCATCAGCACGGCCAGACGCCCGCGTCGCACGTTGCTGTTCTCCGCAATCCGCAGGACATTGATCACAAACGGCATCATCGCCTCGCGCGGGTCAATGGTCAGGATCAGACAGAGCATCACCACAACCGAAAGCATGCGCGGTCCCAGCGCCGCCGAGCCGAACAGCCCGAGAAACACGGCCGTGGTCTGCCAGGTCGGCTGGATGAAGAACAGCCCGCTCTCGGCGCAGATCCGACTCATGCACACAAAGGTCAAGACGATCGCAAGCATGGCACACAGCGCGAACGGCCAGCGCAGTCCCATGCTCGCCATCATGAGCACGCCGAGCAGGGACATGGCGAGAAAGAGCCTGCAGCCCCAGACGGCGGAAGTCTCGACCTCGTGCTTGCCGCGCACGCCGACTGCCCGCAAGAGCACCCTTCTGTAGAAGGCTCGGCCCGTATAGAGGATGAGCAGCGCCAACCCGGCATACGCACCGAACATCAACCCCGGCCGCTCGCCGCTGCCGATCCATGTCCACTGGTACGTGATGCCGTAGCGGATCAGCGCGGCCCCGAACAACGCCGCAAACACATTGGCGAGCCCGAAACTCAACGTGATATCCGACGGCAGAAAATAGGCAAAGGCCACGACGGAGAAGTAGACTGTGGCGCGGAACAAGCCCCAGGCGCCCGGCGCCGAGGAAAGCGTGGGGAACAGCTCCCGGAACGGGGTGATATCGATCCGGTGCGGGATCTCGATGAAGGTCGGAAACCAGGCCTGTAACCCATTGACGACGTGCACGGTCAGAATCGTGCCGAGCCCGCCCCAGAACAGGCGCGTGCGGAGCAGAGCCGGGTACGCACGCTGCTCGTCTTCGCCGATGAGCAGGCGCACGAACTCCGCGACAGGATAGACCAGATGCTCATGCGTCGTCCATTGCCTGTGCAGAACCAAGGACAGGCCGATCAGCCCGATCATGACCGTCAGGAACAACGGGAGCCATCGCAGCAGCGCCGGCAGCCAGGCCCGCCACGGCACATCCGCGAGACCGATATGCCGGTGCTCTGAGCCCGAGCCCTCGAGGAACCTGCCGATAACCGCTTCCTCATCGGTCTCGTTCGGCCGCACCAGCAAGCCCGAGGGCACGTACGACAGCACCTTGTTCTGCTGCCACGCCGGTTTCTGCTGTTCGTAGGTGCGCGGCATCACGAGCGCCGGCGTGAACGTTCTGAGGAAGCCGGAACCCGGCACCACGCACACGGCCAGCGGCAAGGCCACGATCACGGCCAGCTCCCCCGGCCGCAGCCGCCAACGCGGCTTCAGCCGAAAAAGCAGCGGCTTCACGGCCAGAACGATAACGACCAGGATGCCGATCACGGAGATCGGGAGAAAATTCCCGACCATGTAGGTCTGGCGCATGTACACGTCGTTGAAATGCCCGCCGAGCGCCACGAACAGCGCCAGGAGCAAGCCGATCAGAATTGCGCGGACGGACATGGTGACGGACTATACGACACGAACGACACCAGGTCAAACCGCCGTCTGACGGCCCTCCCCCGCAACTTGCCCGTGCTTCCGGTTTTGCTGAGCAAGAGCAGAAGCCGCCGGGAGCACTTCCGCTCATGCGCAAGGCCGAGAGGTTCCGAGGTACCGCGTCACGCCTTCGGCGGCCTGCAGTCCGTCGAGGATCGCGCGCACGACAAGCGAGGCGCCCTGCGTCATGTCGCCGGCCGTGAATACGCCGGGCTCGCCGGTCATGTGGTTCTGGTCGCGCGCCAGGAACCCGCGCGGATCGCGCGCGAGGCCAAGTTCTTCGACCAGCCGGTTCCTGCCCGGCCCGACGAACCCCATGGCGAGCAACACGAGGTCGGCGTCCACGGAAAACTCCGTACCCGGCTTGCGCTGCGGGCCGGGTCGCCCACCCTCAGCGGCCGCGCCCCACTCGACCTCCACGCAACGCAACTGCCCCACCCGGTCGGACGCTCGGTCCTTCTCGCTTCCGACTTCCGACTTCCGACTTCCGACTTTCCCCACAAACTCGGTCGTGTCCACGCACCAGCGCCGCTCGCCGCCTTCCTTGTGGCTGCTCGATTCGCGCAGCATCAGCGGCCACATCGGCCACGGCGTCGCTTCGGACCGGGTCGGCGGCGGTCTCGGCATGATCTCGAGCTGCAGCACATGCGCCGCGCCTTGTCGCAACGCGGTACCGAGACAATCGGCGCCCGTATCGCCGCCGCCGATGATGACCACACGCTTGCCTTCGGCGAGGATCGGTGCCGCGTCCACCGGCTCATGCGCCAGCCGCTGGTTCTGCTGGCGCAGGTAGTCCATCGCGAAATGGATCCCGGCAAGCTCCCGGCCGGGCACCTTCAAGTCGCGCGGTTCGCGGGCACCGCCGGTCAATACAATCGCATCGAACCGGCCGGACAGATAGCGATAGGACACGTCATGTCCGATCTCCACGCCCGTCTCGAACACAACGCCTTCCTCGCGCATCAGCTTGATACGCCGGTCGATCACCCATTTCTCCAGCTTGTAGTTCGGGATCCCGTAGCGCAGGATCCCGCCAAGCTGCGCGGAGTTCTCGTAAACGACAACCGGATAGCCGGCACGATTCAGTGCATCGGCCACGGCCAGGCCGGCCGGACCCGATCCGACCACCGCGACACGCCGGTTCTGTCGCGTCGCGGGCGGGCGCGCGGCAAGATAGCCGCGTTCGAAGCCCTTCTCGACGATCGCCAGCTCGATCTGGCGAATGTTCATCGGCTCGTCGTTCAACCCCAACACGCAGGCCCCCTCACAGAGGGCAGGACAGATACGAGCCGTGAATTCCGGGAACGGATTCGTCGCCAGCAGCAGTTCCAGCGCTTCGCGCCAGCGGTGCCGGTACACGTGCTCGTTCAACTCCGGAATCACGTTCGCGAGCGGGCAGCCGCAGCCGTGGCAGAACGGCGTGCCGCAGTCCATGCAGCGCGCCGCCTGCTCGTAGACCTCCTGGTCGGTCAGCCGCAGCTCGACCGCCTTGAAGTCCTTGAGCCGTTCCGCGGCCGGCCGATATTTCGGCGGCTTGCGCGGAATCTCAAGAAATGCCCGGTCCTTGTCCATCGTCCCGCTTTCGCTCACACACATGTCAATTTGACGCGCTGTCCGCCGATCTCTAGGCGATCGGCACCTCCTGGCGCGCGATCGCCGCGTCCTCACGGCTCAGCCGGCCGAGCGCGCGCTTGTACTCCATGGGGAAGACCTTCACGAAATGGGGAAGACGCGCCGACCAATCGGCCAGGATCTGTTTGGCCCTGGGGCTGCCGGTGTACCGGAGGTGCCGCTCGATCATGCCGCGCAGTTCCTGCTCGTCGGCCGGGTCATCGACGAGTTCCAGATCGATCATCCCCAGGTTGCAGTTGTCGTCGAACAGCCCGGTCTCATCATAGACGTAGGCGATGCCACCACTCATGCCGGCCCCGAAATTCACGCCGGTCGATCCCAGAATCACGACCCGGCCGCCGGTCATATACTCACACCCATGGTCGCCGACGCCTTCGACGACGGCGCACGCGCCGCTGTTGCGGATCGCAAACCGCTCGCCGGCCCGCCCGTTGCAGTACAGCTCGCCGGCGGTCGCGCCGTAGAGCAAAACGTTGCCGACAAGCATGTTCTCGGCCGGATCGTAGCGGGCCCCGGGATACGGCCGCACGATGATCTTTGCGCCGGACAGCCCTTTGCCCAGATAGTCATTCGCCTCGCCGTTCAGGACCAGCGTCATCCCCTTGGAACAGAACGCGCCGAAACTTTGGCCGGCCGCGCCCGTGAAAGAAAGCGTCACCGTGTCGTCCGGCAGCCCGGCGCTGCCGTACTTGTTCACGATCCGGTTTGAGGTCAGGGTCCCGACCGTCCTGTGCACATTGCGGATCGGCAGCGCGAGCGAGACCTTCTCGCCCGCATCGATCGCCGCGCCGCTCTTCGCCAGGATCTCGTTGTCAAGCGCCTGCGCCAAGCCATGCTCCTGCCGACTCGTGCGGCGCACGGCAGCCGGCTCGGCCGACGGGCGAAAGAGGATACGCGAGAAATCCAGGCCTCGCGCCTTCCAGAAACTGACCGCCTCGTTCCGCTCAATCAAGTCCGCGCGCCCGATCATCTCGTCCATCGCGCGGAACCCGAGCGAAGCCATGATTCGGCGCACTTCCTCGGCAATCATCAAGAAGAAGTTCTGCACATACTCCGGCTTTCCCGAAAACCGCTTGCGCAGCGCCGGGTCCTGCGTGGCGACCCCGACCGGGCACGTGTTCTTGTGGCATTTCCGCATCATCACACAACCGCACACGACCAGCGCGGCCGTAGCGAAACCAAACTCTTCCGCGCCCAGCAACGCACCGATCACCACGTCCCGGCCGGTCTTGAGTTGGCCGTCCACCTGCAACCGCACGCGGCTGCGCAGCCCGTTCAAGACCAGTGTCTGCTGCGCCTCGGACAACCCCAACTCCCAAGGCACGCCGGCATGCTTGATCGAGGACAACGGCGAGGCACCCGTGCCGCCGTCGTAGCCGCTGATCAAGATCATATCCGCGTGACCTTTGGCCACGCCGGCCGCCACGGTCCCCACCCCAATCTCGGAGACCAGCTTCACGGAGACGCGCGCGGCCGGGTTCGCGTTCTTCAGGTCGTAGATGAGCTGCGCAATGTCTTCGATCGAATAGATGTCGTGGTGCGGCGGCGGCGAGATCAAGGTCACGCCGGGCGTCGCATGCCGCACGCGCGCAATCTCTTCGTTCACTTTGTGGCCCGGCAACTGCCCGCCTTCGCCGGGCTTGGCGCCCTGCGCGATCTTGATCTGCAGGTCGCGCGCATTGACCAGGTATTCGGCCGTCACGCCGAACCTGCCGCTGGCCACCTGTTTCGTGGCCGTCGCACGATTGTCCCCGTTCGGTAGCGGCGCGTAGCGGGCAGGGTCCTCCCCGCCTTCGCCGCTGTTGCTCATCGCGCCGAGCCGGTTCATCGCGATCGCGAGCGTCTCGTGCGTCTCGCGGCTGATCGATCCGAACGACATCGCGCCGGTCACAAACCGCTTCACGATCTCCGAGGCAGGCTCCACTTCGGCCAGCGGCACGGGCGTCTGCGGTTTAAACCGGAACAGACCGCGCAACGTGCTCTGCTTCTCCGCCTGGTCGTTGATCCGCGCGGCGTACTGCTCGTAAAGCGCAGGATCGTTCTCGCGCGTGGCGCGCTGCAGCAGACTGATCGTCTCCGGCGTCCAGAGATGGCGCTCGCCGTCGGTGCGGAAACGGTACTGACCGCCCGCCGCCAGGATCGGCGGCTGCGCGGGATCCCGCTCGCGGACGCTCCGGTAACGCGCATTCGCCTCCGCCGCAATCTCGTCGAGCCCGATCCCTTCGATGCGCGAGGGGGTGCCTTCGAAATACTTGTCGACAAGCGCCCGGTTCAACCCAACCGCCTCGAAGACCTGCGCGCTGCGATAGCTGCGCAGCGTCGAGATCCCGATCTTCGACATGGTCTTCAGCAGCCCCTTACACAGCGCCTCGATGTAGTTCTCGAGCGCGCCGGAAACGCCGCTGCTCACGTCGATCTGCTTCTTCATCGTCATGTCCGCGACGGCCTCAAAGGCCAGATACGGATTGATCGCGGAGGCACCGTAGCCGAGCAACACAGCCATGTGCATCACCTCGCGGGCTTCCGCCGTCTCGGCAATGAGCCCGACACTCGTGCGCATGCCGCCCCGAATCAGGTGCCGGTTCACGGCCGAGACCGCCAGCAGCGCGGGGATCGGCGCCGCGTGCTCGGGCAGATCGCGGTCGCTCAGAATAATCAGGCGGTACCCGTTCGCGACGGCCGATTCCGCGCGCCGACACAACGTCGCCAGCGCTTCTGCCAACTCCCGGCCGGAGCCCAGCGCGGGAAAACCCATCTTCAGGGTCAGACACCGGAAGTCGGCTTCGTTCAGGTTGCGGACCCGTTCCAGATCCTCGTTGGCCAGAAACGGATGCCGCATCTTGACCAGCCGCGCGTGTTGCGGAATCTCGTTCAGAATGCGCGGCGAATTGCCGAGGAAGGTCATCAAAGACATGACCAGCTCTTCCCGAATCGGATCGATCGCCGGATTCGTGACCTGCGCGAAGATCTGCTTGAAATACCAGTACAGCAGCTGCGGCCGTTCCGACAGCACGGCCAAGGGCTGATCGGACCCCATCGAACCGACCGGTTCGTGGCCGGTCTGCGCCATGGGCGCAAGGATCACCTCCAGGTCCTCGCGCGTATAACCGAACAAGTTCAGCCGGTCGAACAGGGTCTCCGTGTCCGGCACGGCCGGCGCCACCGCGTTGAATAGACCATGCACGTCGATCTTGTTCTCGTCGACCCACCGCCGGTACGGCTTCGTACGGGCCAGCCGCATCTTGATCTCGCAATCCTTCATCAGGCGCTGCTGCACCAAGTCGACCATCAGAATCTGGCCGGGCCGTAACGCGCCCTTTTCGACGACATGCTCCGCCGGCAGCTCCAGCACGCCCGCTTCCGAGGCAAACACGATGAACCCGTCGTCCATCACCGTGTACCGGGCGGGCCGCAACCCGTTGCGGTCCAGCATCGCCCCAACACGCCGGCCGTCCGAGAACGCAACGGCAGCGGGCCCGTCCCACGGTTCCATCAGACCCGCGTGATACTCGAAAAACCCGCGCAGATCCGGGCCGATCGGATACTTCACGCCCCAGGCCTGCGGAATCAGCATGATCATCGCGTGGTGCAGCGTACGGCCGCCCATGCACAGCAACTCCAACGCGTTGTCCAGGTTCGCCGAGTCGCTCACGTCCTCTTCGAGGATCGGAACAATCTTCGCAATGTCCGCCCCAAATAGATCGCTCTCCAAGTCCCGTTCCCGCGCCCGAATCTGGTTGCGGTTGCCGCGTAACGTGTTGATCTCGCCGTTGTGGGCCAGAAACCGAAACGGTTGCGCGAGCGGCCAGGACGGGAACGTGTTCGTGCTGTAGCGCTGATGCACGACCGCCAGCGCAGTCTCCAGGGCCGGGTCGCCCAGGTCGGGATAGAAGCCCGGCACCTGCGTGGCCATCATAAGCCCTTTGTACACGATCGTGCTGGCGGACAGGCTCGGGATGTAGAAACCCTCCTCAGGCCCAATCGATGCGGCAACCCGCTTCTCGATCTGCTTGCGCAGCACATAGAGCTTGCGATCCAGCTCGGAGCCCGCACTGCCGCAGCCGTCGACAATGCACTGCATCACCACCGGCTGTTCCCGTCGCGCCTTCTCGCCCAACACACTGCCGTCGGTCGGCACCTCGCGCCAGCCCAGTACCGATAACCCTTCGTCCGCCGTCGCGCGCGCGACCAACTCCCGGCATTTCGCCCGAGCCTCCGACGATTGCGGCATGAACAACATGCCGATCCCGTAGCGTCCGGCAGCCGGCAACACCACCTTCAAACGCTCGCTCTGCGCCCGAAAAAACCGGTCGGGAACCTGCAACAGCAGGCCGGCCCCATCCCCCGTGTTCTTGTCGGCCCCGATCGCGCCGCGGTGCAGCAGATTCTTGAGCACTTCGACCCCGCGCTCGACAATCGCATGCGAGGCCTCCCCCCGTATGTTCGCAAGGAACCCGACCCCGCAACTGCCGTGCTCGTAGTCCGGGGCGTACAGGCCCGATGCCGCATATTCGTGAATCAGAGGAGCGCTCACCCTGTGCCTGCCCGCCAACGCGTGCTGAACCCGCGCAGTAATTCATCATTTTCCAGGGCGCCCTTGCCCTGCGTCTCGTCGATGGGAACCGGATAATTGCCCGAAAAACATGCCGCACAGTAGGCGTCCGGCGACCCAACCGCCGCCAGCAAACCGTCGATGCTCACATACCGCAGGCTGTCGGCCTCGATGTAGCGCTCGATCTCCGACACGCTCTTGCGCGCAGCAATCAATTCCTCGTGCGTGGGAAAGTCGATCCCGAAAAAACATGGATGCATCGTGGGCGGCGAAGCGATCCGCAAATGCACTTCACGCGCACCCGCCTCACGCAGCCGCGAAATCCGGCCGCGCGAAGTGTTGCCGCGAATGATCGAGTCGTCAACAACCACCACACGCTTGTCGCGAACCACGTCGTGTACGACCGCCAGCTTCATGTCCACGCTGCTCTGACGCTGCGTGTTCTCCGGCATGATGAACGTGCGGCCCACGTAGTGGTTGCGGATGAATCCGTACTCCAAAGGAATCCCGCTGCCCCGCGCGAAACCAAGTGCCGCGGAATTGCCGCTGTCCGGAACGGCAATCACGATGTCCGCACCGACCGGATGCTCCTCCGCCAGACGTATGCCCAGCTTGCGACGCACACTGTGCACCGTCTCGCCAAACACAATGCTGTCCGGCCGCGCAAAATAGACATGCTCGAAAATGCACTGGGCACGGCGCCCGTCCGTCTCCTCCCCGAACGTGTAGCTGCGCAGCCCGTTCTTGTCCACAACAACCAGTTCGCCCGGTTCAACATCGCGTAGATGGCGCGCTCCCGTCTGCGTCAGCGCGCACGTCTCGCTCGCAAACACGTGCCCGTCCCCCAGCCGCCCGATCGAAAGCGGCTTGAAACCAAGCGGGTCGCGCGCCGCCATCACACAGTCCTTCGTCATGATCAAAAACGCAAACGCGCCCGCCAATTCGCCAAGCGCGCGCGCCACCCGCCGCGGACGGTTCCGGTACATCGGGTCGGCCAGCAGGTGGATCAGTATCTCGCTGTCCGTCGTCGTCTGGAAAATCGCACCCGCCTCCTGGTACATCCGGCGCAGTCGCTGCGCGTTCACCAGATTGCCGTTGTGTGCAATCGCCCATACCCCGTCAATGCATTCGACAACCAACGGTTGAATGTTCTCCACACGCGGTGAACCCGTCGTCGAATAACGCACATGCCCAATCCCCAAATGGCCCGGCAATTCATCCCACCGCGCGTCCGCAAAAACCGCGTCCACCAAGCCCGTCCCCTTCCGAAAACGCACATGCTCCCCGTCGCTCGCCACAATGCCCGCCCCCTCCTGCCCGCGGTGCTGCATCGAAAACAGACCCGCGTGTATCACGGACGCCGCGCCCGGAACCCCGAACGCACCGTATACACCGCATGCCTCACGTATGCCGCCGTGCCTCGCGCTCATCGCTCTGCCGCTCCCACGTCC
>Ga0272441_10007066_pt1 | contig 18422 bp, 14 predicted proteins | sample SSMProp6N_FD_193582 | JGI IMG/M metagenome (GOLD analysis project Ga0272441, IMG submission 193582) | Marine sediment archaeal communities from Little Sippewissett salt marsh, Falmouth, MA, United States - SSM-Prop-6N | ecosystem: Environmental > Aquatic > Marine > Wetlands > Sediment ... | reverse complement strand
ATACCAGCAGAAGCTTGCGCTGTCGCCGGCGGTGCCACGTGCGGGCCCGCGGGGGTCGTCGTCCGACACTGGGTGCTTGTCGGGATTGGGATAATCATCGTCCGACACCGGGTACTTGTCGGGATTAGGATAGTCGTCGTCCGAAAGCTCCAGCAACACGTCGCCGCGCCGCATTGGCCCTGTATCCGCGAACGCAACGCGGACCGTGCGTGCTTCACCATCAAGCATGAACTCGACGTCGATGTAGCCGAACAACATCACGACGATGCTCGACTGTCCGCCTCGGAAGTTGGGCGGCAGGGACAGGGTCGATTCGATTGGGAGGCGTTCGGCGAGGTCGAAGTCGTACAGTTCGGAGCCGGTGGGGGCGATATCGGGTCGCTGGTTGCCGAACACTGTGACGCCCCCGTCCTCCATGCCGTCCATCGCGAACAACACCGAGAGGACCTTGCCGTTCACGTTATCGGGCGTGATGCACAGGCCGTCCTCCCTGTCCGTCACGGCCGCAGCGCGCGCCGCCTCGTCCGCATCATTCAGCGACGTGCTGCTCAAAACGGTCACACTGCTCGGGCCACCGGCACCGATGCCGAACAGTTGTTCGAATGCCGGAAGAAGCTGCCCATCACAGCCGAGCAGCAGAAATCCGCCACCGACGATCCCGCACAAGATGCTTCGACGCACGTAGTTGGGCATTCCTGGACTCCCTCTAGAAGTGGCTTGCCATCTTGCTGTGCTGCCAGACAACAACGGTGTCCAGGGAGCGCTCGGCTAATTCGCGGAGAGGGTTAAGCAAGGAGAAGCGGATTATCAGGGATTGGGAAAAACCGGCCATCGGGCGACACATCACGAGTCTGCTGGCTGATTACGGATAGCCGAGCGTTTCTTGACACTCATTGACCTGCCCGGCACCATCTGTGCCGAGTTCCCGGCGGCTAGCATGTTCGGGGGCCCGGCGGACTGCGACGGCCTGCGAGACGCAGGCCAGTAGGCCGAACCGTGACTCGCCGCGCCGGGGTCAGCGGGTGACCGTTTCAGCCGCATTGCCCTGAGGACCGGTGAAGCACGCTTAGTTGCGTGAGTGCGTGGACGCTCCCGAGGAGCGCTATGGGAAGCGGGTTGCCACGAGGCGGACGAGTGTCGCGCGGCGGGTGTAGGCGGGGAAATCGTGCGTCTCCCAGCCATCATCGCGCATGCCGGCCGCCCGATAACACGCGAGGGCGGCCTTGTTCTCCGGGAACACGACCAGGGTGACCTGGCGGGCGCCGCGTCGCTCGAAGGCCTCCTCCAGGAGCAGCCGAGTTAGCTGCAAACCGTAGCCCTGTCCGCGCCGTTGTCCGTCCACGACCAAGTGGCCGAGCCAGTAACGGCGGGCGCCGCCGGTCATGCGGTTCAACTCGCCGTAGGCGACGGGCTCGGGGCAGCCGTCCTCCATGAGCAGGTAGCGGTGGTGGTCTGGTGCGCGCCAGCGGAGGATGGACAGGGATGTCAGGGGCGGGGGGGTTTTGGGGGCCAGCCAGTAGGCTTCGTTCGCGTCGCGCACCCAGGACACGACGAGTTCGGCCCACGACCGATCAAAGGGGACCAGCCACGATTGTGGGATCGCACGCTGCTTGTTGCGAGGTACAACTGCCATGACAAAGGCTGCCTGATGACGAGTACCGCGGCCGCCGGCGTTGGGTACGCCGCGAAATACCCGCTGTCCACGCGCTCCATGCATCATCATAATCTTTCACGCGAGGCGAGGACAATTGGGAAGTTGGTATGAAGCGATTTCGCGGCCATCGCGTACGGGCCGAGCACATCCAGATAGGGGGGCGGGCGTACGAGGTGCTCGTGCCGCTCGAGGGTGAAGCGCTGCTTGATGAGCCGCGTGTCATCGCGCGTTTCGACGAGGACGAGTACATGCCGTACTGGGCCGATTTATGGCCCGCGTCGCTGCACTTGGCCGACGCGTTGGCCGCGATCGGTCCCGTTCATGCGCACGGCGAGCGCCCGACGCTTCTGGAACTCGGCTGCGGGCTGGGCTTGGTCGGGTTGGTGGCGGCGGATCTGGGGTACGCGGTCACGGTGTCGGACTATGATGAGGACGCGCTGGCGTTTGCGGCGGAGAGTTTTCGGCGGAACCAGCTACCGGCGCCCGAGGTCCGGCGGATCGACTGGCGGCGGCGGTATGAGGGGATGGCTTTCGACTGGATTGTGGGCGCGGATGTGCTGTATGAGTCGCGGAATGTCGAACCGGTGGCGCGGTTCGTGCGGGCGCATCTGCGGGGCGGGGGGCGAGCGCTGATCAGCGACCCGCATCGATCGACGGCGGATAGCTTCGCGGAGGTCGCACGTCGTGAGGGGCTGGAAGTGTCGGTTGTGGACAGGGAGCGGGATGAGGCGAGGAAGCGGGTTCGTGCGCGCGTATTCGATCTTCAGCGCGCGAGCGGTGGCGATCGCGCGGAGGGGCGGAGCTAGGGATGCTTCTTCCGCTTGTCGGTGTTTTGCGCGGCGTGGTCGAAGAACTCGGTCAGGCGACGGGACAATTCCCTGTTGTTTGTGGCGTAGATACCGAGGTGTTCCGCGCCAGGCGCCATCCAGAATGACTTGGGCTCCGACGCCGCGTCGAATAGCTCTTGCGCCAGGGCCGGGAAGCAGATCCGGTCGTCCTCGGCGGCGATGATCAGCACGGGCCGCGGCGCGATGCGCTGGATGGAATCGATTGGGTCGTATCCGCTGGAAACGCACAGCCAGGACAGGAAGTTGGAGAGCCAGCCTACGCGAACGAGCGAGCGGACGTGCATGGCGGCGATGCCGCGATAGCTTCCGAAGGTGGATTCGGCGACAACGGCGTCCACTTCGGGGCGATCGGCGGTGGCGGCGATGGCGACGGCGCCGCCCAGCGACTGGCCGTAGGCGAACAACGGCAGATCGGCCGCTTCCGGGCGTGTGAGGGCGTACGCGATGGCGGCGGTCGCATCGCGGATCGTTCCGGCGCGGGTCACGCGGCCCTCGGACTGACCGTAGCCGCGGTAGTCGAACATCAACACGCGGTAGCCGTACGCCGGCAGCCACGCGACCAAGCCGACGTGGGCGCTGACGTTGGCGGCGTTGCCGTGGAAGTGGATGATGAGGCCCTTGGGATCTCCCTGGGCGGGCAGGAACCAACCGGCGAGGCGAAGACCATCGGCGGTTGTGAACCTCACCTCTTCGTGGGTGAGGCCGAAGTCGGCGGGCACGCTATAGACTTCGGCATCCGGGTAGTAGAACTTGCCGTCCAATCCCACGAGTTTCAGGTATCCCACGAAGAGAACGACAACGGCCAGGCGGATGTACCACCGCTTCTTGACGAGCCACGCAAACGCGCGCTTGACCCCCGGCATCAGGACCTCCGGAGCGGACGCGGCGCCGAGCGTTCGGCGCCGGAGTCATCACGTGTACGGACGCTACGGCACAACGACGTCATTGTACACAAGACTGCCGCGGCATGTGCGGCGGGCGGCTACTCCTCGACGTTGCCGCTCTTTGTCATTTCGAGGAACCCCTGGAGCTTTCGCGATCGAACGGGGTGTTGAAGTTTGCGGATGGCCTTGGCCTCGACCTGCCGGACGCGCTCGCGTGTGACCTTGAAGATCTTTCCGACCTCTTCGAGCGTGTAGGTGTACCCATCGCCGATTCCGTAGCGCAGCTTGATAATCTCGCGCTCGCGGTAGGTGAGGGTTTTGAGGACGGCCTCGATGCGATCCTTGAGCATATCGCTGCTAGCGCTGATGACCGGTGACTCGGCTTTCTCGTCCTCGATGAAATCGCCGAAGTAGGAGTCTTCGCTTTCGCCGACGGGGCGGTCGAGGGAAATGGGGTGTCGGCTGATTTTCATGACGCGTCGCGCTTCGGAGACGGGCATGTCGGCGGCGCGGGCAATCTCCTCGATGGTGGCTTCCCGCTTGAGATCCTGGAGCAGGCGCTTGCTGATGTTGCGAAGCTTGCTCATGGTCTCGATCATGTGAACGGGGATTCGGATGGTCCGGGCGTGGTCTGCGATGGCGCGTGTGATAGCCTGGCGAATCCACCATGTGGCGTACGTGCTGAACTTGTAGCCACGGCGGTACTCGTACTTGTCGACCGCGCGCATCAGCCCCGTGTTGCCTTCCTGGATGATGTCGAGGAAGCTCAGGCCGCGGTTGCGGTATTTCTTGGCGATGGAGACGACGAGTCGCAGGTTTCCGCCGGCGAGCTTGCGCTTGGCCTCCTCGTACTCGCCGAAGACCTTGTGGGCCTCGTTGACGCGGCGTCGCAGGTCGTCGGTCGACTCCATGACGAGGTCAGAGAGTCCATGGAACTCCTCCTTCATGGCCTCGACTTCTTCGACGGGGAGCGACTTGCCGTTCTTCTTGAGTTCGTCGCGCAGCCCCTCCATTTTCTGGATCATCGAACCGATCTTGCGCATCATGGGGATAATTCGGCCGGTGCGGAGGGAAAGCTCTTCGAGGAGCGTGACGGCGCGACGGCGGCGCTGGTTCATTCGTTCCTGGGCAGCCTTGCGCGCGGCGGCGCTGGAGCGGCCGTCACTGATGAGCTCCCAGTCACCGTGATTGAGTTCGAGGAGTTTTTGGACGGTGGCGAGGTTGGAGGGGAGGCGTTTGATGATGGTGCTTTTGGCCATGCTTTCGGTGGTGGAGATCTTCATGGTGCGGTCGAACGGCATACGTCCGTCGGCCACGGCCTGCATGGTCTCCACCGCCTGTAGCATGCAGTAGTCGTTCTCCAGCACGCGGCGGCGGAACGCCATCCTCGTCAGCTCGATTTTCTTTGCGAGGGCGATTTCCTGATCGCGGGTAAGGAGGGGGATCTCGCCCATTTGCGTGAGGTACATGCGTACGGGGTCGTCGACACGGCGTGCGGTGGTGTCGGTGAGATCGACGTCGGTGACCTCGTCGAGGCTATCGCCGCCCTCTAGCGTTCCGCGGCGTTTGCGTTCGGCGTCGCGGAGCCGGTCAGCCTCGATCTCATCGATCATGCTGATGCCACTATGTTCGATGCGATTGAGGACGCTCTCGAGCTTCTCTGGGGAGATGGCCTCGTCAGGTAGCGTCTCGTTCAGCTCTTCCCAGGTGAGGTATTTGCGCCGCTTGCCCTTCTCGATCAGTTCACTCACGCACTGCTCGATCGGGTCAATGTCGGGCTGAACAACGGTCATCAACGCACTCCCTCATGCAGGGGGACTCCGGCGGTCACGGCGAGCCGGAGCCCGTTGGGTCATTCCCCACGGAGCCGGGGTTTACTCATGTTCGTCACGCCAGGGGCGTGTACTTCTCACACATCTGCTTCTCCACCTCTCCGGAACGTTCGTTTTCTCTACGAGCGCACGGGGCCGGAGCGCCACCGGTTTTCGGCCGGCAGGACAGAGTGCTGCTCACCGGCAATACGCCGAAGCGAGCCAAAGAGCTCCGCCTTGGCGTCAGCGCAGTCGGAGGCCTCGTGCAGGTTCTGATAAAGATTGCTCATTTTCAAAACGTCGAGCTCCGACTGGAGCCTCTCCCTGGCGGCACAGAAGGCTTCCGTCGGCGTGGCTACCCCATCGACCCGGGCACGTGCCCGGCCAACCAGTTCACACACGGCGCTGTCATCACAGCGCTCGATCACATCTCCTATGGAGTATTCACCCATATCCCGATGCACTTCAACCAAAACCCCATAAAGATGTCGCCAAGTCTCAGAATGTCCTGCCCCACGGGACACAGTGTCATCTACGTGCTCCCAGCAGGCCGGATCTATGAGCAGCAGTCCAAGAATCGACTCGACGGCCGCCGCCAGCCCGCCGGACAAACCGCGGATGGTCTGATCATATGAGGACTCGGCATCGGGGCGCTGACGTTGGGTTGTGGCGGCTCGGCGCGCACCGCGTTTGGCGCTGGCGAGGAGATCGAAGGCGTCGTCCGGCGGGACGCCGAGCAGTTCACTGAGACGGTTCACCAGCAGGTTCTCTTGGAGCGGGTCCAAAGCGCCGGCGGCGACAACGCCGGCGACAAATCGTACGAACTCCTCAATCGCCGCCCGCCTGTCGCGGTTATCCGCTTGACGGAATGAGCTAAATGCTTGCGACCACTTGAATTCTAGCGCGTCGATAGCGCTGGTCAACCGGGCACGGAATCCGTCGGCTCCCTCGGCAAGAACGCAGTCGGCAGGGTCCTGGCCGGCCTCGAGGAGGACGACTCGGACGTCGGCTCGGCTGCGGAGCGCAAGCTCGACGGCGCGGTCGGCGGCCCGCACGCCGGCGTCATCGCTGTCAAAACAGAGGTAGAGCGTACGGGCGATCGGCGTCAGGAGCTTCAGGTGGGCGTCGGTCAGCGCTGTCCCGAGGGTGGCGACGACGTATTCGACGCCGTGCTGTGCCAAGAGGACGGCATCCATGTAGCCCTCGACGACGACGACGGCCCCGGTGGCTTCGATGGTGCGTCGAGCCTGATCAAAGCCGAAGAGAATGCGCGATTTGCTGAACAGGGGCGTCTCGGGCGAGTTGAGGTATTTTGCGGGATCGTCCCCGAGCGTGCGGCCGCCGAAAGCGATCGGGCGGCCGAGGGCATCGGCGATGGGGAAGATCAGGCGGTTTCGGAAGCGGTCGTATGTTTTTCCGTGTTCGCTGGTGGCGACGAGGCCGGCCTGGTGCAGCAATTCGACCCGCAGACGCGTCTCGCTGGCGGCCGTGAGGACGTCATCCCAGGCATCGGGGGCAAAACCGAGGCTGAAACGCTCGATCGTTTCCTCAGTCAGACCGCGTTGCAGGGCGTACTGCCGGGCGCGCTCGCCGGCGTTCGTAGCGGCGAGGTTCTTCCGGAAGTGGTCTCGAGCCCAGCGGATGACCGCGAGCAATTCGGAGCGTTGTTCGCTGTTTCGGCGATCGGGCTCGCCCCGATGCATTTCGATGCCGGCGCGGCGCGCTAGGGTGGCGAGGGCCTGGGGGAAGTCGACGCGGTCGATGAGCTGGACGAAGCGGATAACGTCGCCGCCGGCCCCACAGGACCAGCATTTGAAAATCTGCTTGCTGGGGCTGACGGAGAGTGAGGGGTTGTGGTCGGCGTGGAAGGGGCAGAGGCCGACGTATTCGCGGCCGCGACGGGTAAGGTCTACGCGTTCGCCGATGACGTCGACGATATCAATAGACTCTAAGACTCTGTCTTTTAGAGAGTTATCCATCCGGCCGTGGCTAACAGACGGTTTCCGTGGCGTTACCCAACGCTGACCGCGACGCGCACCGCCCGCCTTCCGGAACGCACGATCACGAATTCTATCAGTATAACCGACGAACGCGCGGCGGTCAATTTTCCGGGACGTTGGCGCGTTCCGTGACAGGTTGTTAACTGGTTGTGCAAGCTTGAATTACGGCCCGTGGCCTGGGTCGTACGAGCTACCGGCGGCCGCCGGGCGAGCGTCTGTCACGATTCGATGCGGCGCCAGGCCTCCTCGATCGCGGTGAGGGCCTCGCTACACGTCGCTCGCACGCTGACGTCGGCCAGGTAGGACAGCTCAGTGGTGTTGGGGTTGATCTCGACGACACGTGCCCCGAGGGACTTGGCGGCGTCTCCGAGTGAGGCCGCGGGCTGCACGACGCCGCTGGTGCCGATGAGCAGGAAGACGTCGCAACTCTGGGCAGAGGCAAAAGCGCTCTCGATGGCGCCGGCGGGGAGGGGCTCGCCAAACCAGACGACGCCGGGGCGGAGGCGTTTTGCGCAAACGGGGCAAGCGGGGTCTTCGCCGAGGTCGTCGAGCCCCTGGACGCTGTAGTCGCAGTAGGTGCAGCGGGCGACGTCGAGGCGGCCGTGCAGTTCGATGACGTTTTGAGAGCCGGCGCGGTGGTGAAGGCCGTCGATGTTCTGGGTGATGACGTTGAATGTGGGGACGCGGGTCTCCCATTCGGCGAGGAGGCGGTGCCCGACGTGGGGCTGGATGGTGAGGAGGTTTCGGCGGCGGTCGCGATACCAGGCCCAGACCTTAACGGCGTCGCGCTGGAAGGCTTCAGGAGTTGCCAACTCCTCGACGTTGAAACGTGACCAGAGCCCGTCCTCGCCACGGAAGGTGTCGATGCCGGATTCCTTGGACATACCGGCGCCGGTGGAGACGCAGATGCTGTTGGCGGCGGCGATGATCTCGGCTGCGCGCTGGGGGCTGTTTTCGTCCATGCCGGTGAGTGTATCGCGGGCCTACTGCGAAGACGACCCACGTCAGACGCGGTTGCCGTGCTGGAAGTCGCGTTCCTCTTCCTGGCGGGCGCGGGTGATGCGTTCGAGGGTTTGTCGCTCGACGTAGCTGAGGCTGCCGACGCCGCGCTCGTGGACTTTTTTGAGGATGCGGTCGAGCTCCTCGTGTTCCTGTTCACGTTCCTGTTGTTTGGCCTGCCAGCCGCCGGGGTTTGGATTGGGGTATTCCATGGGGTGGACGACGGTTCGCCGGCGCGGCTTGGTTTTGAGGAGGCGCGACCAGAAACCGCGGCCCGAGCCGCCGGACGGGCGGTGGGTATAGGGCGTGAAGGCCTGGTCCTCAACGAGGAGGCCGTAGCGAGCGGCCTGGAGGCGCTGCCAGCAGGTGAACCCGCCGAAGATGGCGATGAAGACGAGCATGCCAGCGCCTTGCGTGCTCAGGCCCCAGAGTCCGAAGAGGGCACAGCCGACCAGGCCGACCTGGCAGGCGATGATGCTGGCGCGCTGAAGTCCCACGAAGGGCCAGATAATGGCATGGAAGAGCTGGCCGCCGTCGAGGGGGTAGATGGGGAGAAGGTTGAACGCGAGGAGGAAGAGGTTAACGCGGTAGAACGTGAAGAGTGCGATGAAGCTAGTCTCGCCCAGCATCGGCGTGAATGCAGGTACGTCTCGGACGAGGTGAAGCCCCGTTCTCAGTGGGTTCACGCCTGGCAGGATGCTGGCGCCGGAGAGGATGAAGATGGCAGCGGCGCTGAGGATGCAGAAGGCGACGTTGACGGCTGGTCCGGCGGCGACGGTGACGAATTGCGGCCAGGGGCGCATGGGTGCGTGGGCATAAGCCAGGCCGCCGAGCGGCCACATCATGATATTCTCGGCGTCACCGCCAACGGAGCGTGCACCGAAGCAGTGGCCGAACTCGTGCAGGAGGACGATGCCGAACAGGAGGCCGAGGAAGAGGAGTTCTTCCTTCCAGTCGTAGCCGCCGCGTGTGGCATCGAAGAGCCGGAATGCGATCCAGATGAGGAAGAGGATATGGACGCGGATGTCGATGCCGAAGAGGCGGCCGACCCTGAACGAGTGGCTCAGGAAGTTCATACAGCATTCCTTCTGCTACCGAGAGCGATTCTGATATGGGTCGCGTCGCGGATCCCATGTGCCCGCACGGCCCTCTGGAGCGCGTCGCCTGGATAGCCTCGCTGTATTATATCGGCCGGCCGACGGGGGGGCATTGGGGGGGTTACACGTCGAGGTTCTTCACGTGGATGGCGTTCTGCTCGATGAACTCGCGGCGTGACTCGACGTTTTCGCCCATGAGGATGGCGAAAATGCGATCGGCCTCGACGGCGTCGATATCGGCCTGTTCAGGGTCGTCACCGGTTTCACCGACAATGACGCGGCGGAGGACACGGTTGGCGGGGTCCATGGTGGTTTCCCACAACTCCTCCTTGTTCATTTCGCCGAGGCCCTTGAAGCGTTTGACATCCCAGCCGCGGGCGCCGATGGCGCGGACGCCGACGGGAAGTTCGGCGAGGTTCTCCAGCTCGCGCTCTTCGCCCTGGGTTGTGTGCAGGATGAAGATGGCGGGTGAAAGATCACCGGTGATCTGCTCTTCGCGGTGAAGAAAGAGGTCTTCAGCGTCGCAGTTGAACTCGGTGAGCCGCGCGAAGCACCGCTCGAGGTGTTGGGCCTCGGTGAGATCGTGGCGGATGACGGGCTGCCCTTGTGCGGCGAGCTGGTCGTGATAGGCGAGGTAGGCCTGCTCGTCGTGGAAGTAGCGTTCTTCGGCGCCGGTGGCGGCGCGGATGATCGGCAAGTGGCCGGCATCGTCGCGCCGGTCGACGAACTCGCGAAAAACGATGCCGCGGCGGCGGAGGATGCGCGCATGGCGGCTGATTTCTTCGATGAGGCCGAGGAGATCGGCCAGGCGCTGATCGGTGATGGTGCGGGTGTCGTCTTCTGAGCGGCGGATTTCGAGCGAGATCCGTTGGAGGCCGAGTTCGGTGAGGCGCGTGTTCAAGGTGGTGTCGTCGAGGAGGTAGTGGCGCGTTTTGCCCTTGGCGAGTTGGTAGAGTGGGGGCTGCGCGATGAACACGACGCCGCGGTCGATGAGTGGCCGCAGGTGGCGGAAGAAGAAGGTCAGCAACAGGGTACGGATATGTGAGCCGTCGACGTCGGCGTCGGTCATGATGATGATGCGGCCGTAGCGGAGCTTGGCGGCGTCGAAGTCTTCCTCGTCGGCGCCGGTGCTGATACCTGTACCGATGGCCTTGATGATTTCGAGGATTTCCTCGTGGCTCAGGACTTTGTGGAGGCGGGCCTTTTCGACGTTGAGGATCTTGCCGCGGATGGGGAGGATCGCCTGTGTTTTGGCGTCCCGGTAGCCCTTTGCGGATCCGGCGGCCGAATCGCCCTCGACGATGAAGAGCTCTGTGGCGTCGACATCGCGGCTGGAGCAATCGACGAGCTTGCGTGAGAGGCCGCTGCCGACGAGGGCGCTTTTTCGGGCGGTCTCGCGGGCCTTGCGCGCGGCTTGTCGTGCCAATGAAGCCTGGACGACCTTCGCGATGACGCGCTTAGCCTCGGGCGGGTGTTCTTCGAGGTAGCTGCCCAACATTTCGTTGACGGTTGTTTCGACGAAGGTGCCAACCTCGCTGTTGCCGAGCTTGGTTTTGGTCTGGCCCTCGAACTGTGGTTCCGGGACCTTCACGGAAACGATGGTTGTGAGACCCTCGCGCACATCTTCGCCGCTGGGCGTGGGGTCGTTGTTCTTCAGAAGGTTGTTCTTGCGGGCGTAGGCGTTGACGGTTCGTGTGAGGGCGGTGCGGAAGCCGGAGAGGTGGGTACCGCCCTCGACGGTGTTGATGTTGTTGACAAACGAGAGCGTGCTTTCCTTGTAGGCGTCAGTGTACTGGAGCGCGACCTCGAGAATGAGGCGCTGCTCCGGATCGTGCCGCTCGAAGTAGACCGGCGGAGCGTGCAGGGGCGCCTTGCCTTTGTTCAGATGCTCGACGAACTCGCGAATGCCACGATCAAAGCTGAAGGTATCGCTGGTCCCCTCGCGCTCGTCAGTAATGGAGATCAACAATCCCGAGTTGAGGTAGGCGAGCTCTCGTAGCCGGTTGGCGAGAATGTCGTAGTGGAAATCGACCTCGCGGAAGATTTCGGCGTCAGGCTTGAAGTGGATCAGGGTTCCGGTTGCGTCGGTGGGGCCAAGGGCCTCGAGCGGGCGCGTGGTCTTGCCCCGTTCGAATCGCATCGCCCAGGTTCTTCCTTCTCGGCGGGTCTCTGCGCGGAGCCACTCGGAGAGGCCGTTAACGACGCTGACGCCGACGCCGTGGAGTCCCCCGGAGACTTTGTATGAATCGCGGTCGAACTTGGCTCCGGCACCGAGCTTGGTAAGGCAGAGCTCGAGGGCGGACATGCCGTATTCTTCCTTCATACCGATGGGGAAGCCGCGGCCGTCGTCCTCGATGCTGACGCTTCCGTCGTCGTAGAGGACGACCTTGATATTCTGGCACACTCCCGCCATGGCTTCGTCGATCGAGTTGTCGACGACCTCGTAGACGAGGTGGTGCAGGCCGCGCAGCCCAGTGTCGCCGATGTACATGCTCGGGCGGCGGCGTACGTGGTCGGTCCCCTCGAGGACCTGGACCTTACTCGCATCGTAGCTTGACGGTGACTGGGTCTCCGTCACGGATACCTCCTGCCAACCCCCCGGTATGGGCACAAACCCCCGACATCAAGCATTCTCAGCTCCCACGACGAAACGCAGCCCGCGCGCGCCGGTGGCGAGATGGGCCATTTGCCGTTCGAGCGTGGCCTTGCGACGCCGAAGCTCATAGCAGAGCGTCGCATTGCGCGTCTCGATGACGATTGTATAGCCGTCGCCGGCCCGCGGCTCCACGCTGTGTACAGAGGCCTCGGCGAGCCACGCGCCACGCGCCACGCGCTCCCAGGCTCGGATAGCGGCCTCACGTTGCCGCAGCCGTCGAGCGGCGCGCCGCAGGACGCTCCCGATGGGACCGCCCGTCCCGCTCGCGTCTTTGCGCGTCTCCCCGAGGCGCAGCGTGCCGCGCCGGCGCCGGTTCTCACACAGACGCGCATACTGGAACTCGTTCATCGTGCCCTCCGGAGGACCGAGCGCGCAACCTCACAATGAAACGGGCATGATGACATAGAGGAACTCGCTCTTATCACCCCCGCTGATGACGCCCGGTCGGACGCCGTCGAGCATCTCCAACTGCAGCGTGTCACAGCTCAGTGCCTTGAGTGCGTCGACGATGAACGTTGGGTTGAAACCGATTTCCACGCGCTCGCCTTCATACTCGACGGGCAATTCGACGCGGGCCTCGCCCTGTTCCGGTGACTGCGCGGTGATGAGGAGGTTTCCGGCTTCAAAGGCGAGCTTGACGGCTCGTGCTTCGTCGGTCGTGAGGAGCGCGGCTTGTCTGATCGCCGCGTGGAACTCACCTCGCTGGATCCGCACCACTTTGTCGTTCTCTTTGGGGATGACGTCCTGGTATTTGGGGAAGTTGCCCTCGACCAGCACGCTGGACAGAATTCGGCTGCCGGCGCGCATAAGAACCTGGTTGGGCATGACCTTGATATCCACCGCCCACTCCCCGCGTTCCTTGCCCGGCGCAAAGGCGCGTTCAAAGACGTTGAGGGCCTTCGCGGGGACGATCACCTCAAAATCGGCGCTCTCGGCCTCCGTCAGGCTTCCCCCCGCACGGGCCAGCCGGCGACCGTCGGTTGCGATGAGATAGAGCTTCTTCCCGGCCTTCTGCCAGAGGACACCGTTGATCGCGTAGCGGCTGGTCTCGCGCGCCGCCGCGTATAGGGTGAGGCCGATCATGCGCCACAGGCGCGCACCGTCAATAACGAGGTCAGGATTGTCGTCGAAGCTTGGAATGGCGGGGAAGTCAGCGGTCGGGTGGACGAAGATCTTGAACTCGCTTCCTTCGCCGCGGACGACACAGTGGCGTTCGTCGACCTCGAGGCTGATCTCAGCGTCAGGCATTTCGCGCACGATGCTCAGCAGGCGCTCGGCGGACACGACACTTTCGCCAGGGCGATCAACGGAGAAGCTGCCGACGGCCAGGCGGAGCGAGGCTTCGCCGTCTGTGGCGCTCAACTCAACCTTATCCGCCTCGGTTGCGAGCTTAACGCACCCGAGGATGGGCTTGGTAGTGCGTCCGCTGGCGACGGCCGCAACAGCTCCCAAGGCATTGAGGAATTCGTGTCGTGGCAATCTCGTTTTCATAAAGCTACCTGCCATTCAACGTCGAAGCTCTTCGGCGGCATGCGCGGATTTCGACAGCCGCCGACCCCAGTCGCTATGTAGCCCACTATTTAACCGCAAGCGGGGTTTTTTCGCTACTGCGTGGGCTGGAGATCTTGACGTTTGGGGAGGTGGTTGGGCTTGGTGTGGGGCGGCGTGTACGCGGTTATGAGAGAGGGTGTTTAAGATAATTTACTTCGTCTCTCTTCTTCAGGTCTGTCAAAACTGTCGGGAAGTGGGGCCAAGTACTGCAATCGGTTGGCAGACGTGAAGTTAGGCGGAGGGGAGACTGTCACGAACGCGGGGGTGTTGTGACAAGAGCCGGCTGCAGGGAGGGGGCAGATGACAGGCAGGCGGGTCGGGGGCTTGGGGATGGGGCGGCGGTGACACGGAAGCTCCGGTGGGGGGACGCTTGGCGCAGGCTCGTGTCAGGGTCGTGACAGGAGTCGGGTGGTGAGTTGGGCGAGGGTTTGGGCGAGTTCGCGGTCGTTGTTGCGGTCGGTCTCGATAGAGCGCTCGGCGTGGAGGACGGTGGAGTGGTCGCGGCCGCCGAAGTGCATGCCGATCTCTTCGAGGCTGAGGGGGGTGAGTTGGCGGGCGAGGTACATGGCGACTTGTCGGGGGTGGCTGATGGAGCGGGTGCGTTTTCGGCCCAGGAGGTCCTGGAGTCGCGTGCCGAAGTGTTTGGAGACCTCTTCGAGGATGTCGCTGACGCGGAGGATGCGGGGCTCGTGGCCGGCGTAGGTGGTGAGGATTTCGCGGGCGGTGTCGACATTGAGGGGTTTGCCGCCGAGCTGGGTCTCGGTGATGAGCTTGGTGAGGGCTCCTTCGAGGAGGCGGATGTTGGCTTGGACATGTTCGGCGATGGTATCGATGACCTCGTCGGGAAGCTCGACGCCGCGGAGGCGGGCCTTTTTGTGGAGGATGGCCTGTCGGGTCTCGCGGTTGGGGGGATCGATCTGGACGACGAGGCCCCAGTTGAAGCGGCTGACGAGGCGGTCCTCGAGGGTGGGTATTTCGCTGGGGGAGGAGTCGGCGGAAAGGATGATCTGTTTGCGGGTCTGGTAGAGGACGTTGAATGTATGGAAGAGCTCTTCCTGGCTGGACTCGCGGTTGGCGAGGAACTGGATGTCGTCGATGACGAGCAGGTCGGCGCGGCGGGCGAAGTCGCGGAAGGCCTGGAGGTTGCCGGCGGCGATGGCCTGCACGAAATCGTTCACGAAGGTTTCGCAGGTGACGTATACGGCCTGGAGTCCGTCGTCTTGGCGGAGGACCTCAGCGCAGGTGGCCTGGAGCAGGTGGGTTTTGCCGAGGCCGGAAGCACCGTGGAGGAAGAGGGGGTTGTAGAGCGTGCCGAGCTGGTTGCAGACCGCGCCGCAGGCGGCGTGCGCGAGGCGGTTCGAGGGGCCGACGACGAACTGGTCGAACGTGTAGTCGGCGCTGAGGGGCATGTAGGTGAGCGTTTTGGCCTGGGTATCGGCGAGCGGCCGCTGCTGTGTGTCGGTGGCAGAGACGAAGCGAACGCTGAGGAGTCGTCCGGTGAGCTTCATGGCGGCGCGGACGAACGTTTCGCGGCACTCGGAGTGGAGGTAGTGCACCTGCGCGGGGTCGGTGGCGCGGATTTCGAGCTCGCCGCCGATGGGTTCCGCGAGGACGAGTGACGCAAACCACGCGCGAAACCGGTCCGGCTCATCAGCGCGGACGGTCTCCAGGAGACGTTCGTAGTCGAGCGGTGGCTCGGATGGCATTGGCCGCTTGCCCTTCTACCCAGTAGGTGCCAAAGGGGCGATTACTGGGTTGGCTCCTCCGTTTCCTCGCTGGCCAGGGCATCGGCGTCAGCCGGCACAAAGAGCTCGCGCAGCAACGCGGTAGCGTAGCAGCCCCGGGGCAGCATGAATTCCAATTCAAGATAGGGTCCACGTTCATCGGCGCCAAGGGAGAGGCGAGGGCCCTCCGGGCGGAAGCGCATCGCGCGGCGGCTGCCCTTGACGCGGAGACGACCGGCGCGAAACGCGTCGGGCTCCAGCCCTTGGTGCGCGAGGATGGCGGCTTCGATGGCGGCAGGCTCGCCGGTGGGCTCGGTCATGCGATAGCCGAAGAGGGGACCGCTGGGGCTGATTTCAAAGGCATCGGCGCGGGGCTGCTCGGCGGCGGTGTCCTCGACGCGGAAGACGGCGCCGGAGGCGTGTCGCCAGGCGAGGTCACCGACCTGAAGGGTAGCGAGGCCCATCGGGAGGCGGGCGGCGACGACTTGGTTGAACAGGTGTGACTGATAGGCCGAGACGTAGAAGTTGCGGGTTGTACGGTCGATGGAGGCGAGGGCTTTGCGGCGGTTGGGCGCGCCGCGGGCGAGCGTATTGAGGGCTCTTCGCTCGGTGTGGAACATGGCGGGCCAGGTGCGGGCGGCCTCAGCGAAGCGGCCGTGGTCGTAGAGATTGCGGGCGTGGCGCGTCGGTCCGCTGTCGGCGGCTGTGGCACGGCCGAGGAGCAGGTCGATGGCTTCGTCGGGCTGTTGTTTGACGATGGCTCGGCCGATGGCCCACGTGTCGCCGCGGTAGCCGAAGCGTTGTGCGCCGAACCAGTTCGGGAGGCCGGTCTGGGCGAGTTGGGCGAGGCCGTCCTGGAGCTCGGCGAGGCGATTGGGTTCGGTTTGGCGGACTTTGATGACGAAGTGGTTGGCCTTGAGGTGGCCGAGGCGGATTTTGTTGCGATGGCGGGTGATTTCGAGGATTCGGAGGCGAGGGAGGCTGAGGCGCTCGAGTTGCTCTGGCTGGATGTGCTCGATGGACATCCATTGGCGGGTAACGGCGCGGGCGTCTTTGAGGCCGGCGAACCCGATGTCGTGGCGGCGGACATTGAGGGCCCGGGCGAGGTCGGCGATGGCCTGGAGGGTGCCGAGGCCGGCTTTTTCGAGCAGGAAGTAGGTGTGTGTACCGTCGCCGTCGGCTGGGTACAGTGGAACCTCTTCGACGACGAAGTCGGTGTAATCCTGCTTGATCAGGCCCGGGGCGGGGTGCAGATTGGTCAGAATGCGGGGTAACTCGGTCATTGCGCGTTGTGCTCCAGGTCAGTGGTCCGTCGGCGGGTCACGGGGCGTCGTTCTCGTGCTGGACGCCACGGACGGCGTGCATGATGATAACATCGTGGGGTGGGAATGGCTGTAGTTGGTGGAATTGGCGGCCAGGGTGTGCCGCGGGCCACTGCGAGGAGTCTTTGATGGGTGTGTGGACCTATTACTCGCCGCTATGGATGGGGCCGGCGGTTGTGTTGTTGTTAAACAAGTTGTTTCGGGCTGCGTTTCCCCCGATGGAGCTGGCGGGGGAATGGGCTTTTCTGGGTGCGGTAGGTGTTGTGGTGGCCCTCCTGGGGCAGTTGTTGATGGTGGGGGCACAGGGGGCGTTTGCGCAAGTGGTTCCGGTTCCGCTGGGAAAGTCGGTACGGGGGCGGGGTGCGGTGGTTGTGGGAGGGCTTGTGGTTTTGGCGGTCGCGTTGTTGGGGTTTGCCGGGCTGCGGCTGCTGTTGCGGGGTGAGGCGGGTTTTGATGATGCGTTGCGGTGGGCAGCGGTTGGTGGGGCGGTGCTCGTGGCAGCGCTGGTGGTTTATGGTTGGCTCTGGCCGATGGCGGTGGCGGATTTTCGGCGTGGTGAGCGTTGGCGGGGGTAGACCGCGTGGTGGTCGAGCCTCGGTGCGGTCAGAGGTAGTGGCTGCGGGCGCGAGGCGGTTCACGTACGGTTGGTGGTTACGAGGGTCGCGATGCTCGGGCTGGCCTGGGCGAATCTGACGCATCACAGGCTTCGGGCGCTGCTCAGTGTTCTGGCGGTCGGCGTGGGGATCATGCTGATGCTCGTTTCACGGGGGCTGGCGAGCGGGTCGTTGGCCGAGGTTGACCGGCGGATGCAGAGTGTGGACGCCGAGCTGGTCGTGTTGCCGGCGCAGGACAACATTATTTTCACGAATGGGGCGCCGTTTCGGGCGTTGCACGAGCGGCATCTGGCGCGGCAGGCTGATGGGGAGGGGCCGCTGGCCGAGGCGGTGATTCCGGTGTTTTTCGGCCAGGTGAGGATGGCAGGGCAGCAGCAGCGGCTGTTCGGGGTGGATCCGGGGCAGATGGATGTGTTTTTGGGGCCGCGACGGGTGTTGCGGGGGGGGCTGTTCGATAAGGCTCACGCGTTTGCTGAGCGTGTGGAGGAAGGGGAAGGGTCGCCGGGGGACATGGCGGATCCGGCGTACAAGGCGTACATCACAGACGGATTGGAGCTCGTGATTGACGAGCGTCTGCGGCGTGTCGGGTCGTACGACGTGGGGGATGAGATTCAGATCATGGGGCAGGTTTTTCGGGTGGTCGGGGTGGTGGAGACGGGTGTTGCGGGGCGGGTTTTTGCGCCGCTACAGACACTGCGGGAGATCGTGGTGGCGGGTGAGCGGAACGCGAGCATGTATTTCGTGCGGCTGCGGCATGGGGTGGATGCGATCGCGGCGGCGGATCGTCTTCAGCGGTCGCTCGGGCCGGACGCGCGGGTGGAGCTGAAGAGCGACTATGGGGAGTTGTTGCGGGCGAGTTTCGCGTCGGTGGGGTTGTACTTGAATGCGTCGAGCGGCGTGGCGCTGGTGGCGTGTTTTCTGTTCATTCTGCTGACCATGTACACGACGGTGATCGAGCGTACACGGGAGATTGGTATCCTGAAATCGATTGGGGTGGGGCGTGCGGGGCTGGTGCAACTGTTGGTGACCGAGGCGCTGTTGATTTCGGTGGGTGGTGTGTTGGTTGGGTGGCTGTTGGCGTTGGGGGCGCGCTGGTTGATCAGTGTTCAGAAGCCGCTGTTGACGGTGGATCTGTCCGTGGGGGAGTTGTTGTTGGCGATGGCGATCGGAATCGTGGGCGGTACGCTAAGCGCGTTGTACCCGGGGTACCGGGCAGCCCGGCTGGACCCGGCGGTGGCGTTGACGAACGAATGAGCGACGAC
>Ga0272441_10007065_pt1 | contig 18427 bp, 22 predicted proteins | sample SSMProp6N_FD_193582 | JGI IMG/M metagenome (GOLD analysis project Ga0272441, IMG submission 193582) | Marine sediment archaeal communities from Little Sippewissett salt marsh, Falmouth, MA, United States - SSM-Prop-6N | ecosystem: Environmental > Aquatic > Marine > Wetlands > Sediment ... | reverse complement strand
AACTTACCCAGCTTATCGAATATACCCCTTACGGCTTGACAAATAGGGAAGAGGGAAGCTATAATACTGATTGCAGATTCACAGGCCAGCTCTTTGACACAAGCTCCCAGCTCTACTACTACGGCGCGAGGTACTACGACCCTGAACTGGGCCGCTTCATATCACCCGACACCATCGTCCCGTACCCCGACGACCCCCAAAGCTTCAACCGCTACGCCTATGCCCGCAATAACCCGATACGGTATGTAGACCCTAGCGGCCATAGCTGGTGGAGTGCTCTTTGGAACTTCGTTGCTGGCCTTGTGGGTGCAGCGGTATCAGTTGCCCTAACACCCATAGTCGGTCCTGTCTTTGCCGGAATGGCTGGAGGCGCTGTCTCAGGGGCTATATTAGGAGCCATAGACGGTGGCCTCGGAGGTGCTCTAAAAGGTGCTGCCTGGGGTGCAGGGATAGGTGGCATATTAGGCGCTGGATATGCTGGCTTTGAGTCCATGGGCCTAGGAGGTGCTTTCTTAGGAGCTACAGCCATAGGAGGTGCTGCCTATGCGGGCGCAACAGGCGGATGGGAGGGCCTAGGTGACTATGCTGCTGGAGCTGCGGGTGCCTTTTATGGTACTTCTCTTGGTACGGCGCTCACGAGTGAGCCATTGTTAGGAGGAGACCTAGAGCCACTGGACTCTAGGTATATGGGGCTCGGAGATGGCGAAACAGTTATTGACGCACAATATGCTCTAGACATTGATATGGGCATGTCGGTCAGCCCCGAATCTCCAGACGATATAGGAATATTTGACATATATACGAGAGATGTTAAAAAACCATGGTGGGGGACATTAAAAGATGCCCATCCCTATGGTCAAGACATGTGGAACAATAATTATCATGAACTAGGTACAATTAAAGGAACGAGAGGATATTTAATTGATATACGAAGCGATCTTCCTGCTAGCCAAATGACAGAGCTTACAAAAATAAAAATTGGTACTAACCCAAAGCCAACTTATAGGGTGGCTGTCTCCAAAACAAAATTTTACGAAGCTATAAACGACTACATGAATAAGTATGATAAAACAAGGTATAGTGCAGGCGAGCATATTCGGAACTGTCGCGGCTTTATGGATTATGTACTGAACAGATCTATGATACGTAAAGGAAGATAGATAAGATATGAAAAAATATACAAAGTTAGTAGTACTGTTAATTACAATTGCAATATGTTATATTGCTTCCGTGTCAGATATAGGGGGCGCTATGGGCATAAAAAAAGAGAATGCGCTTTACAATAGACTATTGAAATCAGAAAAAGAAAAAGGATGGAAAATGTTAACGCAGACCGGCGAGAGAGTCGAGCCGTCTTACAAAGAACTTTTTGAGATATGCTCTTTTGATTTTAAGAATAATAAAAAAATTGATATACCACTATATAAGGCTGGAGAATGGGGATTAAAGAATATTACTTATGCCCTATCCCCAGATGGTAAAGACATTGCCTTTGTGATAAGTGATGTAGATGTCGCTAACAAGACATACAATAGCCTGTATTCTTTATGTCTATTGCATATCGAAAAAGGTGAAATAGAGACCATTTTTCCTTCGCAACAATTCCCAAGAATCAATAGTGTAAGTTATGCACCCAATGGCGAAGATATCTTCTTTGTCGGCAAGCTGGAATATGTAGAAGAGGCATCTGGACGCATTCCACAATTCGATTCTCTGTACAAGCTTAATCTCCAAACAAAAGAAATAACAGAAATGGTTAAATTTGGCGTTGGTGCAATAAATGCGCAATCTTGTTCCGCAGATGGCAAAAAAATCGTTTATGAAAGTAGCAATATTCAGGAAATATATGTTTATGACTCAACATCCAAGTCATCGTATAAGCTAGCGGATGGAGTGTGGCCAACATGGTCTCCCACAGACAAGATAATAGCCTTTTACGGATTAGACGAGAATTATTATCTAATCAACCCTGATGGGACTAATAAAAAGCTTTTTATAAATAATGAACCGCTTAGCAAGAAACAGGATATGCCTAAAGGAGGAGCTGGTGAATGCATAGATAAAATCTATGGGGAGCTTTTATGGTCGCCCGATGGCAAATATATTTATTTCGAGAGGGCAGCGGTAGATTCTCCAGTCGCCGATACCGAGTACTATATTGCATATATTATGGATGTTGAAACTAAACAAGAAATAAGATTCCCCGCATCTGGTATAAAATCGTGGGTAGGGCAAGAATAAAAAACCATAAAGCTATCAAGAAAGAGAATAGTCTACATTATCCCCCAAGTATTTCGCTTGGGTTTTTTTGTTGTAAGGAGTATAATTTATAAGGAGATATAGCACAAGAAGAGTTCGAGTGGAGCGATTATCGTGAAGAAAATTTCAAGCGGGGTAGCAATAGTAGCAGGGATATATTTATTTCTTGGTATTCCAGGCTTATTTTTAGCTTTTATCGGAGGAGTAAGTGGCTCTAATGCCGAGGGCCTAAGGGACGTATTGGTCGACCTAGGTATGCGAGTGCTATTTATCGGGATCCCCATAGCACTACTGGCCTCAGGAGTGGGACTGTTACTTATGAAGAGATTTGGACATATTTCCGCCATTGTTACAGCAACTATGTTGGCAATAGCATTATCTGTATATGGTGCATTTGGGCTCGTGGATCAGTCTTCACCAGCCCTTTCATTCAGCAACTTTTGTTTTATTGGCGCTCTCGTCTTTGTTTTGCTTACGTTTTATCTCACTCGACCCAATGTGAAGACGCTATTTAAGTAAGGAGCAAGGGTTATGCATCAAGCAGGCATGATCATCGTACTGATTAATGTGTTGATAATAGGATCCAGCGTTGTCTGGATGTCGAAGGATTTGGATAGGACAAAAATCGGCCCCAAGAGAAACTGGCTTCTGGCGGTGATATTCTTATGGATGGCCGCAATGCCTTATTATTTATACAAGACCCGGGGCAAGAAAGCCGCCATAGTTTTCTTTGTCGTTGTGTTCGGCGTTTTTATTCTTATCAATTTTTTTACCCCACTGCCTCGCTATTTACACATGCTTGTCAGCGAGGCTTCGCCGTGATGAGAGGGCTTCAGTGAAAAAAGAATATGGTATAGTATTTCATAAATCTGTGTATATATTCTGCTTCGTTGCCTTCTCAGCTCTTGCGGTACTTTGCCTGTATGTTGGAATAGTCAAATCGTGGGCATGGTTCACAGTGATAATGCTTGCACTGATCCTCCCGTGGGTTTTTCTCTCATATTTTTATTTTCCCAGACTTAAGATCATCGTCGACAACGATAGATTGCTTATTAAGATGCCCGATAAGACAACGCAAATCATGATGAAAGATATATATCGCATTGATAAGGAACTGGGGTGGGGGAGCCATGGGTTCTATATCCGCTACAACGAAAACGGAAGAAACCGCATAGCAAGTTTTTCTGACCAAGTTCAGGGGTACAGTGAGATTTTGTCCTATATTGAACGTAAAAGGCCAAAAGATCACCCCTTAAGCAGGGAAAACCCCATTAAGAAGATTCTTAGAATTATTTTTCTTATCATAATGTATTTGCTGATGTTCGGGCTTCCGCTATTTTCTTTTTTATATAGAAATTAGGGAGGGAGAATGCGACTCAATAAAATTTGCCACGTTTTTATTATAGCGACAGTGGCCACTTTAATGTCTACAAATGCACTGGCCGGGAGGAAGAAATATTTCGAGGAGTGGGCGAAAGGCGTAGAGACGATAGCCATTTTGCCGATTGATTATGAATTGATTGCTCCCGAAGCCATGGGTTCTGATAAACAACGCAAGGGATTCAGCGAAGAAGAGACCAGTGATAAGAAGGAGCAGTTCGTAATGTCTTTTCCGGAAAAGCTGGACAAATATATCGAGAAAAGAGGCTACAAGTTCGTTTATGTTAATCCGCCGGAACAGCAGGCAAACATCGATAAGATAATCCACGCGATTAAGGACATGCGAAAAAGCCTTCAGGAAGAACTGTATGAGAAGAGAAAAACGCCGGAGGAAGACAAGATAATCGTCAGCCAGGAAATCGGCAACTTTGTTCAGGGAATAGAGGCCCTGAAAGATTCAGATGTATTCTTGGTATTACTATGCAGGGATCGGGTTGGCACTGGAGCAGAAGCAATCACAAGATCATTCGGTTTATTAGGCCAGATTGCAGGCGGAGAGTCGTGGAAGGATGAATACCTGGGGTACGTTCCAGCGACAAATTATACCTACATCCACGCTTTCGCCATAGACACAGATACCTTGGAAGTGATGAACCTGCTGGTCGCGTTACAGACAGAAAGTTATTACCAGAATCGGCATATATTAAGCGGTCTGGCCAATGCCATAGCGGAACAGTTTCCGAAGAAAAAACAGAAAAAGAACCACTAAGTACTTCAAAATGAATAAGAAAAAGACCTTAGTTACTCTAGAAAAAATATATTCGATTGCGATGATAACGGTTCTTGTCGCTTTTTGCCTTGGAATCACGCACCCGGAAGGTGCCAGTGACATTAGAGTACTTCGGAATAGGTTTATCGTAAGCTTGATGTTTTTGATACCCGGATTTGTTTTTTTCAGATTCAAAAATGCAATGCGTAAGATATTTTACGAAAGAGATGGATTGGTGTTTAAAGACGAAGCTAGTAGGTTGAAGGCCGAAGAAAATATACGTTATATGGCTCGTGCTATGCTAATCACTGGAAGTACTATATTAGCCCTAGCGGGTGCTTTTTTTATCCTGAAGGTATGAAGACATATGGATGCCCATGAATATATTTTGTCAAAGCAGATTAGCTGGGCAAGAAACAAAAACATAAAACTTGTCGGCAGTAAAGGTGAACGCGGCCGACCAGTCTATACCGCAGAGCTGAAAGACAATCTTTTCCAGCCTTTGGGGTTATCTGTAAAGGCTGATTTCGAAAGCGGCGATGGCGGAGAATTGTCAGGCAGGCCTTCGAAGATGTGCGCTCTTCATTCGTCGTCCGCCCTAGGCGTCAATATATTCCAATATTGGCTGAAAGCAAAACAGGTCCCTGCTATTACATCCGCATGCGGTTTCTGCAATAAATCCAATGAGTCCTCACGCAATATCAGATTCGAGCAGAAATATCCGATAAGTAATAGCTTTAGATTTAGTCCCAACATGGATGTGGCAATAGAGAATTCTTCCGCCTCAAGGTATGCGGTCTTTGCGATAGAGTGTAAATTTTCTGAAGCTTATTCCTCGCATGGGCACTCCGGCCTAAAGGCAAAGTATCTGGAGTTGCGAGAAATATGGGATGGATTGCCGCACCTTCGTTCATTCGCAGAATCCATCAGCCCGCAGGACAAAGGCTTCGAACATCTCCACCCGGCGCAATTAGTGAAGCACATCTTAGGGTTGACAAGGACTTTCGGAAGGAATAAATTCCGCCTATTGTATCTTTGGTATGACTGCCTCGGGCGCGAAGGAGCCAAGCACAGGGATGAAATAGGGGAATTTACCTCTGTCGCCAAGAAAGACGGTATTCCTTTCCATGCTCTTAGTTATCAGGAGCTGATTATTCGATTGTCCGGCCAGTTTGAGAGCGAGCATAGGAGTTATATCAAATACATCTCGGAACGATACCTCTGAGTGAGCGATTGAGATTCAGGAAAATCGCGGCTTTTCTCGTAACCTACCGTAATAGTCATCCCTAAAAGCCACCCTAATTTTTTAATTGTGCGATCGATATTCATGGCGTATAATATATGGGCAAATTATATTATATATAGCCGGAGGTAGTATGCCAGGAAACCATAATGACATAGAAAAGAAGCTATGGAGCGCCGCAGATCAACTGCGGGCAAATTCACGCCTTAAATCTTCCGAATACTCCGTGCCGGTGTTAGGCCTAATCTTCCTTCGTTACGCAGACCATAAATATTCAGAGGCGCAAAAAGAGATTGAAAAGCAAACACAGGCTAAGAAAAGCCGGCGGAGCATCTCCAAGATCGACTATCAAGCCAAGGGCGTGCTTTATATACCCGATGAGAGCAGGTTTTCTTATCTCTTGAACCTGCCTGAGGGAGAAAATATCGGCAGGGCCGTTAACGAAGCGATGAAACAGATTGAATCAGCGAACGAAGAACTGCGCGATGTCCTGCCAAAGACCTACGCCAGGCTGGAGAATGACGTTCTTGTTGCTCTTATCAGGACACTTTCAAGTATTCCAATGGACATTGAAGGTGATGTGTTTGGTAAGATTTATGAATACTTCCTTGGGAAGTTCGCTATGGCAGAAGGCCAGAGGGGAGGTGAATTTTTTACTCCAACTTCTCTGGTTAAACTCATCGTTGAGATTATCGAGCCTTATCATGGAATGATATATGACCCTGCTTGCGGAAGCGGTGGTATGTTTGTGCAGAGTGCCAAGTTTGTGGAGCGGCATAAGGCAAAACCAAGCACAGAGATCTCTATATATGGCCAGGAGAAAACCGCAGAAACCATCAGGCTTTGCAAGATGAACTTGGCTGTCAATGGCTTGTCGGGAGATATCAAGCAGGGTAACACATACTATGAGGACATACATAAATGCATAGGCAAATATGATTTTGTGATGGCTAATCCTCCATTCAATGTTGACGGAGTTGATAAAGAGAAAATAAAGGACGACAAGAGATTTTCATATGGCGTTCCAAAGCCAGACAATGCCAACTATCTATGGATCCAGGTATTCTTGAATGCGCTGAATGATAAGGGCCGGACAGGTTTTGTAATGGCCAATTCCGCCAGCGACGCACGGCAATCAGAGATGGAAATACGCAAGAAAATCATTGAAGCCGGATTTGTTGACGTGATGGTCTCTATTGGAAGTAATTTTTTCTATACTGTGACATTACCTTGTACTCTCTGGTTCTTTGATAAAGGCAAGGCAAATACGACCAGAAAGGATAAGGTTCTATTTATAGATGCTCGGCATATATACAAGCAGATCGACCGCGCACACCGCGAGTTTAGTTCTGCACAGATAGAGTTTATTGCAAATATCGTAAGGCTTTATAGAGGGGAGAAACCAGAGAATACACGAGGTAGCGCATCACTGATGAAGGAACATTATCCTGATGGTAAATATCGGGACATAAAGGGCCTGTGCAGTGTTACGGCAATGGCTGAAATCAAGAGTCAGGGATATTCACTCAACCCCGGGCGATATGTTGGAGTAGCAGAGGGCGAGGTTGAGGATTTTGACTTTGAAGAGAAGATTGAAGAACTGAATGAGGAATTAGAGCGGCTTAACACAGAATCACATACCCTTGAGAAAGCAATTTCTAAGAATATGTCGATTATTCAGCAGAGAGGAAATAAGTGAAGTATCCCAAAGTTAAACTTAAAGATATTGCTGAAATAAAAGGAGGTAAGAGGCTACCGAAAGGTGAAACGTTAGTAGACTACGAAACAGAACATCCGTATATCAGAGGTCAAGATATTAAGGGGGGTATTATTACATTTGATGAGCCAAAATATATATCAAAAGAAGTATATGAAAAGATTAAAAGATATACTGTCGATAAGGGCGATGTCTGTGTTACGATCGTCGCTAATATAGGTGATGTCGGTATTGTACCTCCATTTTTAGACGGAGCTAATCTAACAGAAAACGCTGTGAAACTTGTAGATTATAAAAGAAGTTGTAATCCCTTTTACCTAAAATATAGTTTATTAACGAACGAAGCAAAGTCAACAATGGTTTCCTTTGCTGCTGGAGCAGCGCAGAGCAAACTGGGTATTTATAAGCTACAAGAGATAGAAGTACCATTTCCCGGTGTAACTATTCAAAATAAAATTGCTTCTCTGCTTTCTGCTTATGACAACCTCATTGAAAACAATAATCGTCGCATCAAGATTTTGGAAGAAATAGCACAGACTATTTATGACGAGTGGTTCGTCAAATTCCGCTTCCCTGGTCATAGTAAGGTCAAGATAGTTGATTCAGAACTAGGAAAGGTTCCCGAGGGATGGGAGGTTAGGCTTTTATCTGATATCGTCGAAACTCAATATGGTTATACTGAAACAGCGAGTGGCGAAGAAATTGGCCCGAAGTTTGTCAGGGGCAAGGATATCAATAAGTCATCCTATATCGACTGGCGGAGCGTGCCATATTGTAAGATTGATAATGACGAACATCCCAAATATAAGCTAAGCAAATGGGATATTGTTGTTATAAGGATGGCTGACCCCGGTAAGGTTGGAATTATCGAAAAAGACATCAATGCCGTGTTTGCATCGTATCTTGTAAGGCTGAAAGAGACCCATAATTTGCTGACTACTTATTATCTTTTCTATTCCTTATTGTCAGATAGATATCAGTCATATATAAGTGGGGCAAGCACAGGGACGACACGGAAAAGCGCAAGCGCGGGTGTTTTGACTGGAATAAAGATTTGTATCCCACCGCGGAGGCTTTTGGATATGTTTGAAGCGCAGGTCGAACCGTTGCGCAATCTTTTGAATAATTTAGTTGAGAAGAATTCGTTACTTTACAGTACAAGGGACATATTACTCCCCAAGTTCATATCGGGTGAAATAGACGTAGAGGATCTGGACATAGATGTCGGAGATATAGATGACAGGTAACTATTCCGAGCAACAATTGGTAGAAAAGGCGGCCATTGAGGTATTCGAGTCCCTAGGATATGCACACCAAAACTGTTATGAGGAGAAGTTTGGCACCAGTGGAACCTTGGGCCGCGAGACATCAATGGAAGTTATCCTCATGGCGCGTCTTAAAGATGCGTTGAAGCGGCTCAATAATAAGCTCAGCGAAGAAGCAATTACACTTGCCATAGAGGAGCTGACAAAGGATCGGAGCACGCTAAACCCAGCGGTGGCAAATAGGGAAGTTTACAAAGCCCTACAGGATGGGGTCAAGGTATCTGTCCGCAAAGAGGATGGAAGCGAGGAGCAGGAAGTCGCGAAGGTCATCGACTTCGATAATCCAGACAACAACGACTTCTTTCTTACGTCACAGCTATGGATTACCGGCGAGATGTACAAGCGCCGGGCCGACCTTGTCGGGTTCATAAATGGGTTACCTCTTATTTTTATCGAACTAAAAGCATCCCATAGGCGCCTCAAGAACGCCTACGATGACAATTTAACGGACTATCGAGATACGATCCCCCAAGTTTTTTGGTATAATGCCTTTATTATACTTTCCAATGGATCGAAAAGCAAAATCGGGACAATAACAGCCCAGTGGGAGCATTTCAACGAGTGGAAGAAGATTAACTCCGAGGGCGAAGAGGGCATAGTTTCGCTTGATACCATCATTAAGGGTACATGCGAAAAAAGGCGATTCCTTGATATGCTCGAAAACTTTATCCTCCACCAGGACATAGGCGGTTCCCTGATCAAGATACTTGCGAAGAACCATCAGTATCTCGGTGTCAATAACGCTGTCCAGTCGTTCGAAGGTAGGGAGAAGAATAACGGCAAATTAGGGATATTCTGGCACACTCAGGGAAGCGGCAAAAGTTTCTCTATGATTTTCTTTTCGCAGAAGATACTGCGGAAGTTCTACGGCGACTATACTTTTCTCATAGTTACGGATAGGAAGGAATTGGACGAGCAGATCTATGAGAACTTCGCCAGCGTTGGTGCCGTCACCGAACAGGAAGTCCACGCAGAAAGCGGCGAACACCTCAAGCAGTTGCTGAAGGAAAACCACCGGAACATATTTACCCTTATCCATAAGTTCAGGACAGAAAAAGACGAGCCATACCCGGTCGTCTCCGAACGAAAGGACATCATCGTCATAGCAGACGAAGCCCACAGGACGCAATATGACCTCCTGGCCATGAACATGCGCAAGGCCCTCCCGAACGCCTCATTTATCGCCTTTACGGCAACGCCCCTCATTGAAGGTGAAGAAAAGACCAAGAACACCTTTGGGGACTATGTCAGCATATATAGCTTCAAGCAATCCGTAGATGATAAGGCGACCGTTACCCTCTATTATGAAAATAGGATCCCTGAAGTGCAGCTGACCAACGAGACCCTCAATGAGGACTTAGAGGATATCGTAGAAGAGGCCTTCCTGGATGAGAAACAGGAGGAGAAGCTTATCAGGGAGTTTGCGCGCGAATACCATATCATCACAAGAGACAGCCGTCTTGAGAAAGTAGCAGGGGATATCGTCGCCCACTTTGCCGAACGCGGCTACCATGGAAAGGCGATGGTCGTGTCCGTGGATAAGCCAACAGCGGCGCGAATGTATGATAAGGTTCAGAAGCATTGGAAGAAATATCTGAAAAAACTTAAGGAAGATATAAAGAAGGCAAAGACTGAAGAGGAACAGCACGATATCTATACGACTATCCAATACATGGAAGAGACTGACATAGCCGTAGTAATAAGCAGCGGCCAAAATGAAATAGAGCAGTTTAGGCGGCTTGGGCTGGATATCAAGCCCCACCGCAAGAGGATGAACCAAGAGGACCTTGCCACGAAGTTCAAGGATCCTTATGACCCATTTCGCATCGTCTTTGTATGTGCAATGTGGATGACGGGATTCGACGTCCCGTCCCTATCTACATTGTATTTGGATAAGCCCATGCGCAACCATACATTGATGCAGACCATTGCCCGCGCGAACAGGGTATTTGCCGATAAGCCAAACGGCTTGATAGTCGATTATATCGGCATATTCCGGAACTTACAGAAGGCACTTGCTATCTATAACCCTGGCGGAGAGGAACTCGATTATCCGGTAAAACCTAAGGCCGAACTGCTAAAAGAGCTGGATGGTGCCATCAAACATGTTAGTGATATATGCGCCAGGGAAGGCATAAACGTCGAAAAGGTCATGTCAGCGGATAGGCTGGAGACGGTAAAGTTGCTTGATGACGCGGTCGATATACTTGTCGCCAAAGAGACCTTGAAGAAAGAATATCTTACCTTATCGGCTAATATGCGACGCCTATTTAAGGCAATCCTGCCGGATACTCAAGCTGAGAAACACCGCGCCAAGTACATGCTTTTCAAGACGCTTGCCCATAAGATCAGGTCTCTTGCGCCGGATGTCGAGATATCGGACGTACAGGACAAGGTTGAGGACCTATTGGATAAGTCGATTGAGACAAAAGACTATATCATCAAGCCATTGGTAGACGCGAAGATCGATTTAAGCAAGATAGACTTTGATGCCATAAAGAAGAAATTGGTCGATGGCCGGAAGCACATCGAGGCAGAGAAGCTCAAAAATGCCATTAGCCAGAGGCTAGTGGCGATGTTACGCCTGAACAAGTCAAGGATTACATTCTTGGAGAAATTCCAAGAACTACTAAGCGAATACAATTCCGGTTCTATAAACGTGGAGGAGTTTTTCAAGAGATTGATGGCCTTTACAAAGGGCTTGGATGATGAAGAAAAGAGAGCAATTATACGGAACCTTACTGAAGAGGAACTAGCTGTCTTTGACCTTCTCTATAAACCTAAGCTTGCAAAGAAGGAAGAGGAGAAGGTCAGGGGCATAGCCAAGCAGCTCTTGGAAAAGCTGAAGCGGGAAAAATTAGTCCTGGATTGGCGCAAGCGCCAACAGACACGCGCCGACGTATTCCTGACGATCCAGACAATCCTGGATGAAGGTCTGCCCGAGTGCTATACCAAGCCGGAATTTGAGCAAAAATGTACGCTTGTCTACCAGCACGTTTATGATTCGTATTACGGATCAGAGAAAAGCGTGTATGCGCAGGTATAATATGAGCGGTCTATTGATAATTGAAAAATACAAGCGAGAAAATCCTGGTAAATTTTTAGCTATTTGTGCATTGTTGACGATAGCTTTAACTGCAGTAGCGGTTTATTATGGCTGGCAAGATTATATAGAAAGACACACACCAAGATTAGAGGTTGTGAATCCTCAATTCTATTATGCGCCTATTGAAAATGGAAATGTAACAGGAATTATTGTATATGTTGTAAACCAAAGTCGAGCTTGGGCGAAAGATGTGTTGATAGATTTTGTCAACGATAATGGTTATAGTAAATCGGAAAAGGTCAAGTATTTTCAAGCCAATAATAAGGTTGTAGAACGTCAGAACATTGAGCCCGGCGGTGGGCTAGTTGACGGATGGATGCCACAGGGGGTACTACAAAGTCCTGAAATATATAAGAATAAAACGAAACAGTACAAGGTCGACGTCTTTATAGATTGGGGGAACGACAAAGGGGAAACTTATTCAATGGTTGTTGGATACGAAGCAGTTATAGATAACTTCAGTCATAATGTAGGTTTTAAGCAGACATATAAATATGACACCTTTGTCGATAACGAAATGGTCAAAAAACTGAAGCGAGAGAACAGCCAGTATCTGCCACAAGAAATGCTAGAATGATTAATGTACCTGAGGTTGAAGATGTAAAAAGAATATTGCGAGAATGGGTTAGTCATTACCCGCGCATCAATAGAATTTATTTATTTGGGTCATACGTTACTGAGGATAATAAAATTCCAAGCGATATAGATATTGCTATAACAATAGATGGCACAAGCAATGATACTGCTTTGAGCTACTGGTGTATTGAAGGAGAAAAACTACAAAACCAACTGAAGAATTTTTTTGGTTATAAGGTGCACTTGGAATGGTTTGATGCAAGAGAGACACCCACCGTTAAGCAAGGACTAGATAAAGGTTGCATTATGGTATACGAGAGGGGATGATTCAGAAGGTGGCAAAAGGGAAGATTCTATTTTCTTTGCAAAAGCAGTATGATTTGGGATAAGGGGAAATATGGCAATTGAAAACGAGTTGCAAAAAGATTTATTTAGAAAAATAAAGGAATACTTAATCGGTCTTTTAAAGATGGAAGAAATGGAAGAGGCTACGGGACTTGACTTTGATAGTGCTTTTGATATGCTTATAGATTCAAATCCTGAATACCAGGCACTTTCCGACAAAACTGCTGCTCTACGTTCTGACATAAATCAAATATTTATTCAAATAAAAGGATATCCGCTGACAATATCAAAAGAAACACAGATGAAATTGTTAGACATAGTATCCGATCATATCGAAGAAAATATTTCCCAAAAGGAATTGAATAAATATTTTGAAATTCAGCTTCTGACCCAAAACGATGACATTTCACAAAGGGCAAATCATATTAAAGGTCTTTATCTTCAAGGACATTTGAACAACAGAACTTATAGTCTATATAATGAAGCGATGAATTGTTACATTTACGGATTTTATAATGCTTCTTGCGTATTATGCAGAACAATTTCTGAGTTAATGGCCAAGTCATATCTTCAACATCGTGGCTATGGTGATTTATTATGTGGCAAAGAAAAAGATAAAAAACACTATACTATACCTGGACTTTTAAGCGAAGCGTCCGTTCCTAAAAAGATTCTTCAATTATACCGAAACATACATTCTAAGGCCGATAAAATTATCCACAGGATTGACGAAAAAACGTCGCAAGGAGAAGCGTTAAAGACGATAAAAGAGTTGCAAGAACTTATTAAGGATTTCCCAAAATGTATCTGATTATGTGAGATAAAATTATGAAAGTCGCATTTCACGCAAGAGTATCATCGGAAAAACAGGCGGAAAATGACCTGTCGAAAAATGGTAATTGCATAAAATGAAAAATCCTCTTAAAGTATTCTTAGCCATTTTAATTATAGGAGCATTCGCGTACACAGGCTACGAAATTTCTATATTATCCAATAGAATTCAAAAAATAGAAAATAAGCTGGGCGGACCCGAGAAGATAGCGTATAACGAAAAGGACACCGTAGAGAAGGTGCGTCGATCAGTGGTCCGTATCATTGGCGGAGAGGGCGAGGGATCAGGTTTTGTGTTCCAGAAAGGTGGCTTGATTTTGACCAACTTTCATGTGATCGAATTCGAACCAAGTCCAAAAGTCGTATTGCCTGATAATACTTTCGAGACAGCCCAAATCATCATGGCCGATAAGGATGCGGATCTCGCTATTGTTAAGATCAAAAGAGACCTTCCAGCACTCAGATTGGCTCGTCTTGACGGGTTGAGCCCCGCGGAGGAGGTTTTGGCCATAGGGTATCCACTCGGAGGTAGCCTATCCGGAGAGTCGTCTGTTATTCGGGGGTCTTTCTCAAGATTCACAATAGATAAAGAAACTGGCGTTCAATATCTCCTAACGGATATGACCATGATCCCCGGAATAAGCGGGGGGCCGATGGTGAATATCTGCGGAGAAGTGGTTGGGATTAATACCTCGGGGCTATTACTAGGGGGAATGGGTATAGCCATATCCGCTGAGTCCATTAAAGAGGCATATCATAAGATGGCCGCCTCAAAAGATCCGCTCAAAGACATACAGGAAACTGTTTTTGAACCCAATAAAAACGCGCTTGAAGCTGTTAGGGCTTTTTACAATTACATAAAAGCCAGGAAATTGGAAAAAGCTTTTGAGCTTTTGTCCGACAATTTCGTTAAGGGATATAGTTTTGAGCAATGGTCATCGGGGTACGGGCCGCAGCTAGATACGACCATCGTCATAATCAAACCCGACAAAGAAATAACCAATAGAATAAACGTAAAGTTATCCACAAAAGACTTGATTGATGATGAGATTGTATATAAGTATTTCGAAGGTTATTGGGATGTTCGCGAGATAAACGGAAAATGGCTGCTCTGGAAACCGAGGATCAGGGAAATCAAAGATCCGGATGAGGATTGGTTCATAGATCAAGATATTCAAAAGGAAGTAGCGGAATTCAAAGAAACCCACGAAGATTTTGAAAAATATAGACCTAAAATGTATGAAATATCGTTGGAGCCTGGAAGCGAAAATTTAAGCTTGCAGGAACTCTATGACGAAGCTAAAAAAAGAGTTGGGGAGACACAGGCAAGGTAAGAATAACTCATATGGGCAAATAGGTGCCGAAAAGGAATGTTTTAAAATAGGGGGTGGTTATGAGAAAATTAGCTTGGATTGTATTATTGTGTTTTGTGGTTAGTGGATGCGCTACATATAGAGCAGCGAGACTGCCTTCAAGTGACGTTACGAGCTTTAGCAATTTTCAAGATCAAGAGGGACTCAAGGTCGCAGTTAAATTTTTCGATGCCCGCGAAACGAAAAAGATATTCGGCGTTGGTAAGGTTTATGAAGTTTGCCAACCTGTATATATTGCTATTGATAATCGAACAAAGGCCGCTTACGAATTTAAGAAGAACATGATTAATAAGCAAAGCATGCCAGCAGAAGAAGTGGCAAAACAATGCGGTTTTAGTACGGTCGGAAGAGCCACGACTTACGGAGTGTTAGGCCTATTTATATGGCCATTTTTAGTTCCAGCAGTGGTAGATGGCGTTGGCTCAGCACAGGCTAACGAAAAGATGCAAGACGATTATATGTATAAGGAAATAAAAGACGACAGAGTTCAGCCGAACGGTCTTCTCAATGGCGTAATTTTTGTCGACAAGATGAAAAGCGGAGAGGAATTCACGTTAAGATTAAGGAATGTAGATAGTAACGATATTAAACTTTTTAGCTTCGTGAAATAAAATTGCCATACGCTTTCTAATCACAACGGAATGGTCGTGAGATAACAAGACATTCTGTTTGATAGATGGTAAAGTTAAAGGGTCGAAAGAAATGAAAGCATCTAAGATAGTATTACTTTTGATGTTATGTTTTTGCTTATGCGGTTATACGCATCTGCAAATAATGTCAGATGAATACATTCTAAGAGAATTAAATCGACGAGAGCCTTCCGAGGCAATATTGAAAGCATCGTATCCGGAAGTTTTTAAAGCAACCATTAGCGTTTTTCAGGATTTAAATATTAACATAGTTAGAAAAGATTACGAGTCAAAACTTATATTTGGTAATTGTTTTGAAGAAGGCCGTACTGGTATATATGGTGCATTTTTTGAAGACACTGGAAACAATGGAACTAAAATTAGTATTAAATACCAAGGGCCCTGGTTTGGCAGCGATTTTATCTTAAATAAAATAAAAGAAGAAATTGAATTACAAAAAAAGATAGAAAGATAAGGGACGTGTCACTTTGGGACACTCCACTTGGAAAGATAAGGGACGTGTCACTTTGGGACACTCCACTTGAGATAAATCCCAAGCAAAAATTCGCTTGGGATTTTTTGTTCGGAGGGGTATAATAACATTGTAGAAAAGGGAAATAGGGGACGTGTCACTTAGGGACACTCCATTTCTTCCCAAGCATATTTCGCTTGGGATTTTTTATTGGGAAGGGTATAATTTAAATAGTGACGTGTCCCCATGTGACACGTCCCCCAATCCTTACAGAAAATGAGTTTATGAGCATTGTTTATGATTCTGCAAAAAAACGAACAAGCTCTGATGAAATAAGTAAAAAATATAATAAAGATAGATATAATCCAAAAGACGGCGAAATTGTTAAAGCTGCAGACGATCTTGCCGCTTTCGTAGAAGCTTATTTGGCGAAAGAAAATGGAATACAGTCTGAATATTTTGAAAAAGCGATAAAATATTTAAAGAAGAAATATTCTAGTAAAAGCATATGTGGAATAAATTTTGGACAAATTTACGAAGATTTTAATTCATAAAGTGAAAACACGACGCCTTCCTAGAAAGCAAAGTCCTGAGCGTAATATAAGCGTCGAAAGAATAGGGGGCTGAGATGGAAACATGGATTATAGCAATTATTGGATGGGCATTGCTGTTATTCTTATGGTTTAAAGATAATAAAAAAGAGAAGAAACGAAAAACTATTCATAATGAAGTTAATATAATAATGAAAGATAAGCGCCTAAAAAATATGCCAGAGGATTTTAAGAGCCATTTTAGAATTATTGCGAATGCGTCGGGTATTTCAATAACTGATTTATAAAAAAGGAAAAGAGATAATGAAAGACTGGCTAAAAAAGAACATAAAAGGACTTCTAGCTGGCTTGTTGATTGGCGGATCTGCCGTAACATTATTAAATATTGATATTGGCGATCGAAGCACAAGCACTGACACAACTGTTAAAATCGGGACTGGTGACACAGCATATAACTTTTATGGTGATATTTTCCTGGACCTCAACAAAGAGGGGAAAGCAGGTTGGATTGAATTTAGAGGCGTCTCAGAGGATGCGGCGACGGGCAACCAAATACAGGTACTTTCCGAAGGTTCTATTACACTTCCACTTGGCTTTGAGAGCAAGGACTTGACACCCCATACAGTGAATAGGTAGCGTCTACCAACCTGAATAGGAAGCGTCTTCTACCTCACACAGGAAGCTGTACCCTAAGCGACATGCTTAGGGCTTTTTTATTCCTACCGGCTGGAACTTTATGTAATGACCCCATTAGTCAAGTACATTTTGTTAATAGGGGTCAGTATAATTCTTTGACATCAGTTACCATACAATGTATACTATTGAATGAGATGTATGGTAACTTATCAGGAGGGAAAACATGGGAGTGATAAAAGGCGTTCTCAGCGAAGAACTTGCTAATTCTCTTCAGATGAAGAAAGGCTATGAGCGGGAACTATCCAAATTGCCCAAGGGCAGTCTTATTAAGAAGAAAATCAAGGGGCATGAGTATTATTATCTTTTATTTAGAAAAAATGGGAAGGTAAGTTTTATATACAAAGGAAAACTGCCAAAGGAGGAAATTAACAGATATAAAGAAGCTAAACTACTTAGGGCAAAATACCGGAAATTACTCTCACAAGTAAAAAAGCAGATCAAATTTTTAAGGAGCTCTCTGCGTGGAAAAGAATCAGTATGAATTATGGAAAGTAAAAATAGGGGACGTGTCACTTTGGGGCACTCTACTTGAGGTAAATCCCAAGCAAAAAAACGCTTGGGATTTTTTGTTGGGAGGGGTATAATTTAAATAGTGACGTGTCCCCATGTGACACGTCCCCAAAGCCTGCAGAAATAAGGAAAAACGAAGTGAAATACTGTCCACTATGCAAAGCTGAATACAGAGATGGATTTGATATATGCGCTGACTGCAAGGTTCAACTTGTGCGTGAATTGCCAAAGGATAGTTATAGAAAAAAACCGAGGAGAGCTTAATTAGTATTAAAACTTTCCATTCTCGTCAAGAAGCAGAAAATGCTGCAGCGTTTCTTCGGGGTAAAGAAATATTTGCAGTTGTATCGGCAGATGATGCGGGCGGCGCACGTCCTCATTTGGCATTTACGCAAGGGGCCAATCTATTAGTTAGAAAGGAAGATCTGGAAAAAGCCCGAAAGATAATTAAATAATCTCCGGGGCGGTTCTCGCGTTATAAGGGGGACAGGTCTACGCAAGGCAATTGCAAGGCATAGACCAGTCCCCTTTTTTGCCAGTCCCAAATTTAGCGGGTGTCGGAATACAAAACGCCTTCCGTATTCCAAAGCGTGGAGAGCTCACCCGTGGCCTTGTCGCAGGTAACGCGCAACTGCGGAAGCCAGT
>Ga0272441_10007064_pt1 | contig 18427 bp, 15 predicted proteins | sample SSMProp6N_FD_193582 | JGI IMG/M metagenome (GOLD analysis project Ga0272441, IMG submission 193582) | Marine sediment archaeal communities from Little Sippewissett salt marsh, Falmouth, MA, United States - SSM-Prop-6N | ecosystem: Environmental > Aquatic > Marine > Wetlands > Sediment ... | reverse complement strand
TTACATAAAATACGGCGGAAGTATTCGTGCCGGGGATAGGAAAGGAAACTACGGGAGTCGGTGAGCATACCAACGAAATGGCTGAGCAGGCCGAGGTTAGAAAGGGCGTTAAGCTGCCAAGTCATGCCCTCCTTCTGGTCGAGGAACCACCAGCCCGAACCGAATTGCATTTTACCCGGAACTGAACCATCCTGAAAATTGCCCAGCATCGTCGCGATTAGATAATTGTCGCGGGGGTTGAGATTATAGAGAATGGTCTTGGCGAGCCTGTTTTGTTGATCGAGCCGGTCCAGTAATTTACTCAAGGGCCGGGCAATTTCAAAATCACCTATAGAATCAAAACCGGTATCGGGGCCCAGGGATTGAAACAGACGGGTGTTGTTGTTGCGCAAGGCGCCAAGGTGAAACTGCTGAACCCAGCCGGTTTCATGGTCCATATATCCGAATTCCACGAGCATAGCTGACTTAAACTTGAGCTGCTCAGCTAAATTAAGTTCCTGCCGGGCACGGATTTTGTTGAATATCCCCCTGATTTCGTCCCAGCCAAAGTCCTCGGCATAGGCTGTTTCCAGGCCGTGATCGCTGAGGCGGCAGCCCATTTCGTGAAAAAAGCGATGACGCTGCCGCAACGCTTCCAATAGGGAATCGTAGTTATGGATGTCCACATTGGCGGCTGAGGCAAGGGCATCTATATAACTGTTCCATACTTCCACATCTTCCACCGCCATTGCCTTGTCCGGACGCCAGGTGGGCAGGACCTTGACCTCGAAACCATCCTCGGCAATTTTCTTATGATGTTCGAGAGAGTCAATGGGATCGTCGGTCGTACAGACGACTTTCACATTCATCTTAAGCATAAGATTGCGGGTACTGTAATCAGGTGTGCGCAACATCTCGCTACAGGTTTGATAGATTTCCTGGGCGGTTTTCGGGTTGAGCAGCTTGTCTATGCCGAAATAACGCTTCAATTCCATATGGGTCCAGTGATAGAGAGGATTGCGCAGGCAGTAAGGAACAGTCTCGGCCCACTTTTCGAATTTTTCGTAGTCACTGGCAGCACCGGTGCAGAAGCGTTCCTCGATGCCGTGCGTACGCAGGGCCCGCCACTTGTAGTGGTCGCCGTAAAGCCATATCTGGGCCAGATTGTCGAAGTTCTTGTCTTCGGCGATCTCGGCCGGGGGGAGGTGGCAATGATAGTCGTAGATGGGTAGGGGGGCTGCATATTCATGATACAGTTCCTTGGCAATATCCGACCGCAGCAGAAAATTTTTATTAATAAACTTTTTTCCCATGTTTTTTCCTTTCTAGATAATCGATTAGTATGCGTGCGCACATGTTACCGGGAAAGTAATTTTTGTCAACCCACGTTTTTACTATCAGCCAAATCTTAAAAACGAAGCTTGATTTGTTGTACCACGTGAATAATAATGGCTTCTAATAAAATCTTAACAAAGCCATGAGGATTTTTTATGGACTATACATGCTCTGATATCGCCCAGATGATCGATTACGCATTATTAAAGCCAGAACTAACCGAGGAAAATATTATCCAGGGATGTCAGCTCGCCCGGAAGTACAACCTGGCTGCGGTGTGCTGCAGTCCCTCGATGGTACCCCTGGTAAAAAAGCAATTGGAAGGGTCGGGAGTTAAGGTAACTACCGTGGTAGGTTTTCCGTTTGGTTTTAATAAGACAAAAAGCAAGGTTTGCGAAGCCGAAACCGCTATCAAGGATGGTGCGGTGGAATTAGATATGGTACTCCATATCGGTAAGCTTTTGAGTCAAGACTTTAATTATATAAAAAGGGATATTCAGGCGGTGGTGGAAACGGCTCATCGTAAACAAGTTTTGGTAAAAGTAATATTGGAGAACTACTATCTCACCGATGAGCTAATCGAAATCGGCTGTAAGCTCTGTGAAGAAGCCGGAGCTGATTGGGTAAAGACCTCCACCGGACTGGCCGATGGGGGGGCAACCATCGAGGACCTCAAACTAATGAGGAAAGCCGTCTCCAGCAAGGTACAGATAAAAGCAGCCGGAGGAGTGCGAGATCTGGAGATGGTTGTGCGGGCAAGAGAAATCGGCTGTACCAGAGTTGGCACATCGTGCCCCGAAAAGATTATGGAACAGTGTTATCGAAAGAAAGGCAAGCCCAAAAGCTAATAATCAATCCCACCTATATGGACAGCCGAGAAAATATTTGTTGATAAAAACCAATAATCGCTTTATAGTATTTTGTTCAAATGGCAAAAAACACCATACTCATAGTGGATGACGAGGAAGATATCCTCGAATTATTGAATTATAACCTGACGCGGGAAGGTTATCAGGTACTTATGGCTCAGTCAGGTGAGCAGGCCTTGGAGTCTGCACAAAGGGAGTTGCCGGGATTGATTATATTAGACCTGATGTTACCCGGTATCGACGGTTTGGATGTCTGTAGAGAGCTGAAAAAGGACTCCAAAACTCAAAATATTCCAATCATCATGTTAACCGCCAAAGGAGAAGAAGCGGATATTGTCACGGGGCTGGAACTGGGAGCCGATGATTATGTAACCAAGCCGTTTAGTCCCAAGGTGCTTTTGGCACGGGTACGATCGGTCTTACGTCGGTCGGTAGTCCCCAAAGAAGAAGGCAAAAAGATAAAAATTCACGATCTGGTCATCGATGCTGGTCGGCATGAAGTTTTGGCGGCCGGTGAGCGGGTGGAGCTGACCTATACAGAATTTGAAACCCTGCAATTATTAGCGGGACGGCCGGGTCGGGTCTATACCCGGTATCAAATTGTAGATGCGATACGGGGTACGGAATACGCCGTTACAGATCGGGCGGTCGATGTGCAAATCGTGGCCCTGCGGAAAAAATTGGGATCTTGTGGAAAATATATTGAGACCGTCCGGGGGATAGGATATCGTTTCAAGGATTTAATCGGCGTAAACAGTTAAATTTACCGCGTTATAACAAGATTCTTGGCAAGGATCATCAATGGTACGTAGGCGCTTAATCTGGCAGTTATTTCCGGCCTATGTTATAGTAGCCCTAATTGCAGTAGCGGCGGCAGGGGGATATGCAAGTCGATCGTTGAGGTTATTTTATCTAAATGAAAAAGCAGATGACCTGGAAGCTGTCGCGTTCATGGTCAAAACCCAGATAGAGGACACCTTAAAAAAGGATGACTACAATTCACTCGATAAATTTTGTAAACAAATCGGCCAAGCAGGTAAAGTACGCATTACGGTTATTTTACCCTCAGGCAAAGTGGTAGCCGACTCCGATGAGAATCCGGGGGAGATGGCGCCCCACAATGATCGCCCGGAAATTATTCAAGCCCTGGCCACAGGCCGGGGGCAACTCCAGCGTTACAGTGAAACGCTAAACAAACACATGATATATGTAGCTATACTGGTTAAAGACGCAGATGAAATTCGAGCTGTTCTGCGTACGTCCCTGCCGATCACGGCAATCTACGATGCGTTAGAAACCATCTACAAACGAATATTTCTGGGGGGGTTAATAGTAGCTCTTTGCGTAGCGGGAGTTTGTTTAATAATTTCGCGCCGGATCGCCAAGCCAATAGAACAAATGGAACAAACAGCGCAGCGTTATGCCCGGGGAGAATTGGATGTGAGTGTTCCTATGCCTAATAATGCCATGGAACTGGCGGCGTTGGCGAACTCAATGAATGAGATGGCCCGTCAACTGCGGGAGAGAATCGAAACAGTTACCGAACAACGCAATGAGTTGGAAGCTGTGTTAAGCAGTATGGTGGAAGGAGTTTTGGCGGTTGATAATCAGGGAAACGTAATGACCATAAATCAGTCCGCATCTCAGCTTCTCTATGTTACACCTCAAAAAATTCAGGGGCATAGTATTTACGGGATCGTGCGGAATGTTGAACTGAACCGTTTTATCGAAAAAACCCTGCAAAGTGAGCAGACTACCGAAGCCCAAATCACTCTACCTGTCCAGGGAGGTCGTTATCTACATCTGCACGGTGCCAGCATCAGCGATGTATATGGGAAAAAAAGCGGTGCGGTAATAGTATTGAATGATATGACCCATATGCGACGGTTGGAAAACCTGAGGCGTGACTTCGTGGCTAATGTTTCCCACGAACTAAAAACTCCGGTTACAAGTATTAAAGGATTTGTTGAAGCTCTGCGGGAAGGAGGATTGGGCGACAAGGAACAGGCTAAAAAGTTTCTTGATATTATCGCCAAGCAATCGGATAGACTCAATGCGATTATTGAGGATTTACTGAGTCTGTCTCGTATTGAAGAGGGAACCGAAAAAGGCCGGATCACCTTGCGTCGGGAAAAGCTCAAGCCCACCGTGGAATCCGCCCTGGAACTTACGCAAATTCAGGCCCAAGAGAAAAAGGTTGAAATAGTCATTACCGATCCGGAAGAAATCGAAGCGGAAATCGACGCTGCCCTAATCGAGCAGGCCCTGGTCAATCTCATCGATAATGCAATCAAATACAGCACTGAATGTAACCGCGTCGAAGTTATTATCGGTCGGGAAGATGGATATGTAACCATTTCCGTAAAGGACAACGGCTGCGGGATCGACAGAGAGCACTTATCACGCTTGTTCGAGAGGTTTTATGTGGTGGATAAGGCACGCAGCAGAAAATTGGGAGGAACGGGCCTGGGACTGGCCATAGTCAAACATATTGCCGTTGCCCATGGGGGCAGCGTAAGCGTAGAAAGCACCTTGGAACAAGGCAGTACTTTCACAATACACCTGCCGGGGAATTTATCTTCTAACAAATAAAACTGTTACATTTTTGATCTTGGTTAAAGAATCAGTAAGCAGGTTTCACAATAGAAGTTATTGTTTGCCATAGCAACTTATATATTACATCTGTCGTAATATTTGCCCTGATCACCAAAACAAGGTTTTGTCATTGCACACTAACATAAATATTACATAATCTTAACATTACCCTAACATTGCTAACTTATTAATAACCTCACTATGTGTGGGTGAGATGAATTTTATTTTTATAACTACTTATCTAAAAAATATTTAGGAGAATAATATGAGCGTTTTCAAAAAGATTTTCAGGCCGACACCGTTTGTAAAACTCCATGAACATTCCCGCAAGGTGCATGAATGTGTGGAATTACTGCACCCCCTGACCGAGGCTTTGTTGGCGGAAGATTATGAAAAAATCGAAGAGCTTCATAACCTGATGTCCAAAACTGAACACGAGGCGGACCTTATCAAGACTCAACTACGGGATGAAATTACAGATTTGTATTTCATGTCTGTAGGGAAATCCGAATTGAGTCAGTTTCTTGCCTATCAAGATGATGTAGCAGACACCGCGGAAGATTTTGCGGTGGTTCTGTTACTTCGCAAAACAAAGATACCGGAGGAACTCCAGGCCGATTTTCGTGCCTTCGTGAGCCAGATAATCAGTGTCAGTGAGCAGTTGATGGCTTTATCCGAGCAACTATGCACTCTGGCGGAGGCGGCCTTTTCAGGGCCGGAGGTTGAGAAAGTGCTCAAATCGGTTGAAAACATCAGCGAAGAAGAATGGAAAGCGGATCGGCTGGAAAGACAGTTCGCCCGCCATTTCTACAGTCTGGAAGATAAGTTGGATCCTATCACTATTCTCTTCCTTGATAAATACTGCAAGATATTAAGTTCCATTGCCAACAATGCAGAAAGAACGGCCAAATATATTCGCCTGATCATTCGTAAAAAGTAAATTTCATAGTCACGGAGTTTGTCCTTTATGGAAATTTTAGTGATCGTTGCGATCATTGTCGGTTTTTACATGGCCTGGAATATCGGTGCTAACGACGTAGCCAATTCCATGGCTGATGCGGTTGGTTCTAAATCCATAACGATTTTTTGGGCGGTCATCCTGGCCGCAATCTGCAATTTTGCTGGCGCCGTGCTGGTTGGCAGCCATGTAACCGATACCGTTCGCAAGGGAATAATTGATACACAGGCGTTTGCTAAGGATCCCCAGGTGCTGGCCCATGGGATGGTATGCGCCTTGGTGGCCGCATCAGTATGGTTAAATGCGGCCAGCTTCTTTGGGATGCCTGTTTCCACAACGCATTCAATTGTTGGTGCCATCGCTGGATTCGGGATTCTCACTATAGGAATTTCCCATATCCATTGGGCAAAGCTGGGGCAAATCGTGGCTAGTTGGTTCATATCTCCACTGGTGGGCGGAATTTTGGCGTTTATAGCTTTTAAGTTAATATCCCGTTATATATTGTCGGCTGCAAAACCAGCCCTGGCTGCGCGCAAGGGAGTACCCATCTGCGCATTTTTCACTTTTATGATCATTATTTTGGCCACAATCTATAAAGGGCTGAAAAATCTCCATCTGGACCTTAATGCTCCCCAGGCTTTTGCTCTGAGTATCGTAGGAGGTCTTATAGCTGCCGTTATCTGCCATTATCTTGTAAAACGGAGTCGCTACAGCAATCACGAAACTTCTCTCGAAAAGCAATTGGCCCAGGTAGAAAAAACATTTACCTATCTGGTAATCATCACCTCCTGTACAGTCGCGTTTTCACAAGGAGCCAATGATGTTGCAAATGCAATTGGACCTTTGGCCGCGGTAGGGGAAATTGTTAAAAATAATGCCATACCCGGCACAGTAGAAGTAAGTATATGGTACCTGGTGTTGGGAGGCACCGGTATTGCGATCGGTTTGGCAATGTTTGGTTTTCGGGTCATGCGGGTAGTGGGAACTCAGATGACGGAAATTACACCCTCACGCGGGGTAGCGGCGGATCTGGGAGGGATGGTTACCGTTTTAGTTTGCTCCAAGTTAGGGCTGCCCATCTCTACAACCCATGTGCTGGTCGGAGCCATTCTGGGAGTAGGTTTGGCTCGCGGTATTACGGCCATTGATCGAAAGGTCGTTGGCTCTATCTTTACCTCCTGGTTAATTACCATACCAATCGCCGCTGGCTTAACTGTCGTATTCTACCTGGTCGCCAAATGGCTCTGGTGGTAAAAGATCCTCTATCTTACCATCTGCTTACGTGAGTAATAGCAAGGGTTTATGGAGCAGAGAAATTCCTCATTGCTCCAGAACCAGGCGGAAAAGCACACATTTCTTAATATATTTTTAACACACGCCTAATCTTTTTTTAATAATCGGCCCCTATATTATTTTACAGTGAGCGGCTAATTAATGGCGTTTAAACTTCATTATAAAGTGTTATGAAATCCAGCAATGCTAAAAATCGTAAAACTGGAAGATATCGCCAAGTGCTATCGGCGCTTATGCGAGTATTATATCGCTGTAATTTTTCCCGGGGCTTTTTGATGGTCGAGTTGATCCGTAGGGCATCTGACGGCAAAAGCGACTCCCGGGTAATTGTTCCTGATGCAAATTTAGTGAGAGCGTAAAATAAAAAAAAGTAAGGAAACAATATTAGTAGTTGATGATGAGGATGATATTCTCGAGCTGGTAAGGCACATTTTGGAGAAGGAGGGTTATACCGTACAATGTGCTCAGACGGGCGAGGAGGCACTAGATTCTGTTCGGAGGAAACCGCCGGATTTGATCGTGCTGGACTTACTACTGCCAAATATTGACGGTCTGGAAGTATGCCGGGAACTAAAGCGAAATCCCCAAACGGAAAAAATACACATCGTTATCTTATCGGCCAAAGGGGAGGAATCGGATGTAGTGCTCGGTTTGGAAATGGGGGCGGATGATTACGTTACCAAGCCGTTCAGTCCGCGGATGTTATTGGCCCGGATACGGTCGGTTCTCAGACGACGCACCGAACCGATTGCCGTAAAGGAAAAACAGCAATTCGAAGATTTGGTGATTGATCCGGCTCGGCATGAGGTGCAGGCGGGTGGTAAAAAGATAAATCTGACCTTTACTGAATTTGAGATATTAAGAATATTGGCTCAAAGACCCGGTCAGGTATTTACCCGCTTTAATATTATGGACTCTATTCATGGCAGCGATTATATTGTCAGTGCCAGAGCTGTGGATGTGCAAATCGTTTCATTAAGGAAAAAATTAGGTCGTTATCAAAACTATATCGAAACTGTACGTGGCGTGGGATATCGGTTCAAAGATTATCCCGATACCAACTTAACCTCCCCAGACGTATAGAGTTACGTTGTTAACAATATTTTAATCTCATTTTAACGCAATGCTAACATTTGTAGGTAATACTTTAGGTGAAAGAAAAAATGAAAGGAGCAAAAAAATGAAGAAGCTGATGTTGTTGTGTATTGTACCCACACTAATCCTGTCCTCCCACGCCTTCTCAGCCCAGCCCAGTGGTAGTTTGCAACTGCAGGGTTCCACAACTGTTGGTCCCATTGGTGACGCCTTTGCAGAGGCCTTTAAGAAAATGTATCCCGATGTTTCTATTACGGTCAGCAAGACCGGAAGTGGAGACGGCGCAGCATCATTGGTCGATGGTCGTTGTGATATCGCCATGATGAGTCGTTTTATGAAACCTAAAGAATTCAAACAAGCTACGACGGGAGATAATGCTTTTTTGCCGGTCGCTCATGTGATTGCTATGGATGGAGTTTGTGTGATTGTCCATCCTTCTAATCCCATTAATGAGCTGACCTCAGAACAGGTGCGAAACATCTACACCGGCAAGATAAAGAATTGGAGTGAACTTGGCGGTCCAGACAGCACCATCGTGCCCATCAGCCGGGACACCTCTTCCGGTACTTACGAAACTTTTGAAAATCTGGTCATGAATAAGGAAAAAATGGCCGGTCACGTCGAGTATGTCAATTCCAATCCTCAGGCTCATGCCCGGGTGAAGTTTACCAAAGGTGCTGTAGGGTATGTAGGTCTGGGATTTGTGGATAATAAAGTCAAGGCCTTGAAAATAGATGGCGTTACACCGAATCAGTCAACCATATCTTCCGGAAAATATCCGGTAAGTCGGCCGTTGTTTCTCTTCACTAAAAATTATCCCAAACTTGGTTCCCTGGTACACGAGTTTTGCACGTTTTATCTTAAAGAAAAAGGACAGGAGATTATTGAATCTAAAGGATTTGTTCCTGTCACGAATTATTAATCAAGAATGTCTTGTAAGAAAGATCCTATTGGTTACATGGCCCATTTTAACACTAAAAATCCCATCCCCAAAGTAAAAGCGGCTGAATTTACTCAGCCGCTTTTGCTAACTCCCTCGGAGGACTGGAAGGGATATCTATCTAATTCAGCCGGTCGCATCTTTCTTTTTGCAATTACCTTTGTTTCGGTAATCGCCGTATTATTGATTTTTATCTTTATAATCCGGGAAGCTACGGAGTTTTTAACCGGAAATAACTTAAAAGAATTTTTTACCAGTACCGGCTGGTATCCTACCCATAATCCACCGGAATTCGGGATTCTTGCTATCATGGCCGGGACAGGATATGTAACTCTAGTGGCCTTGCTCTTAGCTGTACCCCTGGGGATATTGGCAGCCGTTTACCTAAGTGACATTGCCCCCTTCAAATTACGGCAGATTGTCAAACCAATAATAGAGATCTTAGCGGCTATTCCCTCTGTGGCCTACGGTTTTTTTGCCGTACTGGTATTTTCTCCCTGGTTGGAAGTTAATTTGGATATAACCAAGGGTACGAATGCCCTTAATGCGGGGATTATTCTGGCCCTGATGGCCCTGCCCACCATTATAAGTGTGGCGGAAGATTCGCTCTCCGCTGTGGGCCGTGAGATTCGGGAGGCAGCTTACGGATTAGGTTCTACACGTGCTGAAACTTTAATCAAAGTGGTGATCCCGGAAGCCCATAGTGGGATTATTGCAGCGGTAATTTTGGGAATGATGCGGGCCATCGGTGAAACTATGGTGGTTTTGATGGCGGCGGGAATGAGCTCACAAATCCCTTCACCCTGGTGGGATCTGGCCGATGGGGTAAGACCCATGACCGCCACCATTGCCCAGGAGATGGGAGAAACCCCCAAAGGCTCTCTCCATTATCAGGCCCTGTTCGCGATAGGCTTCTTTCTGCTATTATTCACCTTTGGTTTGAATATGTTAAGTGAACATTTTCTGGCCAGGGTGCGCAAAAGGAAGAGGGGTTAACTAGTATGAGACTTCTAATCCGTCAGCTCTGGGACAAATTTTTTACCGGATCCGCCGTGGTCTCAATCCTGTTGATGGTCTTGGCTCTGGTCCTGATTTTGGGGCCTATGTTGGCACGGGGCGGATCGGCCGTGTTTTTCCGGGGCACGGTCGAGTTCCGCAAGATGCAGTTGGCCTTGTTTAACCGCGGCGACGTCGAAGAAATTACCGCAGAATCCGCAGAAGTCGCAAAATCTAGAAAAGTTATTTTTGACACCCTTAATCACTTTCGGCGAGGTATTGAGACCGAGCATTTAATCGATAGAGCCAGAAAAATTTACCGTGACTATGGCGATCAGCTGCGTCAGCAAAATACCCCTTCAGAACAATATATCCTTCTGCGCTCCCAGGCCAAGAAGATACGTAACAAACTATGTGACGCTTATGAAAGTGTTGATAAAAATCAGGCGTTGGAAGATCTGGGCTGGGTCATTCAGCAGCAGGATAATACTAATTTCAAGGGAACTTTATTAGAAGAATTATTTACCCATGCCCGGGAATATAAGAAAGTTGTTCAAAGCATCGATTTGACTAGGCGGGAACAATATGCCGAGTCCCTAAATGAAGTCCAGACAATACTCAGAGAGCTTTTTGGACCTTTACCAGGGGAGCCAACCCCGTCCCTTGCCCTTTTTCAATATGGGGCCACACGCTGGGACCTGGCTCAAAAATACCTGCATCGTTTATTATGGAAAGAAGAATGGGTACAAACAACACCTAATCAACCACTGGTCCGGAAAGAATTCGAACGAAAAACACTTTTCACCGGGACTGAGCTGGAATCTATATTCGACGAGGTGCAAAACAATCTTTCCGCCATGCTAAAACCCAGCCGCACTTTCTATTGGCAATATTTCATCGACGATCATCCACCCGGATACTATTTTGGAGGAGTGGGACCGGAAATTGTAGGCACCTTGCTTATCACCTTGATATCCATGTTAGTGGCAATCCCGCTGGGGATAATTTCCGCCGCCTATCTAATCGAATGTGCCGGTGAAAACATCATCGTCAGGGTAATCCGTACCTGCATCAACACGTTGGCGGGGGTGCCCAGCATCGTCTTCGGACTTTTTGGCCTGGCTTTTTTTGTATTGTATGTTTTGCCTCGTTTCCACCTGTCGCCTAAGGAATGTATTTTGACTGCCTCTTTGACCCTGGCCCTTTTAGTACTTCCAGTCATAATCCGAGCCAGCGAAGAAGCCATCCGCTCAGTACCCCGCACATATAAAGAAGCTTCTCTGGCCTTGGGAGCCGGACGATTCAGGACTTTTGTTACCGTTACCTTGCCGGCCGCAGCACCGGGCATTCTTACGGGAATAATTTTAAGCGTCAGCCGGGCTGCAGGAGAGACTGCTCCTATCCTGTTTACCGGTGCGGTGGCCTTTGCCGAAATACCCCGGTCTCTACTTAAACAAACCCCGGCCCTTTCGATCGGCAGCTATGTGATTGCAACCAGTGACAACGTAGGCATGAATCTACCGCACAAACAATATGGCATGGTCATGACATTAATTGTCCTGATATTATGTTTAAACATCTTGGCTATCTGGATTCGCTCGCGGACTTCCAAAAAACTACATGGATACTAATTAATGACTGAAAAAAAACCAGAGGTTGACAAAAAGATGACCCAGTTACAGACATCGGATGCCCATATCGAACAGATACAGATAAAAACCAAAGTGAAAGTACAACCGGAAAACAAAATGATATCAGCAGCAAACTCGGCATCTAAAACCTGCCCCACCTGCTATGTGATCGCAGCGGAGGATTTTTGTTTCTATTATGGAAATTCCGTAGGGGTAAAGAATATTAGCCTGGAGATGTTTCCCTGCACCGTCACCGCCATAATCGGCCCCAGCGGTTGCGGCAAAAGTACGTTTCTGCGCAGTATCAATCGTATGAATGATCTAATTCCGCATACGCGTGTAGAGGGCCGGTTAATTGTCAATAATCATAACGTGTATGACAAACGTACGAACCTGGTAAATCTAAGGCAACAGGTAGGCATGGTGTTTCAAAAGCCTAATCCCTTCGCCAAGAGTATTTATGACAATGTTGCTTATGGCCCCCGGCTCCAGGGAATTCGCAGCCGCTCTCAACTTGACCCGTTGGTCGAAGAAAGTCTTCGTTCGGCCGCTCTCTGGGACGAAGTTAAAGACGATTTTCAAAAATCCGCTCTGGCCCTGTCTGGCGGACAGCAGCAGCGTTTGTGTATTGCCCGGGCCCTGGCTACCCGTCCCAAAGTTTTGCTCATGGATGAACCCTGCTCCGCTCTGGATCCTCTGGCAACCGCCCGCATTGAAGACTTGATTACTCAACTGAAACAAAATTACACCATTGTCATTGTAACTCATAATATGCAGCAGGCGGCCCGGGTCAGCGAATATACGGCGTTCTTTTGCCTGGGGGAATTAATTGAGTATGACAAGACCGGGAAACTGTTCACAAATCCCAATAAAAAACAAACAGAAGATTATATCACAGGGAGATTTGGATAACAAAACTATGGATAAACAGGACAATAAAATCTGGAAAATACGTACTATTAAAGATTACGCCGGCGCCCACAACCACATATTAATAGGTTGCGTGCTGGAAATCAATGATTCCTATATACGGCTCCACTGCCGAAGTTATCACTTTGGTCAGGAGTTAAGCAGTATTCAGGATGTCAACGAAGGGGCCCTGATGGTACGAATTATTCCCTGGCAGAGAATAGAAATTATTAATGAATTGTCAAGTTCGTTCGGTTATAGTAAAGCCAAATTGACTACAAACGATAGCGGTATGGTTATCGTCCACGATGGTGTGTATGCCTGCACAATTGGCTTTCAACCCGATCGAAGATATTGATATTCCTAACAGGATATTACACATGGGAAAGCATCTGTTCAGAGAGATTGAAAATTTGAAAAAGAAAATCCTCACCCTGGGAGCCATGGTGGAAGAAGCTGTCCGCGAAGCTACTTTAGCGGTCGAAAACCGCGATGAATCTCGAGCCCGCAAAGTAATTGAAAAAGATCTTGACATTGATCAAATGGAGGTTGAAATAGAGGAGGATTGTCTGAAAGTCCTGGCCTTACATCAGCCGGTAGCCATTGATTTGCGGTTAATCATCGCCGCGTTAAAAATCAATAACGACCTGGAACGAATAGGTGACCTGGCGGTCAATCTGGCCGAGCGGGCTGTTTTTCTAGCCAATCAACCTGAGATCTCTGTTACGCTGGACTTTGTCGGTATGGCTCAAAAGGCAAAAGCAATGCTGAAAGAAAGTTTGGATGCCTTGGTGGAAATGAATACTGAACTGGCTCATAAGGTATGCGCCAACGATGATGAGGTGGATGCCCTTAACCGGGACATGTTTATCCGCATTCAAAAAGGTATCAGGCAACACCCGGACCAAATCGAATCATTGATTCATTTAATGTCCGCTTCCCGGCACCTCGAGCGCATCGCCGACCACGCCACAAATATCGCTGAAGATGTTATATACATGATGGTTGGTGAAATTGTCCGGCATAAAATAGAAGAATATAAGCCCCTTACCTCGGATTAAACTTCTGTTGGAGCTGGAAAGAAATATTGCTTAAAACAGTCTCTTTTACCCTGGCTACTGTAGAATCAGCCTTTACCGGTTGGGATTGGCTGGTGGTTGGTGTTTATTTTGCATTTCTATTGGCCTTGGCCTGGTGGGTGATCCGTAAGGGAAAAGAAACTGCTGATGACTATTTCTTGGCCGGACGTAATCTCGGTTGGTTTATTGTAGGGGCATCCATCTTTGCCTCCAACATCGGCTCTGAGCATCTCGTAGGCTTGGCCGGCTCGGGTTGTACCGACGGAGTAGCCATGGCCCATTATGAATTGCACGCCTGGTGCATCCTGGTGCTGGGATGGGTAATGGTGCCTTTTTATGCGCGATCCAGGGTATTTACCATGCCGGAATTTCTGGAGCGGCGCTATAACGCGACTGCCCGCTGGATGTTGTCGGTTATTTCCCTGGTAGCCTATGTATTGACCAAAATCGCCGTGGGTATATTTGCCGGCGGCATAGTGTTCAGCACCCTCCTGCCGGAATTACAAATGACCATCGGTTCGTGGACGTTCGACAGTTTTTGGATTGGCTCCATACTCGTAATTGTCCTGACAGGTATTTATACAGCTCTGGGCGGACTCCGCGCGGTAGCTTATACTGAAGCGGCCCAAACCATTATTTTGATATTTGGCTCCCTGCTGGTGACCATCTTTGGCCTGATTAAACTGGGCGGCTGGGACCATTTACGTGAAATCCTGGGCTCGGATATGTTTGATCTCTGGAAACCGCTAGTCCCCATCGGCGTTGAGGGCTCCTGGTTGCCGGTGGAAATCAAGAACGCCCAAGACCAACTCATAAAGCAGGCCTGGTATTTCAACGGTAATTACCCTTGGCTGGGAATGTTATTTTGTGCACCGATTATTGGGTTATGGTATTGGTGCACTGATCAGTATATTGTGCAGCGGGCGCTGGGTGCACCAAATGAACGTGAAGCTCGTCGCGGTACGATTTTCGCCTCGTTCTTAAAGCTCCTGCCGGTGTTTATCTTTATTATTCCGGGAATGATTTGCTTCGCCTTGGCCAAGTCCGGCCAGGTAGAGGCCCTGAATTTCCTGGTTGATGATCAAGGCCGGGCTGTCGCTGATGAAGCGCAAGCCGCCTTTCCTCTGATGGTAAAACACATACTGCCGGTCGGTGTCCGCGGGATTGTGGTAGCCGGTCTCCTGGCGGCCCTGATGAGTTCGCTGGCCGGGGTATTTAACGCATCCTCCACCCTGTTTACCATGGATTTTTATTCCAAGTTTCGTCCCCGGGCGACTCAACACCGACTCGTATGGATTGGCCGGGTGGCTACCGCTGTTATGGTGGTAATCGGATTGATCTGGATACCGGTGATCCAGGGCTCGAAAGGATTATATCACTATCTGCAAAGTGTGCAGGGCTACCTAGCACCGCCGATCTTTGTGGTGTTTTTCCTGGGGGTGTTTATAAAAAGGCTTAATACCAAAGGCTGCCTGGCGACGTTACTTGTAGGCTTTGCCCTGGGCTTGATAAGATTGGCGATCGACACCCCTGTTAGTCTTAAAATAGCGGGATTCGAAAACGGTTATAAGGAAGGGTCTTTTTTCTGGATTATCAATAAGATCTATTTCCAGTATTTCAGTCTGCTAATCTTTTTAGTATGTGTGATAGTGATGATCGTTACAAGTTATTTGACCCAAAAACCGTCGGACGAAAAGATTCAGGGATTGACCTATGCAACCGTATCTATACAGGACCGCGCTAAATCCCGAGCCAGTTGGACCAAAACAGACGTTTTAACTACTTTGGCAGTGATATTGATTATTCTGACTGTTTATATCTACTTTAGCGGCTAAACTAAATACCCAAATCTTTATGCCAATTCTCGACCTCTTGCCTCAATGCCTGCAGCGTTTCCATTTCACCACCATTAATGCTATGATCACACACCCGACAGGTGGTCGTAAACGGTAATCCCAAAAGATTTAGAAACGCTTTTGCACAGGCCGGATATTTATGTCCTACAATATCTTCGCTGGAGGTAATAAATTGGCTTAATCTCTCTGCCTTGTCCGGCTGCTCTTGAAAGTATCGGCATAGCCACACGAAAAGCTCCGGATACAAATTCCCCGCGATCCCGGAATAGCCTTGGCCGCCCGCCCGCAGGCTTTCCAGCAATGTTGCGGCGCAGGCATTATAAACCTGCAGATTACTCCCCTTTGTTCGGACAATTTTTTCCTTGATCAAATTAATATTTTCGGAAGTTTCTTTCAAAATAAGAAAACGATCCGTAGATCCCAACCACTCTATTTGCTCCGGCGTTAAAACCCGATGATAGGGGGCCGGACATTCATATAGCCCTAGGGCGATATTATCGGTTTTTTCCAAAAACTTTTCGACGTTATCCCGCCATTCCCCGTCCGGCTGATTTTCTTGCGCCAACTGGCTGACAATACAAACCACCGCCTCAACACCTGTTTGCGACATTTGTTTGGTCAGCTCAATTTTATCTTCCAGAGTTCGCCCAAATGTCCCTGCGGCAATTACAGGAACCTTTCCTGCGGATCGCGAAACCACCCGCCGGGCCAAACTCAAACGCTCTTCATTGCTGAGCTCATACATCTCACTTGAACCGGAAACAGCAAATAACCCGGCTGCCCCCGATGCGATATACCAATCAGTGAGACGATCCACGCTTTCCCAGTCAATCTGCTTATAGCTGGTAAAGGGCGTTAGCATTACCGGCCAGACCCCAAATGGCATGTTACGTTTCGACATATTATATATTCCTTAATCCAGAGGTGTCCCGTCCTGGTGCCATACCGTAAGATTCGTCAAATCTCTTTTTCTAGCCGGCAGCAACGTTCCCGCCAGAAAGCCTATCGCAAACATCAAAATATTTCCTATCAGCCCCGTATAATACAAATCAAACGGTACGCTCAATGTCTCCGGCAGTAGTCCCTTATCAGAGAGCACGGTCCAACCGGTAAACAAGATTGTTAAAATTATGCCGATCCACACCGCCCGGGCATCCCCTTTATCTGTCAGGAAACCTAATAGGTACGTCCCCAAAACGCCTCCCGCCACCAGCGACGCCAGAATTGTCCCGGTATCCTGTAATGTCTTGCTATCGCTGTTGGCAAGTATAACAGCCCCGCCGATCATAATCGCTGCTGCCACGCAGGCCAAAAGACGGGCAATCCACAAATAATGTTTATCATCGCGCCCCTTGACCAGATGTCGCTGGTAAATATCCACCACTCCCACAGCGGAGATCGCGTTGATACTGGAGTCTAGTGACGACATCGCTGCCGCCAAAGCCGCTGCTATCACCAGCCCCGTACAGCCCGGTGGCATATAGTGTATGATAAAGAAGGGAAGCACCTGCTCTGCTTTACGTGTACCGGCCAAAATTTCCGTCGTTTCAGGAGTAGGAAACACCTTGAAAAACACATAAAGGCTCGTCCCCAAAAACATAAAAAAAGCCCAGATCGGCACACTGGAAAAAGCACAGACAAAAATAGCTTTTCTGGCTTCGTGGGCACTTTTAGAAGCACAATATCTCTGAATAACATTCTGATTGCCGCTATATTCATAGAGCCATACGGTACAACCGGCTAGAAATATCATCAGTACCGTTTTATGCTTTAACGAAAAGCCCCAGCGCGCAGGCTCAAGTTTTCCATCCACTACATCCCCAAAAGAGAATTTACCATTTTCGCTTGCTACCGATAAGATTTGCTCCAGGCCACCGGGCAGCTTATAGACAATTATAGCAAGTGCAACCGCACCACCCAACACCAGCACGATCGTCTGGATTACATCCGTCCAGATTACCGCATCTATACCTCCCAGTATCGTATACAATGCTACAAAGCCCCCGCCTATTAGTATGCAAAGGGTAGGATCAAATTGGGTTATTTCGTGTACAACCAGTGAAAGTATATATAGAATCAGACTGACTCGCACCAGTTGCCCGACTATAAAAGCCGAGGAGGCATAAACCCGGATTGATGGACCAAATCTGCCTTCCAGATATTGATAGGCCGAAGTAATCTTGCCCCGGCGGAAAAAGGGTAAAAACACGTAAGCCGCCACAAACACACATGCCAATAGCGCAAAATTTATTGGAAAGCGCACCCAGGAAGTTTTGAACGCATCGGCCGGAAAAGCCAAAAAAGTAACCGAACTGATCGAGGTACCCACCAAACTCAATCCGATCACCCATCCCTTAAATGAACGGCCCCCTACGAAATATTCTTCTGTATTCTTATTCTTTCGGGCAAAATATACTCCCATCAGGGCCATGCCGCCCAGATATACCACTAAAGTCGTAATATCCAGCCAATCCAACTTCATAGATTAAGTGCCCCTTTCTCATTATTGACTACCCCTGCGCACCCTGGTTTCATATTAATCTGATCCATTTTTTTATTGATAATGGGCTAACCTTTGGATAATTTCTCACCTGCTTAAAGTTTGTATAATAGCGCTACGTGCATTGTATTGTAGGGATTATAGATAACCGAATGCATTTGTAAATGATAAAATGCGTTTTAATCGAGAAGGAATCACGGTGGTATGATGAGTAATAAATTGGATACTTCCCAAAACTACAAGGTTCATATTATATCCAACACCCATTGGGACCGCGACTGGGTATATCCTTTTCAGGAGACCCGTCTCCTGCTACTGGAATTCATGGACAATCTGCTCGATTTACTGGAAACAGATAAGAGCTATCATTCGTTCCTGCTGGACTCCCAGAC